>Ga0302243_1000284_pt1 | contig 49951 bp, 52 predicted proteins | sample AAG_UR_Met_MG_FD_193514 | JGI IMG/M metagenome (GOLD analysis project Ga0302243, IMG submission 193514) | Enriched activated sludge microbial communities from anaerobic digester in WTTP, New Holstein, Wisconsin, United States - AAG_UR_Met | ecosystem: Engineered > Bioreactor > Anaerobic >... | reverse complement strand
GCCGCTTTTGACTTTTTATATACTGCGTGTTTTTTTGCTGCCGCAAATCATTTCAATAAAAAACATCTTTACTGATTCATTTCTATAACACGCATATTTTTCCATTTTCCGCCGTAATATCTTAAAACAAAAATTACGGTTATCGTAACGCTGTATGAAAGCATTATGCTCCAGTAGAGATAAACGTTATGTATATTGAATACTGAATTTAAAAGATATAACGGAATTACGACTATTCCGAGCGCCGACAAAATAAGAGTTTTCATTACAAAAGCCGTATCTCCGGCTCCTTTTATTCCAAATGAAAAAATAAAACAAACGGGATCGCAAAAAGCGTATATTATAAGAAATACCAGAAGATTATTTATTACGGGCTTCAATTCCGCTATGACAGTTCCTGCATAACCTTCCACAAAAAAATATACGAGATAATCCATGAAAAAAATGTATATTAAAATAACAAGACAGCTTTGAATCAAAGCTATATGAAAGCCGGAATAAACGCTGCGCTCGGCAAGAAAAACATTGTTTCTGCCGAGATTCTGACCGACAAGAATCGCGGTCGTTATGCCAAGCCCTATAAGAGGCGTAAAAACAAGCATATTGATATTGATAAGAATGGTAGTGGCCGTAAGAGCAGTTATTCCTATTTTTCCTATCATAAATATAAAAAAAGTCCATCCGAATATATCAAAGAAAAGCTGGACTCCGTTGGCAAATCCGTATTTTAAAAGCCTGTTCATAAATTCGAAATCAAGATCAAATATTTTTGTATTAAAAAGCATTGCATTATTTTTTCTAAGTATCAAAAATGTATATATAAACAGCATAATAAAAGATGAGATAAGCGTGGCAATGCCGGCTCCTTTTATGCCCATTGACGGAAATCCGAATTTTCCGAATATAAATATATAATCAAAAATCACGTTAAAAAATATTGCCGCAATATTTACGAGCACTATCACTTTCGTTTTGCCCTGTCCGGCATAAAAACCTGCAAACGCCGTTGACGCTATTACCGGAAAAGCTCCGTAACATAAAAGCTGAAAATAAATTATTTCATACTTCATAATTTCAGGGTCATGTCCTATAAGAGCAAATATCGAACCTGAAAAAAAAGAAAGAATAAAAAGAATAAACGCTCCTATAAAAGACATATAAACTGCCTGCCATACTGCCGGACCTATTTTTGAATAATCTTCTTTCCCGTAATACTGGGCAACAAAAACATCAACGTAGCTTATAGTTCCTATAAATAAACCCATTATCGTAAAATTTAAAAGGCCTGCCGGAAGCGAAGCCGCAAGCTCAACCTGAGAATGCCACGACAAAAACATTCTGTTTATAAACTGCTGCACGGACGTCAGACCCGTAGATATAATAAGAGGAATCGCTATATTAAGAAATTCTCCGTATCCGGCGCGGCATTTGTATCTTTTGATAAGTTTTTTAATAATTTTTGAAAACATGGCAGATATTAAAGCAAAATAATTAAATAGTATAAAGTTTTTTATAACGGAGATTTTTGTTTCTGTTATTTTTTGTCAGACAGCAGTGTAAACTTATTTTTATGAAATTCCAGTATTTTCTCGTCTTTAAGTTTTGACAATTCGTTTGACATTGCGCTTCTGTCGACGCATAAATAATCGGCAAGCTCCTGCCTGTCAAAAGGAATTTCAAAAGAATCATTTTTTGCCTGTTCGGCCTGTTCCGACAAAAAGGAAAGAATTTTTTCACGCGTATTTCTTTTTACAAGATGTTCCATTTTACGCAAAAGTTTCAAATTATTATTTGCAAGAATTTTTACCATATTGTCTATAAGATAAGAATGAAATTTGCAGCTGCTTGAACAGACCGTTATAATTTTTTTGTAATTTACAAAAAGGATCTTTGTATTTTCACATGCTACAACGCTTATGGGAAGTTTTGAAGTCTCTGAGCAAGAAAAAGCTTCTCCGAATACTTTTCCGCTTTCGGCTTTTGATATTATGGAACGGTTTCCCCAGTAATCCTCTTTTATTATGTTTACGCTTCCCGATAAAACTATTCCTACCTCGGTAATTTTATCGTCGATATTCCAGATATAATCGTCTTTTTTATAAAAAAACTCTCTTGCCGAAAGGCATGACAGTATGGCAGACAATTCACTATCTTTGATTCTGTTGAAAAGCGGCACTTTTTTTAATATTTCAATGTATTCTTTCATAAATTCATCCCTTTATATTATGTTGTAAAAACAACATACTTGCAGAAGTGATTTTATTATAATTATTACGCAAAAGCAAGAAAGCGGATGTAAAACGGATTAGATATATTGTAATATAGGAGGTATAAAATGATAAGAAAAATCATTAAAATCGACCGGTCCAAATGCAACGGCTGCGGATTATGCGTCCAAGCCTGCCATGAAGGCGCAATAGGAATGGTTGACGGAAAAGCGCAGTTAATGCGCGATGATTATTGCGACGGATTGGGAGACTGCCTGCCGGCATGCCCGACGGGAGCAATATCTTTTGTTGAGCGCGAGGCTGCAGCTTACAACGAAGAAGCCGTTATAAAAAACAAATCGGAAAAACAAAAAAAAGAAAAACAGCCGTGCGGCTGTCCCGGAAGCGCTCCGGTTTTTAAAAAATCAAAAGACAATGAAAAAGCTTTTTACCAGTGGCCCGTACAAATTAAACTTGTTCCAGTTTCAGCTCCGTTTTTTAACGGAACGGACCTTGTAGTCGCGGCTGACTGCGCAGCTTTTACTCACGCTCAATTTCACGAACAATTCAGAAAAAACAAAGCGGTAGTAATAGGATGCCCTAAATTGGACGATGGTGATTATACCGAAAAACTTACGCGTATATTAGCCGGTAATGACGTTAAAAGCCTTACGATAGTCCGCATGGAAGTTCCCTGCTGCGGAGGAATAGAATTTGCCGCAAAAACAGCTCTGCAAAACAGCGGAAAATTTATTCCATGGCAGGTTGTTACAATTTCAACAGACGGAAAAATATTAAACTAAGGAGGATTTTAAAATGAATCAGATGTTTTGTTTTCAATGTGAACAAACTGCAGGATCCGTAGGATGCAAAGGACAGGCCGGCGTATGCGGGAAACCGGCAAACGTCGCAAATATTCAGGACGAACTTACTCAGGCTTTAGTAGAGCTTGCCGTGGCAGCTGAAGGGAAAAAACCGGGCAAATCCGCCGATAAAGTTATGATTTCAGGCCTTTTTACAACGATTACAAACGTAAACTTTAACGAAGAAAGCTTAAAAAAACTTATCGCAGAAGCAAAATTTGAAAAAGAAAAACTTTCTTCTGGCTGTTCGGCATGCGGATGCGGATGTCCGAGCGATATGAATTTTGATATCAAAAAAGAAGTATGGGATAACCCGAACGAAGATATCCGTTCTCTTAAGTCTCTTATTCTTTTCGGACTTAAAGGCGTAGGCGCTTATGCTTATCATGCAATGGTGCTCGGATATACCGATGACGAAATAAACTCTTATTTTTATAAAGCGCTTTCCGCATTGGCAAATTATGAAACCGGCGATGAACTGCTTCCCGTAGTTTTTGAAGTCGGAAAAATCAATTTAAAATGTATGGAGCTTTTGGATAAAGCCAATACGGCAACTTACGGAACACCCGTGCCGACAACAGTTCCTCTTACGATAGAAAAAGGCCCTTTCATAGTAGTTACGGGCCACGATTTAAAAGATCTTCATATTCTTTTGGAACAGACAAAAGGAAAAGGAATAAATATTTATACACACGGGGAAATGCTTCCGGCACACGCTTATCCGAAATTAAAAGCTTATTCGCATCTTAAAGGCAATTTCGGAACAGCATGGCAGAACCAGAAAAAAGAATTTGACAATATTCCGGGCGCGGTTCTTTTTACAACAAACTGCTTGATGCCTCCTAAAGAAACTTATTCAGACAGAGTTTTTACGACTGAAGTTGTTTCATATCCGGGGACTTCCCACATAGGTGAAAATAAAGATTTTACGCCTGTCATAAAAAAAGCGCTTGAACTGGGCGGATATAAAGAAGATACCGTTATGACCGGCGTCAACGGCGGCAAAGAAGTTACTACAGGTTTCGGACACGGCACGGTTCTTTCAGTTGCCGGCAAAATAATAGACGCGGTAAAAGCCGGAGAGGTAAAACATTTCTTTTTGGTCGGCGGATGCGACGGAGCAAAACCGGGAAGAAATTATTACACGGAATTTGTAAAACAGACTCCGAAAGATACACTTATACTTACGCTTGCCTGCGGAAAATACAGATTTAACGACCTTGATCTGGGCAAAATAGGTGATTTTCCGAGAATACTTGATATGGGTCAGTGTAACGATGCCTACAGCGCAATTAAAGTTGCAGTAGCTTTGGCGGAAGCTTTTAAATGTTCCGTAAACGAACTGCCTTTATCTCTTGTATTATCATGGTATGAACAAAAAGCTGTATGTATTCTTCTTACACTTTTGCATCTTGGCATAAAAAATATTTATCTGGGACCTACTCTTCCTGCTTTTGTTTCGCCGAACGTTCTGAAAGTTCTTGTTGAAAAATTCAACATAACTCCGATAAGCACTCCGGAACAGGATCTTAAAAAGATACTCGGATAATTTTTTAGTAATACAAAAGACTGCCGTTTCAAAGACGGCAGTCTTTTTTTTGCGCTAAAAACCGCCTTTCAAAATAATGTATAATCTAGCGGATGGAAAAAATTTACGTTTCCGGAATCAATTCCGCATCAAAAGCCCATTTTTTGGCTGCATATTTCGCCGATAATAATTTAAATTTCCTGCTTGCCGTTACAAACGATGACGATTTGGATAATTTGACGCAGGACGTCCGTACTTTTCTTGACGGCAAAAACATACAGGTTCTGTCTTTTGAAAAAGATAACGAACAGGAAAGAATAATTACTCTTTCAAAAATTTCAAACGGCAAAAAAACGATCGTAATAGCAGATCCCGAATCTCTTGACCAAAAAGTTTTATCGATGAAAGCGTTAAGAAATGATTCTCTTCTTTTAAAAACGGGAAATTCTTTAGACCATAACGCATTAAACTCTTCTCTTTCAAAAGGCGGTTATTCCAGAGTAGGGTTTGTGGAAGAAAAGGGACAGTTCTCCGTAAGAGGCGAAATAGTAGATATATGGCCGTGTGATTCGGAGCTTCCGGTAAGAATATCTTTTGATTTTGACGCGATAGAAACGATCAAAACTTTTGATTATATATCACAGCGGTCCGACACATATCTTAACGAAATAAATATTATTCCGCGCGTAAGCGGAAAAGAAGCTTCAGTCATAGCCGAAGAAATCCCGCGCGGAGCCCATGTCTACTTTGACGGAGAGCCTCACAAAGATTATGAAAAGTTTAATCTTATAATAAATTCACCTCTTGCTAAAAACGCCGTTCATTACGATTATGCCGGTTTTCAGGGTTTTCAGGGCGATATAAAATATTTTCTCGATCTTCTCAAAATGCTCAAAAGCCAAAACGTGGATATAAAAATATACTGTTCCAATACGGCCGAGAAAGAAAGAATAATAAATATATTTTACGATAACGGCTGGCAGTACGAGGATATGCCCGCAATGGTTCTTTTGCCTTTATGGCAGGGCTTTTATCTAAAAAATAAACTTGCAGTTCTTTCAACAAAAGAGTTTTTATATAAAAGAAAACAGATAAATTTTCCTAAATTTAAAAGCGGAAAAAGACTTGAAGGTATCTGGGAAATATCCGCCGGCGATTACGTTGTCCATGAAAAATACGGAATCGGAAAATATAAAGGTCTTTCAAAAATAACCGTTGACGATAAAACATCCGAATATCTGTGCATAGAATACAGGCACCAAGACAAATTATACGTTCCTCCCGACGATTTTAAAGTAGTAAAAAAATATGTCGGAGTGGAAGGGGTAAAACCTAAACTCTATTCAATGGATACTTTCGCCTGGGAAAACGTAAAACAAAGAGCCCGCGAAAACGCTTCTGAATTTGCAAAAGAACTTCTTGAACTTTACGCCAAACGCGCAAAAACGCAGAGAACTCCGTTTAAGAGTTCCGTCTGGGAAAAAGATCTTGCAGATTCTTTCGTTTATGATGAAACCGACGACCAGCTTAAAGCAATTGAAGATATAAATAACGATTTTGCAAAACCGTATCCTATGGAAAGGCTCGTTTGCGGAGACGTTGGATTTGGCAAAACGGAAGTGGCGATAAGAGCATGCTTTAAAATAGTATGCCAGTCAAAACAAGTCGCAGTGCTTGTTCCGACTACGGTTCTTGCCGAACAGCATTACAATACTTTTATGGCAAGACTGTCGGCATTTCCGTCAAAAATAGCGATGCTCAGCAGATTTCAGACTGCAAAACAGCAGAAAGAAATCATAAAAGAAATCAAAAACGGAACAGTCGACGTTGTGATAGGAACTCACAGGCTTCTTCAGAAAGACGTTGAATTTAAAAAACTCGGACTTCTTATAATAGACGAAGAACACAGATTCGGAGTAAAACAGAAAGAAAAAATAAAAATGTTCAAAAAAGACATAGATATTCTTATGCTGTCTGCTACACCTATCCCGAGAACTTTGTCGGGCGCTTTATACGGACTGAGAGATTTATCGCTTATAGAAACACAGCCTGTCGGAAGACAGCCGATCCAGACTACTCTTTCACTTTACGATACAAAACTTATTAAACATGTGATTGAAGCGGAACTTTCAAGAGGCGGACAGGTTTTTTATGTTTATAACAGAGTGGAAACGATTCTCACAAAAGCGGCTGAACTTTCCAAAATCGTAAAAGACGCAAGACTTGCCGTAATACACGGACAGATGAAATCAACTGAAATAGAAAAAGTCATGTGGAAATTTTTAAATAAAGAAATCGACGTACTTCTTGCCACAACTATAATAGAATCCGGCATAGATATCCCGAGCGTAAATACGATGATAATTGAAGATGCCGAAAATTTCGGACTGTCCCAGCTTCATCAGCTAAGAGGCCGTATCGGCAGAGACAAACAGAAAGCATACTGCTATCTTCTTTATAAAGATTTAAATCTCAGCGACGAGGCCGTTAAAAGGCTTGAAGCAATGAAAGAATTCAGCGATTTAGGCTCCGGATATAAACTTGCTCTGAAAGATTTGGAAATCAGGGGAGCAGGCAGTATTTTAAGTTCAAAACAGCACGGGTTTGTAAGAGACGTAGGATTTGATATGTTCAGCAAACTTCTTGAAGAAGAAAGCAAAAAAATAAAAAATACAAATTCAGACGCGCAGGAACAAACAAAACAGATTTCAACGGAAATAGATTTAAATATAGAAGCGTTTATACCGGACACTTATATTGAAGATGAAGATATAAGAATACTTTTCTACAGAAAAATATCAGATATAACTGATTTTACCGAAATAGAACCGCTGATTAACGAACTGACCGACAGATTCGGCAAACTTCCTGATCCCGTAAAAAATTTATTTGAAGTATGCAGATTAAGAATATCGGCAACGGCTTTAAAAATAGAACGCCTTTCCGAAGATAAAATATTTATTTACGTTTATTTCCCGGACAGCGGCGACTTAAAAAATATTGATATAGCATCTTTTGCCCGCGATTACCATAACGAAGCCGAATTTATGAGAGGAAAAGTAAACGGATTTAAACTGAGGAAAAAACCAGCTTCCGACAAGTGGAGTTTTATCAATAATTTTTTAGAAAATTTCAAAAAATACGTTAAGTAAACTTTATAGCGGCTTTAATTTTTCTATTCAATTTTGTGTTATATATTGCCGTTATAATTTCAAAGTTCGAGATGAAACGAAGAATTTTCAAACCGCAGTGTAAATTTTTTAGAACGTCAAGATTTTGTGCGAAGTGAAGTAATTTTAAAGTGAAGTTTACATTAGGCGTAAGCGGTAAATGAGCTTTAAAATTACAAAACTGCAGCCAAAATATTGCGGTCGTTATATATTTTGCTTTCTAAAGATTTCGTAAAGTATAACCGCACTCGCGCACGACACATTCATCGATGAAATTGAATTTTTTTGCGGTATCGTGATTATAACATCACACTTTTCTTTTATTTTCTGGTGGATTCCAAAACCCTCGCTTCCGACGACTAAAACTGCAGGAAAAGGAATATCGGTTTCGTGTATGCTTTTGTTGCCGTTTTCGGCTCCTATAATCCAGAACCCTTTTTCTTTAAGTTCCAGTATAGCCTGCGAGGAATTTGTAACTCTTGCTATTTTGATATGCTCTATTGCGCCTGCTGAAGTTCTTGAAACGGTATCGTTGACAGTCGCCGAACGCCATTTAGGAACTATAACTCCGTCAACTCCGAAAGCGACGGCGTTTCTTATAATGGCTCCTAAATTATGAGGATCTTCTATTGAATCAAGGAGAAGAAGCAAAGCATTTTTTTTATCTTTTACGCTTTTTATCAAATCTGAAAGTTCAACGTAATCGGTAGTTGAAACTTCGGCTACAACTCCCTGAGTATTTGTATCTTCAAATTTATCAAGTTTTTCAGGCGGCACGTTATTTACAGGTATTCCGTTTTGTCTTGCAAGTTTTATAATCTCACCTACATTTGATCCGTGCGCAGTTTTTGAAATAAATATTTTATTTATCGTTCTGTTGCCAGACTTTATCGCTTCAAGCACCGCATTTCTTCCAAATATTTTATCCATAAATTCCTTTGCTGTTTTTTTATTTTATGTTTACTGTTTTTTGCCTTTGGAGCATTAGAGCAACTTTATCGCCGTTTAAGGTTTTAAAGTTCGGAGCGAAACGAACAATTTTCAAGTCCCAATATATTTTTTTGTTTCTTTGTCTTTGGAGCATTGGAGCATGTTTACGACTGCAATATTTTTTACGGTGAAAATTAACAATAAATTTTCAGGCTCTGTTGTCCGAAGAAAATTCCGTTTCATTATTCCGTAAGGAATTTTCAAGTTCAGAGCCGGCCGTAAAAAATATAAAGGAATATGCTCTGCTCCGGGTCTTTTTGGTTACTTTTTAGACTCGTGATAAAAAGTAACTTGCCGCGGGTCAACCACCCGCTTTTTTATATTTTTCTAAAAAATTCAATCTAAATCTTTTTGACTAATGTCGACGTCCCGTCTTTATTATCAACAATCTTATACCCAAGCTCAGCCAGTTTATCCCTAAACAAATCCGCCTGTTTCCAGTCTTTATTTTTTCTTGCAAGATTTCGTTGATTTAAAAGTTCTTCAAGTTCCGAGTTTATTTCCTGTTTTAAAACTTTTATCCCCAGCGTCTCTTGTGATATATCTTCAAACAAATATTTCGCCTGTTTTAAGAAAGATGCGTCAGCGGTAAGATTATTAAGTATAAGATTTTTAAGTTCGTGCAAATACGAAAGCGCTATTTCAAAATTAAAATCATCGTCAAGCGCATTTTTAACGTTCTGCGCTATTTTTAAAAGTCTGTCATCTGTAATATTTTTATCTGACTCTTTAACGATTGCGACAAGTCTTGAATACGCTTCATCAAGCCCCTGCAAAGTTGTTTTGGCAACGTTTAGGGCTTCATTTGAAAAATCAAGCGGCGTTCTGTAATGCTGGGTTAAAAGATAATATCTGACCACGCGCGGATCAAACTGTTTAAAAATATCGGTCAATGTGAAAAAATTACCGAGTGACTTTGACATTTTTTCTTTATTAACGGTAACAAACCCGTTATGAATCCAGTATCTTGAAAACTGTTGACCCGTACAAGCTTCACTTTGCGCTATTTCATTTTCATGGTGAGGAAATATCAAATCCTGTCCGCCGCCGTGAATATCTATTGTATCGCCGAGCCTGTCAGTAGACATAACGGAACATTCTATATGCCAGCCGGGACGCCCTTTAGACCACGGGCTTTGCCACGAAACCGACTGCGGTTCGTTTGGTTTTGTTTTTTTCCACAATATAAAATCGTAAGGATTTTGTTTTTTTGAATCGGCTTCAACTCTTGCTCCTACTTTCATATCTTCAAGTTTTCTTTTTGAAAGTTTTCCGTATTCGGCAAATTTATCAACGGCAAAATATATGTCGCCGTCAACGTCGTAGGCAAATCCTTTTTGAACAAGCTTTTCTATAAAAGAGATTATCTGCGGTATCATCTGCGTTACCTGCGGATAATAATCGGCTCTCAAAACGTTAAGTTTATCCATCTGCGAAAAATAATCTTTTATGTAAGTTTCGGCAAGTTCAAGCGGGCTTATGTTTTTTTCAATTGAACGGTTTATAATTTTATCGTCAACATCGGTAAAATTCTGAATATGCGTTACTTCATAACCGCTTTTTATAAAATGTCTTTTGATAACGTCAAACGTAACGTAAGCTCTGGCATGGCCGAGATGGCATACGTCGTACGGAGTTACTCCGCATATATACATTTTTACTTTTTTTTCGTTAATCGGGACAAATTCTTCTTTTTTGTTTGTAAGAGTATTGTGAAACTTTATCATTTGCTTTTTCCTTTCAAAGACGCAACTGCCATTGCGCATATTCCTTCGCCTCTTCCTATAAAACCCATTCCTTCGTTTGTGGTGGCTTTTACGGCAATTCTTTCTTTTTTTATACTCAAAACTTTTGACAGTATTTCTTTCATACTATCAATATACGGATATATTTTCGGTTCTTCTGCAATTATTGTCATATCCACATTATTTATTTTAAATTTCTTTTTGTTTAAAGTTTTAACTACAATTTCCAATAGTTTTATACTTGATATGTTTTTATATTTCATATCGGTATTCGGGAAAAAATGACCTATGTCGTTTTCACCTGCCGCGCCCAGAAGACTATCCATCAACGCGTGTATCAAAACATCGGCATCGCTGTGTCCGTCAAGTCCTTTTTTTGACGGTATTTCAACTCCGCCAAGAAATAATTTTCTGCCTTTTTTAAATCTGTGAACGTCATATCCGAAACCTATAAACATTATGCGCCTCTTTTCTTCAAAATTGCCTGCGCCAGCAGAAAATCGGTCTGTTCCGTTATTTTAAAATTTTCATAACTTGCAAAAACAAGCGTTGATTTAACTCCTTTTTTTTCTACAAGCTGCGCATCATCGGTAGTTGAAGCGCTTATTCTGCCTGCATACGCTTTTTCAATAATTTCTTTTTTAAAAATCTGGGGAGTCTGCGCGTACCATATATTTTTTCTGTCCAGAGACTTTGTTATTTTAGTTCCGGATTTTGAAAATTTTACAGAATCTTTTGAATTTACTGCCGCTATGGCGGCTCCGTTTTCATAAGCCGCTTTCATTACGTTTTTTATTATTTCCGGCGTTATTAAAGGTCTTGCCGCATCGTGCACGGCGACAAGATCAATATCCTTGCCTACGGCTTTCAATCCGTTTTTAACGGAATCAAATCTTTCTTTGCCGCCTGCAACCACTTCTATACCGTACTGTTTTTTATATTTCAGCATTTCGTCAATTCTGTCCTGTGGAACTACAAGTATAATATCTGTGCACTCTTTTAGTTTTTTAAAAGCTTTTATGCTCCATTCAAAAACCGGTTTTTTATTTAAAATAAGAAATTGTTTCGGCTTGGCTGCTCCGAATCTTTTACCCGAGCCGCCTGCAACGATTACAGCAGCAAGTTTCATTATTTTTCCTCTATTTTTGCAAATACCATCTTATTATTTGAACTTTGCATTACAGACGTTACTGTTACAGTATTTTTGGAACCTATAAGTTTTTTGGCGTTTTCAACTACAACGGTTGACCCGTCGTCAAGATAACCTATAGCCTGATTCTGTTCCTTGCCTTCTTTAACAAGAAAAATGCAAACTTTATAGCCCGGCAAAATAACTGGTTTTAAACTTTCATATATATCGTTGAGATTTATAACTTTAACGCCTTTTAACTGAGCCATTTTATTAAGCTCAAAATCCGCGGTAACTATTTTCGCTTTCTTATCGGCGGCAAGTTTTATTATTCTGAAATTCTCGTTTTGAATATGTCTGTAATCTTTATTTATTATTTCAACGTTTTTATTTTGTTTAAGTTTTTCGACCGTCTGTTTAACATTTTTATTTTTTTCAAAATTTTTGATTACAAACAGCGGAATAATAATCTTTTCAAACAGATTGCAGTTTATAAATTCCGATATTCTGCAGTCCGAAAGAGCGCTTGAATCAAAAATCACGGTTTGTTTTTTTGTTTTTCTTAAAAATAAAACAGCAGCCAAAATTAAAACTATAATACCGAGAACTATTGTCATTTTTTTATAAGCTCCGAAGCAATTTTTATATCAGGTTTTTTGCCTGTCCACATTTTAAATCCGAATGCCCCCTGCCTTACAAGCATACCAAGCCCTGAAACATATTTCAGCTTATTTTCCGAGGCAAATTTTTTAAAAGGCGTTTCTTTGCCGTATATTAAATCATATATTGCAAGCGTCTTTTTAAAATTCATTATTTTAAAAGGCAGAATATCCGACGTTTTCATGCCGCAGGTTGAAGCATTTATTATTATATCAGCATTTGAAAAATCAAAATCGTTCATTCTGTCTATTTCAACAGCCTGCGCGGTTTTATATTTTTTTGAAATATCTTTTGCCGTTTTATATGTTTTTGAAACTATAATTATCTTTTTTATACCGCCGTAAGACAAAGCGTACAAAACAGCTTTTGACCCTCCGCCTGCTCCTACGACAACCGCCGTTTTATTTTTAATATTTATTTTATTTTCTTTCAGGTCTTCAAAAAAGCCATTCCAGTCGGTATTGTATCCCGTAAGCTTTCCGTTTTTGTTTACGATCGTATTGATACTTCCTATTTTAACAGCAGATTTATCTATAGCGTCCAGATATTTCATTATTGCCGTTTTATGCGGAACAGTAACGTTTGCGCCGGGCATTGAAAATATTCTTACGGCGTCAATTGCTTTTTTCAAATCCTTATTTTCAACGCGAAAAGCAACATAAACACAGTTTATTTTTTCTTCTTTTAACCATGCATTTTGAATAAGAGGAGACAGAGAATGACTTATAGGATTTCCGAAAATAGGTATAATTTTTGTATCTGCGGTTATATTCATTTCTAAGATTCTACAAAAAGCGGCAAATATCGTCAAACTGCGGCAAAAAAAATCAGGCAGTAACTCTCAGCTTTAAAACTTTCAACAGATATTTAAAAAGAGTCAAAGCCCCGAGTTTTGACGAACCTGAAGCGCGTTCAAGAAATTCAATCGGATATTCTTTTATTTGAGCTTTTGTTTTTTTCGTATGGTAAAGCATTTCCGTAACTATAAAAGGATCGGCGGCTTTAAGTTTATCTATAAAAAGCCCGACGGTTTCTTTTTTAAACATTCTGTATCCCGAAGTAGGATCGCATATTTTTACGCCGAGAATTATTTTAAGATAATTTCTGGCAAACCAGCTGATTGTCTGTCTTAAAAAATCTCTGTGGGTATCCGAACCGCCGGATACATATCTTGAACCTATAACAACGTCGCAGTTTTCTATTTCGCGTCTGAAATCTTTTATATATTTCGGATTGTGAGAGCCGTCTCCGTCAAGCTCAACGATATATTTGGCGCCGTTTGCCATAGCCCATTTAAAACCGTCAATACCTGCATAGCCTCTTCCTCTTTTTTCTTTTCTTAAAAGAAGATTTACCCTTTTGTCTTTTTTTGCCATTTCCTCAACTATTTTATAAGTTCCGTCAGGTGATACGTCGTCAGCGACAAGCACGTTAATATCTTCTACTCCGCAGCTTAAAACATCGTTAATTACTTTTTCAATATTTGTGGCTTCGTTATAAGTGCATATTACGGCAAGAGTATCCATTTGAAACTCCTATATGTATTTTTCAACGGCTTTCAAAACGGTTTCAATTTTTATTTTATCCATGCAGGAAACGTCATGCAGACATTCAGGCCTGTAACAGCAGTTGCATCCTTCGGCCGTGATTTTTTCGCCTCTTGAATACAGTTCTATTTCATGAGATGACGTAGGTCCGAAAATCGCGACTATATTTTTTTTAAGGCCAAGCCCCGCATGCATAGCCATAGTGTCTCCGCAGACTATTATATCGCACAAGTCTATCATCGCAAAAAATTCCTGAACTGAATTATCGGTGCCTGTTGAGAAAACGCCCGATATTTTATGAGAAAGTATTTCTTTTATTTCTTCTTCGTCGTCTTTGCCGCCCAAAAGCAAAACCGTATGGCCCTTTGCCGACAATATTTTTACAAGTTCAACGTATTTTTCAACGTTCCACTTTTTCATTTTCCATCTTTTTCCCGCTCCGGGATTTATTCCTATTACTTTACCTCTTGAAAAATTTATGCTGCTTTTAAAATCCGAAGCTTTTTCCTGAGCTTTCTTTGAAACGGGAACTATTATTTCATAAGGAACATCTTTGATTTCGGAAATTTTTGCCATCCAGTGCTGGTACGTTTTCGTATTTGCTTTTTTAAGATCGTCATAAGCGCTTGTCAAAAGCCACTCGGCTGCAAACGCGTTTGAAGTTTTTATATTTCGTTTATCGTCAAGCGTATATCCGATTTTATTATCGGCTAAAGAAAGAGCAGTAAAAGAAAGGCTTTCCGGCGATAAATCAAGATTTACGGCAAAATCATATTTATGGGACGTTAGAAAATCAAAAACTTTTGAATCGTTTACCGCTATATTATTTATATACGGATTGCCATGTAAAACTTCCGAATTCCTTTTATCTACAAGCCAGTCTATTTGTACATTCCGGTATTTTTCTTTAATCCCTTCAAGAATAAAAGTAGTTCTTAAAACGTCGCCCATAGCTCCGAGTTTAATTATTAAGATTTTGGTTATTGATGAATCTTTTTTTGAAACCGAACTGTAGTGCGGACACTTGCCGCATATCATGTTTTCATCTTTTTGGTATTTGCAGGGTTTATCCAGCGGGAAATTTAGACAGTCAGAATATAATTTATAATCGTTCATAACGTTAAATAACCATTTAAAAAAATTTAAAATGCCGAGGACGAGATTTGAACTCGTAATCCTTGCGGAACAGGCTTCTGAGACCTGCGTGTATGCCAATTCCACCACCTCGGCAGCATACAAAACCGGATTAAAATGTCCGGCATTTGAATTTAATATTCAAAAAATATATCATTTTCTCCGGACAAAAACAATGAAACATTCAAAAGATTTTATAAAATTAACGGAAATTTTCAAAAAATTAAGAGGTCCTGACGGCTGCGCATGGGATAAAAAACAGACCAATTCAAGTCTTATGAAATATCTTTTTGAAGAGTCAAAAGAACTTAAAGAAGCAGTCAAAAAATGCGACATTGAAAATATAAAAGAAGAACTCGGCGACGTTTTGCTGCAGGTTGTATTTCATGCTCAGATAGCAAAAGAAAACGGATGGTTTGACATTAATGACGTAATTAGATATTTAAACTCAAAACTTATAAGAAGACATCCTCATGTTTTCGGCAAATCTAAGGCAAAAACCGAAAAAGACATTATAAAGCAGTGGGATGAAATCAAAAAACGCGAGAAAACTAAAAAACGCAGGTAATTAATTTGACTCAACGGTAATAATTTAGATATAATCGGCTGGTGTATTTTTAAGCAAACTAAGGCAAAGGAATATTAAAATGACAAAAAGAACGTTTCAACCAAACAAAGAAAAAAGAAAAAAGAAAATCGGATTCAGAGCAAGAATGTCTACGGCCGGCGGCAGAAAAGTATTGAGCGCCAGAAGAAGAAAAGGCAGAAAAACAATTTCGGCATAAGATGCTTAACAGCAGCAGAGGTTTTTCTTTTTGTTATAAAGAACGGTTGCATCTTGACCGTGACTTTAGAAATGTTATAAGGAAAGGCAGAAAAATTCCGGCCGGATTTTTGACAATTATAGTCTTTAACAGAAAAGACGGCAATAATATTCGCAGACTCGGACTTGTCACATCGGCAAAAGTCGGGACTGCAGTACAAAGAAATAAAGCTAAAAGAAGATTGCGAGAGATTTTCAGAACAAATAAACATAAGCTGACACCGGGTTTAGATATAATTTTTATATTAAAACCAGAAATCAAATCGACAGGGTACGGCAAGATTAAACAAACTGTTCTAGACTCTTTGAAAAATGCCGGTTTTTACAGTGAGCCGTAAATGAAACAATGTGCACTTTTTCTAATCAGTATATACAGAAAGTTTTCTTCGGTTACTCCGCCCAGATGCAGATTTTATCCGACATGCTCGGCTTATGCTTATGAAGCAATTGAAAAATTCGGCTTTTTTAAAGGCTGTTTTCTTGCCTTTAAAAGATTGTTGAAATGCCATCCTTTTCACAAGGGCGGTTTTGATCCGGTGCCGGAAAAATTAAAATGTGAGAGACAAAAATGCAAAAAAACACAGTAATGTTTGTAGTATTTTCAACTTTGTTCATTATGGTATGGTATATGTTTTTTATGCCAAAACCTCCGATAAATCAGTCTGCTTTAAATGAAAAAAACCAAATTGCAGCCAAAGATGAAGACATAGACGCACCAAGAAAAAAAATAGGAGAACTTTTAACAAAAGAAACCGAAAAAAACCGCGTGCAGTCCGTTATGGAAGAAGATATTAAGGAACAGGATATAACGGTGGAAACTGAGAAATATAAAATTGTTTTTTCAAATAAAGGAGCCTGCGTTAAAAACTGGTTCATAAAAGAAAAGAACGGCACTATGGTTGATTTGGTTCTTCCTCAGGCAAGCCCTGTGCTGGGAACTTTTCCGGGATCTGTTTATAAAATAGCGCAATCAACAAAAGATAAAATAGTTTTTGTTTATACGTCAAGAGAAAATTGGAAAATAACAAAAACTTTTGAACTTTCTCCGGAATATCTGCACAAACTTGATTATAAACTTGAAAAGCTTTCTCCGGAAGCAAAACTCCCGGAAATAGAAACAATGTGGGGGCCGGGACTCGGTACAGACGCAAAAGAACTTAAAGAAAATGATTCGGTAACAAGAATAATCGGATATACGTCTGCAATGCCTGCCAAACTTGAAAAGATAAAAACAGAAAAAAATCAGGCGCAGCTTTATAAGTGGACTGCCGTAGACAACAGATATTTTCTTGCCGCATTTATTCCTTCAAACGCTCTTGACTATTCAAATATTGAAGCTTCAAGACTCGATAAAAAACATCCTCCTATGCTTGTATTATCGGCAAATGTAAAACAAACTGAAACCGTTCAGAGTTTTTCAATGCAGTTTTTTGTAGGCCCTAAATCTTACTCGCATCTTAAAACTTTTAATATGGGACTTGAAAAAGCGGTAGATTTCGGTTTTTTCGGATGGCTCGGCAAAATAGCAATGAACGTTTTATCGTTCTTTTTCGGACTGACCGGCAATTACGGATGGTCTATTATAATTTTAACTATCATAATACAAATTCTTGTTTTGCCTTTAACTTTAAAAAGTTATAAAGCAATGGCTGCAATGAAAAAAATACAGCCTCTTATAAAAGATCTTCAGACAAAATATAAAAATGATCCTAAAAGACTTCAGGTTGAAATGATGAATCTTTACAGAACGCAGAAGGTAAATCCGCTCGGAGGATGTCTGCCTCTTCTTTTGCAGCTTCCTATTTTCTGGGCGCTGTTTACGACATTGAGAAACGCATATGAATTAAGATTTGCCGAATGGATTTTCTGGGTAAAAGATTTGTCGGCAAGCGACAGTTTAATGCATTTTGGCGGATTTAACCTTAATCTGCTTCCTCTTATAATGGGTATAGGCATGTTCTTCCAGCAGAAGATGACTTCAGCAACATCCGATCCTATGCAGAGAAAAATGATGTACATAATGCCTGTTGTATTTACTCTTATGTTCTGGGGTTTCCCTTCAGGCCTTGTTATTTACTGGCTTACAAACAGCGTAGTGTCAATGATAGTCCAATATTTCGTTTTAACACAAGATAAAAAAGCGGGGGCACATTAAAATCATGAAATTAAAAGAACTTGAAAGCACCGGGAAAAATATTTCGGAAGCAATCAACACAGGCCTTAAACTTCTTAAATGTACAAAAGATGAAGTTGAAGTTAAAATTTTGGATGAAGGATCATCCGGATTATTCGGACTTATGGGCTCTAAACCGGCAAGAGTGCTGCTTACTTTAAAAAACGGTATTGCCGAAATTAAAAATACCGAAACCATTGATTTTAAACTGGCATGCAAAAACGTTGAAAACGTAATAAACGATATCGTAAAAATGATGGGGATAAACATTTCTTCCGTAAAAACTTCGCATGAAGATGACACTGTTTCCGCAGAAATAGCATCGGATAACAGCGGAGTTTTAATAGGCAAAGGCGGACAGTCTCTTGATGCTTTGGAATATCTTGTGCAGTTAATAGTAAATACTGACCCAAGAACCAGAGTAAAAGTCAATCTCGACACTGAAAACTACAGAGCAAAGCAGCAGGAAAGATTAAAAACAATAGCAGAAAAAGCGATGGAATACGTAAGACGAACAAAAAAAATATACAGATTTGACCCTATGTCGGCAAAAGAAAGAAGATATCTTCACAACTATCTCAAAAATATAGGCGGATTTGATACATTTTCGGAAGGCGAAGGCGTAATGAGAAAAGTCGGAGTAAAACTCGCAAACGAAAAGAAATGAATCTTTTTAAACAGGAAGACACTATAGTTGCTCTTGCAACTCCTAAAGGAAAGTCGGCGCTTGCAATAATAAGAATCAGCGGCAAAGACGCCTTTAAAACGGTATCTTCCGTTTTTTTTGATAAACAAAATAATCCCGTGCAAATTAAAAACAGAACGGTTCATCACGGATATATCTGCGAAGGAACAAAACAACTTGACGAAGTTGTTCTTACATACATGCAGGCTCCAAATTCCGTAACCGGTGAAGACGTTATTGAAATCACAACTCACGGAAACCATATAATAATACAGTCTATAATAAAACTGCTTCTTTCAAAGGGATTTAGAACAGCCGATAAAGGCGAATTTACTTACAGAGCCTATATCAACGGTAAAATGGATTTAACGGAAGCCGAAGCCGTAAATGCGCTGATAGAAAGCAAAACGCAAAAATCCGTGGAGCTGTCTTTAAATTCTCTTAAAGGCTCTCTTTCAAATAAACTAAAAGAAATTAAAAACGAACTTATTGATCTTTTTGCATATCTTGAAGTTTCTCTTGATTATCCGCACGAAGACATAGATTTTTTATCACGCAGAGAAAAAGAAGAAAGTTTAAAAAAAATTATTGCCTTAACGCAAAAAACAATTAAATCCTATGCAGCCGCTCAGATTCTTATAGACGGGATAAAAATAGCAATTATCGGAAAACCAAATGCCGGAAAATCATCGGTATTAAATTCAATTCTCGGATATAACAGAGCAATCGTTACAGATATTGCGGGAACAACTACCGACACCATAGAAGAAACCATAGATTACAAAGGAATCCCTTTTACGGTAATTGATACTGCCGGAATCAGGCACCACAGCGCTGACATGATAGAAAAACTCGGGCAGGAAAGAAGCAAAAATTCAATAGAAAGCGCCGATATAATTTTATGGATCATAGACGCAAATTCAAATTTTGACGATAACGATAAAACTATTCTTGAATTTGCGGCTTCAAAACTTGATAAAACAATAGTTGTTTTAAATAAATCTGATCTTGAACATAAAATATCTCAGGATGACATAAAAAAATTCTGCAATCCTAAGGAAATAATAACTTACTCATGCGTTACGGACAATAACACCGATAAAATTCTTGAACCTGTTTATGCAACGTGTGCTATTGAAAATTTTGATGAGGACTCTGCCGTAATTTTAAATGCAAGGCAGTATAATTTAATGCTGCGTTTTAAAGAATCGGTTAAAACAACTCTTGCCCTCGTTATTCAGGCAGACAGCGACGAAATAGTGGCTTTTGAAATAAAAAATGCGCTTGAAATTATAAATGAAATTCTCGGCATTGACGCTACAGACGATATTTTATCAACGATATTTTCAAAATTTTGTATAGGAAAGTGAGGTTTAACATGGATATTTTATTTGAAAGAAAAAGCTGCAGAAGTTATGTTTCAGACCCTATACCGCAGCAGGATCTTGACTATATTTTACATGCCGCTATGAGCAGTCCGTCGGCAATGAATACAAGACCATGGCATTTTATAGTAATAAAAGATAAAGAAACTCATTCTAGAATAATGCAGATACACCGAGCATCGCAGATGCTTGCAAACGCTCCTCTGGGCATAATAGTATGCTGCGATATTGAAAAACAGTATAAAAATTACTGGCAGCAGGACTGCGCGGCTTCAACGCAAAATATCCTTCTTGCAGCCACTGCCAAAGGATACGGATCCGTATGGTGCGGGATTTATCCTATTGAAGAAAGAGTAAAAGCTTTTGCCGAACTTATGAATCTTCCCGAAAACATAAAACCTTTTTCTCTTGTCGTAATAGGCAAAAAAGCCGAAGAGCCGAAAGAAAAACAAAGATGGGAACCGGAAAAAATACGTTATGAAAAATGGCAATAATTAAAGACAAAAAAACTAAAAAATGTTAAAATAGCTCTTTAAGGAAACCAATTTAATGTTAAAATTTAATATAGAAGAAAAATTAAAATCTGCAGTTAACTCTTTTGCAAAATCGAAAGGCATTGAAGAAGAGGTGTCTTTTACAGTTGAAATACCGCCCAAGAACATAAACGCAGACCTTGCTTCAAACGCGGCTATGCTTATAGCAAAAAAACTTAAAGTAAATCCCAGAGTTATAGCGCAGGAACTTATAGAAGCCCTTCAAAAAAAATTTTCTTCGGAAATAAAAACAATAGAAATAGCCGGCGCAGGTTTTATAAATTTTCATTTTACTGACGCTTTTTTATACGGAGAACTTTCAAAAATTCTTGAAAAAAAAGAAAATTATGCAAAACAGGAAACATCAAAAAATGAAAAAATAATGGTTGAATTCGTATCCGCAAATCCGACGGGGCCTTTACATATAGGGCACGGAAGAGGCGCCGCCATAGGCGACAGTTTGGGCAGAATTTTAAAACATCTCGGATATACTGTTGTTAAAGAGTATTATCTTAACGATGTCGGCAACCAAATGAATGTCTTGGGTGAATCGACTAAAACCAGATACCGCCAGTTAAAAGGCGAAAATATTCCTTTTCTTGAAGACGGCTATAAAGGCGATTATATAAAAGATATCGCCCGGACTTTGATAAACGAAGGAAAATCTTTTGACAAAATAGATTTTAGAGAAGAATCCCATACGCGCATTTTAGAAGGAATAAAAAACGATTTAAACAAGTTCGCCGTTACTTTTGACAACTGGTTTTCCGAATCTTCCATTGCCGTAAAAAAAGATAATGCCGGCTTTACGGAAGTAGACAAAGTATGCTGTTCTTTAAAAGAAAAAGGCTTTGCCTACGAGCAGGACGGCGCTTTGTGGCTTAATTCCGTAAAATACGGCGATGATAAAGACAGAGTTTTGAAAAGATCAGACGGAAGATATACGTATCTTGCTTCGGACATAGCATACCACAAAAATAAATATGAAAGACAATTTACAAAAGTAATAAATCTCTGGGGTGCCGATCATCACGGATACGTTGCAAGAATAAATGCCGCAATACAAATGCTCGGACAGCCTGCGGAAGCGTTAAAAGTCATTTTATACCAGCTTGTTTCTCTTGTAAGAAACGGAGTTCCCGTTGCAATGTCAACAAGAAGCGGCGAGTTTGTAACGCTTAAAGAAGTTTTGGATGAAGTAGGAACAGACGCCTGCAGATTTTTCTTTCTGTTAAGAGCGCCGGATTCACAGCTTGAATTCGATTTGGAACTTGCAAAAAAACAGTCAAGCGAAAATCCGGTATTTTACGTTCAGTACGTAAACGCGAGGTGCCACTCTATTTTTAAAGAATATAAAGACAACGGCGGAAAACCAGCCGATTTCAATCTTTTAACTTCAAAAGAAGAACGCGATCTTATAAAAAAGCTCGCTTTGTTTGAAGATACTCTTTTAATTTGCGCAAAAACAATGAGTCCTCATCATCTTACTACTTATTTGACGGAAACTGCCGACATATATCACAGATTTTATGAAAAATGCAGAGTTCTGGGCGTTGAACCTGAACTTACAAAAGCAAGAGTAGAACTTTTAAAAGCCGTTTCAACCGTAATAATAAAAGGTTTAAACCTGCTCGGAGTTTCTGCTCCGGAGAAAATGTAAAAGGATTTTAATGAGAACAAATAACCCAAACAACATCGTTTTTTTAGATATAGAAACAACAGGATTATCAGTCAACCAGGGTGCTAAAATATGCGAAGTTGCAATGCTAAAAATAAAAGACGGAGAAGAATTTTTTTTCAATTCTCTTATACATCCGCAGATTGTTATTCCCGAAGCATGTTCTTTAATACACGGAATTACGGATGATATGGTTAAAAACAGCCCCAAATTTTATGAAGTAGCCAAAGAAATCGCCGATTTTATAGCCGGATTTACACTTGTATGCCATAATGCGTCTTTTGATTTGAATTTCATTTCAAAAGAAATAATGGAAAGTAAAATAAAATCACCCGAAATGTACTTCCTTGATACGCTTTTAATTTCAAGACAGTATTTTTCATTCCCGTCAAATAAATTAGGTGAAATTGCACAAACTCTGTCAATAAACGTTACGGAAAAACATAGAGCATTAGCTGATGTACTAACAATGCGGTCAATATCAAAATATTTATTTAACAATTTATATGAAAGAGGAATTGATACTCTTGAACCTTCTTATTTTGAACAGTCTTTCCCTAAAAGCAAAGCCGAATAATTTTATTTTTTCTTCGGATTTATAACGTCAAATCCCGTATATTTTCTTAAGACTTCCGGTATTACGACAGATCCGTCTTCCTGCTGGTAATTTTCAAGTATTGTCGCAAAAGTTCTTCCCACGGCAACACCGGAACCGTTTAGAGTATGGACGAAATCTCTCTTTTTAGAAGTATTGCTTTTGAACTTGATATTCATTCTTCTTGCCTGAAAATCTTTAAAATTGGAACATGAAGAGATTTCTCTGTAAGTTCCCTCTCCGCTCATCCATGCTTCAAGGTCGTATGTTTTTGAAGAACCGAATCCTATATCTCCCGAACATAAAAGCATTACTCTGTACGGAATCTTTAAAAGCTGCAATACATTTTCAGCGTCGGAAGTTAAAGCTTCAAGTTCGGCCATTGAATTGTCCGGTTTTGTAAATTTAACAAGTTCAACTTTATTGAACTGGTGATTTCTTATAAGACCTTTTGTGTCTTTGCCGTATGAACCGGCTTCTCTTCTGAAACATGCCGAATATGAAACATATTTTTTTGTTAAGTCGCTTTCCTCAATCACATCGTCTCTGTGTATATTCGTGACCGATACTTCGGCAGTCGGAATCAGATACAAATCATCGGCATTGCATTTAAAAAGTTCCTCTTCAAATTTAGGAAGCTGTCCCGTTCCTTTCATTGAAGCTTTGTTTACAAGATAAGGAGTCATTACTTCGGTATATCCTTTCTGTTTGTGAGTATCAAGAAAGAAACTTATTATCGCTCTCTCAAGAGCGCATCCTTCATTTTTCAAAAGAGCAAATCTTGAACCTGACACTTTTGACGCGGCTTCAAAATCAAGAATATCAAGTTTTTCCCCTATTTCCCAGTGATGTTTAGGTTTAAACGAAAATTTAGGAATATCTCCTACTGTTCTGACCACAACATTATTGTTTGAATCTTTGCCGAGAGGAACGCTTTCATCGGGAATATTAGGGATTCGCATTAAAATATCTTCAATTTGGTTTTCAACATTAAGCAGAAATCTTTCGTTTTCCTGAATTCTTACTCTGAACTGTTCTAATTCTTCCAAAAGAGCGGCTTCAGGCTCTTTACCTTCTCTTTTAAGTTTGCCTATTTTTTCAGAATCTGTATTTCTTCTCAGTCTTGCCTGCTCTATTTCAACTATAAGTTTTCTTCTGTCGTTATCAAGATTTATTAAAGTTTCAAAATTCGTATCAAAACCTCTTTTTTTGAGGCCTTCTTTTACATATTCAAGATTTTCTCTGAACAATTTTATATCCAGCATATTTTTCTCCCCTACAAGTACATATAATAAAAACTAAACGCCGCCAACGGGATTTGAACCCGTGATCTCCGCCTTGAGAGGGCGATGTCCTAAACCGCTAGACGATGGCGGCATTAAACTTACCGATTTATTATACACTATTTAACTTTCGCTAACAAATCTTAAAATACGCATTATTTTATGATTGCCCTGTCATTTTTTAACATATACTGAGTGATCGCAACTCCTGATTTATAGTGTTTGAGCATGGTTTCATGTTCCTTAGTTTGTTCACAAGAAACCATTTCTCTCGGTTTATCTTTATTCCAAGAGTAAGATTTGGCGCTGTCTGAATTAAAATTGTAAAGTACTGCATATTTTTGATTTGCGATTATTCCAACATCGTTTGATGCCGTATTATTTGAGGCTTCAGGAGAAAGCAAATTTGCGCCAACAGCCCAGTAAACAGTATTTGAAAGAGAAAGTTCGTACAGAGTCGGCATTATGTCGCTGTGAGACCCGAATGCTTTTGTATCAATTTTTTTAACATCGGGTTTTAACTTTTCCGGAACATAAATATAAAACGGCACGCTTAACCTATCAAGCTGTCTTTCTGTCGTATAAGAAAAAACGCTCCAAAAATTATGATCGCCGGTAATTGCGACTATCGTATTGTCCGCATATTTTGATTTTTTCAGTTTTGTTAAAAATTCTCCGGCTTTCTGGCATGCGTACTGGTAAGCGGCAAAACGCATTTCTGATAATTTCATATCACCCGTTATGTCATTTTTCAATTCTTCCGTTATTTCAAGCGGCATCTTTTTATATTCACTCGGAAGCGTATACGGCGGATGATTTGAAGTAGTTAAAACATAAATAAATTTTTTATTGTCGTTTTTTTCAAGAACTTTAAAAATATTCTCAAAAAGATATTCGTCGTAAATACCCCACTCGTTTCTTTCGTATTCCTTAGACATGCTTCCTTCACCCATAATCAAATCAAATCCGAGATTTGGCATATAAGATCCGGAATTTCTCCACCCGGCATTGCCTCCGTACATAAAGACAGTTTCATAATTATTATTTTTATAAGGCATAGGTCCCGAGAAAAAATACTTGTTATAAGCATATTTTGACTGACTTAAATATTTAGAAGAGGGCATACGCTGAATATTTGTTATAACAGCTTCAAGACTTCCTATAGTTCCTATGTGGCCGGGCATAAAATTATAAAATGTTATATCCTGATCAAGATGTTGTTTAAATTCACCCAAAACATTGAATGACGGACTGTTGTAATGCATTAAATCCGTGCCGAGCGCTTCCATAACTATAAGAATTACATTCGGCTTGATTTCTTCGGCGGCCTTATTGTATTTCGTTTTCCTTTCCAAAGATTTTTCAGGAACGTTTTTATCTATATTGTTAATGTCAATATTAAGGTAATCGCTAAAAATCCGGGCAGGATCTTCCTTTGAATATCCCATTTTTGCGATATAATCCATGCCTCTGTTTTCTTTTAATCTGGCGTCAAGCGCAGCCTGAAGAGTATATAATGCGTTTATTCCCACTTTGTTAATAAAAGCATTATTTGCAATCTCACTGTCGTCAACTCCGAGCGGGAACATCTTGAAAGAGCCTCTTGCAGTTATAAAAGTTATCCCCGCAAGAAGCAGACAAATCAAAATTTTATATCCGGGTTTAATTTTTTCAGGATAAAAACCGCCTATATTTTTTTCAAGAATTCTTTTGGACAAAAAATAAATTACTACAAAAACCGCGATAAAACCGACGGCAACAAGCGCAAGCGGGTAATTCTTGGAAAGAGTTGAAAATAAAGCTTTTGTATCGTCCTCAAAAATCCCGAAAATCAGAATATTTATATGATTTTGGAAATAGGAATAAAAACCGAAATCAACGCATAATATTAGAATAACGCTGCCGAAAAAGAATGTGTAGTAATATTTCAAATTCTTCATAAAACCGAGAAATATTTTCTTGCTTCCCTTAAAAATAAAAATTATAAAAGCTACAACGGCAAAACTATTGATATAGGCAAGAACAGCCGAATCATATCTGACGCCGAGTATAAAAGCTTTAACAAGCCCGTCCCGGAAAGGATCTAAACCGGCAGGCGCGTAATAAAACGTAAATATTATTCTGTAGGCGCTCATCAGAAAAAGAAAAATCACGTTAAGTAAAAATAGTCTTTTTATTATTTGTTTAAGCATTTTGAATCTCCATGGTTTTACGGTTATAAAGTTTTGCCAAAGATTATATCAAATTAATAAAATTTGTATCAAAACATATCTTTTTAAAGCATGCTTTTATATTATTTTAGAGTAATTTTTTGATTTTTTTAGCGCAGCTGCCTTCTTAAACGGTATATCTCATCCTGCAGTTTATCTTTTTCATCTTCAAGAGAGTTTATTTTTTCTTTTAAAGACTTGTTTTTCTCTTCCGTACGAATGATATCGTTTTTCAAAAGTTTATTTTCTTTTTTAAGAGGTTTTACTTCTTCTTTAAATATTTTATTTAATTCTTCGGCAACTTCCAGTTTTTCTTTGAGATTTTTATTTTCTTTTTCAAAAATCAGCGCTTCTTCCAGTAATTTTTGAATTTCTGCTCCGATTTGTTCAATTTTTTCAGTTATCATCGGGATTCTCCGTATTTTTATTTATAGCCTTTTAGTAAACTATACATTTTTTGGCGCAGCCGGACAAGAGTGTTTACTTAAAAATATTTATTTTGTTTAATAACGTTAGAATGAAAATTTTCAGAAAAACAATGCTTTTCATTGCGGCTGCCGGATTACTGTTTTCTCTGGCTTTGTTTGTTTTCATAAAAATATTTTTACCCCAGGAAAAAATCAAACAATATATAGTCTCTTATGCCAAAGAAAATTTCAACAGGGAAGTTTCTTTTGATACGGTATCGTTTAATATTATAGGAATAAATCTTAATAATTTTGCGCTTTCAGAAAGAACTGATTTTACAAAAGGGACTTTTATCAAAGCAAAAAATCTTACCGTTAAAATATCATTAAAACCTCTTTTGCATAAAAAAATAGAGGTTCAAACTTTGAGTATTGACGGCATGAATATTCAAATGCATAAAGATAAAAACGGAAGATTCAATTTTAACGATATTTCAACAAAGAAAGAACAATCTGCGGAAAACGTTGAAAATAAAGTAAAAACCGTTAAAAATGACATCCCTTTTAAAATTGATAATTTTCAAATAAAAGATTCTACCGTATCATTCAAAGACGATATTTTAAATTTGGACACCAAAATTTCTGATTTTAATATGCATATGACCGATTTTTCATTTACGGAATTGTTTCCGTGCGAAATATCGTTCACTTTTAAATATAAACAAAGTAATATTGATGCTCTGTTGCCTGTCCGCCTAAAAACACAGTTAAATCTTAATAATCTGGACTTTGATAAACTGTTTGTTGATGTTATATCTTTTGAAACAACTTATAAAGATTCAACATTCAGCGCAACAGGCAAATTTGAAAATATTAATATGCCGAAAATCGATTTAAAAATAACGTGTAAAAATATAAGAGAAACAACGCTTAAAGATTTTTATATATCAAAAACAAAATTCAACATACAGGCAATTGACTGTATTGCAAAAACGATTATCAATCTTGAAAATAAAACTGCCGATATCGAACAATTAGAAATTCTTTTACCGCAGTCGACATGCAATATTTCGGGGACAGTTAACTGGAGAGACAAAGATTTAAAATATAACCTTAAGACGAATATCGATATTTTACTTGATAAATTATCTGAATTTGTTCCAAAATATGCACTAAACGGAAGAATAAAATCAAAATTAGAAATTTCAAATTCCGTCTTTAACGGAAATATTGAAGGGACAAATATATCATTTAAATCTGAGCAGCCGTCCGTAGATTTAAAAAATACAAATTTCAAAGTAATAATTCACTCAAAAAACAATATTATACTGAACAATTCATCAGGTATATTTAATACCGGAAATTTTACATTTTCCGGTTCCTATTCGGGCAATGATATAGACTTGAAATTAAAAATGGATAAATTACTTATAAAAGAAAGTTCTTCAACCGCTACAACAAAAAAAGAACAAACAAATGAACAAACAAAAGATGAAAACAAATCGGATTACAATATAAATTTAAATACCGATGTCAGCATAGACAATCTTGATGTCCCGTATTTAACCGGCAGAAATGCATATTTTAAAACATCTTTAAAATCAATTACTCCCGATATGAAAATCGTAAACGGTTCCTGCACGGCCGGTGTCGAGAACGGAAAAATAACGAATGTTGAAAAACTTGCGGAAAATAAATTCGCAAAAATTTTTCTGATGATTTTTAATGTTCTCAATAATAATATAAAACACTCCCAAAAAATAGATGATACACATAAAAAAGGCATAAATTATGACAGCTTAATTTTTGATGTTGCTTTTACAAACGGGAAATTGACGACAAAGAAGATTAAATTCAAAATGCCAGTAACCGCTATTACTACAACCGGTTTTGTTGATTTTAAAGCAGACAGTATAAGTTTAAACGTAAATACGGGTTTGTATGCAAAAATGAAAGTAACCGGAACCGTAGAAAATCCAAAAACTTCTTTTGACGTTATAGGAACAGTCGGTGAAATTCTAAAAAATACTTCAAAAAGAAAAAACTCCAATCTAGGAAAATTAGACAGAGCTTTAAAAAATCTTTTCGGAAGATAAACCCTATATTTTATGTTTTTTCGGAATGTTGAACTTTTTGTAATGTTTTTGCATTACGGTTTCAATATTTTTGTTTTGTTTTTCAAATTCTTTTGATCTTACCGATTTATTCCAATAATGAAATATGAACACATCCGTCGCGTCTACAAGCTTATATCCGTATTTTTTTACTCTCTCGCAAAATTCAATATCTTCTCCGAAACACGGATAGAAATTTTCGTTGAATAATCCGACTTTTTTAAATATGCTTTTTTTAATAAACATGCATAAACCGTGAACTGTTTTAGCTTTTTTGACCTTATGATAATTTGTTAATCTTATTTTATCTGCAACAATATCAATAATTTTTTTATCTTTTTCGGCTTTTTTCACAAATAGTTTATCTTCAAAAGGATTAAAGAAAGTTCCGGAAACGGCATTATTTTTATCTTTATTTAAAGCATATACTAAACCTTCAAGCCATTGTTTTGTAACTATCACATCATTATTTATATAACAAATATATTTGCCTGTGGATTTAGAAATCCCGATATTTATGGCTTTTGCAACGCCATAGTTTGATTTTAACTGAATAATCTTTAGTCTTTTTAAATATTCCGATTTTAACTTTAACTTTTGAAAATATTTTTTTGTCCTGTCGCTTGAACCGTTATTAATTAAAATTAATTCATATGGATAAGTCGATTTTTTTAATACGCTGTCTATACACTGTTTCGTATATTTAACGGCGTTAAAACAAGGAATAATTACCGAAACTATATTTTTGTCAGTCATTATATACAATCCTGTCGGTTAAAATAGTATTTGCTATTTTTACATTTTTGTAAAATACAGCATTTCCTTTAATTATATAATTAAATTTTGTTCTGTATTTTTTAAGAATAATATCAGATTTTTCACACTGTTTGGAACAATTATTTTTACTCATATTTAACTGTCCGCAATATTTTGTTGTTGATATCTTTATATACGGAAAATAAACAGATGTTTTAATGTTTTTCGGCAATTTAATATCCATATTCCAACTCAAATTATCAAGTTCAACTCTTATGATATTGTTTTTTATCATAAATTTTTGAAATATTAAAGAATTTACCAAAGATTGTCTGAAATATTCGAAAGTAGCTTCTGATATTTTTTTTGGCACAAAAACTTTTTGTTTTGATGACACGATTTTTTGTTTATTTAATATAATGTCGTGTGCAAACGGATCTGTTTTTTGTTTTGTAAGTAATCTTCCCAAAACAAGTTTTATTTTGGGATAATGCAGTCTTATAAAATAGAAAAATCCCCAGTCATTAAATACAATTTCGTCAAATAACAAATTATATTCATAAATAAATTTAAGCAAGGGCAGTACTTTTTTAAAATTTGACTGGGAAATATAAGAAAATACGACCGTAATTTTTTTATCAATAATGTTTTTTTGTAAAAACTTTAAATCTTTCAGAGCCGGCATTTTGTTTTCACAAAATTCATCTCCAAAATAAATTCTGTCGAATTTACTGCATAAATTAAGTTTAGAAATATTATGTATTAATTTTGCTTTTTCTATTTTCATATCTTATTTGTAAAAACATTGTGACTGGTTACATTTAAACAATTTTTTTTCTTCAAGAATACGCTTACAGTATTTTATATATTCTTTTTTTGATCTGTTTGTTTTAAGTCCTTTTATAGCTGATGATACAACCTCAACAAAAGAAACCGTTGATTTTTTTCTGTTTACTATTTTTAACGATAAATTTTTAATTTTTTTTAATTCATAGAAATTGCACAAATTACAGGAATGCCTCATAAAAGAAAGGAAATTGTCAGCATTAAGGTTGTATTTTTTCATATAGTAATCTGAAAATTTTGAGATATTTTGTTCTATAAGATGACAGCCTGTCTCACACATATTAACATTGTAAGTATTAACTATTTTTTGATTGTAATCCAGATTTTCGGAACAATGGAAAAAGGAACAAAATCCGTCTATAAAAAAACAACTTCCGCCGAAAGCAAAAATTTCATACTGCATTGTCTTGTCGTAATTTATTATTTCAATAATATCTTTTATTGATAATTGTCTGTCTAAAATTATTCTTTTAGCTCCGAGAGATTTATAAAAGGCGATAGAATGATGATTAAAAACAGTTCCTCCGGTTGAAATAACTATATCTTTTTTATAATTGTTTTCTTTAAGCAGCAACAGAAGTGCGATATCATTAACGATTATTCCTTTAACTCCGTTTAAAGAACTTACTTTATTTATTGTATCCAGTATAAGTTTATATTGTTTTTGAATGTACAATCCGTTAAAAGTTACATAAACGGGAAGCTTTAATTTTTCTGCCAAACTTATTGCCCTTTTAAATTCCTGCCAGTTTGTAAAATTGGCATCTTCTCCGCGTCTGTTGAGAATATTAAAGGCTATCGGATATTTTTTATTGACAGATTTGTCAAAAAACCCCGTATAAAGCTCTGTTGCTCCGGCTTTTTTTAATTCTTCAATAACACTGATATTGTTAAAACCTGATGTTATATTAAAATGATATTTCACGCCGTTATTATATTAAAAAATAATGTTTGATACTACTCTTGTTAAATGATAAAATGGCAAGCATTATGAAACTGCCGAAAATAAAAAAATTTCCTTTTACAGACATTTTAGGATGGTCTGTATCGCGGTATGACAGATTTAACAATTGCAAAAGACAGTATTTTTACGATTATTACGCAAAATTTGACAAAGAAATTCCTTTTGATAACATACAACGCTTAAAAGCTTTAACTTCCACAGCTCTTGAGACCGGAAATATTGTGCATGACATAATAAGAGATTTGCTTCTGCGCATGCAAAAAACTTCAAAACCGATAGACAAAAAGAAATTCCTTCTTTATGCGTTTGAAAAAACAAATGCTTACTGCTCGGCAAAAACGTTTACCGAAGTATATTACAAACAAAAAGATTCCGTTAGCGGAGACGATTTGTATCCGGCGGTTGAAAAAACTCTTTTAAATTTTCTAAACAGTCAAAGATTAAGATGGATATTTGAAACGGCTTTAAAAGCGAGCGAAAACTGGGTGATAGAACCCGCCGGCTTCGGAGAAACGAGAATTGCCGGATATAAAGCCTATTGCAAAGTTGATTATCTGATACCGGTAGACGATAAAATATATATACTTGACTGGAAAACCGGCAAACAGGATATTAAAAAACATTCAAAACAGCTTATGGGCTACGCTCTTTGGGCATCTTATCATTTTGAAACCGGATACGCCGAGATTATTCCTTCAATAGCTTATCTGTGCCCGTCTTACAGCGAAAGCAGCGTTGAATTACAAGAAAATGATCTTGAAATTTTAAAGAAACAGATAGTTGACGAAACTCTCCAAATGTACGGATATTTGTCGAATATAGAAAAAAATATTCCAAAACCCAAGGAACTATTTGAAAAAACCGACAATGGCTTTTTCTGCAAATACTGCAACTACAGAGAAATCTGTCAAAATAATTACTAAACGCTTGACAAACTATACGTTTGTATGGTATGCTTACTCAAATGAAAAATAAACTAAATACGGAGGACTCAAATGAGTAAAGATGAAAAAATAAAAGCACTTAATCTGGCATTATCACAAATTGAAAAAGATTTCGGCAAAGAAGCAATTATGCGACTTGGCGACAAAAACGCCCATGTTGACGTTGACGTTATTCCCACCGGCGCGCTTCCTCTTGATATAGCAATAGGCATAGGCGGAATTCCCAGAGGCAGAATTATAGAAATTTTTGGGCCTGAATCATCGGGAAAATCAACGCTTGCTTTATGCGTGGCCGCAGAAGCGCAGAAACAGGGGGGCATTGTTGCTTATATTGATGCAGAACATGCTATGGATCCTGATTATGCTTCAAAACTCGGCGTAAATATTGACGATATGCTTATTTCCCAGCCTGATTCCGGAGAACAGGGTCTTGAGATTGCCGATAAATTAGTCCGTTCAGGCGCAGTTGATTTAATAATAGTAGATTCTGTTGCGGCACTTGTTCCGAGAGCCGAAATTGAAGGAGAAATGGGCGATTCTTTTATGGGACTTCAGGCAAGACTGATGAGCCAGGCATTAAGAAAACTGACGGGCACTATATCAAAGTCAAAAACTTCAATAATTTTTATAAATCAATTAAGGCAAAAAATCGGAGTTATGTGGGGAAATCCCGAAACTACTCCCGGCGGACTTGCTTTGAAATTTTATTCATCAATCAGGCTTGACATAAGAAGAATTGAATCCATTAAAAAAGGAGACGAAATTTTAGGCAACAGCGTAAGAGTAAAAGTTATAAAAAACAAAGTTGCGGCTCCTTTCAAACAAGCGGAGTTTGATATTCTGTTCGGTATCGGAATAGATAAATTCGGATATCTTATAGATATGGCGGCAAACAACGGAATCGTTGAAAAATCCGGTTCTTTTTATTCTTACAAAGGCGATAAAATAGGACAGGGCAGAGATAACGCCAAACAATATCTCCAGAATAATCCCGCAGTATCCGACGAAATAGAAAACTTTATAAGAGAAAAGTTTTTTGCAAAAAAAGAAACAGTAAAATCTGAAAAACAGGAATCAAAAAAAACAGAAAAAGCGGAAAAGAAAAGCAAATAAAAATGGATAATTTCTGTATTTTGGATTTTGAAATCGGCGATTTGCAAAGGATTCTTGAGATACAAAAAGAATCTTTTTCGGACAACTGGTCCGAAAAAATGTTTATTGCCGAATCAAAAAATAAATTTTCAAATTTTAAAATAAATAAAACCGGCGGGATCACCGCCGGTTTTATAATTTACAGACTAATAGAAGACGAAGCTGAAATACTTAACATAGTAGTAGCAAAAGAATTCAGAGACAAAAATTTCGGCAAAGCGCTTTTAACGCATGCGATAGAAGATTTAAAAGAAAAAAAAACCAAAACAATTTTTCTTGAAGTAAACGAAAGAAACAAAACGGCAATTGGTTTATATAACAAAACAGGATTTAAACAATACGGAACGCGTCCAAATTATTACGGCGCTGACAATGCCGTTTTAATGAAATTAATTTTATGAAAAACAAATTTCTATTGTTTATAAAAAACCATTCTTCAATTATACTTACAATTCTGATACTTACGACAATATCGGTAATAAACTCGTCAAGGCATATAGGGTTAATTGAAGACGGCGTACATCATTTTTGGGAAGCCGTTACAGCCGACAATATATGGATCGGACATGAAGGTTTTTATAATTTCCCGTACAACTCAAGATTTTTCCCGTCAATATTATCCCATTTAGCAACAGGATTGGCGGTAAAAGCCGGTATTTTAAACATAGGCGTTTTATTGTATCTGTTCACAATGATATCATACCTTTCGCCTTTGCTTTTTCTTGTTATTATTTACTTGAACCTGCCGGAAAATAAAAAAGAATATTTTGATATTATTCTTTTGTCTTTTTTAATATGCGTCACTTTTATGATTTATCAGATATGGACCGAAAATCTGATAACGGGATTATTTTTATGGATAATATTTGTCATATATTATTATGCCGATTTTAAAAAATTGTCATATATAAATATTTTTTCTCTTCTGATTTTTCCGGTTGCTACAGTCAGCAGCCATCCTATGGTTGCAGTGTTTATTCCCGTATTGCTTATTACCGGAGTCAAAAAATATATTAATGACAAAAATTTAAGCCTTTCGGCAAAGATTATTCTTATTTACAGTTTCATATTGTTAATTTTCGCTTTTATTTTTAATTGTTATTACATATTGCATCCTATTTTTGCTGCAACAAACGAATATTTGCAGGGCGGCGTTTTTTACGGAATAAAAATGCTGAGATTATGCATATCCGTTTTATTGATTTTATTTATTACCGTAAAAATAAAAAACGTTAAAAAATTAAAAATTTATAATTTTATATATCTCATCGCATGCGTAAATATTTTTGACGATATTCTTTTCAATATCCAATCATCTGACGGATACACTTATAGAACTTTGGGATTTTATTCGGTATTGGTTTTTATGATTTTTTTGATTTTTTTCAAAAATATAAAAAATACGGTTTATATAAAAATTATAAATATTGTTATGCTGGCTTTACTGCTTGCAAACTCAGTACAGTATACAAGAATATGGGATAAATATTTATCGGATGTTAACCGTCATTTTATTGCAAACAAACAAATAAACATTTTATACGATTCAAAACTGAACATATACACTTCACAGCCTGTTTTTTTTCAGGTTTATCATTATCATCTGCATCCTTTTGTTCTGCTTTTGCTGCCTGAAACTTTCGGAATATCCGGCAGCGGCTACAAAACAATCGTAACTTCACAATCGCAGAGTCTTGCAGATTTTTATGTTTCAAATATAATTAAAAGGAAAAATATCCTGAAGAAATTTTCAATTAATACAGACGAAAATTTTAAGCTTTATTTTAAAAAAGGAAAAGATTTAATAGATCTTGAAAGCTACAAGAAGAGCGGTTAAGAAATAGTCGGATATCAGTATCAAAATCATTGAAACCATAACGGAGCTTGTCGTTGCTTTTCCTACGCCTTCGGCTCCTCCGTGACATCCGAACCCTTTATGACAGGCAACTATAACAATAATAGCCGCAAAGAAAAATGATTTTATAAATCCGTGCATAAAAGCCGGTATATCCATAACGTTAAGGATATCTCCCATATAAACCGTTGAAGGAATATCCCAGTTCATATTTGTAACAAGAAGGCCGCCGTAAATACCTATGATATTTGCAATAGCCGTAAGCAAAGGAACCATTGTTATACATGCCAAAAATCTCGGAACGGCAAGATATTTTATCGGATTTGTTCCGAGCGTATACAAAGCGTCCAGCTGCTCGGTAACTTTCATTGTCCCCAGTTCTGCCGTGATTGCGGCTCCGACTCGTCCTGCTATTACAACGGCAGTAAGAACGGGTCCTAACTCTTTTACAAGAGCAAAACCGGTAATCATTCCTATATAAACGGGTTCGTTAAAAAGATTTGAAGTCGCAGAACCAACCTGAAGAGCAAGCACCATCCCCGTAAAAAAAGAAGTCAAAAGTATAATAGGAAACGATCTGTACCCGACTTCAACCATTTGCATAACTGTATTTTTTATATTGATTTGGCCTTTAAAAATCCACAATAAAGTTTCGGCGGTTATCTGCGTTGCCTGCCCTGTTCCCGAAATAATATTCTTTACCAACCGTCCGGTAAAAGAAAACGGAGTTGAAGCGGTTTTTTCTATGATTTGTTTTGTTTGTTTTAAAACCATAATTTGATTCCGTCGGAAATTAAAGCCGTTATTTTATTATACTACAATTCTCGGAACTCTCATAGATATTGAACAAGTAACTTCATAATTAATCGTATTTTGTAATTTGGCCAATTCTTCCGCTTTTATTTTTTCTTTACCCTGCATTCCTATTAAAACAACTTCGTCTCCGAGGCTTACTCCTTTTATTCCGGTGACGTCTACCATCATACTGTCCATCGTTATTCTTCCGGCAATAGGGCATCTTTTGCCCCTTACAAGAACATCCCCTTTATTTGATAAAACTCTGCTGTATCCGTCCGCGTATCCTACGGGAAGCGTCGCAATTACGGATGCTTTGTTTGTTACAAAAGTTCTTCCGTAACTTACGCAAAAACCCGCCGATACTCTTTTTAAATTTATTATTCTTGTTTTCCACGATAAGACCGGTTTAAGTTTAAGCATTTTGTGCGCGTGGTCAAACGGAGTAAGTCCGTAAAGTCCTATTCCCGGCCTGACCATATCAAAATGAGTTTTTTTATTGCTTATAAGCGCGGCCGTATTTGCTACATGGGCTATAAATCTTAATCCCAATTTCTTTGCATATCTGGTTATATCATGAAATATTTCAAGCTGGTTTTGGGTATAAGATAAATCGGAATCCGCAACTGCAAAATGCGTGTAAATCCCCGCCATTTTTACTTCCGGCATTTCCGCTATTTTTTGTAAAATATTGTATGAATCCTGAGGAGAAACTCCTATTCTGCCCATACCTGTATCAATTTTTAAATGAAATTCCAAAGTTTTACCGAGTTTTTTTGCAAGACTCGCAAGATATTGAATATCGTGTAAATTAGTAAGAGTCGGAATTAAATCCCAGTAAACGGAGACCGACAGATTGTCAATCGGATAGGGTACCCCGAAAACCAAAAGATTCGTTTTGATGCCGGCTTTTCTAAACTGGATTCCCTCTTCAATAGAACTGACTGCTATGCCGTAAACGCCCGCTTTTACGGCTTCTTTTGCAAGTTCAACTCCGCCGTGCCCATATCCGTTTGATTTGATAACGGCTAAAATTTTTGTGTCTTTTTTAAGATATTCTTTGATTTTTTTTAGATTGAAATGGAAGTCGCTTTTGTCTACTTCAACCCATGTTTGTCTGAAAAAATTTTTGTTGTCTTTTTTACTGCCTGCAGATGGCGGTTGTTCCTTCATTGATATTCCTCCGAAGAATATGCTTTATTAAAAAACTTTGTGTATTCAGTTTCAAATGAAAGGTCTACTATTCCGGTGGGTCCGTTTCTTTGTTTTGCTATTATTATTTGAGCCAGCTTTGCTTTATCGGGGTCTTCTCTGTCATAATATCCTTCTCTGTGAACAAAAGCAACAACGTCGGCGTCCTGTTCAATAGCGCCTGATCCTCTTAAATCCGAAAGCTGCGGCGTTTTATCTTTACCTCTTTTTTCGTTTTCTCTTGACAGCTGAGAAAGAGCGATTACAGGTATCGCCAAATCTCTTGCCACACCTTTAAGAGATCTGGAAATATCTGCAATTTCGGCTTCCTGCGATTCAGATTTATACCCGCCCGTACTTCTCATCAGCTGCAAATAATCAACAATAATTAAATCTAATTTTTTGCCTTTCATTTCCAACTGTTTTGCAAGTTTTCTTGCGGAGGCTCTTAATTCCGTAACGTTCATATTGGCTTTATCCAAAATATATACAGCGGATTCTGATAATTTTTTTGCAGCCGACGTAAGATTTGCCCATTCTTCGGCTTTAAATTTACCGTTTTTTAAAGCAAGCCCGTTTACAAGCGCACAAGATGCCAAAAATCTCATCATTAAAGCTTCTTTTGACATTTCAAGAGAGTATATCGCGACAGTGCCTTTATTGTGAACGGCGATATTTTCCGCAATATTCAACGCAAATGACGTTTTACCCATTGAAGGACGTCCTGCAAGAATTATAAGTTCCGAAGGCTGAAGTCCCGAAGTAAGTTTGTCAAGATTATCAAAACCTGTCCTTAACCCCGAAACGTCTTTTTTGTCGTTATGTAATTTTTCAAGTTTGGTAACGGTTTCAGGTATTAATGCAGAGGGCAGAACAAAATCGGTAAGAGTATTTTGTTTTGATATGTTAAAAATAATTTCCTGAGAATCGTCCAATATGTCAATTGGCATCTTTTTTTCGCTGTATGCTTCGGTAACCATTTTGGTTCCGGCATTAACTATCTGTCTCAGGATTGATTTATCTTTTATGATATTTGCGTAGTCTTCAACATTTGCGGCGGTCTTTACTTTATCTATAAGGCTTGTAAGGTATCTGATGCCGCCGGCATCGGCGTACATAGGATTTGTTTTTAATTTATCGTTTACCGTCACTATGTCAACGTTCTGATTTTGAAGATCGACAAGCTTTCTTATGGCGTCAAAAATAATCTGATGAATCTTGCCATAAAAATCTTCCTCCTTAACCAGCTCTATTGCTTTTATCGCGGCGTCTTCTTCTATCAGCATTGCGCCGATAAGCGCCATTTCAGCGTCGAGTGATTGAGGAGGAAGTTTTTCTAAAACATTCGTTGACATATTTTATTTAGTTTTTCTGTTTTTCTTCTATAATATCAACTTCTACTTTTGCCAAAACTTCAGGATGAAGTCTTATCGTTATAGTCTGTTTCCCTACTTCTTTAATAGGAGCCGGAAGAAGAATGTCGTGTTTATTAACGGTAAAACCTTCCTGAGCGAAAAGTTTCGCAATGTGGTTTGCCGTAATAGAACCGAATATTTTTCCGTTTTCACCGACTTTAACTTTCGTAGAAAAAGAAACTTTTTCTATCTTTTCTTTTATCGCAGTAGCATTGGCTATTATTTCTTCTCTCTGTTTTTCAAGTTTTACTTTTTCTCTTTCCCAGATTTTGAGATTCTGAGGAGTAGCTTCCATGGCAAGTTTTTTGGGAAGCAAAAAATTTCTTGCAAAACCCGCCGCAACGTCTTTAATTTTTCCCTGTCTTCCGACATTTGTTATATCGGCTCTTAAAATAACTTTCATTTAAAATATCCTCCCTCTAGTTTGCCGCAAAAGGCAGTAATGCAAGCATTCTGGCTCTTTTTACAGCGTTGCAGAGTTCTCTCTGGTGTTTTGCGCAGGTGCCTGTGACATTGCCTGAAAGAATTTTTCCGCTTTCAGTAACAAATGCTCTGAGCAAACTGACGTTTTTATAATCTATCTCTATTTTATCCACGCAGAAACGACAGACTTTTTTCTTCATCGGTCCGCCTTTTCTGAACTTACCGCCGGGTTTTCCGGCAGGACGCGCCGGTTTTTTATCCATTGCCATATTTTTATTCCTCCGAATTATTCTTTAAAAAGGTACTTCTTCATCGCCCATATTAACATCATTTTCCGACACGTATTCGTTATCGGCGTCTTCAACTTTAGTTTTTGCCGCGGGAGCCTGATCCGATCTGACAAGAATCTGGACTCTGGAAGCAATTACTTCAATTCTTGACTTTTTTGTGCCGTCGGTAGCCTGCCAGCTGTTTGTTTGAAGTCTTCCCTCAACATGAACAGGCATTCCCTTTCTCAATCTGTCTCCGCATCTGTTCGCCTGGTCTCCCCAAACAACAATCGGAACAAACGTAGGGTCCGCGTCTTTCCACTCTCCGGTTGCAGCATCTTTAAACCTTCTTCCTATCGCAATGTCAAATTTACAAACAGTTTTTGAAGTTGACGTTCTCCTTGTTTCAGGATCCCTGGTCAATCTTCCCACTAATACTACATTATTCTGCTGCGGTAGTTGGTAATTCTGCTGGTTCATTGGCTGTCTCCGTTTTTTCTGCTGCTTTTGCTTCAGCTTTTTTTGCAGCAAGTTTTTTCTTCGGTTCAACTTTTACTGTTAAAAATCTTATTACAGGATCGTTAACTTTAAAGAATGTTTCCAAAGAAGACACCATGCTTCCCGGACCGTCAATTTCCATATAGACATAAATGCCTTCACGGAATTTCTTGATGTTGTAAGCGAGTTTCTTCTTACCCAATTGTTGCAGATTTTTGATTGTTCCGCCCGATGCTTCAATGATTTTTGAAGCCTTGGCTGTAAGTTCTTCTACTTTTGCGGTTTCCAACTCTGGTGAACAAATGAATGTACATTCGTAACCCATGTTTACCTCCTTTTTGGATTTCCGTTGCCTTACGGCTAACGGCTCAGCCCCATACGGAGCAAAGTTTGAAATGGAAGTATATATTTTTTAAAACAAAAATGCAATAAGACGGTTTTTTACAATAGAGGTATTATTTTTTACAAGTTATTGACATATGCCGGAAATAATGCTAGTATTGCGTTATTGACATATGTCAATAACAGGAGATTTCAATGGTAAGACCTCTTAAATGCAGAAGAGTATGCAATATGCCCGCCAATTCGTCATTTGGCCCGCAAAATTCAGCAGCCATTATAGAAATGACGGTTGACGAATACGAAACAATCCGCCTTATTGACCTGGAAGGGCTGACTCAGGAACAATGTTCATTAAGAATGGAAGTTTCAAGAACAACGACGCAGGCCATTTACAGCAGCGCCAGACACAAACTTGCCGACTGCCTGACAAATAACAAAATGTTAAAAATTCAGGGCGGCGATTTTAAAATATGTGAACATTCCGGTCAATGCAACAAAAAATGCCGCGGAAAAATGAAAAAATTTAAAAATTGCAATAAGGAGATTAACAAATGAGTCATGACTGCCAGGCAGGAACATGTTCTTCAAAAGAAACAAGAGAATCTTTTCTTGAAAAACCGAACCAAATGTCAAAAATCAAGAAAGTAATCGGAATCGCAAGCGGGAAAGGCGGCGTAGGAAAATCTTTCGTTACAGGTATGCTTGCAGTTTCATTAAACAAAAAAGGCTATAAAACCGGCATTCTTGACGCCGATATTACAGGTCCTTCCATTCCTAAAATGTTCGGAATTTCGCAAAAAGTGCACGCAAGCGAACTGGGAATATTTCCGGAAAAAACAAAAAACGGAATAAATATAATGTCTATCAATCTCATTCTTGAAAAGGAAGACGATCCCGTAATATGGAGAGGACCTATTCTCGCGGGAACCGTAAAACAATTCTGGACTGACGTAATGTGGGGCGAGCTTGATTTTTTATTTATTGATCTTCCTCCGGGAACCGGAGACGTTCCTCTTACCGTTTTTCAGTCTATCCCTTTAGACGGCATTATAATAGTAACTTCGCCTCAGGAACTTGTATCATTAATAGTAAAAAAAGCTTATAACATGGCCGCATCTATGAATATTCCGGTACTTGGAACGGTAGAAAATATGAGTTACTTAAAATGCCCCGACTGCTCAAAAGAAATAAAATTATTCGGAGAAAGCAAAATTGAAGAAACGGCAAAATCTTTAAATATCCCCCTTCTTGACAGAATACCTATTGAACCTGAAATAGCGTCTTTGGCAGATAAAGGAATTTTTGAAGAATTAAAAAGCAACTATCTTGATAATACGGTAAAAACGATTGAAGAAAAATTTATAAAAAAGTAAGGAGAAAATTATGAAAATAATTATACCCGTTGAAAGTAAAAATGCCGACGCGCCGGTATGTCCTTCTTTCGGAAGAACACCGTTTTTTATGCTTTTTGACACTGAAACTCAAAAATCTGACTTTATCGATAACGCCGCCGCAAACAGTCAGGGCGGAGCCGGAATAAAAGCGGCCCAGACACTCGTTGACAGCGGAGCAAAAATTCTCATAACTTACCGCTGCGGACAAAATGCCGCTGACGTTTTAAATGCCGGAGGAATAAAAATATATAAAGCCGAAAATGGTTCGGCAAACGACAATATTAAAAAATATAAAGAAGAAAAGCTCTCGGTTTTAACAGATATTCATCCCGGTTTTCATAATCACGGGGGAAAGAATAAATGAAAATTGCCGTACTAAGCGGTAAAGGCGGTACCGGAAAAACGCTTGTCTCCGTAAATCTTGCATGCAGCGCAAAAAAAGCGGTATATGCAGATTGCGATGTTGAGGAGCCAAACGGACAGCTATTTTTAAAACCGATTATAACTAATAAAACATCCGTCACCGTAACTATACCATCAGTTGATTTAAATAAATGCACAAGGTGCAGAAAATGTATAACTTTCTGTAAATATAATGCTTTGGCTTTGATAAACGATAAACTTATGATTTTTAATGAAGTATGCCACTCATGCGGCGGCTGTATAGTTTTGTGTCCGCAAAAAGCTTTTATGGAAACATCAAGAATTATCGGGTCAATTGAAGAAGGAATCTCCGGCAATGTTCTTGCCGTCAGCGGATGTCTTAATACCGGAGAAGTTTCAGGAGTTCCTATTATAAAATCCATTATGAGTAAACTGCCGAAAGAAGAAATTGTAATTATTGATTGTCCTCCGGGAAGCGCCTGTGTTGTAATGGAAAGTATTCGTTCGGCAGATTTTTGCGTTCTTGTAGCAGAACCGACTATTTTCGGCACACATAATCTTGCAATGGTTTATGATTTAGTGAAATTTTTTAATAAACCTGCCGGTGTCCTGTTAAACAAATGTGTAGACGGACAGGAAAATCCTTCTGAAGAATTTTGTATAAATAATAAAATAAATATCCTTGCAAAAATTCCTTTTGACGAACAATTAGGCAGTTTAAATTCTCAAGGGTTTATATCCGTCCGTGAAGACAATAAATACAAAGAACTTTTTGAGAATCTGTTAACAAACATTGAAAAGGAGATTTTACAATGAAACAGATTCTTATTTTAAGCGGGAAAGGCGGTACCGGAAAAACAACAGTGGCAGGCGCATTTATTGAACTTAGTAAAAGCATTGCTTTTGCCGATTGCGATGTAGATGCTCCTAATCTTCATCTTATTATTGACAAACTTTCCGAACCGAAAAAAACAGATTATTACGGTTTTCAAAAAGCCGTAATAAAAAATTTAAAATGCACTAATTGCGGACTTTGTGAAAAAATCTGCCGGTTTGATGCAATTAAAAACAAGTTCATTAATATACATAAATGTGAGGGTTGCGGTCTGTGCGTTGAAATTTGTCCCGTTAAAGCTATTGTAATGTCAGATTATTCTTCGGGAAGTTTAATGTTATATAAAGATGACGGTAAAGTTTTTTCCACTGCACAATTAAAAATGGGAAACGGCGCATCAGGCAAACTGGTAGCCGCCGTAAAAAAACAGCTTTCGGACAATTTTATTGACAGCAAAATCTCAATTATTGACGGCTCTCCCGGCATAGGGTGTCCTGTTGTAGCATCGGTGAGCGGAGCAGATATAGTTGTTATCGTAACAGAACCTACCGTATCCGGCATACATGATATGAAAAGAATTATTGATACCGCAAGACATTTTAATATTAATCCCGTAGTGTGTATAAACAAATTTGACATCAACGAAGAAAATACAAAAGAAATTGAAAGATATTGCGACTCAATTAATATTGATGTTATCGGTAAAATACCGTTTGATCCTATGGTTGTCAAAGCAGTAAACAATTGCAAAAGTATTTCTCAGTATCCGGAAAGTCCGGCAGGAAAAGCAATTAAACAAATATGGGATTTTATTGATAGAAATTTAATAAAAGCAAATCACTGTAAAAACAAAAACTAAAAAAGGAGAATTATTATGAAAATTGCGGTAGCATGTGACGGAACACAAGTATCACAGCACTTCGGACACTGTGAAGGTTTTACTATTTACACCATTGAAAACAAACAGATTGCCGGAAAAGAATTTTTTCAAAATCCCGGACACAGACCGGGTTTTCTTCCTGTTTTTCTTCATGAAAAAGGAGCAAATGTAGTAATTTCGGGAGGAATGGGCGGCGGAGCCATTGATCTTTTTAACGAAAAAGGAATTGAAGTTGTAGTAGGAGCCTGCGGAGACTGTGAAGTAAATGTAAAAAATTATATCGACGGCAGCCTTAAATCAACAGAATCTGTCTGCCACCAGCATCAGCACGCTCACGAATGCGGGAACCATTAGTTTTTTAAATAAAAAAGAGACGGATATAACTATGCCGTCTCTTTTTTTATTTTTCTGTTTTTTCAGTAATAAAAAAATTGTTTTATTTATTGTTTTTTTTTTATAAAATACTGTTTTAACTGAAAATCAAATTCAAGGAGAGATTCCCAAAATGGAAAGAGTATACAATTTTTCAGCAGGACCTGCAGTATTGCCTGAAGAAGTATTAAAAGAAGCCGCCGCCGAAATGTTAAACTATAACGGATCGGGAATGTCTGTTATGGAAATGAGCCACCGTTCAAAAACGTATCAGGCTATTATTGACGAAGCGGAAAAAGATTTAAGAGACCTTCTCAACATCCCTGCAAATTACAAAGTTCTTTTCGCACAGGGCGGAGCATCTCTTCAGTTTGCAAGCGTTCCGATGAACTTAATGAGAAACGGAGTCGCCGATTACATTATCACAGGCCAATGGGCAAAAAAAGCTTATCAGGAAGCCCAGAAATACGGAAAAGTAAATAAGATTGCCTCATCAGAAGATAAAATATTTTCTTATATACCGGACTGTAGCGATCTTCCTATAACCGATAACGCCGATTACGTTTATATCTGCGAAAATAACACTATATACGGAACAAAATTTAAAACGCTTCCAAATACTAAAGGAAAGCCGCTAGTAGCAGACGTTTCTTCATGTTTTCTTTCAGAACCGGCAGATATAACAAAGTACGGCGTAATGTACGGCGGAGTACAGAAAAACGTAGGTCCTTCCGGCGTTCAGATTTTAATAATAAGAGAAGATTTGATAGGTGAAAAACCTGCTTTGGCATGCACGCCTACGATGATGAACTGGAAAATACAGACAGATGAAAAATCTTTATACAATACGCCTCCTACTTACGGAATTTATATATGCGGTAAAGTTTTCAAATGGCTTAAGAAATTAGGCGGACTGTCTGCAATGAAAGAAATCAATGAAAAGAAAGCCGCTATTCTTTACAATTATCTTGACAGCAGCAAATTGTTCAGAGGAACAGTTGAAAAGAAAGACCGTTCTTTGATGAATATTCCTTTTGTAATCGGAAACGAACCTCTTGAAGAAAAATTTATCAAGGAAGCTACAAAAGAAGGTCTTACAAGTCTTAAAGGCCACAGAACCGTCGGCGGCATGAGAGCATCTTTATATAACGCAATGCCGATTGAAGGCGTAAATAAACTTGTCGCATTCATGAAAGATTTTGAAAGCAAGAATTCTTTATAAAGATAAACTATATTAAAAATAAAAAGAGACGACTTAATTGTTCGTCTCTTTTTTCATTTATGCGGATTTAAGTTTTCTATTCAATCTCAAAACGGCAATTTTTTGCAAACAGCAAAAAATGCGGGTGGTTGCCCTTAGCAAGTTACTTTTTATCACGAGTCAAAACCGTGGCTGTTGAGCCACACCATGTTACTTTTTCCCCGAGCAGAAAAAGTAACCAAAAACGCCCACCGCAGAGTATATTCCTTTATATTTTTTACCGCCATCACTGAACTCGCAATTTTCTTACTGCACGATGAAACGAAAATTGCTTTAAACAAACAGCGATTAAAAATTTATCTATTTTAAATTTTTACAGTAAAAAATATTGCAGTCATGACATACTCTAATGCGGTAAAAACTAAGCTTCCAAGCTGCTAAACTTCTAAGCTTCTGTTGTTTATAGATGTGCTAAACGTGGCAAAATACGAAGTTGTAAGCCAAATATTAAATCCGATATAAATTTTTATAAATAGGGAAACAAACCTAACTGTTTATTTGATTGTTTTTCGTCAAACGAACTCAGATATTGAAATATTTTTGAATTATCATGAATAATATCGTTTGTCTCACATGTTTTATGAAAAAACTTCATTAGTTCATTATTGTTCGGGCTGTTAATCACGTACTCATTGCCGTAGGTTTCAATATATTTTTCTTTCATACCTGGGAAAAATTTATCCAATTGTTTATAAAAATATTTACGGTTTCCTTCGCGGAGCGTCAAACCGATTCCAAAACAAAGAATACCGTAAACTTTTGCTTCTATGCAGTAATCCAAAATTTTTGAAATATTTTCTTTCGTATCGTTGATAAACGGAAGTATCGGGCACAGCCAAATAACCGTCGGTATTCCTGCATCACGCAGTTTTTTTAAAACTTCAAACCGTTCTTTAGTCGTACTGACGTTCGGCTCTAACTTTCTGCACAAGTCTTCATCATAAGTAGTCAAAGTCATCTGTATAACACATTTAGTTTTTTCATTTATTTTTTTTAATAAATCTATATCTCTTAAAACTAAGTTTGATTTTGTTATTAATGTAAAACCGAATCCGTATTGATGCACTAAATTTAAAGCTTTTCTTACATTGCCGATTTCTGTTTCAAGAGGAATGTACGGGTCTGTCATAGAACCGGTGCCTATCATACATTTTTTTCTTTTATGTTTAAGAGCAGTTTCCAAAAGTTCAATTGCATTTTCTTTTACTTCAATATCTTCAAAATCATGTTCTATGTGATAGCATTTGCTTCGTGAATCGCAGTATATACAGCCGTGAGAACAACCGCGGTATAGGTTCATTCCGTTTTTGGGTGATAAAATTCCCTTTGCTTTAATATAATGCATTATCTTTTCCTTGATTATATGCGGATTTAATATTTGGGTTCCAACTTTGTATTTTGTCACCTTATGTACCACTCGCTACCGCTTTCATTTACGTACACTGCGGTGACAAAATACTTCGTTTCACCTCAAATCTTAAATCCTTTTAACGGCAACGACAAAAAACAATGACAAAGACTTAAAAATTTGTTTGAAAAATTATTTATAGGCAAAATGCATTGATATGTGAAGATTGTCCAACAAATTTGCAAATGTTTTTAACTCAGGGTTTGAGTTTTTAGATAACATCTTATAAAGAGTATTTCTTTTTATATTTGATTTTTTTTCAAGTTTTGTCATACCGCCCTGTGCTATTGCTATTATTTTTAAACCTTCAAGAAATATTCCTAAATCCTTATCCTGCTCATATTGTTTAATTAATGAATCCGCAAAATATTTTAATTTTTTTGAATCATTCTTTAATTCTTTAGCAAAATCTTCTCTAAAATCGGTTAATATTATTTTTTCTTTTTTCATATTTTTACCTCCGAAATCATTTCCTTAATCTGCTTTGCCTTTTTAATATCTTCCTGTTGTGTACTCTTATCTCCGCCGCATAACAGTATTATTATTTTTCCGTTTATATTCGTAAAATATACCCTATAGCCTTTTGCATAATTTATTTTTATCTCATGCACTCCGTCGCCGACGGATTTGCAGTTTGATAAATTCCCAAGAGCAACTCTTTCAATAAAAATCCAAATTTTTGTCCTAGCGACTATATCTTTTAAGCTTTTGAACCATTTCTGAAAATACTGAGTCTGTTTTATATCCATTTCAGGATCCTACTCCCGCAAATAGTGTATATTATAATCAACACTTTGTCAAGATCTTTGAATTTCGACAAAAATTTAAAGACTTAAAAAAGCATGGTTACCAGTTTCTTGGCAATATCCAAACTACGGGAGTCCATTTAATAAATTCTTTAGGATCAAAAGCATCTTCAAGCATTTCAATTGATTGTACATTTTCAGGCAAAACCGATATCGTATAAAAACCTTTCGGGTCTTCTACATTGTAAAAATGATACCTATCCGTAGGCACTTTTTCATTTTTGCTTGGTCCGTAATCAAGAGGAATATACCTTTTTGATACTACTGCATTGTCCTTCTTTGAAAAAAATGTTACTCTCACATATTTTTTCATTTCAATCGCTTTTAAAAAATCTGCATTTATCATTTACTCTCCTCTTTTACTCTTAGCGGATTTAATATTTGGCTTCCAACTTTGTATTTTGTCACCTTATGTACCACTCGCTCCCGCTTTCATTTACGTACACTGCGGTGCCAAAATACTTCGTTTCACCTCAAATCTTAAGTCCTTTAACGACAATTTTAAAAAAGTTCTATTTTTTATGTTTTAATTTTAAACTGGGATTATCTTTTATTATTTTCTTTAGACTTTCTTTGTGTTGTTCTATGAACATCTCTTGTTTGCGGATTTTTTTATACTGCCCAAAGGTCATGCTTTTACCATTATGGATAACTTCAACTTTAACAGGTTTTTTCTTCATAAAATTTCCTATATAAAATTACTTAAAAGTTTCTACTAATTGTTTAAAGGTAGATGGTTTATATTTTTCCCAAGTTTCTTGTTTTACATAAAGCATTTTATACACTATTTTTTTCTGTCTTTCAGTTGCATCATTACACCATTGTTCCAATCTTTTAATTTTTTCTATATCATCTAAATCTTCTCTTCCCTTAGTTTCTATAATATAGATTGTTTTATTATCAACTTTAACAAAAAAATCAGGATAATAATTAGATATTGATCCGCTTGCATTTTTATAATCTATTTTGAAATGTATTTCATAATAATTTTTAGCGAAAGATATAATATCATCACTTGCTTCTAGAAAATCAGCAAATTCAAGTTCAAAATCACTATCACCTACAATTTTATTGAAAACACTTTTTTTAGGTTTAAAATATTGTTTATTATTAACTACAAAAGGTCTTGCATGAGTCAATTTAATATAATTTTTTATTTCAGTATCTCCAACATCTTGAACTGTCAGGACATTAATTTCTTTTTTAAAAGTTTCTATTATTGTTTTTGTAACTTCTAATTCTGAAAGATTTCTTAAAATATTTATGTCATCAAGATCAACTTTTGTTGCAAACAAATGATTGGTAGTAAAATCTTTTACTTTTCCAAAAAGAATATCATAACAACCAAAAAGTCTCAGTTCTTTCATTATTCTTTGTACAAAAAAACCGACAACAGTTTGATGACAAGGTTCTATAGTGCTATCCAAAATAGTTGTATGATGTATTTCGTTATTTATCATTATTTTAAATACAATTTCTTTCTGTTCTTGTGCTGTAAATTGTTTAATTTTTATTTTTTCATTTGTAAAATTATTGATATCTAATAAAGTAAGATTTTTATATTCTCTTCTTACTCTTGGAGTTAAAATTGGCAAATCAATATCCAAAATAGGAATGTCTTTTTTTACATTTTGATGATCAATTTCAATAACAATAGGGGTTATCGGAGTTTCGCCACCAGTACCTGTCATTGGTCTTTTTTCAAATTCAATTCCCTCTGTTTTTATAGATTCAACAAATTCCATAAATGCAGGTGTTCCTATAACGCTAACATATTCATTGACATCTTGACCAAAAAACATTCTTCTGAGTCCTCTGCCTAAAGTTTGTTCAGGCAATATATTTGAATCAGAATTAAATGGTCTTAACCCTACAATAGTTGTAACATTTTTTACATCCCACCCTTCTTTAAGCATTAAAACGGATATAATTACTTTATGAGGGCTTTCCCAACTATCAATTTCATTAGCTTGTTTTCTTAGTTTTTGAAGTTCTTTTTCATTTTTGCCGCTTACATTTTCTGAAATCTCACCACTTCTATTGGTGTGAATTGTAAAAACTGCTCCGTTTAATTCAGGATAGTTTTTATTTAAAAACTCTTCAACATCATCACAGTTTTTTGTATCAGTTGTCATTATAAAAAGAATTGATTTCTTACCAGTTGGTTCTAATTCTTTATAAGTCTTTTTCCATTCTTCAACACCAAGTTTGATAAAATCTTCATATTTTTCAGCAAATAAAGAACTTTGTTTTTCCTGTAATTTGGCTCTGCTTGCTTCATCCGGCAATACAGGATTTTTCA
>Ga0302243_1000282_pt1 | contig 50398 bp, 50 predicted proteins | sample AAG_UR_Met_MG_FD_193514 | JGI IMG/M metagenome (GOLD analysis project Ga0302243, IMG submission 193514) | Enriched activated sludge microbial communities from anaerobic digester in WTTP, New Holstein, Wisconsin, United States - AAG_UR_Met | ecosystem: Engineered > Bioreactor > Anaerobic >... | reverse complement strand
ACCGCAGTTAAGATTCGCAATCAGAGAAGGCGGAAGAACGGTTGGTTCAGGCGTTGTTACTGAAATTGTTGAATAATATAAATAACAGGGAATGAATATGTCAAATGAAAAAGTAGCAGTTACACAGACTCAAAGATTAAGAATAAAGCTTCGTTCTTATGATTGCAAAATGTTGGATGATTCTCTTAAGAAAATAGTGGAAACGGCAAGAAGAACCGGCGCAACAATAACCGGTCCGATGCTTCTCCCTACAAATGTCAAGAAATATACAGTCAACAGATCTGTTCATTCTGACAAGAAATCAAGAGAGCAGTTCGAAATGAGAATTCATAAGAGATTGCTTGATATCGGCGAACCTTCAAACACGACGGTGGAAGAACTTATGAAGTTGGATCTTCCTGCCGGAGTTGATATTGAAATAAAGATGTAAAAAAAATTGTAATTAGAGAGAAATTATGTTAAAATCTATAATTGGTGAAAAAATAGGCATGACACAGGTTTTTGATGAAAAAGGCAAACTTGTGCCGGTAACAGTAGTCGAAGCAGGACCATGCGTGGTCACTGCCATTAGAACTGTTGAAAATGACGGATACAACGCTGTTCAGTTAGGTTTCTGCGACGTAGAAGAAAAGAAACTTAACAAATCGCAGGTCGGTCATTTGAAAAAAAATAATATAGCTCCTAAAAAAGTTTTAAGAGAATTCAGAGTTTCCGATGTTTCAGGTTTAACGCTTGGACAGGAAATAAAAGCTGATATTTTTAAAGCAGGAGACTACGTAGACGTAGGCGGTATTTCCAAAGGTAAAGGATACGCCGGCGTTATAAAGAGACACAACTTTGGACAGCAGCCTGTCACAAGAGGACAGTCTGACAGAACAAGAGCAAGAGGATCATCGGGTTCCCAGGGACCTCAGAGAGTTCTCAGAGGCTTGAGAATGTCTGGACATTTAGGGCAAGAATATGTTACAATACAAAAATTGCTTGTTGTCAATGTTGACGTGGAAAAAAATGTAATTCTTATAAAAGGGTCTGTGCCTGCTGCAAAGAAGGCTACTCTCGATATAAACAATACAGTTAAAAGAATTCCTGTTGTTCAGGCAGAAAAAAAAGTAGCTAAGAAAAAATAAAATTTGTATATAGGACAAGACGATAATGGATACAATAGTTTATACCGTTGAAGGTAAAGAAAAAGGCAGATACGAACTTCCAGTATTTTTTAATATTGAAGTGTCAGAATCGCTTCTTCATGAGATAACAACCGGATATCTTGCTAACTTAAGATCCGGCACGCATGCGACAAAAACAAGAGGCGAAGTTTCTTTTTCAGGCGCAAAGCCTTGGAAACAGAAAGGAACCGGTAACGCAAGAGCAGGACAAAGAAATTCACCGCTTTGGAGAAAAGGCGGTATTATATTTGGTCCTCAGCCGAGAGATTATTATCAGAAAATGTCAAAACAGAAAAGAAGACTTGCTTTGAGCATGGCTCTTTCAGCTTTGGCTCAGGATAATAATTTGGTCTTAGTCGATTTGATTAATATTGAACAGGCAAAGACAAAAAATGTTGCAGCTTTCTTGAAAAACCTTAAGGTTGACGGACAGAAAGTTATAATAGCTCTTGCAAAGAAAAACGATGTTGTAAAAGTTGCGGCAAAAAATATTCCGAACGTAGTCGTAGAATACATCGGAAATTTAAATGCTTATCAAGTTATGTGGGCAAACAAAATTGTTACAACACCTGAAGCAATTGACAGCATAAAAGAAAAACAGTTAGCATAGTTTAAAGAGAGATAAATAAATGGATATCAGAAACGTTATAAAAAAACCGCTCATAACTGAAAAATCTTCAATTATGAAAGAAAAAGAAAATAAATATACGTTTGTTGTTGATAAAGATGCAAACAAATATCAAATTAAACAAGCCGTAGAAAATTTATTCAACGTAAAAGTAAAAAGTGTTCACACAGCAATTTTTGCCGGCAAAGCAAAAAGAATGGGTGCTCATGAAGGTTATAAAAGTGACTGGAAGAAAGCTATTGTTAAGCTTCAAGAAGGTCAAGAAATTTCAGTGGTCGACGAAGCTTAAGGCTTAGAAAGAAGTAAAATATGGGCAGTCTCTTAAATTGAGAGAGAGTTTTTTTAAAAACTTTTCCGCCCGATAATAGGAAGATTCAGTATGCCGATTAAAACATTCAAACCTTACACTCCTGTAAGAAGATTTATCACTATGGAGGATTTTTCAGAAATAACCACAAATAAACCTGAAAAATCGTTGATAGTTCCAGCAAAAAAAACCGGCGGTAGAAATAATACCGGTCAGGTTATGGTACGTTTCAGAGGCGGAGAACACAAAAGATTTTACAGATTAATTGATTTTAAAAGAAATAAAATCAATGTCGCCGCAAAAGTTATTTCCATCGAATATGATCCAAACAGATCAAGCAGAATTGCTTTGTTGGAATATGAAGACGGAGAAAAAAGATACATAATACAGCCTAAGGGCTTAAAAGTCGGAGATACCGTAATGTCCGGTCCGGATGCCGAGATAAAAGAAGGTAACGCTCTCCCTCTTTCAAGTATGCCTGTAGGTACTTTTATACATAATTTAGAATTAGTTCCCGGTAAAGGGGCACAGCTTGTGAGATCAGCCGGATCTTCTGCGCAGTTACTCGCAAAGGAAGACGAGTATGCTCACGTAAGAATGCCTTCCGGAGAAATCAGACTGGTTCTAGTTAGGTGTTATGCAACAGTGGGACAAGTTGGAAATATTGAACATGAAAACATTTCAATAGGTTCAGCTGGAAGAAATCGCCACTTCGGTAAGAAACCTCATGTGCGTGGTACGGCCATGAACGCTACAGACCATCCTCACGGAGGCGGTAGAGGCAAGTCAAAAGGTAACAACCAGCCTCGTAGCCCATGGAATCAGCCGGCAAAGGGTTTCAAAACAAGACCAAAGAAAGTTTGGGATTGGATGATAGTAAGTCATAGAAATAAAGCTAAGGGTAAATAATTCTAGCGCGAATGCAGTTGGAGGAAATTAATGAGTAGGTCAATTAAAAAAGGACCTTATGTTGATGACAAGCTTTTGAAAAAAATGCAAAAGCTCAACGAATCGGGTGAAAAGAAAATAATAAAGACTTGGGCAAGATCGTCGGTTATTACACCTGATTTTGTTGGACACACGTTGGCTATACATAATGGTAAAAAGTTTCTTCCGATATTTATATCGGAACAGATGGTTGGACATAAGCTTGGAGAATTCGCCCCTACCAGAGTTTTTAAAGGTCACGGCGGATTGACAAAACAAGAGACATCGTTAACTTAAAAAAAAGCAAAGGACAAAAAAGATGGAAGCAAGAGCAATAGCAAAATTCGTAAGGTATGCTCCTAGAAAAGTTAATCAAGTTTTGACTGTTATAAGAAATAAAAGAGTTGAAAAAGCGTTTGAAATTCTTTCTTTCTTACCTAAAAATGCGACAACGCTTGTAGAAAAAGTTTTGAAAAGCGCAGTTGCAAATTCAGGCAAAATAAAAGATTATTCAGGACTTAAAGTAAAAGAATGTTGGGTAGGCCAGGGTCCTACTTTGAAAAGAATGAGACCGGGACCTATGGGCAGAGGATTGCCATATAAAAGGAAAACTTCCCATTTGACGATAATTGTTACAGATGAAGGCGTTTTACCTGAAAAAAGAAAGAAAAAAGCTGTTAAGCAGACCGCAGCGGCTCCTGTAGCTGCAGGCGAACCTGTAGCAGTTGAAAAGAAAAAAAGAGTTGTTAAGAAAACAACAAAAAAAGAAGATAAAATTTAGTAAAAGGTAAGGTAGTCATGGGTCATAAAATTCATCCTAAAAGCGTTCGTATAGGTTACATTAAGGATTGGGATTCTAAATGGTTTAATCTAAAGGAAATGCCTGACTTTATAGAAGAAGATTTCAGAATCAGAGTTTATTTGAAAAATAAATTGAAAATGGCTTCTGTTTCAAGAATCGGTATAGAAAGAGCGGGAAAATATATTAGAGTAAATATCTATACATCAAGACCTGGTATCGTTATCGGTAAAGGCGGTCAGGGTATAGAAAACATTAGAATGGAAGTTGAGCAGATGACGTCAAGAAAGGCTTTTGTAAACGTTATGGAAATCAAAAGACCTGAAGCAGACGCTCAGCTTGCCGCCGACAATATTGCATATCAGATTGAAAAACAGGTTGCTTTCAGAAGAGCAATGAAAAAAGTCATTGAAAAAGCAATGTTGGCAGGAGCTCAAGGTATAAAAGTTATGTGTGCAGGAAGACTCGGAGGAGCAGAAATTGCAAGAACCGAGTGGTTGAAAGAGGGAAGAATTCCTCTTCAGACATTCAGAGCGGAAATTGATTACGGTTTTACCGAAGCTAACACTACAATGGGAAAAATCGGAATAAAAGTCTGGATATTCAAGAAAGAACATTTCCAGAAAACCGCAAAAGAACTTCTTGAAGAAGCTAAGCTCGTTGAAAATGTAGAAAATGTAGAAGCAGCATCTGCTGCCGAAGAAAGCAAATAAAGTTATTTATTAAGTAAGGAAGGACACTCATATGTTGATGCCAAAGAGAGTAAAATATAGAAAGACTCACAGAGGAAGAATGAAAGGTTATGCTAAGGGCGGAACGGCTTTGGCATTCGGTACTTTCGGACTTCAGGCTCTTGAGCCTATTTGGTTAAACAGTAACCAGATAGAAGCAGCTCGTATAGCTTTGACAAAGTTTACTAAAAAAGGCGGTAAAATCTGGATAAGAGTATTTCCGGACAAGCCTGTTACCAAGAAACCAGCAGAAACCAGAATGGGTAAAGGTAAAGGCGATCCGCAGTTTTGGGTAGCTGTAGTAAAGCCGGGCAGAGTTATGTTTGAAATGGAAGGTATTCCGGAAGTTGAAGCAAAAAAAGCATTAAAACTTGCTTCCGACAAATTGCCTATACATTGTAAAATTTTAGTAAGACAAGAAATATAATAACGGAAAATAACGATGAAACAGAAAAATTGGCAGGAAATCACAAGTATGTCTGCTGTAGAATTAAATGCAAAGCTTTCTGAATTGGAAGAAAAATATTTCAGATTGAAATTCAGAAATTCTACCGCACCATTGAAGAATCCTCTTGAAATCAGAGAGATCAGAAAGACGATAGCAAGAATAAAGACGCTTCTTGCGCAACAGAAAAAAGGGAAATAATCCCAGATATAGGAAGGAAAAATGCTTGAACGCGGAAAAAGAAAAATAATGAAAGGAATAGTGGTCAGCGACAAAGCTCAGAAGACGAGAATAGTTGCTGTCGAAAGAACAATAAAGCACCCGGTATATGGCAGAATTATTTGTGTCAAATCAAAATTCTCAGTTCACGATGAGAAGAATGAATCTAAAATGGGTGATTTGGTATCTATAATGGAAGCAAGACCTTTATCTAAGACGAAAAGATGGGTTTTGACTGAAATTGTAAACAAAGCATAATTTGAGGAATAAGAAATGATACAGGAAAGAACAATTTTAAATGTAGCAGACAACTCAGGAGCTAAGAAAGTCCGTTGTTTCAGAGTTTTAAAAGGTGTAAAGAGAAGATATGCGGGTCTTGGCGATGTTATAATAGCTTCTGTCCAAGATGCTATACCTCATGCAGCGATTAAAAAAGGCGATGTTGTCAGAGTGGTTATCGTAAGAACTGCGAAAGAATACCGCAGAGAAGACGGCACATATATCAGATTTGATGACAATGCCGCAGTGATTATTAACGAAGAAGGGGAACCGAAAGGAACTCGTATTTTCGGTCCTATTGCCAGAGAATTAAGAGAAGCTAATTATCTAAAAATAATCTCTTTAGCACCGGAAGTTATATAGTAATATATTTAACAGGATACAAATATGCTTAATATTAAGAAGAAAGACAAAGTAGTCGTTTTAGCAGGAAAAGACAAAGGTAAAGAAGGCGAAGTTTTGAAATTGTTGTCTGAAGAAAACAGAGTTATCGTCGCTAAGATTAATTTTGTTAAAAGACATACAAAGCCTACCCAGAGAGATCCGGGCGGAATCAAAGAAAAAGAATCGCCTATTTCAATTTCGAACGTTATGTTGGTATGTCCGAAATGCAACAAGCCGACAAGGCCTAAGTTTGATAAACTTTCAGACGGTAAAAAAGTCAGAATATGCAGAAACTGCGGAGAAATAATAGTTTAGTATAAGGGAAGACAAATATGAATCAAGTTCCTAGATTAAAAGAATTTTATGTAAAGAACGTAATTCCAGCATTGGAAAAAGAGTTTGGTTTTAAAAATGCTAACGAAGTTCCGAAGCTTACAAAAATCGTTGTAAACATCGGTCTTTCTGAAGCGAAAGAAAACGTAAAAGTTGTAGAAACAGCCACTGCCGAGCTTGCGGCGATTACAGGTCAGAAGCCTTTGGTCTGCAGAGCAAAACAGTCAGTTTCAAACTTTAAGATAAGAGAAGGAATGCCTATAGGGATTAAGGTAACTCTCAGAGGAAACATCATGTATGAATTCTTCGACAGACTTATCAACGTCGCTATGCCTAGAATCAGAGATTTCAGAGGAATAGAACCTAACAAATTCGACGGCAGAGGCAATTTCAATCTCGGACTTACAGAACAGTATATTTTCCCTGAAATAAACGTTGAAAAATCTGATAAAGCCAGAGGGATGAATATAACAATAGTTACGACGGCAAAAAAAGACGAGCATGCAAGAAAATTGTTGGATTTTCTCGGAATGCCTTTTAAGAAAAGAGATAATAAATAAAATAAAAAGTAGAGGTTTTTTTTATGGCAACACTATCAGCTGAAGCAAAAATGCGCAAACCTCAAAAGTTTGCAACTAGGTACAGGAACAGATGTCGCCTGTGTGGAAGACCTAGAGGCTACTACAGAGATTTCGGATTGTGCAGAATATGCTTCCGTAAACTTGCACATAACGGTGAAATACCGGGTGTATCAAAGTCAAGTTGGTAAAAAACAGTAAAACAAAATTAAAAGAGGTTTGGGTAATGATTACAGATCCTATATCAGACATGTTTGTTAGAATTCGTAATGCGAATGCGAAACTGCATGAAAAAGTTGATATTCCTTCTTCAAAAGTAAAGACGGAAATAGCAAGAGTTTTGAAAGAAGAAGGCTATATCGCAAATTATAAGCACATTGAAGACCAGAAGCAGGGCGTTTTGAGAGTTTATTTGAAGTATGATTTAAACGGGAAAGCCGTTATTCAGGACATAAAAAGAGTCTCAAAGCCAAGCTTGAGAATTTACAAAGGTCATGAAGATCTGCCTAAGGTTCTCGGAAGTTTCGGTACTTCAATAATTTCTACATCGAAAGGAATAATGGCAGGCAAAAAGGCAAAAGAAGCAAAAATAGGCGGAGAAATAATAGGATACGTTTGGTAAAATATATTTAATTGAGGTTTTGAAATGAGTCGCTTAGGAAAAAAACCAATAACAATACCTGAAAAAATTAAAGCAGAATTTAAGAATGGTATTTTAGAAATTTCCGGAACAACCGGAAAACTTTCTCAGAACATACATGAGAAAATTGACATTAAGATCGACGGGAAAGCAATTCTTGTCGAAATGAAAGAAGAAACAAGAGAAGCAAACATGCTGCAGGGTCTTACAAGAGGTCTTATCTGCAACATGATTGAAGGTATAACGACAGGTTATAAAAAAGAACTTGAACTTAACGGTTTGGGTTTTAAAGCGGTTGCCGAAGGTAAAAAGATTACGTTTACAGTCGGATATTCGCATACCGTAACGAAAGAAGTTCCTGAGGGAGTTAAAGTCGTTTTGGGAATGACTGCCGATAAGATTCCTACACTTTCAGTTTCCGGCATCGACAAACAGGCGGTAGGTTCTTTTGCGGCTGAAGTAAGAGCAATAAAGCCTCCGGAACCATATAAAGGTTTTGGTATAAGATATGCCGGTGAAAAGATAATAAGAAAAGCCGGTAAAGCAGCAGCCGGTTCTAAGAAATAGAATTTATTTTAGAGGATAGAGTAATGAAAGGTGCAAAAATAAGGTCAGATTTTCGTAAGAAAAGAGTAAGGAGCAAAGTTTCCGGTACGACAGAAAGACCAAGATTGAACGTCAAATGCGGACAGAAACATATTTATGCTCAAGTTATCGACGATACAAAAGGTTTTACTTTGGCGGCGGCATCAACTTTATCACCTGAGCTCAAAGGCAAATTAAAAACGACTGATACGATCGAAGCGGCTAAAGCAGTCGGAAAATTGATTGCCCAGAAAGCTCTTGAAAAGAGCGTAAAGTCTGTTGTTTTCGATAGAGCCGGAAAAGCTTTTGTAGGTAAAGTTAAAGCGCTTGCTGACGAAGCAAGAGCAGGCGGATTGGATTTCTAAATCGAACTGCGAAAAGCAGTTTTCATATTGTTGTTGTAAGTAACAGGGGGATAAGTTGGCTGACAATAAATTTAATAAAAATGAAAATGAAACAGGTTTAATAGAAACCGTGGTAGCTGTTAACAGAGTTGCCAAAGTTGTAAAGGGCGGAAAAAGATTTTCTTTCAACGCTTTGGTAGTCGTCGGTGACGGTAAAGGTAAAGTAGGCTGCGGTCTCGGAAAGGCAAACGAAGTTCAGGCTGCAATTAAGAAAGGAAGCGCTTGCGCTCAGAAAAGCATGATAAGCGTATCTTTAAGAAATACGTCTATTCCTCATGAAGTTTACGGTATTTCAGGCGCAGGAAAAGTATTTTTAAGACCTGCAGTTCCTGGAACCGGAGTTATCGCAGGCGGACCTGTAAGAGCAGTTCTTGAGGCTGTAGGAATATCTGATATTCTTACAAAATCAATGAGAACGGCAAATCCTTTTAATGTTGTTTATGCAACAATAGAAGCTTTGAAAGGTTTGAGAACAAAAGAAGACGTTGCAAAAATAAGGAATAAAGAGGTTGCAGAAATATGATAGGTCTTAATACATTATCACCTGCACAAGGTGCAAAACATAGAAGAAAAATAGTCGGAAGAGGCGTCGGAAGCGGACACGGCAGAACCTCAACCAGAGGAAGCAAAGGACAGAGCGCAAGATCAGGCGACGGAAAGATGTCTTACTTTGAAGGCGGACAGAATTCTATCGTCAGAAGAATGCCTAAAAGAGGCTTCAGCAACGCAATGTTCAGCAAAGAATATGAAATAGTAAATTTAAGCTCAATAGAATCAAAATTCAATGCAGGCGACGAAGTAACGGTTGCCAAGCTTAAAACGGCCGGTTTAATTAAGAAAAGCGGTTTGGTCAAAATTTTGGCTGACGGCGAACTTAAGAAAAATTTTACCGTTAAGGCAAATGCGTTCTCAAAGACGGCGCAGGAAAAAATAGCAAAAGCCGGCGGAAAAGCAGAAATAATAAAATAAAAAAATGGATGATATGCTATGTTAAAAACATTCGGAGATATATTTAAGATCCCTCAACTAAGAAGTAAAGTTTTATTTACTTTAGCTATAATTATTGCCTACAGAATCGGCGCGGCAGTGCCTATTCCGGGAATCAATGCGGAAGCGGTAAAATCATTATTTGAGGCAAATAGCAACGGATTGTTGGGCTTTTTGGATATGTTTTCGGGCGGAGCCTTAAACAGAATGTCTGTTTTTTCAATGGGTATCATGCCTTACATCAACGCTTCCATTATTATGAGCTTGATGCAGGGCGCGCATGTTATCCCTTATCTTGACAGACTTGCAAAAGAAGGCGAACACGGCAGAAAGAAACTTACCCAGATTACAAGATACGGAACCTTGATTTTAGGCGCCGTTCAGTCGTTTGGTCTTACAATGGCGATAGTAAAAATGCCTACTCCTAGCGGAATGCCTATAGTTTTAGACCCTACGATGTCTTGGATGGTAATGACCATTTTTACTCTTGTAACCGGTACGGTTCTTATAATGTGGCTTGGAGAACAGGTTACGGAAAGAGGAATCGGAAACGGTATTTCTTTAATCATTTTCGCAGGTATAGTGGAAAGGCTTCCTTCTGCGGTTTTAGGAGTAATAAAGCTTGTTCAGATGGACGAACTTTCAATACTTGTCGCATTGTCTTTAGTAGTTTTGGTCGTTGTAGTTTTAGCCCTTGTCGTATGGGTTGAAACGGCGCAGAGAAGAATTCCTATACACTATGCAAAAAGAATGGTCGGCAGAAAAATGTACGGCGGTTCAAGTTCGTTTCTGCCTATAAAAGTTGACCAGTCCGGCGTTATAGCGGTTATCTTCTCGGTATCTATTTTGTCTGCTCCTTTAACAATTGCGCAATTTGCTCCAAACTGGACGGTTTGGGGTGTTCAGGTTTCAAAATTGATAACGGAATGGTTTAACCACAGTTCGTTTATTTATAATTTCGTATATGCCGCATTGGTTATTTTCTTCTGTTATTTCTACAATTCGATTTCGTTTAATCCTAAAGATTTGGCAGAAAATATGAAAAAATCCGGCGGATTTATACCGGGAATAAGACCGGGCGATTCAACGTCTGTATATATACAGAAAGTTTTGGAAAGAGTTACTTTGGGCGGAGCGCTGTTTGTTGCGTGTATAGCCGTTTTGCCTGATTATATAAGAACGTTTATGTCAGCGCCGTTTTTCTTCGGCGGAACTTCACTGCTTATCGTAGTCGGCGTAGCTTTGGACACCATCGGACAGATAGAGTCTCACCTTATAATGAGGCACTACGAAGGCTTTATGAAGGAAGGAAGAATTAAAGGTCGTTGGTTTAATATAAAGTAGTATAGGAAATATTTTTGTTGAACCTCAGAACTTCATAATTCCGGGGTTTAGTGAAAATATTTCATGTTGTAAAGTTGCGGTATCGGGAAGCGATAATGGAAAAAAATTTCATATTATTTGGGCCTCCGGGAGCAGGAAAAGGCACCCAGGCAAAAATGATAAGCAAAAGGTTTGAAGTTCTCCATCTTTCAACCGGAGACATGATAAGAGAAGCCAAAGACGATCCTGTGTTTGCTCCTTATCTTACGTCAGGGCAGCTGGTGCCTGATCAAATTATTGTCGATATGGTTGAAAAAAGACTTCAAAGAGAAGACTGCAAAAGCGGTTTTCTGCTGGACGGTTTTCCGAGAACTTTGTTTCAGGCTGAAGAGCTTGATAAGTTTCTCAAAAAGATGAACAGAAAGATAACCGAAGTTTTTTGTATTGAAGTGCCTGAAGAAGATATTATCAAAAGGCTGTCGGGAAGAAGAGTCTGCCCTGCATGCGGCGGAAGTTTTAACTTAGTTCTTAAGCCTTCAAAAAAGGAAGGCGTCTGCGATTTCTGCGGAGCAAAGCTCGTGCAGAGAAAAGACGATAATCCTGATACGATAAAAGAAAGGCTTGACGTATACAAAAAACAGACTGAAATTTTGATAGAATATTACACCAAGGCAGGCAATATTGTAAGGGTTGACGGAACCTTGTCTCCCGAGCAAGTCTTTGAAAAGATTGAAAATTTTGTAAATAATAATATAAAATGAAGGCATATTTTGACTAAAAGCATAGAATTAAAGAGCGAAACAGAACTTAAGAAGATGAGAACGGCCGGCAAAGCGACGGCAAAAATTTTAGAAAGTTTAAAAAGTTTTATAAAACCGGGCATTACGACGGAAGATATAGATAAAGAAGTATTTAAGCAAATCAGTTCTTTTAATATGAAACCTGCTTTTTTGGGATACGGCGGTTTTCCAGCATCTGCATGCGTTTCAGTTAATGATGAGCTTGTTCACGGGATACCGAATGACTCTTGTGAACTTTCTTCGGGAGATATCGTAACGGTGGATATCGGAACGATTTACGACGGTTATTATTCCGATTCCGCATTTACTTATCCTGTAGGCGCTATTTCGGAATCAGCCGAAAAGCTGCTGAAGGTTACCGAAGACTCATTATATAAAGCTATAGAGCAAGTCAAACCGGGCAACAGATTGGGCGATGTTTCCTACGCAGTCCAAAGTTATGTTGAACCTTTTGGTTATTCAATAGTCCGTGATTATTGCGGCCACGGACTCGGCAGAAATCTGCATGAAGAACCAAGCGTTCCTAACTTCGGAAAACCGGGAACAGGTCCGAGATTGCTTCCGGGAATGGTTATTGCTATAGAACCAATGGTCAACATCGGCAAATATTATGTAAGAGTTTTGCCTAATGAATGGACTGTTGTTACAAGAGACGGCAGTTTATGCGCTCATTTCGAGCACACGGTTGCAGTTACAAAAGACGGTTATGAAATTTTGACGCAGCTGTAAAAAACAGGGGATTAGACAGAACTCCCCGTAAGAATAAATACTGCCTGAAAGAAAGGGAAAAAATGAAAGAAGAAAAGATTGAAGTTGCCGGTAAAATACTTGAATCACTGCCGAACGCAATGTTTAAAGTAGAGATAGAAGGCGGGCATGTAATTTTAGCGCATATCTGCGGTAAGATGAGAATGCACTATATTAAAATTTTGCCGGGCGATAAAGTAAAAGTTGAGCTTTCTCCTTATGATTTAACGAGGGGAAGAATAACATATAGAGACAAATAAAATTAGGGAGTAATGTAATGAAAGTCAGAGCATCAGTAAAGCCTATATGCCAAAAGTGCAAAGTTGTAAAAAGGAAAGGTGTAGTAAGAGTAGTTTGTGAAGATCCAAGACACAAACAGAGACAAGGTTAATTTTTTTGTTGAAATAAGTGTTTAAATAATATAAAATAAATGTTTTTAACGGAGGAAGTATAATGGCAAGAGTTGCCGGAGTTGATTTACCAAAAAATAAGAGATTAGATATAGCATTAAGATATATTTACGGCATAGGCCCTGTTATTTCAAATGCGATTATAAAAGAACTTAATCTCGACCCAGCAAAAAGAGTTAAAGATCTTACAGAGGGCGAAGTCAGCCAGATTAACAATCTTATCACCAAGGAATTTAAAGTTGAAGGTGATTTGAGAAGAGAAATTCAGGCTAACATCAAGAGATTGATTGATATCGGAAGCTACAGAGGCACAAGACATAAAAGAAATCTTCCTGTAAGAGGACAGAGAACTAAGACAAACGCAAGAACAAGAAGAGGAAAGAGAAAAACTGTAGGAGCAGGAAAAGCAGCGGCAAAACCTGCGGCAAAGAAATAAAATAAATTAAAAATAAGCTGGAGGCTTAAAGATAATGGCAGATGATAAAAAGAAGGCTGTTGGCGTAAAGAAAAAAGTAAAATTTACTGGCGGTATGGCGAGAGCGTACATACAGTCAACATTTAATAATACAATCGTCAATATTACAGACGACAAAGGCAATACTTTGGCTTGGGCTTCAGCAGGCGGCTCAGGTTTTAAAGGCGCAAAAAAAGGAACTCCGTTTGCAGCTCAGATGACGGCAAACGCAGTAGGCAAAAAAGCTATGGACTACGGAGTAAAACAGGTTTCTGTTTTCGTTAACGGTCCTGGACCTGGAAGAGAAACTGCAATCAGAGGTCTTCAGGCATCAGGGCTTTTAATAGCGGCAATTAAAGACGTGACACCGGTTCCTCATGACGGCTGCCGTCCGCCAAAGCCTAGAAGAGTGTAGTTTTTAAATTAGATTTGCAGTAATTCATATAAATGGAAAATACTTTCGGAGGATTTTAATAGATGTCACGTTATATTGGTTCGGTTTGTAAACAATGCAGAACAGAAAGAGAAAAGCTTTTCTTGAAAGGCGACAGATGCTCGACAAATTGCACTCTTGAGAGAAAAAGAGGCAAAAATGCTCCTGGACAGCACGGTTCAAAGAAAGGCAAAATGTCCGAATACGGAAAGCATTTAAGAGAAAAACAGAAAGCAAGAAGAGTGTTCGGTTTAACTGAACAACAGTTTAAAAGATATTTTGAAGTTGCGGATAAACTGCCTGGAATGACCGGCGACAATTTGTTAAAGCTTCTTGAACTCAGACTCGACAACGTAGTATTCAAAATGGGTTTGGCTCATTCAAGAAAAATGGCAAGACAGATGGTTATGCACGGAAACGTTACGGTAAACGGCAAGAAAATCGACGTTCCTAGATATCAGGTTTCTATCGGCGAAGTTGTTTCCGTAAAAGACAAGTACAAAACAAACTCAAGTCTTAAAAAACTTATGGAAAATACGATTTCACTTCCTTCATGGTTGAGCTTCAGCAAAGATACTGTTTCCGGAACGATTGTAAGCGAACCTCTTAAAGAAGAGTTTTCGCACCCTATAAACGGTCAGTTGATAGTTGAATTGTATTCAAAATAAAAAATAACCACTTGTCAAAACGGTGAGTTAAACGGAGTAATATAGCATGAAAATGCCAGATTTAGAAAAACTAAAAAAGTTGCAATTGGAAGAAAAGACGGCTACAAAGACTTTCGGAAGATTTATTGCGCAGCCTTTTGAAAGAGGATACGGACATACAATCGGAAATTCATTGAGAAGAATTTTGCTTTCAAGTATTGAAGGTTCTGCAATTACTTCAGTCAATATCGTCGGAGCACAGCACGAATACGCCGTTATAAAAGGCGTAAGAGAAGACGTATTGCAGATAATTCTTAATCTTAAGAAAATAAGAGTAAAATTAAATTCCGCAGGTCCTGAAAAACTTCATTTAAAAGTCAATAAAGCGGGACAGGTTTCGGCAAAAGACATCGATAAAAACGCTTCAGTCGAAATTTTAAATCCTGAACAGGAAATTGCAAATATAGACGCCGGAACAACTCTTGAAATGGAACTCGAAGTTTCAAAAGGCAAAGGGTACGTTTTTGCAAGCGATATAAAAGAACATAAATATTCCGCCGGAACAATCGTTATGGACGCTCTTTTTTCGCCTGTAACAAAAGTTAACTACGAAGTTGAAAATACCAGAGTTGACCAGGCATTGAACTATGACAGACTTGTTATGGAAATATGGACAGACGGTTCAATCTCTCCTCAGGAAGCATTGATACAGTCTGCAAAAATTTTAAGAAACAGCTTAACAATATTCACAGGCGAAGCAAGTTCCGAAACCGAAGAACAGGCTGCTGCCGAAGAACAGACAAAACAGGAAGACAAAACTGAAGAGTTAAAGGCTCAGCCTATAAGCATTTTAGATTTGTCTACAAGAGCATCAAACAGCCTTAAAAATGCTGAAATAGAAACAATCGGACAGCTTATATCATATTCTGAAGTAGATCTTATGGAATTCGACAAATTCGGTAAAACGTCTTTAACGGAAATTAAAAAGAAACTTGAAGAGATCGGCTTGTCTTTGAAGGAGCAAATATAATGATAAAAAACCACAACACAAGAAAATTGGCAGTAACCCCTTCTCATAAAAGAGCTATGATGAGAAATATGACTACAAGTCTTTTCTTGCACGAAAAGATTACGACAACCGTTCCTAGAGCAAAAGAAGTCGTCAGATTTGCAGAAAAGCTTATAACAAAAGCAAAACCTGCTGATTTAGACGCAAAAAGAGTTTTGCACGGCGAAATTGCAAATAAAGACGTCGTTAAAAAAGTTTTTGACGTTTTAGTTCCTAGATACAAAGAAAGAAACGGCGGATATACCCAGGTTTTCAAACTCGGTTTGAGAAAGGGCGATTCAGCTGAGATGGCAGTAGTTAAATTGGTTATATAGTTTATTTTTTAACAATATAGGGCACTGTTGGTACACACGACCAATAGTGCCTGTTGTACGTATAGGCGATAAATAACAACATTATAGCGACCGAAATATTTTGACTGCGGCTTTGGATTTTCAAAGCTCATTTACGGCTCCGCTTAAATGTAAACTTCACTTTTAAAATCCTTTGCCTCGTCCAAAATCTTTCTAGTCTTTAACGACAAAACAGCCTTAAAATTCTTCGTTCCAAATATAAGCAGCTAATACAAAAAACAATTTAGTAAATATTGTAAAAAATAGAACTTAATAGTATAATAAAAAAATATGAGTCAAGAAATTAGACATATTAAAATTAAAGATTTATGTTTGTGGAGTGAAAATCCACGAGATCCTATTGATATTAATGCATCAGATTATGAAATTATATCAAGGGCAATAGATGATGATAAAGAAAAATGGGATTTAGATAAGCTTTTTGTAAAAATGGGTGAGTATTATGATTTTAGTGAATTACCAACAGTAGTTTTTGAAAAAAACAAATATGTAATTTATGATGGCAACAGACGTATATCATTGATTAAATGTTTGCAAAATGAAGAATTATATCAAAAGGCAACTAAGCAATTATTTTTTGGTTCTTTTAGTACCCAAAAAATTCAGAATTATGTAAATTTAAAAGAAGTTCCATGCAATGTTTGTGATAAAGAAACAGCTCTTAATAATATTGAAAGAAAACATGTAGAATCAGGTTCTTGGCAACAATTAGAAAGAGATTATTTTGCTTGGAGACATAGAGGACAGGCAAAAAGTTGGTTTCTTATTCTAAATGAAAATACAAAAATAATAGAAAATAATAATAAAATTCTCAATCAGCGATTTGTAAAATATGAAGTTTTAACAGAAAAAAATTTGAAAGAGATAGGTTTTTGTATAAATCTTGAAAAAGAGAAATTAGTATCAAACTATTCAAATGAAAAAGCCAAGTTAATCCTTGATAAAATAATAGATGTTATTAAGACAGAAAAAATAACTACAAGAAGAAATAGATATGAATTGAAAAAAACATTAGTAGAATATGATTGCAATTTAGAACTGCAGGTTTTTAATAGTTCTAAACCGTGTCAAGAGTATATTAATCAAGGATATGAAAGTGAATATAAAAAAACAACAAGAAGAACTCCAAAGACAAAAGGAAGTGATATCTTGTTTGGAAAAAAATTAATTTTAAAAAGTGGTAAGGTGAATGATTTATATTTATCAATAGATAAAATTTATGAAACAAATAAAAATGATCTAACTGTTTTGCCAATTATAGGGATGTCATTAAGATTGCTTGTTGAAGTAGCAGCAAGGGTTAATTTTGAAGAAGAAAATGATAGAGGAATAATAAAAGATGATAAATGTATATACAGTAAGTTTTTAGATAAAGCAAAACAAAATATATCTCAGCAAAGTTTAAATTTTAATTCAGTTACTCAAAATTGGCTTGAAAAATCAGAGAATATAGAAGGAATTCTTGGTAAATATGCTCATGGTGATATATATTATGATAAAAGTAATATTTTAAAAGTTTCATATGTAGTAGCAGATATCTTGGAGTTATATTTTAAAAAGGAAAATTAAAAAATTGTGTTGCTAAAATGATAATAAAAAAAGTTAAAATAAAAAAATTTAGGGCAATTAAAGATGCAGAATTTTCTCTTGGAAAATATCTTACGGCTATAGTCGGACGCAATAGAACTATGAAGTCTACATTGTTAGGTATTATTAGCACATCTTTTTCAATTTCAAAAAAAGAACATCCTTTGTTTGGCGAGAAAACTTTAAATGGGTATAATTTTAAATCTCAATTTGGAGAAAAATTTAAATTTGATTTAGAAAAAGAAAAAGCTGGAGATCATGAATTTGAAGTTGAATTTGAAGATGGAATACATGAAATAAATCCATATAAACTGATTAGCATACCTAGAGGTAAAGATGATTTAAGATTTTGGTATGCTAAGAGTAAAGAAAGAAATACAGGATTTGCTCAAGTTCCTGTTTATTTTTTAAGTTTAAGTAGATTGTCTCCTGTGGGAGAAAGTTCCCTTACTAAAAATACTAAATTCTCTCAAATTGAGGATAAACAATTATCAGAAGAAGCGGTTCTTAAATATGCTGAAATTATGACAGCGACAGATAGAATTAATAATACACGTTTTTACGGAAATTATGCTGGTGTAAATGAAGAATTTTCTTCAATATTAACAAATTCTGCTGGTCAAAGTGATGTTGTTAAAATAATACATGCAGTTTTATCATTTAAAAATTTATCGAAAAAAAAGGGGAAAGATTATATTGGAGGTATTCTTTTAATAGATGAAGTTGATGTTACTTTGCATCCATCAGCTCAAATAAAACTTGTAGATTATTTAGCAGAGGAATCAAAAAACTTAAAAATACAAATAATTTTTACTACACATTCAAATTATATATTAGAAAGATTAAAGTATTTAACAAAACAAGATCCAAATAAAAACAATAATGTTATCCTTTTTCTTCAGAGGAAAGATAAAGTTACTATAGAAACGATTAATACAATTGCAGGATTTAATAGAATTACAGCAGACTTAGAGTTGCGAGAATATAAACCAATAAAAATAAATGTTTATTGTGAGGATATTGTTGCTAGGAAATTTCTAAGATCAATTTTGCCTAAAAACATTAAAGATAGAATCAGTATTAAAGAAGTCAGTTTAAGTGCAGGGACTTATGTCACTTTAAGACGACAAAAAATAAATGAATTTGAAAAATCTATAATTGTTTTAGATGGTGATGTTAAAACTGTTTTGGATGATAATATGTATAAATATTTTTCAAAATGTAGTAATATGATATCTTTCCCTGATTCTAAATGTTTTGAAATTGAAATATATGAAATGCTAATTGATTATGAAAATAAAAAAGAGGAATTCAAAGATATATTTCAAAAAGAATTTGATGTTTGTATTCAAGATTACCTTCCAATTAAATATCAATCAAAAAACGATTATAATCAAAGAAAAGAGTTTTGTAAGCGTTTTTTTCATATTACTAATATCCAAACAAAACTGATTAAACAATGGAAAGAAAATAATATGGGAAAATGTGAAGTATTTATAAGAGATTTTGGATATATTTTTAATTCATTAGCAAAAAATCAAGATATAGAAGAATTATAAAATTTTATATTATCAGTTTATTTGATGCAAAAAGTATTTCTTTTCCTAAAGATGATTTTCCTGCACTGTATCTAGTAAATATATTTTTTGTGTTTTTTACATATTTGTACATTTCTTTTATTTCTGGTGTGTCATCATATGAGACAATCCATTTATGTTTCAAAGTTTTTATATATGTAGCTATTTTTAGATGATCATTATGTTCAAAAAAATTCATATACAGCTGGTTACCTTTATTGTAATAAGGAGGATCAAAATATATCAATGATTGTTTTCTAGGAAGATGTATTATCTTTGAATTTATAAACTCAATAGCATCTTCATTAAATACTTTAATTTGCTTTTTTTTTGCATGAATCATTTCGATTCTATTGACAATGGTTTCTTTATTAAATCTTGCATCTAATTTCCAAAAACTAGATTGACTTTTTCCACCTATAGCACCAGCTTTAATAATTCCAGATCTGTTTGTTCTGTTAAGGAATAAAGTAGAAAAAGCAATATCAAATTGATTATGTTTTATTTTATTTGTCTGTATGTCTCTTTGTTTGAGCCATTCATCAATTGTTATAGGGGTTTTAAAAATTTTATCTATTAATTTATTTTTATTTCTTAATATTGTTTGCCAAAAAGAATATATGGAAATATCTTTATCATTTAAGTATATTTCAGAAACTTTATTAGATAATAACAAATTAAGAGCAATTCCTGCTCCTCCGGCAAAAGGTTCAATATAAATAGGATTACTGAATTGATTGTTATATAAAACATTATCTATAAAAGGAGTTAATTTGCTTTTGCCACCAGGATATCTTAAAGGAGATGATATTTTATTGTCCATATAATTATAATATCAAAAAAAAAGAGTTTTGGCCAATATTTATATTTAAAAAATTAGTTATATCAATTGTTTTATTTACATGTATTATCACATAATTGAAAATAAAAACAAAAACATTGGAATGGTAAGTAAATATTTATTGAGATTTTGAATACTTTATTGTCAGTGGATTGATAAAAGTATGCAAAAAATTAAGTTTTGTCTTTAATATGACAGAATTAAATCAACATTCCATTAAAAGTAATGTTAGTGCAAAACAGAAAAATATTAAGGTTGATATTCATAAGTTTTTATAATAAATATCAATAAATCCTCTATTAACAACTCACATCAATTTATGTACAATATACCAATAAGCTGGCAAAGGTTGTAAATAGTGTGTTAAGGGTTTGGGCATTCCAAAAGGCTGTTTTTACCGTATTACAATCAGAATGTTTAAGGCGGCAGTAACGGAACAATCCTTTTTTTAAGGTTGTTTTTACTTTTATTTAATAAGCGGGGATATATGGATTTTGTGAAAAATAATTTTTTTGGCTTGGCGCTTTGTTTTTTTATAGCGGTAGTTTCTCTTTATTTCGGTAAACTTGTTCCTGTTGTGGGCGGACCTGTTTTCGGAATCCTTTTAGGTATGACAATAACTTTGTTTTTAAACGATAAATCTTCTCTTCAGCCTGGCATTAATTTTACAAGCAAAAAGATACTTCAGTATGCCGTTATACTTCTCGGTTTCGGAATGAATCTTACAAGCGTTATAAAAGTAGGGTTTCTTTCGCTTCCAATCATAATATCAACTATCGCAACATCGCTTACGGTGGCTTATATTATGTACAAACTTCTTAAAATGGAAAGAAATATATCCGTTCTGATAGGCGTAGGATCTTCAATCTGCGGAGGTTCGGCAATAGCTGCAACTTCTCCTGTAGTAAATGCAAAAGATGAAGAAATTGCACAGGCTATAGCGGTAATTTTTCTTTTTAACGTAATAGCGGCGCTGATATTTCCTACTTTGGGCAGTCTTATAGGTTTGTCGAACGACGGTTTCGGTTTGTTTGCAGGCACCGCCATAAACGATACTTCATCGGTAACGGCAGCCACAACCGTTTGGGATAACATTCATTCAAGCAATACTCTGGCATTCGGGACAATAGTAAAACTTACAAGAACGCTTGCAATTATTCCTATTACCTTGATACTGGCTTATATATACGCCAAAAGAAACCTTCATAATACAACAGATGATAAAAAAGTAAATATAACTAAAATATTTCCGTTCTTTATTTTATTTTTTGTATTGGCGTCAATCATAACGACGGCTTTTGATTTGTCGCCTGTGCTTACCGACAATATCAAAGAATTAAGCAAGTTTTTCATTATTATGGCTATGGCTGCAATAGGCTTGAACACAAACATAGTTAAGCTTGTAAAAACAGGCTCAAAACCTATATTTATGGGCTTTTCCTGCTGGGTTGCGATAGCTGCAATAAGTCTTGTGATGCAGTATGTTTTAAGAATTTTATAATATCGGCAAATCAAATTCATAATTTTATATTTCCGCAGGAATGAAAACATTAATTTATTCGTGATGTTTTTAAATATGTAAATGCACTAACTTTAAAATATTAGCGTAATGATTGAAATCTTCCCACTCGGGAAGATTTTTTTGTCAGTACATTGACAAAAGTGTGTAAAAAATTAAAGTTTTGTCAGTATATTGACATTTTAGTATTATTGTATTATTATTTATATAGCTGATATGGTTAATAATTTGTAAGAGGCTGATTATGATAAAAAGAGAACAATATCTAAATAAACTTATACAATTTAAGGATAAACAGTTAATAAAAGTGATAACAGGTATTCGCAGATGCGGAAAATCTACTTTATTTGAACTTTATCAGTCTTATTTAAAAAGTCAGGGAGTTGCGGACAATCAAATAATATCAATAAATTTTGAAAATTTACAATTTGAAAATTTATTGGATTACAAAAAACTGTATGAATATGTGTTTAAAAAAATATCAAAAACAAAAAAAACTTATATTTTTCTTGACGAAATACAACATGTAAAAGAATTTCAAAAAGCGGTTGACAGTTTGTTTGTAATAAAAAATGTGGATGTTTACATAACCGGTTCAAATGCATATATATTATCCGGAGAGCTTGCCACATTATTGTCTGGAAGATACATAGAAATTGAGATGATGCCTTTATCTTTTAAAGAATATTCTGATTTTGCTGATAAAAAAAGAGATCAAAAAGAAAAGTTTAAAGAATATTTAAAATATGGTTCGTTCCCGTATATAACCGCTCTTGATAATAAACAGGAAGCAATAACGGAGTATTTGAAAGGAATATATAATACCGTTTTGTTAAAGGATGTTGTTGCCAAAAATAAAATACAGGATGTTATGATTCTAGAAAGTGTAATAAAGTTTTTATTTCATAATATCGGCAGTTTTATATCCGCAAAAAAAATATCGGATACTTTAAATTCAAACGGCAGAAAAATATCCGTCAATACGGTTGAAAGCTATTTATCCGCATTAAAAAACAGTTATATTATTTATCAGGCAAACAGATATGACATAAAAGGCAAACAATATTTAAAAACATTGTCAAAATATTATGTTGTAGATATCGGATTAAGAAATATTTTGTTAAGTAATCAGGATACAGATTTTGGGCATGTTTTGGAAAACATAGTATATTTGGAGCTGATAAGACGGGGATATAAAGTTTCAATAGGAAAAGTTATAGGAGATAAAGAAGTTGATTTTGTCGCTGTAAATGAAAAAGGAATAATATATTATCAGGTTGCTGCAAGCGTTTCTGATTCCAAGACATTAAAAAGAGAGCTGGCATCACTTGAAACAATTAATGATAATTATCCGAAATATTTAATAACATCGGATGATTATATAGATGCAACATATAACGGAATAAAACAAATAAATATCATAGATTTTTTGTTAAGTTAATTCTGTAGATGAATCAAAATGTTTATATTTTTATTTCTAACAGAAAATTCACATATATATGAATTTTTAAAATTAAGTGTGTTAGTATGTTTTTCATTTATTAACTCAGCATTTTATCAAAAGAAGCGTTAGAGCAAAGCAGAAAATTATCAATGCCGATATTCCTAAGTTTTTATAGAAAAGTTTCTTTGATTTTTCAAGTTCGTTGCCTGCTCTGTGTTCTAAAATTACGGCGATAATTTTTAAAAATGAACTGACGTCATAAGTTCCTATGACTGGCTTTCCTGTAATAACGTTAGGCGAAAATATAATATGAACGTTGTTGTTCTTTAATCTCCACGGAATAGCGTAATTGTCCCAAATTTTCATAGCTGCGGCGCGGCATTTTAATACTTCGTCATATTCGGTTAATCTGCCGGCATTATCTTTTTTACAGTTTTTTAAATGTGAGGAATCTGCTTCTTCAAGCAGTTTTACCAATAAAGTAATTTCTTCAAAATAATCAAATTCAATGTTTTTACTTGTGGAAGGCATATCGTAATTTAACCATAAGTTTTTATCCGCAAGAGTAACTTTTGAGAATTCGTCTATGACGTCTTTAAAAGGCACTTTATTTGCGCTTGTGAAACGCTTGTCTCCTTCCTGCAGCATTTCAATCGCTTTGTTAATAACGGCGGTTTCTTTACAGTCGTTTTCCGTTTTGTTCTTTTTATTTTTTTTGATTAAGAAATAAACGGTTACAGGCAGCGCCGGAAGCGCCAGCAATAAACCGAAGAAAATATCCCTCAGGGAAGGCATTTCTATAAAAAATAACTTTGCTTTAAACGGTAATACCCCGAAAAAAGCATAAAGAAGATAAGAAATAAAAAAAAGCGCAAAAAGAATAACAGAAAACTCTTTTTTTACAAGTGTCATAATATTGTTTTTCCTTTCTAAAAATCCGTCAGTGTTTTTAGTTTGTTTTGCAGTGATCGGAGTATAGGCTTTTGTATAAATTTCGTTTATTATAACAAAATGGAATGAAAAAACAAGATACCTGAAAAAATAATTGTATGGGAAACGTATTTTAACAGACGGCGAATATATAAAAAAACACTTAATTTCAAAGGAAAATTTATGTACAATATAAGTACAGATTATTATAGGAGGTATTTATGGTATCAAACGCATACGATAAACTTAAAGAAACAATTTCCTCCAATTACAGCGGTTATGACGACAGCGACCCTTTGGAGTTTATCAAAAAGCTCAATTACAACAAAGATGAGAAACTTATAAAAATAGCGGATGAATTTTTGAATTATGATTTTGACGGTCAAGACGTTATAAACGTAAAAATAAAAAACAGAGTTTTAAACGAGCTTGAAACATTCCAAAAAAAGACGGTGCTGCAGTCAAAACCGAGAGACCTTCAGGCAGTTTTAACAAATAAATGCAACCTTAACTGCAAAATGTGCGTAAATGATAAAATCGACTGGGAATTGTCTGCTATTACGTTAAACAGCATAAAAGACAACATGAAATATTTCGAACGCATATTATGGCAGGGCGGCGAAGCTTTCCTGTATCATGATTTTTTAGGGCTGCTTAAACTTGCCAATAAAAACAAAGTCGTTCAAAGCATTATGACCAACGCTCTTTTGATAGACGAAGAGACAGCCGACGTTATAACAAAAACTGATACGGATATAGTTATATCCATAGATTCCGTTAATCCTAAAGTTTATTCGCATATACGTTCCGGAGCAAAATTTGAACAGCTTATTGAAAGTTTGGAACTTTTAACAAAATACAAAAAAATAAACAATTCCAAGACTTCTTTTGATATGGCTGCCATTATTATGCATTCCACCTGCAGAGAACTATTTGATTTTATCGATTTTGCCGAAAAGTACGGGCTCAGATCAATATGTTTAAAACAGACAGACGTGAACGATGCCGCCGGCGACGAACGCCTTACCGACGAGGATATTATATTTTTAAGAAGCAATAAATTAAACCTGATAAACAGAATAAAAAACAGCCCCGTAAGGTTTGAAATGAACTTATCCTGTTTTTTTGAATCGCCTAAAAATACTCAGCATAAACATAAAGAAGAAAATTCCAAACATGAAAATAAAAAAGTTAAAGAAAAAGCTAAAACCGTTTACAGTGAAAAGCTTTACTGCCAAAGACCTTGGAACAGCGTTTACATAGAATACAAAGGCTTTTTTATGCCGACATGCAAATGTTTCGGCGGAAGTATGGAATATATAGACAATAAAACGATAGAAGAAGTCTGGAACAGCGATGTCTTTGTCAATTACAGAAAACAAATAGGCGAAAATAAATTCTCCGAATGCTGTTCAAATTTATGCGTTCATACAAAACACGATAACTGGCGCTACAAATAGGCGCAGTTTTCATAAAAAACAAAAGACAGATTTCTTTGAATTTACCGTCCCGTAAACAGACTGTTATTTTTTCACAGAAAATTCACAAACTTACATGAATTTTTTCGCTTTATGTACTATAATATGAACATGTATATGAAAAATAGACTCATATTTGTCATATTTTCTTTCGGCATATCTTTATGTTTTATGCTGAACGTTTTTGCCGTGTATATAAAAAATGCCGACACGCCTTTAAAGACGGATTCAGCAAACGGCGTAGTATCAAAATTTTTTACCGTTTTAAATTTTTCAAACGATATAGTTTCTTCAATGGTTAAAAGTAAAACCGCAGCCGAAAATAAAATCAACAATAAAAATACGCAGACAAAAAAGAACGGCGTTTTTGATGCGGCTTTAACGGGCGTTTCAATAAATTCTTCAGGTTATAACAATTTTAAAACAAAAATATGCGGGCATATTTTAACGTTAAAAGATTCTTTGCTGGCGCAGAATTTAATAAATTATCCGTTAAAGATTCCGTTTTGGCGGATTATCGTCTTTATTTTATTGTTCAGAATGTTATTTAATGTTTTGCCTAGGTCAATTTCTATAAGAAAAAATATAAACTGTAGAAAAGCTTGTGCTTTGCCGTAAAAAAAGCACAAGTTTTTTTTATTTCCGGAGGAGTTATGATAATAAAATTTAAGAAAGCGGTTTCGCTTATAGTGGTCAACTGTTTTCTTTTGTCGTTTGTTTACGGACAATTAATAGCAACAGCTGTTTCATCTTCGCAGTCAGCGCAGCAGTACAGGCAGATATTTACGGATTTTATGCTTCCGTATTCTTACGGTAAAATAACCGACGCTCATTTTGCCTCAACCGACAGAGTCGTAATTAATATTCAGGATTTGCACTGCCATCCTAAAGTGCAAAAAAATATTGCGGACATTATAGAGATGTTCGACAGGCAATACGGCGTAAAGAACATATATCTCGAAGGCGCTTACGGCGATATTGATACCGGCTGGATATCAAAAGCTTTGGCGTCAGACCCTTCAAAAAAAAGTGAAGTAACAGAAAAAATGCTTGAAACCGGCAGACTTACGGGAGCCGAATATTTCAGCGCGGTAAGCGGCAGGCAGATAATCAAAGGACTTGAAAAGAAAGAACCGTATTTAGACAACTTAAAAAGATTCGGCGATATACTTGAAAACAAAGAAAAAATAGACGTTATTCTTCAGGCGGTAAAACAGGCGGACCAAAAATTAAAAGATAAGTATTACGACAGAAGACAGTTAAAGCTTGAACAACTTTCAAAGGAATACACGCAGGAAAAAATCAGCGCCGAAAAATATTACACACTTTTGTCAAAACATATAGACAGGCTGGGCATTGACATCTACAAATACGACAATACTTTAAATTTTATGGCTCTTATAGCTCTCCAGAAAGATTTAAAATATACCGAGATAAGCAGACAACTGCAAAATTTGATTGTATTGCTGCAAAGCCAGCTTCCGTCAGAAGCTTTTGATATTCTCAAAAATTCTACAAATAATTTTTCAAAAGTCGATAAACTTTACGGATACCTCATTAAAATAGCAAGACAGTATAATCTTGATTTGTCAGTAAACTTTCCTGAACTTGATAAATATTTTCAGTATATAGAATTAAGCCAAAAAGTAAATCCTTTAAAGCTTCTTGAAGAAAACCAAAAACTTACAAACGAAATAAACTCAAGGTTTTCCCGTACAAAAGCGCAGTCGGAAGCAGTCTTTTTAGTGACTTTTGAAAAATATCTTAAAGATTATCTTACAAGCAAAATAACTTCCGACGATTACGTATATTACAAACAAAATATCGAAAAATATAAGCAGCTGGGGGCAAAATACGTTGATAACAAAGTTTTGTCGCTTCTCGACGGATACCTTGCCGAAGCCGATAAATTTTACGAAATCAACACAGAAAGAAACAATTATTTTACCGATAACATATTTAATGAAGTCGCCGTATCTTCAATAACGCCTAAAATACAGGCTAAAGACGACATGTCAAACATCATAGAAAATATGTCCGAAGTTAAAAGAGTGGATATAATAATAACCGGAGGTTTCCATACCGGCACGGTATCAGAGATACTAAAAAATCATAACGTGTCATATATAGTTATAACGCCTAACGTAACCGACGGCATACAAACGGCAGAAGACACATACTATAAAGCCGCAAAAGAACAAAGCCAAATATCCTTTCAGACTCTGGCAAATCTTGTAACTTCTCTGTCGCCTGTAGACCAGAAAAGAGTTCTTGCAGCTGCAGACCCTGAACTTGCGGCGGCTTTGGGCGCCGTTGCCGAAGACGCCCGTGAAAGAATACTTGATAACGCCCAAATTAAAGAATTGGCTGATACTGTAAAAATGGCAGAAATGCTTATGTCTGATGACAGCGGCGGTATAAAACAAAAAATAGTTGAAAGCATAAAAGAAAGGCTCGGCGCAAACAGCAAAGCTTCCGGGCAGGTTGATGCGGATTTAGTAAATTATATAAACAAAGATAAACTTCAAAAAGCTTTTGAAGGAACTCAGAATTTAGAAGAACTTATAGAATATTCGTTAAGAATAAGAAACGCCAAAAACGATAATGTTTTGAATCAGTCCTTAGAAATGCTGGCGGAGCTTACAGAACATATGATGTTTTTCGTAAAAGAACTGCAAAAACTGGCTTCTCTTGAAAGGCCGAGAGTCGTCACTGATTTTTCATCAACGGAAAAAATGGCGGAAGCGTCAAACAAAGCGGATTTGGCAGATTTTATATTTGAAGAACTTATCGGCGGAGAAAAAGTTTTTGACGGCGCTTCAAAGAAACTCAAAGACGAAATGCTCAATTTTTATAATATGGCAGTAATGGAAACCGTTAAGACGTATTTTGAAAATCTTCCTGTTGACCGCAGACGCGCATATTTGGATAAAAATATAGCTAAAACAAAAAAACTTTTTGAAAAATCAAAAAAAGAACTGGCAAAAACAATAGAAACAAAAATTTTATCTTCACGAGAAGGACTTGAACTTTTTATAAAAGCAAAAGGATATGATTCCGGCAAAGGGTACATACAAAAAATAATTTCGGATATTATCTCAAAAGGTTTGTCTTTGCCGGCTGAAAAAATAATCAGCATAATCAAGGCGGAAGAGGAAAATCTTTTAAGATTCCGTCTGCTTCAAAATACTCTCGGGATGACTGGAATCGAGCAGGAATATGCCGAGTTTATAACTGAAAATGCCGGTTTAACATTGGAAGAATTCAAAGAAAAAGCACAAAAAGAGTACGGCGCTGTAAACGATAAGGAATGGAATCTTGAACTGAAAAAGTACGAGCAGGAAAACAGCGGCGTTTCAGGAGAAATTAAACTTGCTCCGGGCGAAGAAATGCACGAAGCGTCAAATAAAGCGGCTGTTACGGAACAAATATTCGAAAAACTTATAGGCACAGAAGCTTTGGATACGGCGGATGAAGACCTTCAGGATGAGATGCTGGTTTTCTTCAATGAAACAATAATGGAACAAGTTAACGGTTATTTTGAAAGTATGTCCGTCAGCCAAAGACGCAAATATTTGGACGATGCTTTGTTCGGTAAAATTAAAGACAAGACGGCAAAAAATATTGAAGCGGAAATACTGGGCTCTTATGAAGGTCTTGAACAGTTTGTTAAAGCCAAAGGGTATGATGCAGGACAGGGTTATATACAAAGCATAATCGAAAATACGGTTAACGAAAGGCAGGAACTTTCTCCTGAGGAAATAATTGCAAAAATTGAACAGAAACGTGAAAATCTTTTAAGATTCGCCATGGTGCAGAAAACAATAGGAATTACAGGCGAAGAAATAAATAACGAAGTCGCAAAATTCGTATTAAAAAATTCATCTCTTCCTATAGATAAATTCAAAGCGAAAGCCGATAAGGAATTCGGGGGGATTAACGAAACGCTTTGGAATAAAGAACTAAAAAAATATATGCAGATAAAAGCAAGACAGCTTCCTGATCTTGAACTTCCGGAATACGGACTGTCACAGCAGCAGGCGGCTGACGTTTCGCAAATTGCTTCAAACAGCAAATCTTATACGGAGTTTGTTACCTCTGTCGGAACAAAGTACGGCAAAAAAACTCTAGGCATTTCAAGAACGCGCCAAGGCCGTTACAATAAAGGACACTATGACAAGAAACACGGCATTTCAACGGAATTCGGCGATTGTGACGGTATTTCGGGCACTTGGGCGCAGTTAAACGACCAGAATAACGGCATTATAACTTACGGCAGCCAGGATATTAAATTTCATATCAGCGCAAGCCCTGAAAACGCAAAAGAAATATACGATTTGGTAAGACCTGTTCTTGATAAATACAATATGACTTTTAAAGTTGCGGTAAACGCAGATAAACTCCGGTCGCTGAAAAATACGCAGGTCGGCAAGTTTATGACTATTTACCTTCCTGAAGAAGAGTCGTTGCAGGTGTTGGTTGATTTGGGTCTTGAACTTGACGCGGTATTGTCCGCTTATAACAAGAGAAACAAATCTCCTGAAATTTTAAATGAAATCAAATTAGGCTCAAGCGGCATATTAACCGTAAGAGACGAAGCTATGAAAAGAGGCGTTGAAAAAGAAAAACAAACAAGAGCTTTGCAGTTTGCCGATTTCTTTAACAAATCAAAAGATAACATGGTGCAGATTTGGAACGGCAGAACGGAAGCCAAAACAACAAAGCCTGCCGCAGGCGCCGAATATAATACGCAGGCTGTCAAAAAAGCATTGGATAAAGCGGGAGTTGTCCTTCCTGGTGAATATAACTTAAATAATTTTGTAGCCGGCGAAACTATAAGGTTTGATTTAACGCCTGAAGAATGGGCTGACGGTGTTGCAGGCAAATTAAAATCTAAACTCGGGCTGCAAAGCGTAAAAGGAAAACAAGAAACGGTAAGTCCTGAAGTCCGCTTTGCGTTGTTTGAAAAAATTCAGCAGAGCTTCGATTCTATAGGTTATTCGTGGGCTTTTGAACCTGAAAATATAGACGCTACTATGCAGCTTATCACGCCGGAACTTTTAAATTCTGGCAAGCCTGTTGACGAAATAGTCAGCATTCTTGCAGGCGAGCTTGATATGAAAAAATACGGAGCAGCCGACGAAGTTGATTTTATGAAAATGCTAGAAGAAGAGCTTTCCAATATCGGAAAGACAAAAACCGATAATCAAACGTCTTCTTCCGAATCTTTAATAAAAGAAAGCGTTAACCCTATACCTTTAATAACCAGAACAGCTGTCAAAATTGCTGCGGCTTCTGAAATAAGCGATGAGCTTGCAAAACAAATAAAAGAAAATAATCTTGATTACGATATTAAATCAAATCTGATAGTTACGGATAATGCCGGGCAGGCTGCCGTTTTAAGAAAACAGGGTTTTAACGCAGTAAGCATAACAGTTCTTCCTGAAAAGCTCAAAGGCAAAAAAGGCATAATCATAGGCGAAAGGGACGGCAGACAAATAAGAGCATATCTCGATAAAATCAAAGGCGAACTTATTTTTTATTCAAACGGTTCAAATCTTAAATTGCAGGATATTAAAACGGAAGAATTGAAAGAAATGTTTGTTCAGGCTCAGCAGGACGGGATTAATGCGGACGCTTTTAAAGGCATAGCCCAAATTGTCATTGCCGATAAAGCTTCCGATATTGAAACGATAATAAACGGAATTAAAAACGCGAGAACGGATTCGATAACAAAACCTGCCGTAAGCATCAATCTTGATTTTTCAAACAGAAACGACGTTAACGCCGAAAGCATCGAAAAAATAAGCAGCGGCGAAACAAATAACGGACTTGATTCGAACACGATAATAGTAAACGCAAAACAGCTTGAAACAATGAACGCCGCAGTCATAAACGCTTTGCAGCAAAAAGGCTATGAAGTGGTAGTTATAACTTCTAATATTCAGGAAGCCGAAGCTTTTATTTCGGGTTTCCATATTAACGGCGCTGTAATAAAAACAGACGGTCAGATAACAAAAGAAAATCTTGCCAAAATCAAACAGATAGAAAACTCAAACATAAAAGACGGCGAAATAATAAAAACGCAGATGTATGTAGAAGGGCTTTCAGATGAAAATTTAACGCAGCTGGGCGATATTTACTCTGATTACGGAATACTTCCTATAGTTTCAAATAAGTCCGCTTATCTTAATACAAACCAAAAATGTTCCGTAAGAATAACAGATAAAGACGTAATAACCGATATTCTTGCTAACAGCAGTCTTGCAAGCATAATAACCGATAAAGTAACAACGGTTAAACAGTCAACGGGAAGATTAAGCGATATCATATCCGATATCTTAAAGCCGGCAACTCCTAAACAGAAATTTGTTTCAGAAATAAAAGCCGTAAGAAGCAGCGAATACGAATTTGAAATAGCAGGTTTGGCGGAAGCCGTTAAAAATAAAGACGGTCTCCTGTTTAAACTTTTAACAGGCGAAGAATGGTTCAAAGGCGAACAGGAAACAGAAAATGAAGAAATGTTAAAAGATTCAATAAACAAGCTTCTTGCCGAAGGCGCGTTAAAAGGTTTGGCAAAAGACAGAGTCTCAAAATTAATTAAAGACGGTAAAACTTACGAAGCTCTCGGCTGTATCAGAGCTTCTGCCGAAAGAACGGTCGAGTCTCTTATAACGGCAAAACTCAAAGCGGACAATATTGAAATATCCGCAGATAAGTTCAAAAAATATTCAGGCGGTCTGTTAAGAAATTCAATAATGATTCTCGGCGTACAGCTTCTCATGCAGGGTAAAGACATAGGCGTTCTTATGCAGGACCAGTTTATCGATTCAAATATGACGGTGCAGCAATATTTTGAATCCATTATGGTTTCGCTCAATGCCGATATGAAAGACATCGTTAAACTTAACGAATACAGAATAGCTCCTCTTACAGACGAACAGTCAACGGCAAAAGCTCTTGCAAACTTCAAGGATTTGAACATTCTTATGCAGGACAGGCTCAGAGAAAAGACTGCCGTCAAGGATGCGAAGATTTCACTGCTTGCGGTCAGGGGGATTTTGGGATCGGCGTAAACCTTTCATAAACATAAAAAACAGACACTGGAGATTAATCAACCAGTGTCTGTTTTTCTTTTATAGCGACCGAAATATTTTGACTGCGGTTTTGTAATTTTAAAACTCATTTACTGCTCCGCTTAAATATTTCTTTTTTAAATTTCATTCTCTGATTTTTTTGTTTTTCTCTTTTTTCAGTGCTGAGCTATTCATTTAAATATTTTTTTCCGGCTCTGAACTTTTTATTTCCTTACAACATATTGAAACGGAAATAAATTCAAATATGCAGAGCCTAACAATTCAATATAAATTGTTACAAAAAATATTTTTCATTCATAGACAGCTCTAAGGCACTCTCAAAAAGAGAAAACTGTGATATTTTATGACAATGACTCAAACATACTCTAATGCGGTAACTATAATAATTAGAATAAAAATAATCCATAGACAGTTCTGAGGCCTTTTAAGAGTAAAAATCTGTACAAGAACAAAATTAATAATACATCTTATGAATTGTAAATTTTCAAGTTAAATAAAAGTAAACAAAAACTTTATATTATTAAATTAGTATAAGTAATATTTATTTTGTAAAATAAATAAAATTCATTGTAATCTTCCATAAGTTTCTATTTGATAAAAATACAAGGTGTTTTAATGGATTATTTTTCTCATATAAACAAATCAAATAATAGAAAACAGACAGTAAAAGAACATGATTATAATGTGGCAAATCTTTCCAAACAATTAATTTCAAAACCGAATTTAAAAGAAACAGTTTTTCTAGCAGGGCTTTTACATGATATTGGTAAAAGTTGTAATAAGTTTTCTGAATATTTAAATCATTCTGTATATGATACTAAAAGTGTTCACAGGGGAGAAATAGACCATTCTACATCCGGAGCCAAATTTATATATGAAACTTTTCATAATAATAAAGAAGGTATTCAATTATTAACATCGGAATTGATTTCTTTAGCAATATCTTCTCATCATGGTTTATACGATTGTATTTCTACTGAAGGCAAAAATAAACTTATTGAACGTATGCATAAAGATCTTGAACAAACTAAAGAAGAAGTAGAAGAAGCTTTGCAAGAACATGATGTTAATGTAGATAAAATAAAGAAAATATTTGATAAATCAATGGAAGAAATAAATAATATTGTAAATAATATTAAGTCTTTTGATGAGAATAATGGTAATTTTTATTTGGGGATGTTGGAAAGATTGATTTTATCTGTTGTGATAGACAGCGATAGAACAGATACGGCTTGTTTTATGGATAATAAAGAAACACCTACAATTAAAGGCAATACAAATTTATTTAAAGAACTTTTGGAAAATTTAAATAGAAATCTTAGTAATTTAAAAACAAATGATAAAATCTCAAAAGTAAGACAAGAAATATCTGATATTTGTTTGAATTTTGCAGAAAAAGAAACAGGGATTTATAGATTAGTTATTCCAACCGGCGGCGGAAAAACATTGTCTGCTTTAAGATATGCTTTAAAGCATGCTCATAAATATTCAAAACAACATATTTTTTATATAGCTCCTTACATGTCTATTCTGGAACAAAATAGTTCAGAGATAAGAAAATTTATTAACAGTGATGATGTTTTATTGGAACATCATTCTAATATTGTTTTAGATGATAACGATGAAAACAATGAAAAATATAAATTATTAACCGAAAATTGGAGTTCTCCTATAGTGGCAACCACAATGGTACAATTTCTTAATGCTTTGTTTTCACATAAAACGAGTTCTATAAGAAGAATGCATTCTTTGACAAATTCAGTAATTATTATTGATGAAATTCAATCTCTCCCCGTAAAATGTATAAGCCTTTTTAATTTGGCTTGTAATTTTTTGTCAAAAATTTGCAATACAACAATAATTTTATGTTCTGCAACACAACCAACTCTTGATGAAGTAAAATATAAAATCATATTACAAAAATATCCAAACATTGTGGAAGATGAACAAATAACAAAATACTCTGATATTTTTAAGAGAACAAAAATTATTACAGATACTATAGGATATTCATTTGACGAAATAACAGATTTTATTGTAGATAAAATTGGCAGTGTAAAATCATTACTAATGGTGGTAAATACAAAAAGAAGTGCAGAAAAAATATATAAGGAAATTCTAAATAAAAATATAGATAAAGATATCTTTGTATTCCATTTAAGTACAAATATGTGTCCGGCACATAGACGAGAAACAATAGATTCATTAAGAAAAAAATTAAAAGAACAAGTGAAAATTATTTGTATATCTACGCAATTAATTGAAGCAGGAGTTGATATTTCTTTTGAATGTGTTGTTCGTTCGGTTGCAGGACTAGATAATATTGCTCAATCGGCAGGAAGATGTAATAGAAATGGTGAATACAAAGAATGTAAAAATGTTTATATAGTCAATTTGAAAGAAGAAAATTTACAAGGATTGGAATATATTCAGAGCAGTCAAAAGTCTACTTATCAATTGTTAACAAAATATTCAGGATTAATGGGCAGTGATTTATTGTCGCAAAATATTATGAGAGAATATTATAAATATTTTTTAGAACACCAAAAAAAAGATTTTTCTATTAAAGAATTAGATACAAATATAGTAAGTCTGTTATCTAATAATGCAAAATTTGTACAAGAATGTAGAGAAGTCCCGCAAATTATTATGAGACAATCATTTAAAACAGCCGGAGAAAAATTTTCAGTAATTGATGATTATAAAACAGATGTTGTTGTATATTATGATAAAAATTCTGAAGAGTTAATTTTAAAATTAACTTCAGATATTTCTTATGAAGAAAAAATAAAACATATTAAAAAATTACAGCCTTACACGGTTGGGCTAACAAAAATACAATTTAAAAAGCTACAAAATCATATTGATTTATTAAATACAGGTATTCAGGTTTTAAAAAAAGAATTTTACAACGAAAAGCTTGGTGTTTGTTGTGAACCGAATAAAATGAAAATATTAATCTCATAGGAGGATATTAAAATGCAACATAGAAATATTGTTGAATTTAAAGTATACGGGGAATATGCACTTTTTTCTGATCCTGTTACAAGAATAGGCGGAGAAAAATTGTCATATCAAATACCTACTTATGAAGCATTAAAGGGTATTTTGCATAGCGTATATTGGAAGCCTACTATAATTTGGATTATAGATAAAGTTAGAATTATGAAATCTATACAAACTCATTCACAGGGAATTCGCCCGATTAAATACAGCGGTGACAATGATTTATCAATTTATACATATCTAAGAGATGTTGAATATCAAGTGCAGGCTCATTTTGAATGGAATGAAAATAGACCCGAATTAATAAACGACAGAAATGAAAATAAGCATCATAATATAGCAAAAAGGATGATAGACAGAGGCGGTCGCAGAGATATCTTTTTAGGTACAAGAGAATGTCAGGGATATGTTGAAAAATGTGTTTTTGGAGAAGGTACTTCTGTCTATGATAATACTAAAGAATTAAATTTTGGTTTTATGTTGCATGGGTTTACTTATCCTGATGAGGCAATAAAAGAAGATGACAAAGGAATTTTGACTGTTCGTTTTTGGAAACCAATTATGAAGAAAGGAGTGGTTGAATTTATAAGACCTAAAGATTGCAAAAAAGAATATTGCAGAACTATAAAAAAAATGGATATGAAAAAATTTGACGATACAAATTTTGTCGGATTAAAAGAATTTGTAGAGGGGGATTTTATATAATGTTATTTAATGAACTTTATTTGTTATATGAAAAAAACAAAGAATTAGCAGGTATGGAAAAAGATGGTGAAACAATGTTGTTGCCAATAGCTCATTCTACCAACAACGCTCAAGTAGAAATTGTTATTGATAATAATGGTAATTTTAGGCGAGCTAAAACTGTAGATGAGAGTGATAGAACGACACTTGTTCCTGTTACAGAAGATGCTGGAAGCAGAGGTGATAAAGCTCCATATCCTCTTTCTTCTAAACTTATTTATCTTTCAAGTGATTATGAAAAATATACTCTAAATAAAATTAGTAAAGATAAAAAAATGAAAATAGATAAGAAAAACAATGATAAAAAAAATATAATTCCTTTTAACATATACTTCAATCAACTTCAAGAATGGGCTAATTCTAAGTATACTCATCCAAAAGTAGAAGCAATTTTTAAATATATTAATAAAAAGACTGTAATTTTTGATTTAACTGAAAAAACAAAAATATTAGAATTAGATGAAGATAAAAAATTAAAGAAAGCAGATATTTTCATTAGATTTATAGTAGAACCATCAGTGAATAATATGCCATGTGAAACGTGGAAAGACATAAGTCTATATAATAGTTGGATAAATTTTTATTTAAATAAAAAAACAGATAAGAAGCTCTGTTATATCACAGGAAACCAAGAAGCACCTTCTTATAAACATCCTCAAAAAATTAGAAATTCTGGAGATAAGGCTAAATTAATATCATCTAATGATGAAAGAGGCTTTACATATAGAGGAAGGTTTGCAAATGACATTGAAGCTATATCTATAGGTTATGAAACTTCTCAGAAAGCTCATAATGTATTGAGATGGATTCTAAAAAAACAAGGATTTATTCTTGAAAGAGATCAAAAAACAAAAGTTCCAAAAAAACTATTAGTGTCTTGGGGGTCAAATATAGACAATCCTACACCGTTATTTATGAATGATACCTATACGATGTTTAAAAGTAGTAATACAGAAACTTTAAATCAAACTGAAGAAGGTTTTGCTAAGAGATTAACAAAAGCTATCTTAGGCTATAAAAAAGATCTGGAAACATCATCTAAAATTGTAATTTTGTCTATAGATTCCGCAACCCCAGGCAGACTTTCTATAACAATGTTTAGGAGATTAGAAGAGTCTTCTTTTTTGAATAGTATTGAGAGATGGCATAAAACATGCGCTTGGGACTTTAACAGTTTTCAGGAAAAAGGAATATATTCACCGTCTTTAAGTAAAATTGTTAAATTTGTTTATGGAGGAGAAAAAAAAGATAGAAATGGTAGATATATAATTGAAGCTAATGAAAAAATATTGCCCTCTATAATAGAAAAATTGATTGTTTGTGTGATAGATAGAAAACCGATTCCTATAAATATAGTTAAAATGGCAGTTAATAAAGCTTCAAATCCGATGTCATATCAAGAAAGATATAATTGGAATGCAGTTTTGGAAATAGCCTGCGCATTGGTAAAAAAAAGTAAAAATGATTCAATAAATAAAAATTTAACAAATAATGAATATAAGGAGGTTTTTACAATGGCATTGGATGAAAATTTTAAAGACAGGAGCTATTTATATGGAAGATTATTGGCTGTTGCTGATAGGATTGAATATAGTACTTTTGAAAGCAGAGAAAACAGACAAACTAATGCTAAAAGATATATGAGTGCATTTGCACAAAGACCATATAAAACATGGCAAATTATTTACAAAAAATTAGAACCATATCTTAATAAATTGAATAAGGGAGAAAGTGTAAAATATCAGAATTTATTGCAAAATATTCATGATTTATTTGAACCAAAAGATTTTATAAATAATTCTTCTCTAGACGGGATATATATTTTAGGCTTTGAATGTCAGGGGAAAGATTTGAGATATAAAAATGTAAAAGAAAATAATGAGGAGGATACAAATGAGTAATGTTTTGTCTAATAAGATTGATTTTATGCTAATTGTTTCTGCAACAAATGCAAATCCAAACGGTGATCCTTTAAACGGTAACAGACCAAGAGAGAATTATGATGGCTATGGTGAAATTTCAGACGTATGCATAAAAAGAAAGATTCGCAATAGATTACAAGATAATGATATCGGAGAAAAGATTTTTGTACAATCAGATGAAAGATGTGATGATGGCTGTAAATCTTTAAGTGAAAGAGCAACTAAATTTTTTGATTCTTTAAAAAAAGGTAGCATAGAGTTAACAGATGAAGAAAAGGCTAAAAAAGCTTGTGAAAAATGGATAGATGTCAGGAGCTTTGGTCAAGTTTTTGCTTTTAAAAAGAAAAGTAAAAAAACTAAAAAAGAAACAGAAGATTTAGATGAGTCTGAAGGGAAAAGTGTTTCAATAGGTATACGAGGACCTGTTTCTATACATCAATCCATTAGTGTAAATCCTGTAGATATAGTAAGTATGCAGATTACAAAAAGTGTTAATAGCGAACCTAGCGAAGGTAAATCAAGCGATACAATGGGTACAAAACATTTTGTTTCTTTTGGTCTATATATCGTTAAAGGGAGTATTAATTGTCAACTTGCAGAAAAAACAGGTTTTTCTAATGAAGATGCTGAATTAATAAAACAAGCATTACAAACATTGTTTGAAAATGATGCTTCTTCTGCAAGACCTGACGGCAGTATGGAAGTTTGTAAATTTATATGGTGCAAGCATAATAATCCAAATGGACAATATTCATCTGCAAAAGTTCACAGAAGTGTAAAAATAGAAGCTCTCACAGAAAATCCTAAAACTTTTTCTGATTATAAAATTACTATTGAAAAATTAGCTGATTTAAACTATGAAGAAATATTATAATAATGTCAGAATATAACGAAGAAGATTTTTTATTATTGTCAGGGATACAACATTTCATTTTTTGCAGAAGGCAGTGGGCTTTAATTCATATAGAACAGCAATGGAGTGAAAATTATAGAACTGTTGACGGACATATATTTCATGAAAAAGCTCACTCTAATATTATGCCTGAAAAGAGAGGAGATATTGTAATCTCACGATCTATGCCTGTTATTTCAAGACAATTGGGAGTAACAGGAGTTTGTGATATAGTGGAGTTTCATTGTGATAAAAATGGAATAGCTGTTAATGGATTAAATGGCAAATATAAAGTTATTCCTGTGGAGTATAAGAGAGGAAAACCAAAAGATAATGATTCCGATATTTTACAGTTAGTTGCTCAGGCAATTTGTCTTGAAGAAATGGTATGTTGTAACATAGAGACTGGATATCTTTATTATGGTGAAATTCGTCATAGAGAACAAGTAGATATCAATCAGGATATGCGAAAAAAAGTTTATGATATTTTTAAAGAAATGCATGATTTGTATACTCGAAAATATACGCCTAAAGTAAAAACAAATAACAGTTGTAAATCTTGTTCTCTAATAGATATTTGTCTGCCGAAACTTTGTAAAAAACAATCGGTAAAAGATTATATGAATAAATATTTAAAGGAGGAATAGCTATAAAAAAATTATTAAATACGCTATATGTAACAACTCCGGATGTTTATGTGTCATTAGATGGAGAGAATGTCGTTATTATAAAAGATAATAATGAGCTTGGACGGGTGCCGTTGCATAATTTAGAAGGTATAGTTGTTTTTGGCTACACAGGAGCAAGTCCGGCTTTAATGGGAAGTTGCGCCAAACATAATATTTCTTTATGTTTTATGACACAATATGGTAAATTCTTATCAAGAATATCAGGTGAAGTCAGAGGGAATGTCACTTTAAGAAAAACACAATATTTTCTTTCAGAGAAAAAAGAAGAAAACATTAAAATAGCAAGAAATTTTATAATAGGCAAAATATATAATTCAAGATGGGTTATAGAAAGGGCAGTAAGAGACCATTCAATGAGAGTTGATGTTCAAAAATTAAAAGATGTTTCAGATTCTTTAAAAAAATCAATAGATATGGCTTTTGTGTGTGAAGATCACGAAGTATTAAGAGGAATAGAGGGTGAAGCTGCAAAATTATACTTTTCTGTGTTTAATGATTTAATATTGCAACAAAAAGAACATTTTTCATTTAACGGCAGAAATAAGCGACCGCCTTTAGATAATGTAAATGCACTTCTATCTTTTGCATATACGTTGTTAACGAATAATATTGTTTCAGCTTTAGAAACAGTTGGGCTTGACCCTTATGTTGGATTTATGCATATAGATCGTCCGGGCAGAGTTTCTTTAGCATTGGACTTGTTAGAAGAATTGCGGTCGGTATTTGCGGACAGATTTGTAATTTCGTTAATTAATAAAAAAATGATTTCTTCTGATGGTTTTATAAAGAAAGAAAATGGTGCGATAATTATGGATGATGACACAAAGAAAATATTTTTATCTGCTTTTCAAGAAAAAAAACAGGAAAAAATAACACATCCTTTCCTTGAAGAAAAAATAGAATGGGGAATGGTCCCTTATGTTCAATCGCTACTTTTGGCACGTTTTATAAGAGGAGATATAGAAGAATATCCGCCATTTCTTTGGAAATAGGAGCAATAAAAATGTTAGTGCTTATTACTTATGATGTTAATACTGAGAATAATAGCGGAAGAAGAAGATTGGCAAAAGTTGCTAAGCAATGTGTAAATTATGGGCAAAGAGTTCAAAATTCTGTTTTTGAATGTGTAATGGATTATTCAAAATGTAGAGAAGTTGAAGGTATATTGGAAAAAATTATAGATAAAAATTTAGATAGTTTAAGATTTTATTATTTGGGAAGTAATTATAAAAGCAAAGTAAAACATATTGGTATAAAACCAAGTTATGATATAGAAGGAACATTGATATTATAATTTCATGTGCGATATATATGCAAACATAATTTATTGTTTGGTTTCGCACTGGGAAAGTAATGATTTTTAGCATTTTTTGTAATGGTTTTAAAAAAATTATAGAAATACCCTTTAAAATTGCAAATTTTTTGTAAATCTGTACAGAAAATACTTGTTTTTTAGTATTTTTTGCTGTCGCTTCCCGTAAGGGGAGCGTGGATTGAAATTATAAAATAAGTATATTTTATTTTTTTATCTTCGTCGCTTCCCGTAAGGGGAGCGTGGATTGAAATTTGATTCACTTCAACTTCATCAACTTTTTGTTTTTGTCGCTTCCCGTAAGGGGAGCGTGGATTGAAATATATTACAAAGAAACATATTTTTGGTACGATGGTGTCGCTTCCCGTAAGGGGAGCGTGGATTGAAATAATCCTACTGTCGGCGGTTATTTGGATTTGAGCAGGTCGCTTCCCGTAAGGGGAGCGTGGATTGAAATTTTGGATTTGAGAAGCTTAACGAGCATACCTGAGGGTCGCTTCCCGTAAGGGGAGCGTGGATTGAAATTCGTAGCAGGAAACATACCCGCCGACGCTGGTACGTCGCTTCCCGTAAGGGGAGCGTGGATTGAAATACATTCATAATCTGTTAAGTCCGCATATCCATATGTCGCTTCCCGTAAGGGGAGCGTGGATTGAAATTCTTGCATCATTTATCGCACGTTGATATTGTGTAGTCGCTTCCCGTAAGGGGAGCGTGGATTGAAATCGGTATCACAAGCACCAGTTATAACTCTATACATGTCGCTTCCCGTAAGGGGAGCGTGGATTGAAATAAGTATACCAGCATACCTAGACCCGAACAACACAGTCGCTTCCCGTAAGGGGAGCGTGGATTGAAATCAATTAATATCAACCAAGTAGTACAGAACAGCGAGTCGCTTCCCGTAAGGGGAGCGTGGATTGAAATTCCATAAACATTCCGCATTTTCCGTCTATTTTTGTCGCTTCCCGTAAGGGGAGCGTGGATTGAAATCTTAGGTCAAGCTTACCATTCTCGTAGCAGTAAAGTCGCTTCCCGTAAGGGGAGCGTGGATTGAAATTCCACTCCTCGTTTTATAAGCTCTATTAATTTCAAGTCGCTTCCCGTAAGGGGAGCGTGGATTGAAATCAATGGGACAAAATAAAACTCTTGACATAACAAAGTCGCTTCCCGTAAGGGGAGCGTGGATTGAAATAAAAATATTGGATATTGGCTGTGGAAATGGCAACGTCGCTTCCCGTAAGGGGAGCGTGGATTGAAATTAAGGGGGTATTATGTTAGGAATAGATGACATAGCGTCGCTTCCCGTAAGGGGAGCGTGGATTGAAATAAATCTTTCAATTTCATAATTTGCGTCGGGATAAGTCGCTTCCCGTAAGGGGAGCGTGGATTGAAATAAAAGTTGTTGAATAATTATAAGGCTCTAGAACAGTCGCTTCCCGTAAGGGGAGCGTGGATTGAAATCGCGGATACGGCGGAGCCTACTATATCTCCGCCGTCGCTTCCCGTAAGGGGAGCGTGGATTGAAATAGGCAATGCTGTTGTGAAGTAGTCTGCTATCTTGGTCGCTTCCCGTAAGGGGAGCGTGGATTGAAATGGTATACCGATAGGCTACACAGGAAAAGTGTCACGTCGCTTCCCGTAAGGGGAGCGTGGATTGAAATCTTAGGTCAAGCTTACCATTCTCGTAGCAGGAAACGTCGCTTCCCGTAAGGGGAGCGTGGATTGAAATATAATTTATAGGATAAGGCTGGTATGAATTCCCGGTCGCTTCCCGTAAGGGGAGCGTGGATTGAAATAAAAGAAGCAGGACTTAACAGAGATATGAACAGAGTCGCTTCCCGTAAGGGGAGCGTGGATTGAAATTCGGCTATTTGCCGAAAGTTCATATTTTCTCCACGTCGCTTCCCGTAAGGGGAGCGTGGATTGAAATGAATCCAGTAGCGAACAATTCTCTTTGATATATTGTCGCTTCCCGTAAGGGGAGCGTGGATTGAAATTAATTTTTCTATTTTTTCATTGTATTTTTTTTCAGTCGCTTCCCGTAAGGGGAGCGTGGATTGAAATCATACTAATCATTGGGGAACCATTGAAAATGAGTGGTCGCTTCCCGTAAGGGGAGCGTGGATTGAAATAAGATGTATAAATTTTGATGGAGCATTGTTTAAAGTCGCTTCCCGTAAGGGGAGCGTGGATTGAAATTCTCAAGGACATCAGCGTCAATAGCGTGCGTATCGTCGCTTCCCGTAAGGGGAGCGTGGATTGAAATTTTAAACTCTTCATAAATTTCAGGAAGAGTTTTAGTCGCTTCCCGTAAGGGGAGCGTGGATTGAAATAAATTAATAGGTAAAATTGATGTTTTGAAAAAAGGTCGCTTCCCGTAAGGGGAGCGTGGATTGAAATGTCATTACCCAACGGAATACCCACCCAATATTCGGTCGCTTCCCGTAAGGGGAGCGTGGATTGAAATTTCTAAAATCAAATATAAAACATTCAAATTTTTAGTCGCTTCCCGTAAGGGGAGCGTGGATTGAAATAATAAAATTCTCAGCGATAGTCTCTTCAATATCTGTCGCTTCCCGTAAGGGGAGCGTGGATTGAAATAATCTGATGAGTTAGACTATGATTTTTATGACATGTCGCTTCCCGTAAGGGGAGCGTGGATTGAAATTTCAAAGGCAAATGATTTCCTCCACCACCATCCCGTCGCTTCCCGTAAGGGGAGCGTGGATTGAAATATATGGTGGAATCATACCAAAGTTAAATAAGATTGTCGCTTCCCGTAAGGGGAGCGTGGATTGAAATAATGAGTTATTGCGTAAGGCTACAACATATTTCCGTCGCTTCCCGTAAGGGGAGCGTGGATTGAAATTTCAATTAATAAAAGAATGCAATTGGAAAATTTAGTCGCTTCCCGTAAGGGGAGCGTGGATTGAAATAATTTGATAGGCAAAATTGACGTTTTAAAAAAGAGTCGCTTCCCGTAAGGGGAGCGTGGATTGAAATAAACATTAGATTTATCTTTAGCATTATCAGAGAAGTCGCTTCCCGTAAGGGGAGCGTGGATTGAAATTCTACAAAATAATCTTTTATCTTATCAAAATTATCAGTCGCTTCCCGTAAGGGGAGCGTGGATTGAAATCGACAAATAGCCGAGAATATAAGATTGACAAAAGGTCGCTTCCCGTAAGGGGAGCGTGGATTGAAATGATATAGGACAGATGATAGGAGATGTAGCCTCAAGTCGCTTCCCGTAAGGGGAGCGTGGATTGAAATGTGAAATTAGGAGAATTAACAATTGAAACAGGAAGTCGCTTCCCGTAAGGGGAGCGTGGATTGAAATCAGAAGAATTATGTGAAGCGATAAAAGTAGGTATGTCGCTTCCCGTAAGGGGAGCGTGGATTGAAATAGGGTGGCACGCATACCAATTTTAGGGCGATAAGGTCGCTTCCCGTAAGGGGAGCGTGGATTGAAATTGATATTTTTTTATGAGTATATCCTAATAATTTTGTCGCTTCCCGTAAGGGGAGCGTGGATTGAAATAAAAGCAAGTAAATCCATTTTTAAATCCTTTTTAGTCGCTTCCCGTAAGGGGAGCGTGGATTGAAATAGATAAAAACATTTATGATGAATTGGACGAAATGGTCGCTTCCCGTAAGGGGAGCGTGGATTGAAATTTCCTGCTCTTTGTTTTTAACTGTTACTGGTGATGTCGCTTCCCGTAAGGGGAGCGTGGATTGAAATTTAACTATTTCTAAAGGAGAAGCCCCTTTTGTGCCGTCGCTTCCCGTAAGGGGAGCGTGGATTGAAATTGAAAGCGCAGACCCGTCAACTTTGATGCACGAAGTCGCTTCCCGTAAGGGGAGCGTGGATTGAAATATCTCTCCGCATACAATAACGGATTTAATGTCTTGTCGCTTCCCGTAAGGGGAGCGTGGATTGAAATAGTGAAGAAATTAAGAAAGGATATTTAACTTATATTGGTAAAAAAAACCTTTAATATAATTCGGCCGCAAGAGCTCCAATTGCTCAAGGGGAATAATATTAAAGGCCTGAAATATGGGGTAAGCTCCAATTGCTTCCTAGCCATATACAAAATCTCAATGAAAATATACAACAAAAAAAAGATATCGTCAAGAGTTTTAATCAAGAAAGTTTTCTTTCCGTCATGATAAAACTCTTTATTATTTTTCTTGACAAAATCGATGATATCTTTTATACTCGTTACAAGAAGCTGTCCAACGAGTGCGTTATTGCCTTTTGGCAATACTTGGCTGAGCTGGGAAGAAGACTGCGCCAGCGCGTTGGCAGCTTCTTTTTTTATCCACGAATCAACACCATTGTCCGTTGAATTAAAACCGGTTGTAACAATATTTCTATTATTTAATACTTCAATTACTACTCTGAATATATTTTGTCTTGATAAAGTAAAAACCTCTAGCAGAGACCAGATTTTTACACCTTTTCGTACTAGAGGCACTGATAATATAATACAAAAAAATAATAATGTCAATAAATTTAGATTTGCATGCCAAAATCTTATTATAAATAGTTAATAGGTATTAATAAAGAATGGTTCACTTAGATTTTTGTTGACTTAATAAAATAAATATTTTATTATAAACGCCCTGCTGAAAAAATACTACCGGGAGTAATTATGACTTTTAATGTAAACGATTGGATTAATGATTTAGCTGATAAACTTAAAAAAACTTTTGGAAACAGACTGCTTTTTGTAGGTTTGCAGGGCAGTTACAGAAGAGGAGAAGCAAAGCCTTCAAGCGATATAGATGTTGTTGTTATTTTAGACGAGCTTACAATTGAAGATTTGAAAAAGTATAAGCAGATAATTGCTTCTATGCCTGACAATGAAAAAGCCTGCGGTTTTATTTCGGGTAAAAATGAAATAAAAAATTGGCCTAAAATGGAAATTTTTCAATTCAAAAATGATACGAAAGCTGTTTTCGGTTCTCTTGATAATCTTGTTCCGGAAGTTACAAAAAATGATATTGAAACCTATATCAAAACTTCAAGCGCAGCATTATACCATATGGTTGTTCACAGCTATTTGTATGACAAAACTTATGATAATATAAAAATGATTTTAAAATCATTGTTCTTTATGTTTCAGGCTGTTGAATATTTAAGGAACGGAAGATATATTTCAACAAAAAGTGAACTTATAAGTCTTCTTCCTAAAGAAGAGAAAGAAATGCTTAAAATGAATATAGACGGTTTATCAGATCCTGAAGCCGAAATATTTTTTGATAAGCTTATAAAATATTTAAGCAAAGGTTTTTGCAAATAAATTTAATAGTTGTTGCTTATATTGTAATTTTGTAAATGTGTTAATAATTTTCAAGAGGATAATTTAATTATTCGCCGAATCCAAATAAAATAAAAAAGAAAAGAATCAAAATACTTTTTAAATTTTCTTCAAAATCTTCTTTTTTTTCTTTTTCTTTGCAAAAAAACAATTCGTTTCCTTTATTTATTTTTCTTGGTAAAAATATTCTTTCGTACATTTTTATCCTCCCAAGATTTTATTTACTTAATATATTATAACAAATTTAAAATCTTCTTGGCACATAAGAAACAAAAAATGGATAGAAAAAATTTAAGCAGAAATATAATTCTTTTTCTTTTAATTAACATTTAAAAGTTTATTTTTTGCAATAAAAAATATGTAAATATGAATTTTATATATTAAGTTTGATTTAGATACGGTTCTTTTTATAAAATATAAAAACTTAATACTATGAAAAATCTGATAAAAGTACTGTTTAACAGAGCTTATTTTCCTATATATATATCGCAGTTTTTAGGGACTTTTAACGATAATTTTTTTCGTACTGCCCTTGCTACTTTTATAATGTTCGGGGCAATTCCTCTTACCGAGTCAGGCAGAGCTTTTACGGCTTCGATTCTTGTCGCTCTGTTTATGCTTCCTTTCTTTTTATTTTCAGCCGTTGCAGGCGAATTGGCTGACAAATACGGCAAAGACGTAATAATTAAGCTTGTTAAAGTATCGCAGCTTATGGTTGCAATTCTTGCGATTATAGGTTTTTTGCTTCATAACGTTTGGCTTTTGCTGGCGGTTTTATTTATTATGGGAGTGCTTTCTGCGGTTTTAAGCCCCGCAAAGTTCAGCGTTCTGCCGGAAATACTTGAACATGAAGACCTTGTGGCGGGAAACAGCCTTATACAGGCAGGCACTTACATATCTATGCTTTTCGGCATTCTCTGCGGAAGCCTTATATATGTTGTAGATAAAAAATGGATGTTTTTAATACTTCTTTCGGTGGCTGTTATCGGTTTATTTGCCGCTATTTTTATACCGGCTCTCAAACCTGCGGGACAAAAAATCGACATATCAAAAAATTTTCTTAAATCCACATGGAACATTTTATCCTATTTTAAGCACAGCAGAGATATTTATTTATGCATTTTGGGAATTTCATGGTTTTGGTTTATCGGCGTTGTTTTGGTTTCGCAGATGCCTAATTTTGCGAAAATCGCATTACACGGGCAGGAAAATCTTTACATATTTTTAATAACGCTGTTTGCTTTCGGAATAGCGGCAGGTTCTTTTTTGTCTTATTTCCTTTTAAAAAAAGAGGTGTCGATAAAACATGTGCCGTTGTCGGCTCTTTTGATGACGGTCTTTATAGTCGATTTGTCTTTTGCCGCCAACCACATAAATTTATCTGTCGCAAGCATGGGAATGAAAGAGTTTATTCTTTCGTTTGCCGGAAAACGCATAGTTTTTGATTTGTTTGCTTTTTCATTTTTCGGCGGTTTGTATATAGTTCCTCTGATGACTATGCTTCAGGTGCTTGCCAACAGAAAAATAAGAGCCAGAGTTTTTGCCGCAAATAATATAATAAACGTTTTATTTATGCTTGCGGGTGTAATAATATGTTCGGCTTTTGTGCAGGCAAGCCTTACGATGCCTGCAATTTTTACGCTTATAGCCGTCTTTAACGTTATAGGTTCAATATATATATGCGGTCTTCTGCCGGCGCATCTTTTAAGGGTAATTACAAACCGCGTTATGAGGATTGTCTATAAAATAGACGTAAAAGGCATGGAAAATTTTGAGAAATGCAAAGGCGGAACTTTAATTATTGCAAACCATACCTCTTTTATAGACGGCATAATACTTTCAAATATTTTCGGAGAAAAAGTTTCTTTTGCAATAAATACCGACGTTGCCAAGAAGTTTTTTGTGAAACCTTTTTTAAAGCTTGTTAAATATTTTCCTATAGACAATTCAAACGTGATGGTGGTAAAGTCGATTATCGACGAACTTAAAAAAGGCGGAATGGTTGTTATATTCCCTGAAGGAAGAATAACCACTACGGGCGGACTTATGAAAGTATATCCCGGTCCTGCCGTTGTGGCCGATAAGAGCAATGCTGATATTCTTCCAGTATGCATAGAAGGAAGCCAGTATTCCGATTTTTCGTATTTCGGAATTAAAACAAAAAGCCGCAGACAGAGAAAAATAACCGTTACTATTCTTCCTCCCAGAAAGTTAGGCGTTGACCATTCACTGCCTGACAGCGCCAGAAGGAGCGCCGCCGTAACAAAACTTTACGACGTTATGTGCGAAATGAAGTTTGCCGGAAATTCCAAAAATAATACCATTTTTTATTCGTTGATACAGAAAATTCTCCTTGTCGGAAGAGGGAAAGAAATTATAGACGATATGAACAGACAGCCTATAACTTTCGGTTATCTGCTGGGCGCGGTTTTTGCTTTTGCCGGACGCATTGTCAGACAGACGGAAGAAGACGAGTATGTCGGGCTTATGATGTCTAATACAAAGACTATGGTTGAAATATTTTTTGCATTGTCTGCCGTAAACAGAGTGCCGTGCATGATAAATTATACAGATACTCCTGAAAATATACTTGCCTGCGCAAAGAACGCCGGAATAAAAAAGATTTACACTTCAAAAGCGTTTATAACGGAATCAGGACTTGAAAATATAGAAAGCAAACTATCAGAAAACGGAATAAAATTGTTTTATACGGAAGATTTAAAAGACGGTCTTAAATTTACGGAAAAGCTTTTTGCATACCTTATGTCCTTTTTCCCGAGACGTTATTATAAAATAATAAATAAGAATATTGACATTTCAAAGCCTGCAGTTGTTTTGTTTACGACAGGCGATACGGGAAAATCAAAAAGCGTTGTTTTAAGCCATAAAAACATTCAGGCGATAAGAGCCCAGCTTTCAAGCGTTATGGATTTCGGCATACAGGACAGCTTTTTCAACGCTATGCCGGCGTTTCATTCTTTCGGCATAACGGCCGGAATGCTTTTCCCTTTGTTAAGAGGAATAAAAGTTTTTATGTATCATTCGCCGCTTCATTACAGAACCGTTTCGGAACTTGTTTACGACACTAATTCCACCGTAATTCTCGGTACGGATACTTTCCTTTACGGATATGCCCAAACGGCGCATCCGTACGATTTTTACTCCGTTCGTTTTGTAATAGCCGGCGTTGAAAAACTTAGGGAAGAAACCGTAAAAGCATGGGAAGAAAATTTCGGCATCAGAATTTTTGAAGCTTACGGAACCGCCGAAACGTCTTCAACGCTTGCGATAAATACGCCGATGTATTTTAAAAACGGAAGCACGGGCCGTTTTCTTCCTTCCGTTGAATACAAACTTGATCCTATGGCAGGTCTTTCGGCAGGCGGGCGCCTTACGGTAAAGGGGCCTAACGTTTCAAACAGTTATATAAAAGACGGCGTTCTTAATATATCTTCGGACGAGTGGTTTGATACAGGCGATATTGTAAAAATTGATGAAGACGGATTTGTTTTTGTCGAAGGCAAAATAGAAAGATTTACTGAAATTAACGGTGAAACGGTTTCTCTTACGGCGATAGAAACGGCTGTTTCTGCAGTATGGCCGAAATATAAGCATGCCGTTGTAAATATGAGCGGTAGTAAAAGAAATATCGTCTTATTTACCACAAACAGCCAAGCGGATGCGCAGGAGCTTGAGAAATGCGCTGCAGAAGGTTTTGTTATGCCTTCAAAGATAAAATTTATTGAAGAAATACCTATAACCGGAACCGGCGCGACAGATTACGTTAAACTTGCGCGGATTGCAAAGGGGTTTTTGCATATAAGATGAAGAAAATTATAAATTTATTATTTAACAGAACAATAGTGTCTTCTATGATAAACCGTTTTATAGGCGTAAAAGTAAACGGACTTGAAAATCTTAAAAATCTTGAAGGCAACGTTTTATTTATAGCAAATCATAATTCTTTTTTGGACGCCGTTTTAATATGGGCGTTTATTCCCGAGAAACTGTGTTTTACGATCAGTCCTCTTGTGGCAAAGAAATGGTGGGTTAAACCTTTTCTTCATCTGGCAAAGTTTTTTCCTGTTGATTCCACAAAGCCTATGGCAGTAAAATCGATAATAGAAGAAGTCAGAAAAGGCAGCAGGGTTGTCATTTATCCTGAAGGCAGAATAACTACTACGGGAAAAATTATGAAAATTTATCCCGGTCCTGCGATAATTGCGGATAAAAGCAACGCAAAAATAGTGCCTATATATATAGAAGGAAGCCAGTATTCTTTTTTCTCTCATTTCGGGAGCAAGTTTAAAGTTCGTCCGAAAAGCAAAATAACGGTAAACGTTTTTCCTCCGGCAAAGTTTAAAATACCCGATTCTTTGCGCGGC
>Ga0302243_1000275_pt1 | contig 51980 bp, 60 predicted proteins | sample AAG_UR_Met_MG_FD_193514 | JGI IMG/M metagenome (GOLD analysis project Ga0302243, IMG submission 193514) | Enriched activated sludge microbial communities from anaerobic digester in WTTP, New Holstein, Wisconsin, United States - AAG_UR_Met | ecosystem: Engineered > Bioreactor > Anaerobic >... | reverse complement strand
GCTATCACGTGGAAGCGCGACCGCTATCACGTGGAAGCGCGACCGCTATCACGTGGAAGCGCGACCGCTATCACGTGGAAGCGCGACCGCTATCACGTGGGCTTTTGTCCTCGATGATGCGCTGTTTCCGGTCCGGCCGCACCACTTCCAGGGCGTCGCCAGGAGTGATGCGCCAAGCCGATACCACGCCAGTGGTCTGAAGCTGATCCATCGCTTTGCGCACATCGTCACGGAAGTCTCGCAACCGCTCATAATCCGACCCGCACAACACCCGCAGCCGCTCCAGACCGATCCGGTGCGGGCTGCGCGGCGTGGCCTGATGGCTGGCGATATAGCCGTGCAGCCATTTCGCCAGGTCCATGCCCAGACTCCGGCGGATTTCCCAATCGAGCCGGGTGAAGTCGTCGTCTTTGAACAGCTCGGCCAACTCCGGATTCAGCACGATGACGAACTCTCCGGTTTTTTCGTCGCGGCAACCTTTTTCGATCAGCGATCCCCAATAGGTCCGCTGCTGGCGGGTGATTTCCACCGCGCAGGCGGTCAGCCGGCGGATTGCGCTCTTGAACCATTCGTGCGAGCGACCGTCGGTCGGACGCCCCATGGTTCTCAGCATTTCGTTGATCGTCACCGAGACTTGTGTGCCCAGGTTGTATTCTCGGGCCAGGTGTAGCGCCGCCAGCCAGACGTCGAGATCGGCCTGATCGAGCCGCCAGCCGGTATAGCGGATGATGACGCCTTCCCAGGTCGCCAGGATTTCGCCTTCCAGGGCTTTGCGCCGGCCCCGCTGCACCACGCCGAACAGGGCCGAACGCAGCACGCAGGATGGGCAGGTGCGCAGCTCCGCCGGCCACAGCGGCAGCCGCACCACCGGGGCAGGTTTCGGGGTCGGTTCCGGAGTCCGCGCGCGCTGGCGTTGCCGGGCGCGCTCGGCGATTTGCTGGAGGCGCGCCGTCAGGTCGTCGGCTGAATTCATATCGCATGGCTCCTGGTGAGCTCCGGGCTCTACTCGCCCTGACCGCGCTCGCCGGTCGTGCGCCGGTCCGGGATCAGTTGGGCAAGCACCCCAAGTGTATCGGCCCGTTTCGTACTCCGGCCAAACCATGACGCTGCGCTATGCCCGCGCCCAGGAACTGGGGTCGTGGCTGGATTGGGTCGCGGCCAAGGGGGAAATCTTCGTGCAGTTCTGGCTGCGGTCGGGGGAACAGGCGGTGTTCTTTGATTTGGGTAACGATCCGCCCGCCGATCCGATTCCGGCGGAATTGCGGGCGTTTTTGTAGGCCGGCGGGCGGGAAGGGAACGGGTGTTTTGGCTCAAGCCCGGCGAGGCGGCGGTGACGCTGGGGGTGGGGGAGGAGCGGGAGGCGGAACGGATACCGGAGCCGTTGAGGCGGTTTTTGTGAGTAACAAAAATAAGCCGCGGCTAAAAGGAGTCGGCTCCATTGCCTCTTTGGACAGTCGCCGTAAGGCCTTACGCTTATCAAATTTCAATATTTTAAGAGTATCCCCATAGCCCCTCACCATTGGCGTCTTCGGTTTTTTTATGGCGTAGTTACGATATCCATAGTAAAGAGCATACTGCCGTTTAACATAAAGATCCCACCCTTCAAGTTGACCTGCGGGTCCCACCTGGCAGGCAATCGGTCCAGTAATCTGCGCAGCTTTTCTGTGGAAAGACGATTGATCTTCGCATTCCAGAATAAAGCTGGCAGTCCCTGGCTTTCCCAGAAGGAGCTCACTAAGGGGGCAGGGCTTTCTTTCCACGCATCAACGTATTGAAAATGCAAATGAGGCTGGTCAGTTTGACCGGAGTTACCGACCCTGCCGATCATTTGTCCGGCCACAACATGATCGCCGGCATTAACGATGGCTGAATCCTGCATCATGTGCGCATAAAAGCTGTAAAGATTCAGGGCGTGCTGAATGACCACAAAATTGCCCAAAGGGTTTACTGAATCCTGTACGCCGATTTCCTGGTCAGGGATGTTTCTTTCGACCGCCACTACCACACCGGGTCCAGAACTGAGGATATCCTCGCCCCAGGCATAATAGTCTTCTTTGTTCCGACTGTTAGCTGGCTCTGACGTATTGCCTTGCTGGTCGAACTGCAAGGCATCGATGGCAAAGCGCTGACTGATAAAATATTCACCTGCGGCTGGAGCGAAGATCGCTTTCCAATGATAGTAATCTCCAATTGTATTATATGCTATCCAATCTCCTCCGGTGAACTTCAGTGGCCAGATCGTTTGCTGCCCAGGGTCATATTCATAGAGGGGAATATCCGCAGCTACCGAATCCCCGTGCTGGAACTGCAACGTCACCCGCGCGCGCACAGGTGTCAATGGACTATTAACACGCGTTGCCACAAAACCAAACCCCCCATCTCCCGAATCCAGTATTCTCGCACCTGCCGGTTTCTGCGTGTAGTTTCCATCCTGGTTTATTGCTTGGATCAGAAGCATTTTTCTGAAGTCCTTATGGGCGTATATTTTGTCAGCCAGCACGTCGCCATTTGCATTGTAAACGCGGAGTGAAATTGCATCGATCTTTATAGTCTCAATACCCATATTCTGAAAAACTGCCTCTCCCAAGATCACCCACTGGCCCGATGCCTCACGCACGATGGGCCATTGCGAACGAATCGGCATTATCGTGACACTACTCGATGTTGTTCCTTCCGGTTGTGCAATTAACCCGCTTGAATAAAAGACCGTTTCGAACAAGACCATAACCAGAACCGCAGATAATACTTTTTGGTTCAATGAGGTCTCCCGTGGTAGCCACAAGATGTAGTGGTATGAGGGTTATGCCCAAAGTCGTGGACCCTCGATATCCAGCCATAGCCGACGGAACAGCTCGACCGGATCATCCAGACCGAAGCAGCGGCGTTTGAGCAGCTTGAGTTTGTTGTTGAGCCCTTCGACGAAGCCGCTGGTATGCCCGCCCTCGAAATAGTTGAGAATCCCGTCCTGCCAGTGGTGCAAGGTGTTGAGGAACTTGTCAAAACAACTCGGGCCGGACGCCTTGACCTGCTCGGTCCAGAGCTGGAGTCGGGTCTGGGCGGTCGCCCGATCCGGGCTGTGGTCGAAGATGGCCGTCAGCAGCGTGCGCAGCACGTAGGCGCTGGCCAGGGCCGGGGTCTGCTCGAACAGCTCCACCACTTGCCCCTGCTGGTCGGGATTCAGGGATCGCCATTCCCGGCGGAGCAGCGGCCGCAACTCGGCGGTCGGCACTGCCCGCTCGGGCGGCCGGTCGGTGTTGAGCCGGCGGCATTCGGCCTTGCGCACCTCGTCCACGGCGTTGCGGTACTGGACCGCGACATGAAACCGGTCCACCACGACCTGGGCGTTCGGCAGCGCCGCTGCCACCGCGCCCGCATAGCCCTCCCACATATCGATACAGACCCGCCGCACCGTGGTTTTCAGGGCGTCTGGGATCGTTTCCAGAAAAGCCTGGACCGTGCTCTGCAACCGGTCCGGCAACACCGCCAGGACGTGGGTGACCTCCGCTGCGTCACGCGCCCACACCACCGCCACGTAGCGACCGTGCCCCTTGAGGAGCGCCACTTCGTCGATGCCCACCGTCGCCAACGCGGCCAACGCTGTCCAGTCCACCGCGGGCGCCAGGCGATGGTCCATGATGCCTTCCACCGCCTTCACCCCCAGCGCGAGCTGCCGGCTGACGTCGGCCACCGTGCCGTGGATCAGCCGCTTCAAGACGTCCTGCTCGAACGCCGTGGTGTGCGGGCGGTTGGGGTCATACCAGGCGCAGCGCTGGGTGGTGGTCGGCCCGTCCTCGCAGTGCGGGCAGCGGTAGCGCTTCGGCCGGATTTCGACGACCACGTGACGCCCAAACACCGGCAGGTGCCGCAACCGGATCGGTCGGTCGAACCCGTGAAACCGGTCGATCATGCGGCCACAGCGGTGACACTGGGCCGTCTGCACGGTGTTTTCCACCTCGATCAACACCGTGCCATCCTCCAGCATCCGGTTGGCCAACACGCGCACATCGGGCAAGTCCAAGGGTACGGCAAGGGTGATTGGCATCGTCAGCAGTCCAGCAGCAGGGATACCCGGTCAGCTTTCCACAATTCGGCTCCCGCCGCCACACCACTACATCTTGTGGCTACCACGGGAGACCTCATTGAACCTACTTTTTTCATAAAAACCTCGTTTTGCCTGATGGGGCGGCGGATCAGCGGCGCCGGGCGGGAAAACCGCAGGATGACTTATAACCTCCCCACCACCTGCTCCATCCGCTCCTGCCCGACGTTGGTATAAATCTGGGTGGTGGCGAGGCTCTCGTGGCCGAGCAGGGCCTTGATGTCCACCCGTTCCGCCCCGGCATTGAGCAGGTTCGTCGCGTAAGTATGGCGCAACTTGTGCGGTGAAATCTTCTTCTCAATGCCCGCCTTTTTCAACATCCCCCGCAGGTAGGCCCGCGCCGCCTGCGCGGACACCGGTTTTTGACCGGGCGCTTTGGCAAACACGAACTCGCCCCGGGCGCGATCCTTCAACCAGAACCCAAACACCGCGCCAAAGGCCCCTGGGAGGGGCACCAGGCGCTCCTTGTCGCCCTTCCCGATCACCCGTACCGACTTCGCCAAACCGTCCAGAATCCGCACGTCGGCGGTTTTAAGGCATAGTGCCTCGCTGATCCTCAACCCCGAGTTCAGCAGCAGCCCGAACAGCAGCTCGTAACGCCGCCGGGTTGCGGTCATCTTCGCCTTGTTATTGCCGAAGATGTTGATCGGGATATTGCGGCGGTCTTTCAGCGTGGATTCAAACCGCGCTTGTTCCTCGCGCTCCAGCCACAGTGGAATCCGCAGCGGGCGCTTGGGCTTTTCCGCCAGCGCCACCCCGCCACGATAAGGCGCGTCCCGCTTGAGCGCAATATTAGGCATGCGGCAACATGGTGGAAAGCTCCAGCACACCGACGATAGATATACCGCCGACAAGATACAGGAACGGGTTATCCCACGTATGCGGGGACAAAGCCTCCGTTAAGGTCATTGTAATGGGTACGATGCCCAGCATGAGCAGAAACTGTACTTCGTTCAAATGCTGCCGAAGAATGAAGGTCGCCAAAATGGCGCTAAGAAAAACGCAGGCGCTGCCTTCGAGGCTTCTTGTGTAATAGCGGTCAGTGAATAAGGCTTTTACGCGATACTTCCGCTTACCAAAGCGGATGCCAACCGGTTCGGCGAGGCCGTCACCTATGCCAGCCACGAGTACTACAATGTAAATGAGTGGCTGCTTCCCGTAATGCGTAAGCCAGACAACCATCAAGACGATGACAAGATAGGTGGCGAAAACTTGTGTCGAAAGCCACAACAGGGTGAAAGGACGATCTTCGGGCCGGTCTACGGCGGCGTAAGCAGTGGAAAGAAAAGAGAACCTTGAGCGCATGGGGTAAATGAACGTTCCCATACTAAATAAGAAAATCGCTCCGCTTAGAAGTATCGTTGTCGTTGATGCTTGAAAAGGTAGATGGTCGGCGAGAAACAGCGGAAAGAAAAACAGAATGAAGTGTAGTATCTTCCGAGTGTAGTTGACCCGGATGCCGTGTTTGATTACCCAGAGGCCAAGAAAATACGCAGAGCCGTACAAAACGACACCCTTGAATAGTTCATTGAGCCAGAAGTTATCCATCGGATGAGATGCCTAACGGGGCGGCGGATGAGCCGCGCCGGGCGGGAAAGCCGCAGGATGACTCACAGCCTTGCCACCACCTGCTCCATGCGCTCCTGCCCGACGTGGGTGTAAATCTGGGTGGTGGCGATGGACTCGTGGCCGAGCAGGGCCTGGATGTCCACCCGCTCGGCCCCGGCGTTGAGCAGGTGGGTGGCGTAGGTGTGGCGCAGCTTGTGCGGGCTGATTTTCTTATCGATGCCGGCCTTTTTCAACATCCCCCGCAGGTAGGCGCGGGCCGCCTGTGCGGACACCGGTTTCTGACCGGGCGCACGGGCGAACACAAACTCGCCCCGGGGCTGGTCCTTCAGCCAGAACCCAAACACCGCGCCAAAGGCCCCTGGGAGGGGCACCAATCGCTCCTTGTCGCCCTTCCCGATCACCCGTACCGACTGGGCCGTGCCTCCACCCGCCGGACATCGGCCACCTTCAGGTTCGTGGTTTGGACTACCGATACGCCGAATCATGATCGGGATGCAGGGAAAGCAAGCGAAGCCAGCCCCCGTCATCGCGGTAAGCCACGGCTCGAAACCCTTGGCTAATACGGAGGCTGTACAGACGGTGCCCGTCCGGTCCGCTCCGGGAATGGATCAGTTCCCACTTCAAGCCTCGATCCTGGTACACCTGCGGCCAGCGTAGGCCCGCCAGCTTCCGCAACGTCGCCAGCACGCCGAGTTGCTGGGCCTTTTCGAGCGCGAAAAGCTGGCGTTGAAAGACGGAGTTGTTGAGATCGAGCAGAACGGTATCGGATTCGCCGGCGCAAGCGGTCATGGCAACCGGCGTTCCAACTCGTCGAGGTTAGTTTCCGCCGCCGGATGCGTTTCGGCCCAGGCGATGGCCTCATCGAGATCGGCCTTCACGCCCGGCGCGTGCAACCACCGCTCGTCGTCGGGAATGAACTCACCCAGCTTGACCAGCCAAACGCCGGGATCGAGTTGCTCCACCAACACCTGCCGGCCCGCATACGCCTTGCCCAAGGCGATTTGCCCGCTTCGGCCCACAGTCTTGACCATCGCCATCGGGTTACCTCACGCCGCTAATCCTGATCGTGCTGCATGATAGCACGAAAACACTCACCGGCGTAGCGGTCAAGGCCAGGGCGAAATGATCCTGCTGGCGGGGCTGCTGGGACTGACGGCGGCGCTCTATCCGCTCAGTCAGTTGGGATTCCGAGACAGCCTGCAAGCGGTACTCAAAAGCTTCGACATTGCGGTCGAGCAGTACGCCCGCGTGTCCGGCACGCATTGGTACGAGTTGGAACTGACCGCGACCGATAACTTGACGCTGGCGCGGGTGGTCTGCCGCTGCCCGGTGGTCGGGACGTGGAAAGACGGGCTGATCGTGTTGCACGAGGGCAAACCGCGCGCCGTGGGCAAGAGCCAGACTTACAGCAACCTGTATCCACTCACGGCCCGGCTCATCGCGGGCGAGCCGTTGCGGGTCCAGTCCGAACGCATCGAGATGCAGGGCCGCACGCTGCGCTGGCTGCTGGGCAAGATCGATCAGCGGCGGGTGTACTTCCTCAACGGCGAGGTGCAGACCGGCAAGGTCGATGTCGGCGACGGGATCGACCTGTACCGGCCGGTCACTTACTCCGGCCAAACCATGACGCTGCGCTATGCCCGCGCCCAAGAGTTGGGGCCGTGGCTCGATCTCGTTGCGGCAAAGGGTGAACTGTTCGTGCAGTTCTGGCTGCGGCCGGGGGAACAGCCGGTGTTCTTCGATCTGGGCCACGATCCGCCCGCTGATCCGATACCGGCGGAACTCAAGCCATTCCTGTAGCCCGACCGTCTACCGGGGCGGCATCCTGCAACTGCACTACGCCCGCGCTCAGGAACTGGAACCGTGGCTGGACCTGGTGGCGGTCCGGGGCGAGGTGATCGTGCAGTTCTGGCTCAAGCCGGGCGAGGCGGCGGTGACGCTGGGGGCGGGGGAGGAGCGGGAAGTGGAGCGGATACCGGAGCAGTTGAGGCGGTTTTTGTGAGCGGGGCGGCGCTTCGCGCCAAGCAAGCAGCGGATATTATCCGCCGCCCCGTTGTCGCGGGCGCGAAGCGTCCGCGACAACAAGGAGCATCAGCCGCGAGCGTCAGCGAGTCGGCTGCATGCTTTTGTGTACGCCCGGCATGGGCGTGAACTTGTGGGGTGAAAGTCCCCTGTAGGAGTACCTGTAATGCCCTTTTGGACCGATGAAACCACTAGCCGAAGGCAAGGGCGAGCTCGCGAGGGCTGGTCCGAAGGAAGCCGGAGCGCAAACACGCGAGGCGACGGACAGGAACCGCATAGAAGGCTCAGTCCCTGGGCGAGTCAGCACCAGATAACGAGGCCCGCCAGGAACGGGGGATAGGGTAAATGCGGCGCTTGTGCGGGGACAGTTCATGTTCTTATTCGGGGAGATCTGCCCGGCAAGCGGCCGGGGTGAGCCATGGGAGCCGGATTGAGGGCCAGCTTGAAAAGGCGGGGACACCCACCGGACCCTACCGCGAACCATCGGCAGCGCGCCTAGCGGCAACGCCTGGCGTGATGGGGCATAAGTCAGCCGAGGGCATAGTAGCCCAACGCCTACCGTAATGGGTGGGACACGGTGAAGGCCCGAACCTTCGGCAACGAGAGAGCCGGGCGGACCTCAACGGCCGTACCGCACCCGACCGGGTGAAACGGTCTTGGCGGCTGGTCCCCTAGCCCGCGTGGGAGGTCGTCATCCTACGGTGATCCTTTCCCATCCGGAGGACGCGCCCCGTGCGGACCCGCATGCGGGGTGCTGTGGGAGCCGGGGGAGAAAAACCCCCGGCGACCCGATTGGGCATTTGTGTTTTTCAAGAAGTCCGATTTCAAAGGCTAACCCACCTTCAAGCTCTCCTCCCAGCGGGTTACCGGATTTCCACGGTGAACAAGACGATCTGTTTCTCGAATGGACCAACACGGTACAAGCCCTCTTTCTGCAATAGGCAACGGACAATGTGTGGATTGTCAAACTCTATCGTAGACTGCTCGGTCCATAATGGTGTGATCCATAATGGTGAGGGCTCGGCGTCAAATGGTTCCGTTTCGCTCCCGTCAACAACCAAGCGCCACAGGCCGTCTCGTTTCGCTAGGTAGGCGAGGTGTCGGCCGTCCGGACTGAATACCGGAGCACCCCAAATATCGTCGTATTCAGCGCCTACAACAGATCCCATGACAACCGAGTACTTACTGTTATGCCTGACAATGTATGCGATTGAACTCCCATCGGGGCTGAAGGCGAGATTTCCTGGTAGTTCGTCCTCCAAGTGTTCCTTCACAACGTGGCCATCCATGACGACTAACCACTTCCGGTCGTATGAAGCCACATAGGCGATTCGCTTGCTGTCGGGGCTGAATAATAATGGGCCACCGACATGGCCATATTGGGGCTGCTCCGTACCGTCGTCCAGCACGACGAATTGTTTACCGTTGCGCTCGGCCACGAAGGCGAAGTGTTTGCTGTCAGGGCTGAACACGAGACGCGTCCACAAGCCTAACATGTCTGGTTCGATCTTTTCGTACGGCTTCTGCCGTACACCATCGACAACGACGATTTGTCGGCGGTTGTCATCGACAATCTCATAGCCAAGGCGCTTACTGTCGGGGCTGAAGACAAACCCATCTCGAGTGTCTACAAACCTCCGTTGCTCCGCTTTATCCAGGACACCGAACGCGATGCCGTTTTCAACCGCCTCATAAGCGATGTGGGCGCTGTCTGGGCTGAAGACGATATACGAAACGCCGTCGTACTTCTTCCCCTCTGTCTCGTCCAGCACGACGAGTTTTTTGCTGCCCTCTTTCGCTATGTAGGCGAAATGGTGGCTATCAGGGCTAAATGATCCATATTCTATGCTGTCATATGCTTTGCCAGCTCGCTCATCCAAGGTCACGCGTATCTTGCCGTCGCTAGTTACTTCTGAGAACGCTGCTCGCTTTCTATCCCGGCTAATCGTCATGGGTGTTCCCCGATGCACCGCCACAACCTGCTGTGTCATGAGCAGTGCAGGATGTCTGTCGGTCCAGACGTCTGGACCCATCAGGCAATATGATAAAATGGCGATTATCACAAGACCAGGTACTGCCAATGGCGTTATGGACTTCCTTGCACTGAGTAAAAACATGATATTTCTTTCCTAGAAGATCGCCTTCAACCGTATTAGCCGGCCTACACATCAAATGCAACAAACGTTAAAAATCACCGGGCCGCGAAGCTCCGGTGAATTGATTTATTAGGGCGCACATCATACGTTTTTTGGGTCGTCTCGGCCCAAAAAATCGTTGTGCATACGCTTGTTCTGCAAAAACTTTCGAATCCTATTGGTAATGGACAATGAAACTGTTGTTGTTTCCTATAATCTCAATGTAGAATGGGATATCGCCCTTACCAATCCACCCGAGAACACCGCCTCTATGAATCAATTCCAAAGCTTTTGAGATTTGATTATCTGGGATTCCACCTGACATTCCTGAGGGCAAAAATTTTGAGAAGTCTTTGAGATTTTCAACCATTGTGAAATCAAAACTCTTTTCTTCGGGAAGTTCCGAAAGAAGATGGGAAATGTCTTGGTCTTTTCTCTGAAACAGTGCAATCATGGTCTTAAGTTCCGTTCCGATCTCAATAGTTTCAGATCTGCACCAGAAACTTCTTCCCATTATTATTGCATCCAAATTCGGACCAATGAAAGGATTCACTGGATGTCGTATAGTGATTATCTTATCAATCGGTTTCGCATTCTGAAGAGATGGTAATGTCATCTTTTCCTTCGTCTCATAGAATTCCTCTTTGTATGTGGGATCTTTTTCGCTCAGAGGGGGGTGAACAACAACAATTTCATATTTGCCTTTCTTAAGCTTCACATACAGTGGAGTTTTCCCCATATAGTAAGGATCTGCATTCTGACTCTTATCAACTTTCTTGATGTAATCGAGTTGATTACCAACAAAAGTCTTGGGGAATATGAATACGTCCAGTTTCATTGGAACAGAAGAAACCCAGACACCATCTGTGTAGTTGTTTGGTATCTTGTGAGCCAATTTTAGCTTGACTTCTAAAGCGAAATTCTCATTTTCGATTACGGGTTCCTTCAGTTGCTTCTCCGGTTCTTGGCCGTACGAGAAGGAAAACAATTCTACAAACAAGACTAACAAGATAATCTCCACCATGCGTCTACGACTCATGCTAAACTCCTTTCACTGTAGAAAGACCCAGCTAAAGCGGGCGCACCACCGCAGAGCCTGGGCCGAGTTACGACGGTGGGGCGCGCCTCGCTTTTAAGCCGCATGTTAGGTCCTATCTTTTCTCCCCGTCTCGTAAGCAAGGATGCGGGGAAGAGTTAAGTATACCGTCCCAGGAAGTCCTTGGTCCCTTATTCCTTCTTACTCCTTTAAGCAATCAGTGTCCATAATAACCATTGGTGCTAGTTTAATTCAGAAAGTCATTGATTTTTATGGAGGCGCACCCTCTAGCATCAGCAACACTTGGGTCGCAACCGCTTGTTTTTGCTTGCTGGCAATGAACTAGCACCAATGGTTAATATCTTTGACGATTCCTTTCATTTTGACGCATTATCCCTTGCGATCCCATCGTCTGAGTCTGATTTTGCTGTGTCTGATTCCGCTGATATTCACTGGCACTAGACTCAGGATAATATGAGCTATCACCTCTAAAACTTGACCCTGAACGATTGTATTCAATCTCTTCTGCTTTCAAAGCATTAATAATATCTTGGTCACCCTGATATTTTTGTGGATTTCTATGGTATTTAAAGATGAGGTCAGCCCTCTCTGAACTATGCTCTCTATAAAACTCTATACTTTTGGGTTCTTTATCACAACCAGAAAAAACAAAAAGTAAACTACATGTAAGTGACATCATTGCTAAATAGTGTCTGAACGAAAACCCCGAAACCTCGTAGGTTGGGTTGAGCTTGCGAAACCCAACTACCTGAAAATGGGTCATGAATTGTGAAAATCGATAGTTAAGCATAAGATTCATTTTGGCGATCTGTTGAGAAGGTTCGAATATTCTTATTTTACATAATCTTATTCAATAATACTATTTTTTATCTTTAGGTCCCTTGAAAAAATCCTGCGCTTTTTAGAATTTTGCAATTACCTCGATATATTTAATAAATCCACAACCTGTAAAGGAGCGCTATAGAAGGACGTAACCAGTCGAGCGCGCTCCTAACTTTTTGAAAAATAACAAGGTGAATATTTTGCTCCCCGGAATTTAGCGTTTTTTGACCTTTGTAACCTGTTGATTCTTAATTCTGAGCGCTTGACTGGTTACGCCCATATCCGACCGACCGCCTACAACCGCGCCACCACCTTCTCCATCCGCTCCTGCCCGACATTGGTGTAAATCTGGGTGGTACTGATGCTCTCGTGGCCGAGCAGGGCCTTGATGTCCACCAGTTCCGCCCCGGCGTTGAGCAGGTTGGTGGCGTAAGTATGCCTCAATTTATGTGGGGAAATCTTCTTCTCGATGCCGGCCTTCTTGAGCATCAGCCGCAGGTAGGCCCCCGCCGATTGCCGCGATACCGCTTTCTGGCCCAGCGCGCGGGCAAAAACGAACTCCGTCCGGTTGCGGTCCTTCAACCAGAACCCGAACACCGCGCCGAAATTGCCGGGCAGCGGCACCAGCCGCTCCTTGTCGCCCTTGCCGATGACGCGAACGGACTTGGCCGTGCCGTCTACCAGCCGCACGTCCGAGACCTTCAGGCCGAGGGCCTCCGAGATGCGTAACCCGGAGTTCAGCAGCAAGCCGAACAGCATCTCGTAGCGGCGGCGGGTCTCGGTCATCTTGGTTTTGTTGTCGCCGAAGATGTTGATCGGGATGTTGCGCCGGTCCTTCAGTGTGGCCTCGAAGCGGGCTTGCTCCTCCCGCTCCAGCCAGACCGGCATCCGCAGCGGCCGTTTCGGCTTGTCGGCCAGGTAGACCGGGTCGCTTTCGGCGATCTCGTGGCGCATGGCCCACTTGTAGAAGCTGCTCAGGGCGCTCAGGCGGCGGTTGACGATGTGGGCGCTCACCTTGCGCTCGCGCAGTTGCCACGCCGCGAACTGCTCCACGTCCGTGGGTCGCGCCCGCTGCCAGTCCTTGCCGGCCTCGATCAGCCAATCCGCCCACATCCCCAGGTCGCCGTTGTAGGCGTAGCAGGTCGATTTGCCGTGGCCCTTGGCGTAGAGCAGATGCGAAAGAAACTCGCGGCGGGCCTCGTCGAAGATCTCGCGGTCGAAACTCATGCCGATACTCCACCCGCTCCCCGCTACCCTGTTGCGTCGAAAGCGGGGTTTTGATTATTCGGAAATGACGATTTGAGTAACTATAATTTAATACAGAATTTTGTAATTATAAGTGCCCACCGCAAATTTTGGCCTATTCAGAAGGGGGTTCGCCCAATCCAACCAGGTCAATTCTCAATCCAATTGACGCAAACATTTTTTTGCAGCAAGGCATCGCGATGGTTAGTTTGCACGGGCGCGGGGAGAACGTCACGGAACGCGGCCTGCGCTATGATGAAGTTCAGATTCAACAAGCCCTATCCCCGTTGGAGCGCATCAACTCGTGGCGCTTGCAACGCGATGATCACCCCGTCTCGCCAGCCTAATTGGCAAGGATAAAATTCGTGGCGACCGTGATCGCTTTGGCGAACCAAAAAGGTGGCGTGGGTAAAACCACGTCGACGGTAAACCTCGCCTGCGCCTTGGCTCAACGCGGCCAACGGGTGCTGGCCATCGACATGGACCCGCAGAGCAGCCTCACCGTCTACTACGGTCATAATCCACGCGCCCTGGAGAAACAGGAAGCGACGCTCTACTGGGCACTGATGAAGGATCGGGACCTGGCCAGCCTGATCCTCTCCAACCACGATGGGAGTCCCGACCTGATTCCGGCGAGCATCTTTCTGTCCAGCGCCGAACCGGAACTCACCTTGCTGTGGGACAGCGCCTCGGTATTCCGCGACAAGCTTCAGCCGGTGCGGGAACGTTACGATTACATCCTGGTGGATTGCCCGCCTTCGCTCACGCTGCTCACCGTCAACGCGCTGGCCGCTGCCGCCACCGTCCTCATCCCGGTTAAGACCGACTACCTCTCGGTCATGGGTATTCCCCTGATCCTCGACACCGTGGAGAAGATCCGTAAGCGGCTCAATACCCGCCTGAGTATCTTCGGAGTGCTGCCCACGCTGTACAACGCCCGCAACATCCATGACAACGATTGTCTGGCCGAACTGCGGGAGATTCTGGCGGCGCGCATCCGCCTGTTCGAACCGGTGCACCGCAGCACCGGCTTTGATCGATCCTCGGCACTGGGCAAGGCGACCCTGGAGGCGTTCCCGGATACGCCGGGCGTGCGGGTCTACCGTCAACTCGCGGACGAACTGCTGGCCTATGGCGCATCCCGATAGACCGTCTACCCTGCGCGGCAAACTGACGCGGTCGATGTTCTTTGAAACCTCGCCCGATTTGCCCCGGATCGTCGAGGTCGATCTCGACCGGCTGACGCCGAATCCCGACCAACCCCGCAAGACCTTCGACGAGACGGCGCTGCGGGAACTGGCAGCCTCCATCGAGCGGCACGGCCTGATCCAGCCCGTGACTGTGAAGGAAGCCGCAGGCGACACCTACATTCTCGTGGCCGGGGAACGACGCTACCGAGCGCACCAACTGCTGGGCCGGACCACCATCGCCGCCATCCTCACCCAAGGCAACCCCGACGAAATCGCCCTGATCGAGAACCTGCAACGGGAAGACCTGAACCCCATCGACGCGGCTGAAGCGCTTGCGAGCCTGATGGAGCGGCACCGCTACAGCCAGGAGGACTTGGGACGAACCATCGGCAAAAACCGGGTGACGGTCAACGAACTGCTGCGGCTCAATACCTTGCCCCCCAAGATCAAGGCGGAATGTCGGACGTCCGACACCTTGCGTAAGTCGGTGCTGATCGAACTGGCCCGCCTCGATGAAGAAAGCGAGCAACTACGACTGTGGGAAGCGATCAAGAACGGGCGGCTGGCCACGGTCCGGGCCGCGCGCGCGTACAAGGCCACGCCACGAGTTCTGAAACCCACCTTTGACAAAGCTGTGGAAAACGGCCAACGTTTTCTCTTGGCGCTCAAGGTTCTGGCCAAGCGCGAAGAGGCGCTGACCGAAACCGACTACCGAAAGCTGTTGACGCTGTACGAGGACATAGAACTTACCCTCAGCCAGCTTGGAACCGGTTCACGCTCTGATTCATCGGATTGAAGAGAATTGTCGGATGTCCGACAGTGCGCGGGTCTTGCCTCCCCTGTGCAGAGGATGAAGCATCCTGTCGGACGTCCGACACCCGACGCTGGCGCTCGACGCCTCAAACGGGCGTCGATCCAGCGCGACCCACCTTGCGAGAACCGCCGTCGGTTGCGCTCACCGCTTCGACTCTGGACCGTGGGCTGGGGAACCGTCGAAAGATCATTCAATGGGTCTTCTTCAATTTAGGCAGCGCTGCGACCGGCGTTTTCCGCCACTTGTCAGGCGGGATATATTTTTTAACGTCGTCATCGCATTGCCGCGTCCTAAACTCGACGAGTTGAGGTTGCTCCTTCTCCAAACTGTACGTCAACAGTTGCCCACAGTCGCCGATTCCACGGTATTTTCGAAAAACTTTCAGTTGTCCGCCAGCGGCGGTCATTTGGACCGAACCCGTTACTTCAGCCGCACGATAAGGTTCTAACACGCCCTTGTTAGGGGATTCGAATTGATCGAACTCCAATAGGGTGAAACCTCCATTCTTAGCGCGCAAATAATAAATTTGCTGTCCTTGATAAGCGCCAAGAAAGCAAACCACTTCCACCAATTCACGCCCATCAGCCATCTTGTACGTTTTGACGCCAGCATCATCCTCAAAGCCGTGACGCGGGCACAGCGATTCCGGCCATTGCAGCTTCCGCCACCAGTCGTCGCGGCTTTCGGCGTTAGCGGTCGTCGTCCCGATGTTTTGACTTGTTTGCTTCGCCGCTTCTTCGCCAACTACGATAGAGCTCAGGCTGACGAACAACATTATGGAGAGTGCATGAGCTATTATGATTTTTTTCAAAGCTTCTGCCTCATAGGAGGTTGTTATAGAACCAAAACGACCTAAACCTCACAGGAACCCCATTAAAGAAATGTGGTCGTGCTATTACAGAAACGCAGTAGAAACTCTATCTTTTCCGCATACCCTTTAATCAAATCCGCTTGGTCAAGGCCATTGATGATGCGCCGGGCATTTCGATAGTCAACGCTGCCTGCCGAGATATAATCGGACAGTTTCTTACCGGTAAAGCTACCGTTTCTCATCCCGTAAGACATGATGCGATACGCTGTACTGGCGTCGAGCGCCTTTTCTGGATGCAAGCGCAAGCTCTCCGCGCCGGACAAACCCAGGGCGTCATCCATTTTTTTATAGTTATTTTCCCAAGTCAATTGCACATAACCCCTCCCATAGTAAACATTTTTATATTGTTGCTTAGTTTGCGGATCGGTAACCGTCACCTCTTGCCCATAATCATGTCCTTGGCCTTTCCCATATTCTTCAATGGGTTGCCAAGTATTCGCACATTCGTGCTTGACGGTGGCCAACATATAGGCAGCCCAACGCAGATCACTGATATCCGAGTCTTTAACAATTGCATCGACAAGCTTTTTGAGCCCGTCGCGCTTCGTTCCCGCCAACGCTGGTGATGGAAATTGCCTGGCGTAAAGATCTAAGAATTGATCTGTGCTAAAAGTGGGAATAAATTGATTTTTTGAAAATCCCTTTGGGAAGTAGTCAACACACTGCCGCCTAGAATTATTGTATTCATTCAGCCTTTTTAGAGTCGCTCCGCCTGGATCAACCCGGCCATCCACATGATGCAGCTCAGGGTGGTTGGTTTGAAAGCTTTCTATCGCTTTCATCAGTAACTGATCGACAATTCCCGTTACGGGAAGCGGCTTTTGCAGCCCAGTATAAAGGTCGTTGTTATCGACAAGGTTTTGGACATTGATAACATCGATTGGCAAATTCTGCCCGTTTTTTCCTACAGACTTTTCTATCGTTATCATGGACTCCACCGATATAATTAAATGGAAATTCATCAACCGCCATGCAGCGAATGACGCATCGAGAAAATTGCTCAATCTATCAAGACGAGCATCAACTGAACAGGACCACAGAATTCGGTTATGATTTTATAGTACAAATATAGCGCAATTTGTGATGAAGAAAAGGTTGGTTGCCGACGCGAAGCGCACCCACGGCGCGCGCTATGTGACTGCCTATCGGCCGAGCGCCGGCCGGCGCGCCCAGCTTTGGCGTGATGCGCTGTTTCGCACTGGCCACCGGCGCTGACTCGCAAGCCTATCCAGTTCCCTACAGCCGTAAAGGAGCCCTTCATGTCCGCACCCTGCCCCGCCAACCGCTATGGGGTCGAACATACGGAACGGCTACGCCGCACCTTCCACACCCGGACCGGGCGCGACCTGATCGACCCGGCACTGTCCCCGGAAGCGGCGGCGGCAGCGCTGTTTCACGCCCCGTTTGTGGTGCTGTCGCACAACGCTGCGCCCGATCCCCTCTTGACCTACGGCAATCTGACGGCTTTGAAACTCTTCGCGCTGACCTGGGAGGAACTGCGCCAGATGCCTTCGCGCTTGACGGCGGAAGCGCCGGACCGGGCTGAGCGGGCGCGGTTGCTGGCGGCAGTCGCCGCCCAGGGGTTCATCGATGACTATTCGGGCGTGCGCATCTCCCGCACCGGCCAGCGGTTCCGGATCGAGCACGCAACGGTCTGGAACCTGACCGATGACCGGGGCCAGCACTGCGGACAGGCCGCAACTTTCCGCGAGTGGCGCTCTCTGGAGGATCCTGCTCCGGTGCGGCGGGGATAATCTGATTTCTGCACGAGCACGGAGACCTCACTATGCGTATCCTGCTGTTGTTAATCGTGCTGGCCCTCATCGGTTTGACCCTGGCCCGCTGGTTGGGCGAGAAGCCGACAACAACGCGCGTCCCTCCGGCGGCCACCCCGACGGCCCTGCCGGCGGTGCCGACCCGCCCGCAGGAGTTGAAGCAGTTCGAACAGGATCTCAACCGCTTCCTGCAGGACGCCGCTACCCAACGCCGCCGTGAGGCCGACCCGCCATGACCCCGCTCCTCGCGCAACGGATCGCCCTGCGGGTGGTGTTCATCAGCCTGATCATGCTCCTGCTGATGGGCTATTGGCTCTGGCTTCAGTGCCGGGCCGTGGCGGAGCAGGACCGCGAGCGCGAGGCCCGGCGTCGCTGGCTGGCCGCGCGCCGGCCCGGACGCTTCCCGCTGTCGTTCAAACCCCCGCCCCGCTGACGGCTCGATGGGGCGCGCGTCGTTGCTCCGGACCAGCGCCGCAGGGTTCACGGCTTCGCTGATGACCTGTAGCGGGTCGGGCAGGGAGTGATGCCACCCTATGTTTTCTTTCTAGGAATACCCGGTGTCGGTTCAGTTTAAGGCTTGCGCCCGGCAACAATCTGCGTGGTTTTCTCATCTTCAATCCAGAGAACCGCTTGGTCGTCCACAACCCTGCCGTCGACCACGTAGACATGACCGGCCTCTGCCTCCAGCGTAAGCACGCCTTGGGCGCGCTTTTCGGTGGCCATCCCCAAGAGAGAGCCCGGCCCACCCAAACGCTGGGCTACGCCCACATCGAGCGTATGACGACCCGGTAGGGCTTCGATGATGCCGCCGATCTTTCCTACCAGTTCCTGGTCCATTCGGATCACATAAGCCTCACTGGAATAATTCCTAAGCCCACTCGACTTGATGAGTGCAACCCGATCACTTGCCAACGAGGGGCCAGCATAGGCCCGCCAGGGCGTACCAGAAACCGCGTCATCCAGCGCCGCACATCCAGCCAGTAGCAGGATCATGCAGACGGGAGAGAGCGCAGCCACAACAGTTTTTTTCATGCTTGAACTTCCTTGGACATTCAGCCCATTCGATAGCCGGTCTGTTCATCGGGATGCGCGTGCAGGGGCAGGACGCTGCCCTGATCGAGCACGAACTCCGCCAGCAAGGTCAGGTCGCCGAAAGCGCGCGTTTTTTGGCGAATGCCGGGTAGTAATTCGCGGTAACCGGCGTCGGCATGGGGATGGAACATGGCTTCACCTTCCTGATGCGGGTGATGGCTGCACACTGTTTCACCGTCCCCGCAAGATTTTCCGCGTCATCTCCCGGAAGTAGCGGTAGCCCTCGGACTCGGCTGGACTCCGGCGGAGGGGGGGCGTGACGCTCGCCTCCGCCTGGCGTCGCTGGGCCGCTTCGGCGGCGCGCAGGCGGGCCTCGGCCTCGGCGCGCTGGCGGCGGTTTTCAGCCACGTGAAAGCCCGGGGAGGGATCAAAGCTGGCGGGATCGGCTCGATACTTGCGCACCATGCCGCGCAGCACTGCGGCGGCGTTGGTGCGGATCTGGCTGCCGTGGAGTTTCGAGGCGATCACGTCCAGCATCGGTTGGGCGATCTCCGCCGGGAGCGTGGAGACCTGCTGAGCGATGTCGTTCTGCTCCCGTTCGGTCAGCTTGGCCGGATAGACCAGCGCCTCATCCGCTGCCGCCTCGGTGTCCGCTGGACGCGCCGCTGCCGGCACGTTTGCCGGCGGCGCGGCCGTTGCCAGGCCGCCGGGCGGCGGCGGGGTTTCCAGGATAGTTTCCACCGCGTTTATAACACCCGCCAAATCGGCCTGTAAGGCCGCTGGCGGCTCCGTCGGGGCTGGGGAAGGGGGAGAATGCGGTTCGCCTTGGATCGCGCCTTTTAGACCCTTCTGCGCCGTATTCTGGGCATCGGTGTAGGCGACTTCGTCAAGCGTTGCCGCTGGCGTTGCTGTCGGATCGGTGAGTTCCGGTTGCGGCGTGTTCACGCCCTCCGCGTTGCGTTCCAGTTGCTGGGCGTTTGTGACCTCTGTGTTGAGTTCCAGTTGCGTCGTGTTCACGCCCTCTGCGTTGAGTTCCAGTTGCGTCGTGTTCGCGCCCTCTTCCCTGGCGACCGTCTTTGGGGTTTCGGTAGGGGTGTCGCTGCTGGCTTCGATAGCGGGTGCTGCTTGCGCCTCTTCCTGGCTGACCGGCTGTTCCTCGGTTGGCTCCTGCGCGGCTGCTTCGGGGTTGCCGTCCTGGTCTTTGGGCTGTTCGTCTTGACCACCACCACCACGACAGACGGTTTCCGGTTCCACCGCGCGCTCGTAGGAGGAGGAGGGGTTTGGGGTGGTGGTGGTAATCTCTGTAGTAGTCTCTGTAGTAATCTCTGTATGAACGTCGGCATTTTTGCCGATCCGTTCGGCATTTTTGCCGATCCGTTCGGCATTTTTGCCGATCCGTTCGGCATTTTTGCCGCACGCTGGAACAGTGGCTACAAACAGCGCCGCGCGGCCGTCAGCGAACACGCCGTCCGCGCCAGAGGGTGGCCGGGGCGGTTCAGGCAACAGCTGGCGGCCGCCCTGGCTGGTTATCCAAGCGTTTACCACCTGGGGATGGAAGTAGAAGTAAACCGTTTTGTCGAACTTGTAGCGGGGGTTGGGATTGGCGCATTCCGTGATCACCCCCTTGGCGGCGAGCAGACGCCGGGCAGTCCGCATTTTCTTGGTGCCGTATAGCCGTAGCAAGCCGGCCCGCAACTGGTCGTCGCTGTGAAACTGGAGCAGGCTTTCATCCTGGCCGCCTGGCGCACCGTGCCGCTCCGCAATCTGGTTCGCCTGCCGGGCCTTGTCGCGCATATCGAGCCGGATGTTGTGCCAGTATTCGAAGAGGGACAGCAACGCGGCGGCGCAGTGGTTCCCCTCGCAAAATTCCAGTTGCCACTGGCGGATAATGAGAAGCCGCTCGTGGGCGGGATGGTGGATGCAGGTGCTTCTCATGACTGGCCTCCTGGCTGCGTCCGCAGCGCTTGAAGGCATAGGCTAAGAACCGCGCGACAGGTGCAGTCCGGATTGTGTCTGGAACTGGCGGCAGGGAACAAATTCGAGTAATCTTGATTGTCTATATTCATGGATATGTCCCATGATGGACCAAAGGAAGCCCGCGTCGCCACCAAGCAAACAGCGGGCTTTTTCTTTTTGATACAGTGCCTTATTATCCTCGCTCGTCGTTTTTCTTCTTCCCTCCGGTTTGGCGCTGATGAAAATAGCCTGGACCGGCGCAGTGGCGTATGGCCTCACGCATCTCAGTATGCTTAGGGCTTGAGTGTAGTGCCGGCAGATTCCGATTTAAACAGAAAAGGAATTCTATTATCGGGTAATGTTGAAAATGTCTAATAAAAAATTGCTGATTGATCGAGTTAATAGCATTGTAACTTCTCGTTTTAATGGGAATTGGAACGAATTTGGGCGGTTCATTGGACTGAGCCAGTCGACGTTACAGAACATCAAGGCTGGCGGTGCGGTCAATGTTAATACCGCCATTAGAATCTCTGGCAAGCTGGGTCTCTCTTTGGAGTGGTTACTGGCGAACATAGGGCCGATGTATCGGGAGGAGCGTGGAAGAAAGCTGGTGATCGACGCCAGCGTACCCTTGGAAGCCTTTCCCAAGGAACAGATTCTGGTCTGGATCGAGGTCATCTGGCCGGACCTGACTCCGCAGCAACGCGCCTGGTTTCACGAACAGTTTCGGCGAGCGTTCCCTGAGTTCGGGGCGTGGCTGGACGCCTACGTCCCCAGTGCTCCCCAGCCGGACACTACCGCGCAAGCCAACACGCCGTGACGATCCGGTCGTCCAGCACGCTGGCTGCGCAAGCTTGTCAGTCATGCCAGCGACCGCTGCTTGTGTAGGGGATGGCGGCTGGCAGGCGGCGTAACTCGCCTGATTCGCGGCGTGAACGCGGCCCGACCGGCTATCAGGCCGTCATGCGCAGCACGTTGAGGGCCTCGGGCGACAAACCTTGGGCGCGGGCGAACGCCACGAGGTCTTTCTGGTCAGCGTCGAGCAGACGCTCCGCTGCGAATTGCTGGAACGCCGCACGCACCAGCGGGCTGCTCAAACCCGAGGCCCGGTACGGCTTGGCCCAGATGGGGTTGGCTCGCACAAACGCTTGGTCGAAGTCCTCGCGCTCTGAAGCGGTCAGCGCCGCCAACCGCGCTTCGACTTGCGCCGTCTGCTGCCGGTGGAAGGCGTTGACTAGGGCCTCGATCTCGGCGCGCTGTTTCTCCCGCGTCTGCTGCTGGGCCTGGGCGATGGCCGCCGCGTGGCACCGGCGGCGTTCGGCGTCGCGTTCCTCGGCGGTTTTCTTGCCGTAACCCTCGCGAAAGCAGCGCGCCAGATAGGCGCCGACGTTGCGAATTTCCTCGGTGGCGCCCCGGCGGCGGGCGATCTCGGCCAACACATAGTCGCGGATTTCTATCGCCCCTTCCAGGCCGTGCGTCTCCAGAGCCTGGCGGGCATCGGTCTCGGCAAGGCCCTGCTGTTCCAGGTCCCGCACGAACGCCTGTTCCTCGACGGACAGCGGTGGCGTGCTTTCCATTGCCTCAGGTAAGGGGAGTTGCTGGTAATACTTACGCAATTCACGCCAGGGTCCATCCAGCCTGGGCGGCTGCCAAGGCTGCTTGCGCAGGTGAAACACCAGCCCGCCGATGACCTTGCCGGCGCGGTAGGTCTCATATCCGACCTGGAAGTCGGTAGCGGTGTTGATGCTGTCAAGGCTTGGCTTCAGAACCCGGGTCTTGAAATCCTTGAAGATTCCGTAACAACTCTCGCTGATCCCCAGGTACGACTTCAGCGTTGGCAGTGGCATACGCAACGAATGCTGGCCGCGCGAATAGCTGTCCGCGAACAATTCGTAGAGCGGGTAGGCATACTGTGACCGGGACAGCAGCACCAGCATCACCAGCTTGAGCTTGGCGAACACCTTGGGGTCCTTGATCGCCGGCTCCAACTTGGGGTGCAGTTGGAACCCGATGTATTGGCCGGTCTCGGTCGGTTCCAGCAGACTGACGATCAACCGGCACCTTCCCCCCTTAAAGGTGCGGTCAGCCCCCAGCGTGTTCCACAGGATCGAATTATTGTAGATATCCAGGAATGCCTCGTAGAGGCGCTGATAGTTTTTACTGTCATCCCAGCCCAGAAATTCCCGGACAAAGTTTTTCTTGATGTAGTAAAAACCCTGCTCGTCCTTTTCAGCCACTTGGCAGTGGAAAATGACGAGAGTCATCACCTTCTGCTCCACCACCGACAGCGACCGCTCGAAGTGGATCAGTGCCGTGGGCTTGCGCACGTTGTTGTCAAGCATCTGTGGAATCCTGGTCATCGTCCCCTCCGTCGATTGCAAAAAACTCCCCGCGTTGTCCCCCCTTTAGCGGGTAAAAGTACCCGCGTTGTCCCCCCTTTAGTACCCGCGTTGTCCCCCCTTTAGTACCCGCGTTGTCCCCCCAAAGTACCCGCGTTGTCCCCCCTTAAATCGCGTTACTCATTGAATTTATTACTTTTTTACTCGCATTAACTCTTTTAAACTACATAAGAAAGACAACAACAAATGCTGTTGCTTTTTTGTAACCAAAAACCGGCAAAGGCGCCTAAACATACGCCGCTCACGCGGCTTCCCGTCGGCACTCCTCCGGTGGCAGCAGGTCTGAAACTTGGCAATCGAGCGCACCGGCGATGGTGACCAGTTGGAACACGCTCAGGCCCAGCAGCCCGCGCTCGATTTGACTGAGCTGTCCCTGTTTCATGCCGATCCGGCTAGCCAGTTCCTCCTGTTTCAGCCGGCAATCCACGCGCCGCACCTTGATGCGATGGCCCAACTGCTTCTTAAGGTCTTGGTCGTTCATAACGGATTCTCTTTCAGTTAAATATTAAGCAATTTGAAATAATATAAGTCTGTTAGATTAAGAGAACAACATCCAGATCACGGTACCAGTCGGTGGCAACGCCCGTGCCGGGCATTACCGGCGCGTTTCCCCCTCGAAGCCGTCAACAGGTTCCCCGGCGCGGTACGGTAGGCGCGAGCGGCCTCGACCGTGCCGAACGCGCCGCGTCCGGTCCACGAACCGTGGCATGTGCTGGCTGCCTGTGGCACGCCAGCCCGTGGCCAAACTGGCGGCGAGCGCACTGGCATCTTCTAGACCGGACCGCAAGACGGCGGGTGCAATGGTTGTCACCCCTTCCGGTCAACGTAGATGGGCAGACACTCCCCATCGTGATTCATCCCACAGGGTAAAAGGCTTCCGGGGAAATTTTTTCCCAGGCGCTTCCTCAAACCGAGGTTCAGTTTAGCCGGAGCAACAACCGGCCCGCGCTATCGCTGTCCGCACTCCAACCCCCTGACGACCACGGGAACCGTCCCGCCTCCCTGCGGGGCGGCGCGCTCCCGGCGCGCACGCCGATCTCTGAGTCCGCTTGACCGCGCTCCGCGTCGGGCGCGTCGCCTTGAATCCATTCCAGCCGTCCAGTTTCCCGCGAGCGGTCCGCTGCCATCGCGGGGGCCATCCCGGCCCCCGTGCCCCCGTGCTCCGCGCCGTCCCTGGCTTGGCATCCCTGCCGGTCGTGCGCTACGCGCGATTTTTATAAGCCCCCGAAAGAGAAAAACCAAAAAGAGGAAGAAAGGCGCGAGAAGAATACCCGACGAATCGCCCTTACACGGAAGCAAGGCGGCGCGGGCTATCCTGCCCGCGCTTGGCGGTCGGGCGCATCCCTGCGCCCGCCTCGGCCTTGCTTCCAGGGCGACGTCGGGGAAGTAGATCGCGCTTTCTTCCTCTTTTTTTCGGTTTTTCTCCTTCTTTCGGGGGCGGGGGTTGGGGTTCCCTCCCGCGTCCCTGTGGGGCGGGGTCCGTCCCGCCCCTTCCGCCGCTCCGGCGGCGGGGGGTGGGCGGCTCCCGTGGGTCGCCGGTTCTGTGTTGGGGGGTGTGCTGTGGCTTCGTTCTCGGTGGTGGGTTCTCGTGCGCTGGTGGTGTCCCGTGGCGCGCTGGTGGCTCCGCTGTCTGCGCCCTGGTGGCGGCGGCTGGTGGGGTCGGCGTTGTGGTTTGGGGCTTGCCGCTGGCGTGTTCGCCGGTCTGCTCGGTCGTTCTCGTCGGCGGTGGTTGTGGCCGGGTTTGCGTCGTCGGCTGCCGCGTCGGCCTTCGCGTCGGCCTGGTCGGGTTGGGTCGGCTTCCCGCTGGCCGTGCGGCGGTTTCGTGGTGCCGCTGGCCCGGTGTTTGGGGTCTCCGTGCCGGTGGCCGTGCCGCCCTCGCTGCGGCTGGCCGCTCCCGCCGCGTTGCCCGCCGTTTCGGCTTGGGTGGGCGCGTAGGTGGCTGGGGTTTCTCCGGTTGCGGCGGCGCTCCCGCCGCTGCCGCTGCGGGTCGCCCGCGTCGCCGGGTGCCGCTCGCGCTGGCTGGCGCGCAGTGGCGCGCGCTGTCTGGCCGTGCGCTGCCCGTCGCCTGCCGTCGCGGCGCTGCTGTGCCGTCGCGCTCGCGCGTTCGGGCTGCCGCCCGTCCGCGCCGGGCGCTCCGGGCGGCTGGTGCTGTTGCCCGCCGCCCGCGTCGCGCCGTGCCCGCTGTCGGTGCGCTTCGGCGGTGCGCCGTGGTCACGCCGTTTTCCGTCGCCGCCCTGGTGTGCGCCGTTCGGTCCGCTGCCGCCGCCGCTTGCGCCTCGGCAAGGTATTTTGTTTTAGCCCTGCTTTGCTTTAGCACGCTGCGTCTTTGCGCGCTGCCTACAGCGATTTGAGCAGTAGCGCGCGCGCTCATCACTCGCCTCAAAAATTGCCCCACAAACAATACATTCGTATTTTTTTATGGGGCGCATCGCTCGTAGCACAATCGCTGCGGCGCTTTTCATCGTCATGCCCTCATTCCCACATTGTGTGGCAACGCATCATACACACTTACGATAACCAGTCAAAAATATTTTTAGAAATATTTACTTACACTATTTACACGCTTACGTAACTGTGTATAATGAAAATATGGATATGGACTAAACGGATTTAGCGCGTTCTTTCCCGGTAGGCTCGATGCGTAAAAGGGAGAAACCGGGAAAATCATTTGCTCGTCGCTTGTGGACAAGTGCGAATCAACCCATTTCGGAGTTAAAACCATGCGCAAGATTTTTCAAATTGACGGCCTTGATAACTCAGTTTTGAGCGTCGGCGAATGCAAAGAACCACAACGCGCGGCTCTTTGCATCAGGGATAGCGAAGGGAACGAAATTCACATGCTGATCGGGCAAGAGAGTTTCCGCGAACTGTGCTCGCTGTCCTATGACATTCACTGGACGCCGGAACCGCGTGCCCAAGAGCAGCAGGAGGAAACGGAATGAAACTCGCTGCGAATGCTTACGCGATTGGCCCCAACTTGCATGATTGGGAGCGTGAAAGATGGGAAGCGCAGGAAATCAAGCGCGATATGAGGGACGCGGCTTTTGAAGACCATTATGAGTTATGGCGCAGGTTTTCATACTGCGACCGCAACAAAGAAAAGACTATTGAGGAGATAAGCGAAGTCATGAGAGAGGTGTTTGACTGCCTCTACTGCAATGAGAAGGATTGTGCGAGATTCGAGCAAGCCGTTTTTGTATGGTATTGCTCGAATGACAATCAGGATGCCAAGAATGCAATGTATGAATTGCTAGATAATCACATCAGGAAGGTCATCAGAAAGGAATGGGAACGCGAGCAGGAAGCGGCCTGAAAAGAAGGCGCTTGCGTTGTTAGCTGCAACGCGAGCGCCCCACAACAACCCCGAACTTTGGAAAAACGAGGTGCAATTATGCTAACCGCAATCCACGTTGCAATACAACCCAATCGGCAAGCCGGGCTTGCCGCCGATCCCGCCTGTCAGGCTTGGATGGACGCCGACGAACAAGCCTATTTCGATACGTTGGCGCAAGCAGAAGAAACCCGCCGCTATCCCTATGGCCGGCCCGAACAAGATACCGGCTGGTACTGGGAAGCGCCGACCTGGGGGAACGCGCCATGATCTACCTGCATCCCCACATGAGAGTAAAGACGGCCTGCTATTTACTGCGAATCAGCGGCTTGCGTTTGCGCTGGAATATCCAGCAACGCGCCTTGGAAATCGTCGAACTCTAACCAACGGGTGAGGAACCCGCCCGCAAGGGCGGGTTAATGAACATGGGAAACGAAATCAGCCTTGATGATGTCACCAAACTCGAACCCGGCCAAATCTTGGCGGATTCGGTACGGCAATGGCGCTCCGATTGCCAAGCGGGGCAATTTAAGATCGGTGCTAGTAATTTTCGTGGCCCCAAACTCGACATGGAGTTAGTGGGCGCGCAAATCAGCGAAGGCGAGTTTTTTGGCTATCCGCTGCAAAAGTGGCTGGCGGTTTTGTTTATTGACCCGGATGGTGTTCTTTCCTCGATCTTGTTCAAGACCGAAAGTCTTGACCAGTTCGATGAATTGCGCCGGACCTATCGGCTGAAAGGCGAGTCCCTTTTAGGCAAAACCCTCCGGGCGCACATGTGCAAACGCGCCAGCCGCGCCAATGGTAACGGCTATTTCGCGGTGGAGTTTGAAGTGATCAGCGAAGGCAAATATGCCGCTGCGATTTCGGAGTTTCGACGGCTTCACTACACACCGGAATTTATCCGGCTGATTGAATCGAAACCCGCCGTTGAAAACGGCAACGGCAAGTAACCCATCCACGAGGCACCCGCCAGCAATGGCGGGTTGAATGAAGATGACCGAGCAATACCAAATCGCTGAATACAATCAAACCGCCGCCGCCCTCGCGATTTTACGCGAAAAGTACCGCGGCCCGTTTGATGTCACGACCACCAAGGGCATGACCATTGCCAAAGAAGCCCGCGCCGAGGTACGCGGCTATCGCGTCGCCCTGGAGAAGGTGCGCGTTGAGATCAAAGCCCCGGCCCTGGAACGCACCCGCCTGATTGACGCGGAAGCCAAGCGCATCACGGCGGAACTGCTGGCGATTGAAGAACCGATTGATCAGCAAATTAAGGAAGAAGAGAAGCGCAAGGAGGAAGAGAAAGCCGCTAAGGCACGAGCGGAAGCCGCCCGCTTGGCTGGAATTGCCGCCAAGATGAGCGCCCTTCGCAATCGGGTTAGCGCCGTAGCCCATCAGCCCGCCACCGTCATCAAGGCCGAACTGGAAAAGGTACAGGCGACGGAATTATCACCCGATGAGTTTCAGGAATTCCTCCCGGATGCACAGGAAGCCCTGAATGATACCCAGAAGGATTTGGAAGCAGCCCTGAATGCCCGCCTGCTCTACGAGGCAGAACAAGCCCGCATCAAGGCAGAGCAGGAAGCGGAAGCCGCCCGCATTAAAGCCGAGCGGGAAGAATTGGAACGACGGCAAGCCGAGCAGGAACAGCAGGCCCGCCAAGCCCGCCAAGCCCGCCAAGCCGAAGAAGCACGATTGAAAGCCGAACGGGAAGCCGTGGAACAGCAACGCGCCCAACTCGAAACGCAGCAACGCGCTCTCGAAGCCGCCAAGCTCCCGCGTCGCGGCAAGAAGAGCGATCCCCTGACTGACCTCAAGCAAGCCCTTAACGCTAATGCCGAGACGGCCCAGGCCCTCGATGAGGCGTATCGGAGAGGATACGAAGCCGGATTGAACAGCGCCCGGCAAGTCGCCTAATCACCCCGCGCCACGGACGGCGCATCTTGGAGACTCCCATGAATCACCCAGACAGGAATCCCGAAGAAAGCCCTTTCCGGATTTTTGAAGGCGTCTTTAAGCGTTTCGCGCAAGACGCCACCCAGGCTATTCAGGACTGGGAAGCCGGACAACGCGAAGCCTTAGACCGGTTCGGCCAGCGGATCGACGCCCTAGCCCGGCAACAACTCGCTGCACTGGAAAAACGGGGCAAGTAACCATCACCGGGCCAGGGATGGCGCATGTTGGAGGAAATGCCATGAACAACAACGACTATCAGGATCTGCCAGCGATCTCCTCGCACTGGCTGATTGAGATGCTCAACAGTCCCGCCGCCTGCTGGAGGAAATATCTAGACCCGCAACGGCCCGCCGAGGAGCCGACCGATGCCTTACGGCTGGGAACGCTGGTGCATTGCTTGGCGTTGACCCCGCGCCAGATCGAGCGGGAGTTTATCGTTGCCGACTACGAGCGGCGCAGCTTGGCCGGACGGCGGGCCTACGCCGAACTGGCCGCAACCGGTTTGACCGTCATCCGCCCCGCCGAACTGGACCGCGCCCGCGCCATCGTCGCGGCCTTGCAAGCCGATCCAACGGCCCGCAAGCTGCTGCGGGGCGGCCAGAAGGAACGGACGATCATTCGGCCCAGGGCAGGCGGCTTGCTCCCGCTCAAGGCGCGGCTGGACGTTCACCAGGAGTCACGCCGGCAAGTGATCGAACTCAAAACGACGTGGAACATCGCAGCAGCCCAGGCCGCGATGACCCGCTACCGCTATGAACTGTCAGGAGCGTTCTATCGGAATATGGTGCACGGTCATTACGTTACTTTCGTATTCGTGCAGACCCGCGAGCCTTACGAGGTCCTGGTGATGCCAATGACGAGGACGCAGCTTCAGGACGGCGAGATGCAGTGGCGAACCGCGCTGGAGATGTTCGATACGTGTTGGCGCTTGAACCAGTGGCCCGAAGCCGAACCCGCCGCGCCGGCCTTGGACGATGACCCGCTGCTGATCCCGTTCAGCCCCGTCCCTGCGCCGCGCCGGTTTGAAATTCCGGTTGGTGAACTGGCCCTATAACTAGACGCGCCAAGGATGGCGCAATTTGGAGATGAAAAATGGTTAGATATGCCCCTGCTTACAGGCTTAGAGCAGAAAACGAGTGGACGAAGAACGTCAGCCGCGACGTTTTTCGTCGCCTTTCAGACGCGCAAAAGGCCGCAAAGGACGCTTGTTGCTGCCCCAACCCCTTTCCGAGTCGAGTGGGGATTTATCCTGATAAAGAAGAATACGATCCCGTTGACTGCATTGAAGTCTGGGAAGATGGTAAAAAGATTTGGCGCAAAGCAAGCAAAAAATGAACGGCTATGCCTACGTCGTCAACTCTATCTCCCAGCGCGTTCTATACTGCGCTGGGAGCAGTGAGGGTGCGGTAATCCACGCCCTCGAATACGTTATTCGCCGTCATGCACTGCAAGGTTATCTCACCATGCGGCAGGGATTAGCGCCAAACGTGTATGAGCCGGTCGGGATTTTCGAGCGCGGTGGGCGAAAGTTAGCTATCGGCGATCTGATCGATAAGCCGAATGCTGGCCGATGGATCACACCAGACGGCTCCTATAAAAGAGGGAGAAGCGGAAGCGGCGCTGTGAAGATTGCCAGCCCGTTACCTGACGCGCAATTCAAGGCGCGGGATGCGCTCGCCCGCCGCTATCCAAAGACGTGGGGGCGGTATTTGCGGTACGTCCCCTAATGGAAAACCCAGCCGGGGCGGGGTCTTTCGTTGTCGCCAGCCCGGCCAAAAAAGCCGCCCCTGAGCAAAAGAAACCGCGCGCCCTGGGCGCGTGGGAATGGGAAGCGGCAGGCCGAGCAGCGCAGCGGGAGCCGAGAGCACCAGCGGGCCACCGAACCGCAGCGACAGCGCCGGCACCTCGCCCGGCTTGCGCCAGAACTGCACCATCTCCTCGACCCGGGTTAGAACGAGCAGTCGCGTCACCCGCCGCCCTTTGAGCTAAGTCCCTCTTTTAACTGGGTATCGGAAACCAAGTGGTTTCCGACGAGGGGAGCAATCAGGTGTTCATGCGGCTTGTAACCCTGCAAAACCGGTACGGAAAACCCGGCCGGAAAGGCAAATGCTCAGAAACTATGCAGACACAGGTTTTCCGGTTGCTCAGTGGCGGTTGAGGACATGACTGCTTGTTCTACCCCAGTGTGCGGGACACGGCGCGTTTCGCCCCGCGCCCGTGCTCTCGCGCTGGGCATCTACACTATGCAGGCGGGCGGCTGCGCCCCCGCCCAGCCTGTCTACCCTCAGTACGGCCGCACGCCGAACAGATAGGGATGCAACACCAGCACGAGCAGGAAGACCCCCAAGCCCCAGGCCGCCGGTCGCCGCCATTCCGCCCAGACCCACGGTTGTCGACCCTGGAGCAGCGCCACACCGGGCACAAACGAGGTGACGGCCGCGAACCGCCGCCAGCGCTCGCCCTGAGTGGTGAACAGCCGGCGGTCAAGGTGCCAAGCGCCGCCTAAGGCGGTCAGCAGGAAACTACCGAAAAACAACAGGGAGGCCCAATCGCCATTCGCCAGGATATGGACGGCCGCCCACAGCCCGATCCCCCACATGACCGGATGGCGGGTGACGCGCAACGCCCCACGCGCCGGCTCGGGTTGATCGAGGGCGCCTTCCCTCCCGGTGGCCGAGGGATTGGGAACCAGCACCCCGCCAGCGACCAGCATCAGCGCCAGCGGCATGAGCAACAACGGCAGATGGCGCACGCCCGGCCCAGGGAGCCACAGATAGACCTGATGAGAGGCGTAGACATAAGCCGTGATCAGCGCCCCCAGCGTCAGCAGGGCGAGGAGGGCGTACAGCCCTTGAAAGCCCTTTTCGCCCAGACGGGCGACCAGCCGCCCGCGCACGGGGGCGCGGGGCCTGGTGCAGGTGCAGAACTGGGTCACGCCCGAACAGGCTGAGGCTATCCGCCGGATCATGGCGGAGCGGGCCAGGGACGCGCTGGCCGAGGGACGGCAAGGCTGGCGGCGGGAAACGACCTGTTCAAACCGAAACCCGGCTTGAGCGCCGGATGGCACGAGGGTTCCGGGCATGGCCGATCTTATCGAGAATCCAGTCCTACCGGTCTGTCCAGGCTGGCGCAGGGCAACACCGTTGCCGGTATCGTGTTTTCTGTCTTTCGTTCCGTTATACTTTTAGGCCAGAAGGAACGAAAGCGGGTTTTCTGTTTGAGAGGAAAGCACGAAAGCACGATGATGAAAACCATTGTTCTGGCCAATCAGAAAGGCGGCGTCGGGAAGACCACTCTGGCGGCGCATATCGCCGTCGCCGCTGAACGAGCGGGCGACGGTCCTTGCGTCCTCATCGACACGGACCCGCAGGCGTCGCTGGCGGCGTGGTGGAATGGGCGGGCGGCGGAAACTCCGGCTTTCGCCCCGGTCGCCCTCAAGGAGCTTTCCGGCAAGCTGGCGGCCTTGAGCCAAGCCGGCTATGCCTACGTGTTCGTTGACACCCCTCCGGCGATTACCGAGTCTATCCGCGCCGTGGTGGCGCAGGCGGATTTCGTGCTGATTCCAACCCGCCCCAGCCCCCACGACTTGCGAGCGGTGGGGAGTACCGTTGAATTAGCCCTCATTGCCCAGCGCCCATTTGCGTTCGCGGTCACCCAGGCCAAACCCAACAGCCGCCTGACCGTGCAGGCCATGGCCGCCCTGTCCGAGCATGGCGTGGTCGCGCCGGTCATCGTGCATGACCGGGTGGACTATGCTGCTTCGATGATCGACGGGCGGACGGTTCTTGAGGTTGATTCGAAAGGGCGCAGCGCCGCCGAGATGACCGAACTGTGGTCTTTCGTGAAAGCCCGAATGCACGAAGGCAATAAAGCACGAAAGAAAGAGAGAACGAAATATGCCTAGTAAGAAATCTGCTGATTTGTCCGCTTCCCTGGTAGCCGTCAAAGGCCAAGCGAGTCCTTCCGCCGACGCCACGGGCCGCCAATCGGGGAGTTCGCCCGCGTCATCCGCCAGTAGCGCCCCCCTGAATTTCAAGGTGCCCACTGAGTTCCGCCGCCGCTTCCGCCAACGCGCCGCTGAGGCCGATTTGAAGCTGAACGAGCTGCTGCGCGAGGCCCTGGAGGCGTGGGAGCAGAGGCGCGGCTTGGCCTGACGCGAGGATGGAAGACACCCTGGCCAGCGCGGCGCTGACCCCGATCCACCTGGAACGGCGCGAGCCGGCCCGCAACCGGCAGCGGTTCTACGCCATCACCGTGACCCGGACCCTGTTCGGCTCCTGGGCGCTGGTGCGGGAGTGGGGGAGGATCGGACAGCCGGGCACGGTGCGGGAGACGTGGTTCGAGACCGAAGGCGAGGCCATCGAGGCGGGCGGGAAGGTTCGGCAGCGAAAAGAGAGGCGCGGGTATCGCGCGGTTGGCGGGCAACAGGGCCAAAAACACGAAACGGAAGTAAGGAAGACTGCATGAGCCAGGTCGTCATCGAAAACCCGATCATCAACTTACCCTTCGAGGAACCCCAGCAATATTTCTGCTTCAACGACCGCTTGAGTGTGTCAAGGGACTACCATGCAAGCGCATGAAAACCGACTACGGCAGTTGCTGGATTCCACCCAGCAATACATCGTCCCGCTGTTCCAGCGTTTCTATATCTGGGAGCGCAACTACTGGGACACGCTTTGGGCTGATCTGACCGAGTTGATCGAGGACGACGACCCGCAGCGCACCCATTTTCTGGGGTCGGTGGTGGTAATTCCCGCTCCCGATTCCGCGCCGGGCTTGCCCCGGTTCATCCTCATCGACGGCCAGCAACGCATCGCCACCTTGCTTGTTATGTTGGCCGTCCTGCGTGACGGTGCCCGCCAAGCCGATGACACAGAGTTGGCCGCCGAAATCGAACAGCGGTTTTTGGTCAACCAATTCAAGCACGGCGACGACGCCTACAAGCTGCTGCTGTCGCAAAGCGACCGGATCGCCTTCCAGCATCTTATCCAGGCCAAGACGCCGCGACCCGAGCATCGCCTGTGTCAGTGCTACGACTTTTACGCCAAGAAGCTGAACGCGCCACACGCACCTGATCGACGAGCCTTGTTAAGCGCGACCATGGACCGGCTGGCGCTGGTCACGATCACCCTGGCCCCGACCGATAACCCCTATCTGGTGTTCGAAAGCCTCAACTTCAAAGGTCACCAGCTCACCGAGGCTGACCTGATTCGCAACTACCTGTTCATGCGCATCCCGGCCGATCAACAGGAGGCAATCTATCAGCAGTACTGGTTGCCGATGCAAGACGCCCTGGGCGACCACCTGACGGAATACGTGCGCCATTTCCTCATGCGCAGCGGGGCCTTCGTCAAGCAATCCGAGGTGTACGTGACCCTCAAGAACCGCTTGGCGCAAAGCGACCCGCGAGCGGCGCTTGAGGAACTGGCGACGTTCGCGCGCTATTACGCCAAGTTGTTAGCGCCGGAGCAGGAGCCGAGCAAAACCCTGTCGGCGGCACTGGAACGGATCAACCGGCTGGACGTGACCACCGTTTATCCGTTCCTGCTCAACGTCTACCACGACTACGCTCGACATGCCCTGAGCGAAGCGGCCTATGTGGAGGTGTTGGCGACCCTGGAAAACTACCTGGTGCGTCGCTTCGTCTGCGGGCTGGCCACCAACCAGCTCAACAAAATTTTCCCCACGCTGTATGCCCAGACCCAGCAGCAGAACACTGCTAGCTTCATACCCGCATTGCGGCAATCCCTGCAAACCAAAGGCTACCCCAGCGATGCCCAATTTCGGGCCAAGCTGCGCGAGGTCAAGCTCTATGGGCGTGGCGCGTTGGAGCAGAAAGCCCGCTTCCTGCTGGAAACGCTAGAGCAAAGCTACCAACATCGGGAGCCGGTTGACCTCGCCTCCCTCACCATCGAACACGTCATGCCGCAAACCCTGACCGATGAATGGCGGTCGCACCTGGGTGCCGAATGGCAGACGACCCACGAGCTGTACCTGCATACCTTGGGTAATCTGACCTTGACCGGCTACAACAGCCCATTATCCAACAGTCAGTTTGCCGACAAACGCCAGCAGTTCGCCAAGAGTCACGTAGAACTGAACCAGTATTTCAAGACGGTCGAGCAATGGCGCAAGGAAGACATCTTGCAGCGGGCGGCGGTATTGACCGAGCAGGCGCTCCAGTGCTGGCCGTATTTCGGCGACGCCGCCGAGGCGGTGGCAGTTGGCGACGACGTGACAGGCACCAAGCCGGAGAGCGTGACGGTGCTGGGAACCACGCACCTCGTAAAAAACTGGCGCGAGGTGTTGACCCAGACCCTGGAAACCCTCGTGACCGCGGAACCGGCGAAGTTCGCCCAGGTGTTGGAGAAGTATCCCCACTACATCGCCGCCAGCCCCCAGGGATTTCGAGGGCCGAAACCGCTGGGCCCCGATTATTTCATCGAAACCAACCTGGCCGCGAGCAGCATTGTCCGCTTTTGCCAGCGGGCCGTGGCGACCATGGATTTGCCGTCCGGGGCGTGGTCCGTGGCGGTGAAATCCAACGAATGAAACGCCATGACCTTCAGCGAAGCCGACACCCACGCCGCGCTCATGAACCCGCCTTATACCGGCGTGGTTGGACCGAAGACCTCATCCGTCGCAAGGAAAGCGCCGGCGCTATTCATCTCATGGACGATCAGCCGCGCCGGGTATCAGGCCCGGATCGGTGACGTGGCTTGTGAAAATAACGACCGATCAAATAACAATCCGGCCCAATGACCAACCATCTTTACTACGGTGACAACCTCCAGGTCCTCCGCGAGCATATTGCGACCGAGAGCGTGGACCTGATTTACCTTGATCCGCCGTTCAACAGCCAAGCCACTTACAACGTGCTGTTTCGTTCGCCGAAGGGCGAGCAGTCACAGGCCCAGATCGAAGCGTTCGAGGATACCTGGCACTGGAACGATAGCGCCGAACGGGCTTTCGATGAGGTGATGACCAGCGGTAACACCGATGCTGCCGAACTTCTGCGGGCGCTGCGGGCGTTCCTACGCGAAAACGACCTGATGGCGTACCTGACTATGATGGCGGTTCGCTTGCTGGAGCTACATCGGATTTTGAAGCCGACAGGAAGTCTGTACTTACACTGTGACCCGACGGCGAGTCATTACCTGAAGTTGGTGCTGGACGCGCTGTTCGGGGTCGACAAGTTCATCAACGAGATCGTCTGGAAGCGGTCGGATGCGCATAGCGACGCCAAGCAAGGTGCGAAGCACTTCGGACGTGTCCATGACGTACTGCTGTTCTGTTCCAAGTCAGGCGACCACCGCTTCAACCCGCTCTACAACCCGCTGCCGCAGTCGACGGTGGACAAGTGGTATCGTCACATCGAGGAAGGCACTGGTCGGCGCTACAACAAAGCCGACGTAACGGGCCCGGGCGGCGCAGCGAAGGGCAACCCGCACTACGAGTGGAACGGTATCACTCGATACTGGCGGTACAGCCGCGAGCGGATGCAGGAGTTGCACGACGCCGGTAGGCTGGTCTACTCGAAAAGCGGTATGCCGTACCAAAAGCGGTATCTCGACGAGAGCCGTGGCGTGCCAGTCCAAGACTGGTGGGACGACATCTCGATGCTCCGTGGCATCAGCGGTGACGGGGAACGCCTCGGCTACCCCACTCAAAAGCCTCTAGCCCTGCTGGAACGCATCATCAACGCCAGCAGCAACCCCGGTGACGTAGTTCTTGACCCCTTCTGCGGCTGCGGTACGGCGGTTCACGCCGCGCAGAAGCTGGGCCGCCAGTGGGTAGGCATCGACATCACCCACCTTGCTATCAGCCTGATCGAGAAGCGTCTGAAGGACGCTTTCCCCGGCATCCAGTACGAGGTTCACGGTACGCCCAATGACCTGGCCGGCGCCCGCGACCTGGCCGAACGCGACAAGTATCAATTCCAGTGGTGGGCTGTGTCGCTGGTCAACGCCGTGCCCTACGGCGGCAAGAAGAAGGGCGCGGATACCGGCATCGACGGGATCATCTACTTCAAACCGGACGGCAAGACCACCGAGAAGGCTATCGTGTCGGTCAAGGGCGGGGCCAACGTGGGCGTGGCGATGGTCAAGGACTTGATTGCCACCGTGGACCGGGAAAAGGCGAAAATCGGGGTGTTCATCACCTTGGCCGAGCCGACGAAGCCGATGGAGAAGGAAGCCGTTACCGCTGGCTTCTATCAAACCGACTACGGCAAGTTTCCTAAGATTCAGATTATGACCATCGAAGACCTGTTCGCCGGGAAAAAGCCGCAGATGCCTTGGCTTGATCCCACGACGTTCAAAAAAGCCGCCAGAGAAGACATGAACGCGGGGAAGCAGGAAAAGTTGATCTAGGCTGGGCTGACAGGCGATAACCCTATGACCCAATTCCTCTCCAAAGGCGGCAACGCCACGCTGACCCAGGCCGATCCCACCGCTCACACGTTCTTTATCGGCCTGAATTGGGAATGGCCCGCAACTGCGTCGCCCATCGACATCGACGCCTGTCTGTTCCTGCTCAATGTGGCCGGCGTGGTGCGCAACGACCGCGATTTCATCTTCTACAACCAGGAAACCGACGCCAGCGGCGCGGTGTACCGGCTTCCCGCCGCCGAACTGGACCCTGCTCATGACCGAGACGGCTTCGTTGTTGTTTTGTCGGCCCTGGCCGATGACGTGCAGCGGTTGGCTTTTTGCCTGACTCTGGACACTGCCAGCGTTCCCGATGCCACCTTCGGGGCGGTGTCCTGGGCACAGGCCCGTGTCGTCAACCCTGATAGCGGCCTGGAACTCCTCCATTACCGCAGTAGCGGCGAACTGAGCACGGAAACCGCACTGGTCGTGGCCGAACTCTACCGCCATCGCGAGTGCTGGAAGTTCCGGGCGGTGGGCCAGGGTTTCGCGGGTGGTTTACGGGCGCTGGCCGCGCATTTTGGGATCTTGGTCGCCGACGAGGATTCGCCCAGCGCCAACGTGGCGACGACCGAAGAAGTATTCGCAACGCCCGCGCTCACACTGGATAAAGATGCCGTCGAACCCGCAGCCGACGGTGGGCCAAAACGCCGCCGCCGGCGTACTCTGCAAGACGTGCTCGCAGCCCAAGTAGAAGAGATCAAAACCCGCTACCGCGCGATTCAGCCGCTGCTGAAGCGGGCCATGCAGGACAGCCCCAACGAAAGCCAGAGCCGGCTGCTGCTCGACCGCATCCTGCAAGATGTCCTCGGCTATGCCCTGAATGAGATCAAGACCGAGCAGAAGATCCAGGGGCGCGCGGCGGATTACGTGCTCGCGCCGGACGGGGCCGATGCCCTGGTGATCGAAGCCAAGCGGCTGGGCGCACCACTACGCGATAAGCAAATCTTTCAGGCCACCTCCTACGCCGCTTACGCTGGCATCCGCTGGGCGTTGTTGACCAATGTCGTGAACTGGCAACTCTACCGGGTCGCTACCGAGGACAAGGTGGAAGCTGATTTGGTGTTTGCCCTGGATGTACAAAACGGCTTGGACGACGAGAGCGCCTATCGGCTGATGCTGCTCTCGAAAGCTGGCATCGCCCGCTGCGAATTGCTGGAAAAACTCTGGCGCAAGAAAGTCGCGCTCAGCCCGGAAAGCCTGATCGCGGCCATCCTCAACGAGGAAGTGTTGAACAAAATCCGCGCCGTGCTGTTGCGGGAGCGCGGCTGTCCGCTAACCCATCAAGAAATCCAGGAAGCCATCGAGCGGGAGTTGTTGCGGTAGGTATGGAGAAGAACCGAGCCGGCCGCCCCTTCAGCCGCCCAGACACCGGCAAGATCGCCGTGAAGGTGATCAACCACTACGGGGATGAGGTGTTGCGGGTGTTTGGGGTGGGGTAATACAACAGGAAATTAGTTCGGCATCGACTGAGGAGCCACTTTATGCCTGAACGTATAAATTTAGCAAATCTCTTTCCCTTGCTACGCCGGGTACTGCAAGTCCCTTATCTCACTCTTGATATTGTTGGTTGCCTAATCATCGGGCTAGGCGCCTACATTGGCATCCACAGTCCATGGGCACATATGACATTTTCCATCGGTGCCACATTGATTACTGTTGGCATTAGCCTTCCCGTAGGAATTTTCTTTCAAGAAGCCTATAATTCCATGAGCTTTGCTCTCCTACGAAACGCTGAAGTATCTGGAATCCGATTAGTGTTCCCGAGCCGGAGAACCAGGGATCTTGACTTCCGAAATGACATCGACCAACTAGCGGCGACAACACACAATATAGATTTACTCGGTATTGCGTTCCGAAGCCTGTTCGACCCGGACCAAATGACTAATTGCCAAGTCAGTGACTGCATCCGTTCGCCGAATGTTAGGCTCCGAGTAATCCTGCTCAAACCTGATTCAGTTGCTGCTAACAGGCGATCTGAGATCGAAGTTGGCGGGCGCACTATCGACGACATTCAAACGACCATCAATAATCTCTTACCAGCTATTTTCGAGCAAAGATTGATGGCGCTAGGTGATCAAGAGCGAAAAAAACTTTGCGATGAATGGAATGAAGCCAAATCAGAAGAGGATCGCAAAAAAGCCACCGAGAACGCTATCAAACAACTTAAGTGCGAAGTAAGGCTCTACGAAATAGACCCTATGGCTTTCTTAATGCAGTTCGATGACGCTATGTTACTTGAGCAGTACCATTTTGGTCGACCGAATGATCTAGTTCCTTTTGGTGGCTGCATCGGTCAATACCTTCCAGTCTTGGAGTTCCGGTCCGACTCCGTATCGTACAAATTCATGGCGGCCCATTTCGAGTATATGTGGAAGAATATGAGTCAATCCATTACGGATTCTTTGGTAAACACTCTACTAAAGCGGCATAAGAATATTGGTACAGCTTGCTTGAACGACACCCAATAACAAGGTGTGGGTGTAGTGGACCGCAATCGAAATGGGCTGGGACTGCAATCAGCGCGATTTTGGATTGTAGCCCTCTACAATTAGGTGCCCGTTGCAAGGGACATTTGACAAGAGCGTCCGCTACGCTCCGGACAAATTAGCGGTTACTTATATGTCATCAAATTGCAGCTTTGCTCCCACTGGGCCTAATAGGCGACCTGGTTGCTAGCGTCTGACCGACGATGTAACTCACCAACCAAGGAATGGACAATGTTTCGAATGTAGAGATTTCACCTGCTCGCGAAGGAGAACTTGATGGCGATTAAAATGGGACCGATTTTGGGATTCCGCGGCCAGCGGCAAGGCGAGTGGCGGATATCCGTGCTGTTGGTCACCGACGTACAACCGGAGGCGCCCGCGCTCGCTTTTTCGCCGCCCGGCCAGGCCAAGGCGTCCGCGCCGGCCATCTTGCTCAAGGCCATGCCGGAAGGCAATCCCAAGTTGCAGGCTTGGCGCTGGGATTTTTCGGTACAGCAGACGGACGTGGAACAACAGGTCAGCTACGAGGTGCTGGGCGCCAACGCGGAGTTTTGGGTGCCGGCAACCGGCTCGATGCCTAACTCCGCTTACGCCTCCTGTAACGGATTCTCGAGCGCGAAGGTCAAAAACAGTTGCAAGGTGCCTAATCGGCTGTGGGTGGATCTCGCCGCTCACCACGCCGAGCGCCATTATCACCTCCTCATGATGGGCGGCGACCAGGTCTACGCGGACTCCATTTGGGATGTCATCCCCGAATTGCGCGAGTGGGCAGGTTTGCCCATCGGGCAGGCGGTCAAACATTCCTTCACCGCGGCCATGGCGAGGAAGGTGGATCAGTTCTATTGCGCGCTTTACATCGAGAACTGGAGCCAGAAGGAGCCGGCGAGCGTGCTGGCGCGCATTCCGACCCTGATGATGTGGGATGATCACGACATCTTCGACGGCTGGGGCTCCTATTCCCCGGAACTCCAGCGGTGCGACGTGTATCAGGGCATCTTCAAAGCGGCCCGCGACTACTTCGCCCTCTATCAGTTGCAATTGGCGCAGGGTGAGGCGCATCCCCTCAGAATCCCCTCCAGCACGTCGTTTGCCTACGGCTGCGTGATCGAATCGGCGTGCGCTCACTCGATGGCGATTCTGGCGCTCGACATGCGCCACGACCGTGATGACAGCCAGATCATCGCTCCGGCGAACTGGCAGGGGGTCTACGACTGGCTCGATGCCCTGCCCGATGATCGGACCCGGCATCTCCTGATTCTGTCGAGCATCCCGGTGGTCCACCCGGATTTTTCGATCATCGAGAAAACGCTGTCCATCTTCCCCGGTCAACAGGAGTTGGAAGATGATCTTCGAGATCACTGGAACAGTCCGGCGCACAAACAGGAACGGTTGCGTTTCATCCATCGGCTGTTTGCCTTGAGCCAGGCTCGGAAATGCCGGGTGACGCTACTTTCCGGTGACGTACACGTGGGCGTGGTTGGGGTCGTGACCAGCAATCGCGATGGCGCGGGAGATCGTTCGGCCCAAGTGATCTCGCAACTCACCTCGTCCGGAATCGTTCACCCGGCGCCGCCGGGGGTCATGCTGTTTTTCCTGGAAAGCGTTATGGACAAGCAGTATGCCGACGACCGGGATATCACGTCGGAAATGACGCCGTTTCCAGGCACCCGCACGTACTATCTCGGTACCCGCAACTGGTTGGCACTGGAGCCGGACGAAAGCGGACGCCTCTGGGCCAACTGGCATGTGGAAAACGTCGCGCAGCCGTATACCAAGGTGATCCACCCCATTGGCTTCAAAATGCCGGGATAAGGGACAGAACGGGTTCCCGACCTGGCGCTGGCCATTACCAACGCGGCCAGGGAGAAGGCGTCGGCGCACACCACTTAGCTGTGGGAGAATCGTGAAACGGATCGAGCAGGGCAAGCTGAGCTGGTTTCTCAAACCGCCCAAGTGACTGATTGGACTGCTTTGGAGAGGGATTGTGGTGGCTCATGATTGAGGAACTTCAAATAAGCGCTGAGCCTTGCCGATCTCGTTACACTATTGCGTTCCACACTATCGCACGACCCGATGAGAACAGCTAGACAGTTATTGGAGAAATTTATGGCTAAGCAAAATGTGCGCATCGAAACTCTACTCGTATGGGATAGATATAAAGATAAACCCTTCGCAGAGGCATTGCCGATGATCTACCTTCATGCACAGGAAATTTCTAAAAAAAGATGTGCATGGTATTGGGAAAGTATCAAGTCAAAACGCCGATCATCTATTTGCACCCGAGTTTTTATCTTCATTTTTCTGATTATCGGAACCCTCTTTCCAATTTTAGCTGGCCTCGGCAACGAATCCGTAGTGCGACTTCAATTTACCCAATACGGTGTAGCCGCACTGGCCTTTGCTGGTCTCTTACAAGTGGTGGATCGTGTATTCGGTTGGTCGAGCGGTTGGCTTCGATACATCAAAACAGTAACAGCCATGGAAAATTGCACTCGGCGGTTTGAACTGGACTGGGCGAGCTATATAATTGATAAAAAAGGAAAAATTGACGAAAACGACACTAAGCGACTCTTTGATCTTGCCAAGCAATTTGAAGATGATCTTTCCAAGCTGCAAAGTGACGAGACGGATCAGTGGATCACGGAGTTCAGCAACAGCGTTACTTTAATCAGTGAGTTGATCAAATCCCAACGCGAGTCTGTACAAAAAACCACTGCAGCCGCACATGCAGCAATTGCATCATCACAACAAACCGTTCAAGAGAGTAATAAAGTACAAGAGAATGGTGCAATTGAACTAAAGATAATCCATGAGTTTGTTCCTACAACAGTCAGCATTGCTATTGATCAGGAGCCTGCGCAGCCGTTTATTGGTTCATCTTGGGTTAGAGTTGACTTAAAACCAGGACCACACATCCTCAGTATAGTAACGACTGGTGAAACATCAAAGACAATACAAAAAATCGTTGAAGTAACACCAGGTGGTCTTACAAAGACAGAAGTGAAACTCTCTGAGTACCTTAGACCATGAACTCCACCTAAAAAGGAGAAGACAGTATGGCGTTAAATAAATTTAAATATGTTGGGCGAGACCGAGTAGAGAATCTGTTGAAGCAGCAGCAGATACGCTTTACCCAGCCAGACGCATTGAATGACCCATTTGAAATGAAACGCTTTCGCGAGCGACATATTCAAGAGACAATGCCTGCTCTCTGGATGGCTCCTGTTACTGCTACCGGCCTCATCATGGACCAGATAACGGAGCACCCGACAGCGATGCCGGTGGATGCCGCCATTCGTGCTCGCAATGAGATACTTGAGTCTTCAGTAAAATTTATTGCGGGAATGCTAGGAACATCTATGCCATACCGCAAGGAGGAAATACTCGATAAGCAAAAACAGGCTTATGAGTTCATAGATAAGATGGACCGATATGGTATTCTGTCCATGACGCAGCACCCCGACAATCTTCTCATGTGGGCGCATTACGCCAACGAACACCGAGGTGTGGTTTTTGAAATTGATTTAGAAAACGAAGCATTCTGCGCCGACTTCACAAAGGGATCTGTCCCTTACACCGATAAAAACGCTGATGAGTGGCGTGGCGATGTCCAATATCGAAAGAAACGAGCAACACCTCCAACCAGTTATGAGGATTTCATCGCCAGCTTGTTCCTGAAAAGCCCACAGTGGAGCTATGAAGCCGAATACCGGATCGTCCGGCCGGTGGAAAGGGGCCGTAAGATCCCTGCCACCGAAGGGACCAGTCACGATATCTATCTTTTTCCGCTGCCGGCATGCTGTATCAAGCGACTGATTTTTGGGGTGCGTTCTGACAATGATTTCCGGAATCATATAGCGAGCATCATCAGCCGCAATCCAGAAGAACTGGGACATATAGAGCTTAGCCAAGCACAGCTTCGCCAAGACGCTTACGGTCTGGAAATTACACCATTTACCGCACTCTAAACCCTTTCTTCATTAGGGTAATAGAGTAGAAACCATAAGGATCGCTGTACACTGCCGAATCAGCAGTTCACCGGCACAGCGTCTCGCACGGCACGCCGTCATGGTTGCCATCCAGCGAGCTTACCCCACACTGCGTCAGATAAAACTTCGCTTCCTCGCAACTACTCATCTGGCGGCAGGTGCGCTTGCCGCCGCAAGTGAAGCCACCGCTGGCGGTGGTGGCTGACGCGCTTGCCGCCGGGGCCGGCGCGGTGGCGCAAGTCCCGCGCCGCCAGTCCCACAGTGGACAATGGGCGGCTTCCGGTAGCGCCCACAGGCCCCGCTTGGCGGCCTTGGCCTGCTGTTTGAGGGCCAGCAAGGATTGATCCTTGAGGTACTGGCGATAAGCCCACGCCGCCCCTTGTTTCACCATCTCCGCGTTCACGTCCACGCCGCCCACGTACACCCGCCCGACCGTGCGGCCGTACTTGTCGGTATCCTGCACCACCACCCGCGCCTGCTGGTTGTAGGCCAGATCGCTGAGGGCCTGCTTGGCTCGCTCGCCATAGGGCTGGCGACTCTCTGGCGTGTCGATTTCCCCGAGCCGCACCTTGACCTGCTTGAAGCTGGTCCCGTCCGGCACCAGCAGGGTGAGCGTATCGCCATCGCTGACGCCGACCACCTTGCCCGTGTATTCGGCAGCCACCAGCGGCCCGGCCAAGATGGCGAGAAACCAGTACAACCACACAGTACGGCGGATGGAATTCACGGGATGCTCTCCGGCAGCTTGATAAAGCTACGAAGGATAGCACCCCCGGGGTATCGGTTATCCACAAAACCGGGGGATAACTCGCGCGGTCTCCAGCCCGAACGCCATTCCCTACGCCCACTTAACCGCCGGCTCCGTGCTGCTTAAAAAACTAGCGATGGCTTGGTTTTTGTAAATCTGATTCTTCAGAATTTTATAATTGAATCAAGTAAATCCTAAAAATGAAGGCGTTGATCGAGAGCGTCCGGTTGCGCGAAAGCACATTACGACTTATCTTTTTGCTTATTACAATCCTCAAAATAATAAAAACGATTCATGCAAATTCCCAAGTTGCAGGTACTGGTCGAAGCGGGCGCGGTACGCGCGGTAACGGCAACCTACGAGACGGAGGCCAACGGTTGGGTGGTGCAGATTGGCTATACAACCCGCAGTGGCGACCGCTGCGACGTGTTGGAGCGCCAGCGCGGCGGCGTGCGGGTGTTCGCCACGCTGGACGCCGTGGCCAGCGGCCTGTTCGCCTGCGGTTGCGAGTCGTTCCGGGTGATCAATCCACAATCTTCCGAAGGACAGTCAAATGACTGTTGACGGTTTCGAGTTGCCTGGACAGATGCGGGCCTGCGATCCGGTACACATCGCGCTCAACAGAATCGAGATAGGCACTCACTTCGCTATCCCGCAAGCCGCCGACGCCCGTTCGTTGCGTGTCGATCTGCATGATGACACCGAGACAGGGCTTTTCTTGATAGCGGGTCACGCCATCGGTGATGCAGCGGTAGACCTCCGCTGAGTGGGCAAGCGCAGTGCTGGCTAACACGATCAGGACGGCGGCGGTTTTGGGCATGCTGGCTCCCTCTCCGGCGTGGGCGTGGGACGAGCATAAAGTCTTGGATTACATTCTGGAGCATCATCCGGTCTTGCAGGCGCAGCGCGACGCGCACGCGGCGGAAAAACTGCTGAACAGATTGCCAGTCATCGAAACGATGTTGAACGAGCGGTATCAGTCAGCGGCGAACCTCGCGACAGCCGAAGCGCACGCGGCGCGACTCCGGGAAGCGGCCAACGAACGTACCACAGCGGCACAAACCGCCGTCGCCACCGCCACCACGGACCCGGAGCGCAGCGCCGCCGCCAAGGAGCTTCGCGGCGCGACCCAGGCCGAGGACTCGGCCATCGAAAGCGCCGACGCGGCGCTGGAGAAAGCCCGCGTGGCGGCGGAGTACGAAGACTACAGCAGCCAACGGCGTTCTGCGCTGGCGGAATTGGGCCAGTTGCGGCGGCGATTGGCGGAAAAAGCCACGCGGCGCTTGGATGAAGAAAGCAAGGCCGGCGAGGTCCGCCAAACCGCGCTGGGCGACCTGGCCAAGCTGCGGGAGTTGGAAGCGGAACGGACCGCAGCGGACACCCGGCAGAGCTTTTTGAAATCCAAATCCGCCTGGCTGCAACAGCAGATCGCCCAAGGCCAACCGGAAACGGATTTGTGGGAGAACGCCAAACAGCAAACGGCGGAAACCGCTGCACTCAAACGGCTGGATCTGCTCATCGAGTCGCAGCGGCAACAGGTCGCCCACCTGGCCGGCGACCGCTGGCAATGGCTCTATCGGTATCTGTCGGGAGTGGGAAGATGAAAAACATCACCGGGCTGATCGGGCGCGACACCCTGGTCGAGAAGGCCCTCCAGGAAGTCCGAAAGGGCCGCCACGTCTTGCTGACCGGGAAGGTCGGGGTTGGCAAGTCGGCGGTCCTGGAGGCTGTTTTGGAGCGGCTGGAGCGGCGGCGCGGGGAACGCGCCCCAGTCGAGGCCGAAGCCGACGCGCTCCCGGGCGATGCGGATGCGCGCGACGAGCGGGAACGCGATGGTCACGCGCGGACGCGCCGCACGCGCACGGTCATCCACATCGCTGACCACCAGCCGAAAGCGCAGTTCGTAGACATCGCCCGCCGCCTGCTGGCGGTCGGTCTGCTGGAACCGCTGGCGCTGGAGTTGCCCGAGCCGTATCGGGACCTGCCGCCCGAGCAGATCGAGTGGGCCAAGATTCGCCGCAACGTCAACCGGCTGAGTATGCGGGATTTGACCGCCGCCATCATTCCCGCCCTGCACGACCACCACGGCCAGGTCCTCATCGCCGTGGATGACCTTACGAACCTCACGCCCACCCTGGTCGCGTTCTGGCTGGCGGTGTTCGAGGCCGCCCAGGTGATTGGCTGCGCCCGCGCCAAGAAACCGAATCTCGCCAAGCTGTGGTGGAAGATGACCGAGATCGAGGTGCCGCCCTTGTCGCCCGACGCGACGCGGGAGCTCGTGCAAACCTATATCACCAAACAAGGGCTGCTGATTGAGTCGCCCGGCTTGTTCATCGGCCACGTGGTGAAACAGTCGGGCGGCAACGCCCAGGCCATCGCCGATATGCTGGACGATTCCAGCAAGGAGCGCCTGGTGGACAAACGCAAGATTCGGGAAATGAAACACGCCGCCGGCGTGCGCTATCTCGATTTCACCCCGGTCATGATCGTGGCGCTGGCGTCCGTCGTGGGGGCGCGCTATCTGGCGATTGGCACCGGCGACACCGAACTGTATATCTTCGCCGGGATGCTGGCGGCGGTGGTCATCTCGGTGCGGGTGTTTCTGTTTCGCGGGGCGGGGAAGGCCAATTAGCGAAACAGGCCGGCGGGCAGCCCGCGCCGGTCGGCTCGCTCCGAACGTTGCCGGCCCCGCGCGACGCTGGACTGGAACCGGGAAGGCGCCCCGTGGTTGTCTAACGATCCTTTCACCGACCCCGTGGAGCCTTAGCCCATGTTCGACACCCTCCAACAACGCTGGCGTCAGTTCGCCGAGGCCCCGCCCGGCCAGCGCTTCAAGACGCACTTCGAACGCCGGCAACAGACCCGGCCGCGCGGGCTGCACCAGAAAATCCTCGCCATCGGCGGCGGCGCCCTCATCATGGGGGCCGGGATTTTTTTCATGCTGGCGCCCGGACCGGGCCTCCTCATTTTCCTGGTCGGCGCCCTGCTAGTCGCCGAGGAGTCCCTGGCGGCCGCGCGGCTGCTGGACGGGGCCGACCTGCGCCTGCGGCGGCTGGCCACCTGGGGCTTGACCCGCTGGCGGCGCGGGCCGGGGCGGGCCAAGTAACGCAGCGGCAAGGCAGGCGACTTGACGCTGGGAACCCACGTCGCTTTTGCCTCCGTCCTCTACCTGGGCGGCGCGACCCTGTTCGGTTACAAACCCGACGGGATCAGTTGGGCGCTGGCCGCCGCCGCCAGTCTGTTGCCCGACATCGATTTGCCCACCGCCAAAATCGGCCGGCTGTTCTGGTTCATTGCCGTGCCGCTGGAGCGTCGCTTCGGCCACCGCACCCTGACCCATTCGGCAGTGGGCATGATGGCCGTGGCGATGCCAGCAGCGCCGCTGTGGTTCGTCAGCCCGCTGTACTTCGGGTGCGTCATCGGCGGCTACTGGTCGCATCTGTGGATTGACATGCTCAATATCCGGGGCGTCGATCTGTTCTGGCCGTCGCCGGTGCGGCTGGTGACGCCGGGCAACCGCAACTGGCGGATGCAAGTCGGGAGCAAGGGCGAAATGATTTTGCTCTCCGTCCTCATCGTGGTAGCCGTGGCGCTCTATCCGCTCAGCCACATTGGGTTCCGCGACGGCCTGCAAGCCCTGCTGCGCAACTTCGACATCGCCCGCGAACAGTACGCTAAGGTGGCCGGTACGCACTGGTACGAACTCGATCTGACCGCCACCGACACCCTCACGCTGGCACGGATCGCTTGCCGCTGTCCCATCGTGGGACTGTGGAAAGACGGGCTGATTGTGTTGCACGAGGGGAAACCGCGCGCGGTCGGGAAAAGCCAGGTTTACAGCAATCTGTATCCGCTCCAAGCCCGGCTGATCGAAGGTGAGCCGTTGCGGGTGCAGTCGGAACGCATCGAGATGCAGGGCCGCACGCTGCGCTGGTTGCTCGGCAAGATCGACCAGCGCCGGGTGTACTTCCTCAACGGCGAGGTGCAGACCGGCAAGATTGAGCCGGTGGCGAACATCGAGCTTTACCGGCCCGTGGCCTACTCCGGCCAGACCATGACGCTGCGTTATGCCCGCGCTCAGGAACTGGGGCCGTGGCTCGATCTCGTTGCGGCGCGCGGTGAAGTGTTCGTGCAGTTCTGGCTCAAGCCCGGCGAGCAGCCGGTGGTCTTCGATCTGGGCCACGATCCGCCCGCCGATCCGATTCCACAGGAGTTGCGGCGGTTTTTGTAGGTGAGTGGATGGGGCGGCGGTGATGCTGGGAACTGGGGGAGGAAAAGCGGGAGGAACGGATACCTGATAGTTAATAAGGCCTTTATAAGGCTCGTCCGTCATAACCGATTGTCATATTAGGGAAAATAAGTATTTTATGAGTAAAAATACTTATTTTATTAATGGTATTTTTATGATAAGCACTATTTCAAATTTTATAGTGCTGAAAGGCACTAAAAGCCAAACCTGCCGTGAGGTAGGGGCAGAAAGTCGCGGATCCTGAGCGGATTCGTTCCAGGACAGCCGGACTGCCGAGTGTGACCTCGCGTGAAGGGTCAGCGAGGTAGTTCGGCTTTTCGTTTTTATGGATTGGTCCATTTAGTTCGGATAATTCGAAAGACATGCCCAACTCACCACCGTTATTGACGTAAATTCGGGGTTGGGTTTCTGGCTTTTCCGGAGGAATACCATGAGCGAAGCCAAGTCTATTACAGAAATCCCTCCCGTCGCTTTCGCCGTAGGCGGGTTGGGAGGCAACAACGCTTTCGGGGCCGGGTTTCTTCAAGCGGCGCTCGACAACGACATCGAGCCAGCGATGATCACCTGCACGTCCGGGCAAATCTGGTGGGTATCCAAGTATATCCAAGCCGCCGCACGAAAGACGACCGTGCCGCCAAGCGACTATTTACGAAAGGACTTGGAGAAATTCATCGAGAGCACCGAGCCGTATCATCAGCGCGATTTGGACATGCTCTACATGAACCTGCACGGCAAGGAAGGCATGATGCGGACGGCGTTTCCGGAATTCATCCTCGATACGATGAAGAACACCATCGGCGCGTTCGAGCGAATCCTGCAGCAGGGCAAAAAGGTGTTCCTCACCCGCGAACTGATGAGCGAGTGGCCCGTTCGCATGTTGATTCCTCAATTTACCGAAAAGTTCTTCTCCGACATCAGCGATGTGCTCAACGATTGCGACGTCGGGATAGCCTTTAACAGCTACGATCCCCACGAGGGCATGGAAATCGTTCACCTGAACCCAAAGGCCAAAAAGTTGCTCGACAAGGAACCGGGCGACAAAAGCGCGCACCGCTCGCGAACCCTCTACAAAGATATCAAGCCCGAATACGTCAAGAATGGCTTGTGGCTGTTTCAATACGGGTTCGAGGAGTGCAGCATCATCGATGGTTGCTATTTTCGCGGGGTGATGTTGAGCGAGGCCGCCATTGCAGAGAACATCTTCGTGGCACGCCCCATAAACCAAAAATGGATCGGCAAGCTTCCCACCAACTATATCGAAAACGAGGACCTGAAGACGGAGGTTTTTTTCAACGGCTCCTATCAAGGTGAGCGCGACAAGATCGAGCTGATCAACACTCTCATTAAACCGGAGGGAGAGGATAAACCAGCGGGACAGATCAAACCGGAGGAAGGCGTTCTGAAGAAATACCATTATGTAAAATTGCGCGAAATCCAAATGGAAACCCAACGAGGATTCTTCGATTACATTTTCGAAGATATTGATGTATTCGACCGAGCGAGAGAGCTAGCCGATGCTAAGTTCAAGTCGTACAAAAAAGGAGAAACATGAATGAATGACCCTGCAGCAACTTGTGGGATATTGGACCTGAATGGGATAAAACACTGTATGAGGAGAAGTCGTCATGGGAAACAATAAAGATGTTGAGATCAAAGTATTTGCATCCCGTAAGGCATATAAAAGCCTTGACTTACAGGATGAGCCACGGGTAGCGGAGATCATCCGTAATCGTGTTATTCCTCAGTCCGAGGCAGAGTATTATCGAGTCGATGTAAAGATCAAGCGTAAGAAAGACCAAACGCCTCGATACCTTGTTGCCTATATGTTGAGGAAAGATATTTATCTCGCCGAGGTGGTTAAGGTAGACGTCGACGCTGATTTCCAAGAAAGTGGCATCACGTTCAACTACGACGACTCCAAGGACAAGGATGAGGATGAGGATGAGGATGAGGATGAGGATGAAGAGTTTTCCATTACTGAAGAGGGGGGATACGAATGCGCCTACGACTTCATCGCGGCCACGCCGGTTCCGGATATTCCTTCTGCGAAGAAAGCCGTTGAAGATTTACATAACTTGGCTATCAGTGTCGGACTCAGATCTAAGATACTGCTTGGCGCAGAAGCCACGGTAGCCAATTACAAGCAGTATTTGACGTGTAACCTCAAGGGTTTCGTGAACGTTGGCCACGGCAATCCAAATGGGATTGTTCTCGCCGACGGAACCTTGGATGCAACTTGGTTCAACAGTATTACAAATCAAACTCTGAGACCAGCAGTGGTCTATTTCAACTCATGTCAGGTGCATAACGATCCACTGAAATCTGCTGTGATGAAGGCTGGGGCTCGAACCTTTATCGGTGGCGTCGTCAACCTGCTGATTGGACCTTCTGAGGAGGTCTGTAAGTGTTTCTGGGGTAAGGTTCTGAAATCGCCAATCCCCATGGGCGATGCCCTGCACCAATGTGAGAAAGAGAAGTATCCAAACGAAGGCGCGCACGGCATTAGCGGAGATACTGGACCATTCGCAGTCGTCAACTTGAAACTCGCGCACGCTATGTGGGTTCATGGACACAGTATGCAGATCGAGTATCCGGAAAGACTTGATCTACAGAACAGAATGGGATTCTACTTACAAGTTAGAGGTAAACCCTTTACAAGTAACTGGCTCCATTTTGCGATTCCAACCCCGGTAATTGTCGACGGTAAACGGCTTTGTGTTGGGTCAGTCATGATTCGTTTCCGGACTGGTCCTGGTGCCTCGGTGTATGCCGTCCATGTCTATGATGGCGAAACGAAGATCGCTTCTCATGATAGCCTAAATTTGTCTCCGCAGGGTAGCTTCGTTTGGCCAAGATTTGATGTGCCGACTCACCCCGATATCAAATGGGGCTTGGGCATTTCGATAGGCGTTAAATTCGGTGATGGCGCAAATCTGCCGCCAAACAAGCTTCTAGTGGAGATTAGCTCAGCCGGCTGCGATTTTATGGTCAAGGCTTAGCCGGGGAGGGAAGGGTACGCAGCGTACCTTTTCTCGGACTGGAGCCTTTAGCGTCCAGATGAGCGCTGCAGGGGGGCGCGCTGACACGCGCCCCCTGCCACCTGTCCATTCACAACCTCCCCACCACCTTCTCCATCCGCTCCTGCCCGACATTGGTGTAAATCTGGGTGGTACTGATGCTCTCGTGGCCGAGCAGCGCCTTGATGTCCACCAGTTCGGCGCCAGCGTTGAGCAGGTGGGTGGCGTAGGTGTGGCGCAGCTTGTGCGGGCTGATTTTCTTATCGATGCCGGCCTTTTTCAACATCCCCCGCAAGTAGGCGCGGGCCGCCTGCGCGGACACCGGTTTCTGACCGGGCGCGCGGGCGAATGCGAACTCGCCCCGGGCGCGATCCTTCAACCAGAACCCAAACACCGCGCCGAACGTCGTTCCTGGTAAGGGGATGGTCCGCTTCTTGTCGTTCTTGCCGATTCCTTTAACGTCGTCTCGGGCTGAACCGTGATTAAGCGTTGGTTAGCGGCTAAGCAGGGCTGTCACCCACAATGTGTGGAGTGTCGCCGTCTTTCGCGCGTGCGGGCGAGCGAGACGCTACGTTTCTCTCGTCCGCACGCACGCGCGGGTTTTAAACTGGTTTTAATAAGGGTTTTAAAAACGGTTTTAAACGCGCGCAGCTTGAAAAAAAACTATAAAAATCAATAAATTATCCTGTGGATAAGTCGGTAAGCGCGACCGCTATCACGTGGAAGCGCGACCGCTATCACGTGGAAGCGCGACCGCTATCACGTGGAAGCGCGACCGCTATCACG
>Ga0302243_1000249_pt1 | contig 56324 bp, 59 predicted proteins | sample AAG_UR_Met_MG_FD_193514 | JGI IMG/M metagenome (GOLD analysis project Ga0302243, IMG submission 193514) | Enriched activated sludge microbial communities from anaerobic digester in WTTP, New Holstein, Wisconsin, United States - AAG_UR_Met | ecosystem: Engineered > Bioreactor > Anaerobic >... | reverse complement strand
ATTCAATTTCCAAGGACGCCCGCCCACCTTGTAGTAAATCGCCGAGCCTAGATTCCACGCGATCTCGGATTGCAGCTTATCGAGTTGGCGGGTTGGCTTTCCGGCCTTGTTCAGAAATTCGCGGTGTGCCAGCGTGCTTTCGCGAACAACCTGAGTCAGGATACTCTGCGACAACAGCCGGCCTTTGATTTGGTTTCGGAAGTCCGGGTCATATTGATACGGCACGGCCGCTTCGTTCCATTCTCCGAACAATGCCGGCTGCTTTTGGAGCTTGTGCGCTTCCGATGGTTTCATTGTTCCGGCTGCTTGAATGCGAAGCTCCGACGCGACCGTTTGCGCGGGGCGGCAATACTTGTAAACATCTTCGGGCGCGATGATGAACCAGAGCGTGGGCTTGTCTTCCTCAGTGCGTATAGCCTCCAAAATCCGCTCGGTGAAAAACCCTGCTGTCTCGTAAACCCGCTTGAAGCGGTCGCCGATGAGCACATGCTTCATCAGATCCGATTCTTCAAACTCAACAGTAACCAGCGGCTTCGGACTGAAAGGAATTCCAAACGCCGCCTCAAATCCTGGGAATGGTGGACGAAGGCGCGTCGGTTTCTCCTCCACGACTGGACGCTGGATTTTCTCCACCCATTCCGCGAAACGCCTGATGCCTGTCTTCGTTCCGATCACGCCGTAGCGCACGCCAAACGTCTGCGCTGGATCGAATGGTCCGAACAGACTCAAGCCGTCGCGGGGGTCTTCAATGCTCTGACCGTGGCCAAACAGCAGTGTTGGTTCTGGCAAATGGATAAGCTTGTTCACGCTTCGACCTCCTCCTCTTCCGGTTCGTCGCCTTCTTCCTCGTCATGTGCTGGTTCTTCAACCGGCGGCTGTTCTTCCATCAATTGGAATGAAACTGGGCTCTCGAACAAAATTGGTGTCCGCTTCGCAATCAGGAACTGATCGCCGGACAAAGGAATCTGAATCTCGTTGCCATTCTCCCCGGCAAGGAAGGTCATCGTCGCCAAAATTCGATCCAGCCAATCATCGTTATACCAACTCTTGCACTGGCTGCGGCGGGCGGCGTGCTGCTTCGCTTTGCTTTCGTAGAGAACGCCATTCTCCGTGAACGCGACATGCGCCTTCACCGCAAATCCTGTGAACGGCCAGAAGAAGGGGCGTGCTTGAATTCCGAAATGCCAGTTGCGATACCGCGTCTGGCCTTCTTTCGCGCTGAACGATTTGTATTCCACCATCGCGCGCCAGCATTTCTCGCCGGCAGGATTGGTGAAAAACACCTTGTCGTTTTCCACCAGCCCTTGCTTGAACCAGTAATACTTAGCGCCGCCGGAAAGTGCGTATGGCAGCAATCCCTTGGAGATGGCGAACCGCTCGAAGCCATCACGAAACATCCCGCTCAGAATGTAGCGCGCATCACGGCGCTCAATCTTGGGGTGCTCCATGCCGTCTTTGCTGAAATCTTCGACGCTCAACTCAACGCTGTGAACGATCTCCAGCCCATGTTCAGCAAGGTGCGCCGACAATTCGTCCGCCTTTGCAAAACTAAACAAACAAGTTCCGTGCGGTCGGGTGGGGACAGAAAACTCCAGAACCTCGTCTTCCACGGCCTTCTCAAATTTGTCCTGCGGGTCTATCGAATGAAGCCATACCGTCTTTGGCAGCTTGGAGAACTCGAACCAGTTCGAGGCGCAGCGTTCCGGCGTGGTGGTCACACCTTCTTCAACCGAGTAATTGCCACGCCACCATTTCGTGACGGCATCGGCGGTGAAACGCGGGTCGCGCTCGATGCCATCCTCCTGCAACTTTTTCAAGAGACTGCCATAGCCCGTGGTCCAGCCCTTGGAAAAATCAATGCAGTTCAAACGCTGAAGCTCGATGTTGATGTCGTCATGCCGGATGTCATCAATCCGCAGCGGGATGATGAAGTCCTGGATGTTTCGCCCCACCTTGCGCGCGACCGTCAATTCCATCAGCGCGCCCTGCTTCTGGTTCGACGTTTTGGAAAGCACGAACAGGAACTTTGCCGTCCGCTCGCGAATTGCGACCTCGATGTCCCGCCAGAAATCCTCACCTCCAAGCAGCTTGGTCAGATCTGACCACACCGGATAACCCTCGCGCGCCAGACGCAGCGCCAACCAGCGCGTGAACAAGTTGTCCTCTGGATTCGCATGGCTCACGAAGATCATGTTACGCACGCCGGATGAATTGCTTGGGGGTTGCATGGCAAGAGGGGTAGTCAGGTCAGTATGGGATTTCCACACTTCGCGCAGACGGTCGCTTGATAACTGCCTGCTTCGACATGGAAGTGATGCACCTTTTGATCGTCCTCTGGAAAAACGATTTTGACCGCATCACCGGAAAACACTGGTGCGTTGTTCTTCCAGCAAGTTCCCAAGGAAGAACTGGCATACCAAATCACGTTCTTCTTCCCGTTGGCATCAATCTCCAAGCTTCCCGACAGACTGCCGGAAACGTAGTAGTTCTTGTATGCTTCGTAGGTTGGATCGTCGTAGATCGAGTTCTTCCCAGCCCAACTGCCGGATGCGGGAGTGGTGTGTTTGACAAACTTTTGGAGTTGGTAGTTGCTGCCTGTCAGATTGACCGCTTCCGGGTTAGTGGTCGGATAATGCTTATGTGCCTAGGCGCAAGAGTGACAATAGTGTGTGCTCAATTGTGGTTTGTTCCTTTCAAATCAATTCCCCCTGTGTCGGCGTTGCTGCCGCCTTCCGCTCCTCCGCCAACCGCTGCACGTCGCTCCAGGAGAGGACGAGGGCGTTGTAACCGATGGCTTCCTGCGCCCACTTGCGACGTTCGCAAATCGTGTAGAGGCGATACGACAGGTCGCGGGCGATTTCGGCCTTTGCACCGAGTTGCTGGATCAATTCCGCTGCGCCGGATTCGCCTTCCTCCAGACGGCGGATCAGGTGATGCGTGATTTCCCAAATCGTCAGGCGCTTGTCCGTGGCCGGATTCCAATCTGCGTCCAACTCCTCCTTCTTCAGCAGGCGCACTTTGCCGCCTTTGGCTTCGAGGATGCCGGCGTCCTTCATGCCCTGGACGCTCGTGTTCTTGGCCGTGCAAAGCGTTTCCGCCACGCCATACGCGCCCTCGTTGAATCCGTTCTGGTCGAACCACGCTAGCGCCCAGCGCGTGTCCGCGTCGAACTCGCCTTCCTGTTCAGCCAGCACCTCGTCGAGGCACTTGTTGATTTCCGTCAACGCCGACCGCACCGACATCGTTGAGCCATCCGTCTCCAGCACCTTCGCGTAACGGGAGAACACGGCCATGCCCGGCCCGATGGCAGCCTGGGCCAAATCCACCGGCGCGATGTTGCCCTTCTGTAAATGCCGCAACGCTTCGGGCAACTCCCGCTTTAACGCGGCCAAAAAATCGCGACGCGAAGCAACGCCGGCATCGTTGGGTCGCGGACGGCAAACGAGAACAATCGAGGATGCTAACGCGTTCGTATCGCGGCCGACGTTTCGCGTAGCCAGTTCTGAACGCATCGGCCACGTTCCCGTCACCTCAAAGCCTGCATGCATTAGTCCAGCCAACATGGTTTCCCAGCCTGTCGAGACGCGGCCAGTGGGCGTTTCTGAACCAGCTTCATCGCTTTCGTCTGCTTCTTCTTCTGATTGCTTAAAGGCGTAATACACAGTGGTCGGGAATGTCTGGTCGGCGGATTTGCGCAAACACGAGAAAGCTTTGCCTAATCCGTCCTCAAAAAACTTCGTTGCCCGGTCGGTTTCACCATCAAACCTGTATGGCGATGCCACCAACTCCGCTTCCTTTGGCACAAGCATTGTTCCAAAGAGTTGAGGATAGATGTCGCGCAAAGATTTCCGCAGCCATACGTAGAAAAAGTCGGACAGATCCGCATAGCTGATGTTGTCGTAATAAGGCGGATCGGTAGAAAACAGCGGGGCAATTGAAAGGTCCGACAGTCGAGACGCATCATACTGTTGAACATGCCCCTGAATTCCCGGAGTCAGCTTTTCGAGTGGTTCGCAAAGTGATTCGATTACGCCGTAAAAATCTCCCGCAGCCCCGGCGAATGGGTTCGTTTCCGCGTAATCCCAAACCATCGGGAGCGCTTGCCGGCCAAACGTGCCGCGCATCCGATCCATTCTGGACTCCCAAGAACAAAGTGTCGTGTTTCGATCTGCGGCTTTGCTCACACCGAAAGCAAGATAAGTCGCGACTGCGTCCGCGTAGTCGCTGTTGTTGGAGGAGTCCTTGAGAACTTTCCCACGAGCCGTGGTAACGAGTTCACAAAGAATGCCAAGGGCCGACAATTGCCTTTGGGTGTAAAGGTGTTTGTGATGTGTGAACCCATAGCCCAGACACCAGATGTTTCGCGGATCGTTGGCGAGCTGCTGCTCTGGCATCCATTCGGCCCGCGCTTTCGCAGCGGCATCCTCATGCTTTGATTCGGGCGCGACGTAAATGCGACCGGATGAAGACTCGGTTACGATCGCGAGCATTCGTGCTCCGAGCCGGTTCGCGCGTCCCTCGGCCTTGATGTAATCCCCGTGGATTGCTACTCCGGTGAGCAGGCACTTGAAATTTGCTCCCCTCGCTGTCTTCGTGCCCGCTTTCACGGCGGCCTCATCAGTCGGCACGCCTGTGCGGACCTCAAACCGATATGTCATCGTGCTTTGGTCCACCACGGGTTCAACCCATGCTTTTTTGCCAGCCTTTGTCGAAAGCCAGAATGAACGAACCAACGGCACATGTGCACCTTTCGCCGCCGGGTTCGGACTCGCCACCGTCCGCGCCCAGAGCCACGCAATCACCGTCGCTTCGCCGCCGCCATGTTCCTTCGGCAGCTTCACCTTCGGATACAGATGGCCGATGCGTTTCTCCGCCTCGTCACGCATCCATTGGCCGTAGTAACGAATATCCTCGGCCAGTCCCGCCGCACCTTTCCACGAGCCGGACGCACCGAGCTTCTTCCTCGCCTCGGGGTTCACCGGCGGTTTGCCCGCAAACTTCGGCGGGATTTCAATGAGCGCCTTGTTGATGAGCACTGGCACGGGATTCAAATCGCTCGCGTGCGCCTCCAGTCCCAGCCGTTGCGCCTCCAGCGGAATCGAACCACCGCCGCAGAACGGGTCGTAAACCGGTGGCGGGTTGCCGTTGCACGAACGCATGATCTCGGCGCGAGCGGCGTTGAGCACGCGCTCATTGTTCGAGTTCTCCCACTTCACCAGTTGGCGAATGATTTCAAACAACCGTTCCCGCTCAATCTCGGCGATGATGTCCTCCAGCTTCGGCTCTGGTCCGGGAGCAGGCGCGGAAATGCCGCCGGCCTTGGCCTTTTCCAACACTGCTGACATTTCATCCCACAACTTCTTGCGCGCCTTGAGTTCCTTCTCCGACGCTTTCCGCTTCGCCGAATCCTTCAGCAACTCCGCGACGTATTCCGACGGGTCATCCACCAGCGACGCAAACAGCACCGCCCGACACGCCGCGAGCGGTCGTCGCGCCCACCACAAATGCAGCGTGGACGGATGCCCATGCCGAATGGACTTCTCCCTTGCCGCCTCCTTGTTAATGGCCTCCAGCGGCAACGCGACTTCAATCAGTTTCTTTTTGTAGGTCATGAGCGGTAGAAAGTGTGCCCTGGCGTTCAATCAAATCTGCCCGTATTTGTCTTCATAGGCCGAGAGGCGAACGTAGCCGGAATAATTCATGAGCTTCAAAATCATGCAGTTGATTGCCCCGGCGATTCGAGATTCAGCAATCAATTCATCTTTGATGGATTCCTCACACTTGTCCTCCTTCGCCATGCGATGGCTCATCGGATTGCGAAACTTGTTCCACAGCCCGTAAAGCTCTTGCCAATAGGCTTGCGGCTTCAGCCCCAGATGCTCGATGACTGCTTCGTAACGCATCCGGTTGTTCACCGGTTCTGCCGGTTTCAATATGGACACCAGACGCTCGTGTGCAGGTTGCCCCCATTTCCGAAGCTCTTCGCAGACTTCGTTCTTCACTCGCTGGAATTCAACGGTGGCGGCTGCGTTCTTGGGTGCGACTTGCTCTTCATGGACGGCGCGCACGAGGCTTTCAAACAAGCTGCACAAGCTCAGCAGGGCAATGCGCTTTGGAATCCCTCGTCCTGTGGCTTCGCGGAAGATATAGAGGAGTTTTTCCACTTCCCGCGCCAAGAGCGTATCGCCACTGAAAAATGTGTAAGCGTGTTCCAAAGCCCCGCCGAAAGACCACGTCAGAGGTTTGGTCAGGTTGTTGAATGCCGGCGCCTCGCTAAATGGAGCATGAGGCGAGTCGGCGACATCTTCGTGAAGATGAACTCGGTCGGTGATGAGTTTCCCATCGCGACGGTGTTCCACAGAAAACGGCCAGGCATGTTGGGCGTGCGTAAAGGCCAACGCGTTTAGAAAGGCACGGAACAACTTCCAGTCCTGGTCTTCGCCCTTTGACCGATGCTCGGGTTTGGAAAGCAGATGCACATGCAGATCGCCATCTCGTTCGACCAAGCCATATTCCCATGCCGCCATTTGGCCGTGGAACGTGTCTAGCGTGGACTGACTGCTTACGCCAAGGAAGTCGTTCTTTCGCTTCGTTTCCGTCCCACCATTGCGCTCGATGAGTTTGAAGTGTGGCAATACTGCGTGGAAAACCACCTTTGTGTTTTGCGGCGGCGCTTCAACACCGGCGGCAACGGGTTGCCCGGTCGCCTGCTGCTGCAACTCAAAAACCTGCTTGCTGGTCAGGTTGTCAAATCCAATGGCTGCGAGTTCAATGTGATCCGCCGTGAAATCGAGCGATGATTTGGATGGCTGACCGAAGGTGTAGTTCTGGGAAACATTGTTCGGCAGGCTGCGCAGGCTAAAGCCGATCTCATCTTCGATCTTGCCTTGAACATTCCAGAATTCACGTTGAACCCGTATTCCCTGCGGCACTTCGGGAGCTTTGCAGCCCTCGTCCAGCGTGACATGCAGTTTGAAACGGCCGTCCGCCACTTCGAGCAGCCCCTTGCCTTGCAGTTGGCCGGCATCCGTCGTGATGACCATATTGTCAGCGCGGAATTTTGCCCCGCCTTGCCGCACTGCTTTGACGAAATCCTGTTTTTTCATTTGATTCAGCTTCGATATCGTTCCCGTCAAGACACGCGGAAAACCTCGCTCCACATCCTCGCCGCAATCGCAGCAATGGCTGCTGCCTTTATAGCCTGCCGGTCGCTCTTGCTGAGTTCCTCTGAAACAACATTATTCGAGTTGGCGGGGTCAACGATTCGAACCCGCTCAATTGTGTCCCTGACGTGAGCAAACACTTTGAGGAGCTGTTGCTCAAGGTCGGTCGTGGAAGTGCCCTTCAGTGCTTCAATTGTCATGAGTTCCAAGGCCAGCGATTTCTTCCAAGGCACTCCATTTCGAGTTTTCCACAATTTCATCAGTCGAATCGCATCCCGTCGCCCGCTATCCCTGACCGTGTCAATATGGACTTTGATGCTGGTTTTCATCGGGCAATCTTTGTCGCTCCGGTAGAGGTTGGCCTCCTTGTAGGCTTTATCCAATGCCCGACCGGGCACGACATCAATGTGGAAGCCGCCTTGAAATGAAATGGTCCAGGCAACAGTCTTCGGGCTGGCGCTCTTCCACTTCTGTTGCAGGGCCGCCCCAACAGCTTCAAATATGTCTTTGAGTGTGTAGGGGCACTCGGAAGGCCAATAGGCAACCAAATCCAAATCAAAACTGTCGGCAATCATCGTCTTCTTGCCGTATGAACCAGCGTAGTAGAAGCGTGGATTCCCATTTAGTTGTCCCACTTGGGTCTCGACCGAGTCGCGACATCGCTGGAGAGTAGCTATCTGCTCTGTGCTCAGATCCTGCCCATCAAGAAGTTGTGTGAGATATTCGTGATTTGTCATTGTTTCTGTCCTCCGAGAATCACGCTTGTCGTGTAGCGCGACCTTCCAGTTTGATTGAATTCGTAAAGTTGTGTGAGCGGCGTCATGGTCGGATTCAATTGTTGGCCAACCTTGACCGCACCCGGCGCAGGTCCGGCGAAGAACAAGTGCCACTGAGTAGCGTGTGGGAAACGTTGGAGCAACGAACCGAAAACGTGAGTAGCGGTATCGCCAAGCGCTTCAAGCTGACTCGGGCATTTAAGCCAATGAACGCTTGGTTCAGCAACGCTGACATCTACAATCTGAAGCAGGGACTTTCCTGAAACTGGAATGTCCGCACGCTCGACCTTTGCGCTCAAGTTGAAACAAACGGCCACGTCGCCGGCCCTGTCCGTTCGCCTGGATGGCAAACCCGAAATGCGCAAATTGCTTGGCTGCGGCTTTCCATTTGGCCAAGTCCAATTGGCCTGGGAACGGTGATACTGAAACAAGCGGACTCTTGGTCTGCTCGTCAACAAATATCCGGTTGCTATACATGCCGAGACGGGCGCAAGCGGGAAAACAGCGAACCTGCTGTCAAATAGGTCGCCCTTCGCCAGGAATTTCCGTGTTACCTGTTGCAGTTTGTCGAACGTCTGCATCCAGGGTTCTTGAGGCGACACTGAAATGATGGTGGGCTTGCCTTTTGGGAAGTCCGGAGCGAGGGCAGCCACGGTTTGAGCCGCGTCAACCGGGTGATCTCCCTGGAGTATCAAGACATGCCAGCCGGTTGTGCTTTGTCCGCGTTCTGGCAGCGATGCGCGCACCCAGGCTTCATGCGCCGCGCGGAGTTGTTTTATGGAGGTAACCGTGTTCGTGTGTTTCTGGCGGTCGTACCGGAAGTGGCAGTTCTTACACAGGAGAATGAGGTTGTCGTAATCGTCTCTCTCTTTGGCCGACAATTTGCGGTTTGCACGCGGCCCTCGGTCACTGGCCGCCTCAATGTGAGCGATGTCGCCGATCACGACAATCGGGTCGTGCTCGGTCGCCTCTTTGAACAGTTCGAGACGACATTCAGGGACGGCGCACCGTCCGGCCGCACGCCCCCAAAGAATTTTGAGGGTGCGCTCGCTGTATCTCCTCGGTGATTTCGAGTGTTTGCTCATTGAGCCACCTCCAGGATTCTGTACCGCGCCGGGTGCAGCATGATTTGTCGCGAGTCCTTCAATTCCAGGATTTCCTGCCCTGTGAGGGCGCACGGCGCATGGTCGTCACCGACGACAACCAATGCGGTTGCGGCGGGTTGCTGACCAATCAGAGTCCAAAGCTCGGCAGCGATCTCGACGCCGGTTGCCAGCTTTTGCTCCGTGACCCAAAGGCGTGAAATCACCTCGCCGCCGGCGGCGTGTTCCTCCCAATTGAAGGGGCTCTCAGACTTCGCGATCCACCGGCCATCAGGATGGGTATAGCATTTCTCGACGGCGTGCCAGCGGAATCCCCGTTGCCGCGCGTACAGCTCAATCAGCGTCGGCTTGGGCGGAGTCGGCTGCTTCGTCTCCTGCTCCTCCGTGCTTTCGTCCTCGGCCTCAGGTTCAGCTTGTTCGTCGCCTTCCTGCTCGGCTGGTGGCGGGACATCTTCCGCATTTGCATCAGGAGCTTCTGTGCCCGTCGCTTCGGTCGTTTCCTGGCTCGTTTCTTTAGACTCCGGTGATTTGTCCGTGGCGGCCTGCGATTCGGGTTTGGCTTCGGCGGGCTCTGACAGCAATTCGGGTTGGGCATCCAATTCGAAATGGGCTTCCAGATACTCGGCAACGAATTCGGGAGTCCGCTCGATGCACGCGGCAATGGCGTCGGAGATTTGCGCGTGGGAAAAAGGCCGCGCCAATTCGTCGGCGAGCTCCCTGTAAAGTCGCACGGTGGATTGCCCCGCCACGTAGAGGCTGGAGTCCTGCCAGAGGGCCTTTGGCGTGAATGGCTCGCCGGCCGGCGCGCCGTCAACATAGGGTGTGACGTCGAGATGGGTGAACGCATTCCATGACGTTTCGCGCAAACGCTGCGCCGCCGTGCGGACGCGGCGCGTGTCTTCCTCGTTGGGCAGCTTTACGCGGCACAAGCCGTCGGCAAGCGCAGTCAACCAGGGCTTCGGTTCGCTATTGCGGGACGATGGGTTGAACTTCGTGACGCGGAATTCGACCGCATCGCCCAAATTGCGGAGGGCAGCGAACGGAGGAAGCTGCGTCGCCTCCACGCTTAGCATCTGGAGATTGGCGGTGGCGGCCTTGATGAACTGAAAAAGTTCGCCCCACTTGGTAAGCGACTGCATCGTCAGCCGATACTTGCGCTTCCCAACCGACTCCCAGGTGGAATCAAGGGTGAGCCAATGCTGACATTCATTCCAGATCCGCAACGGCTCGCGCTGGAGCGCGCTGCGCACGCGCCGGGCCGCGTTGGTGTCGAGCTTCGCGCCGCTCTCCAATGAGTTCAGCCATTCGATCGTGCGCTCCAACGCCGGGCGCTCGGACACGCCGATGCGCAGCCACAAACTCAGGGTTCGGAAGGAGGGGTGGATGCTCGGCGAAGTGTTGTCTTCGTCCGGGAAGATCGAGAGTTCGGCGGAAGTCAACCATTCACCGGTATCCGAGAGGATGAGAGCTTTCTGACTGAACGCCTCTTTGATGGGGTTCAACTGCGCGGGTGAGCAGCGAAGGGCGATGCGGTCCAGCGCCTCGTAGAACCGGGAAATCTGCGGCAGGTGTTGGAGCGGTTGCGGGACGGCAGATGTGGCGCGGAGACGCGTGAGCAATTTGTCGGCGTCTGCGGGGGTATCGCGAACCCCGAGCAGCTTGAGGAGCGGTTTGGTGCGTTCGGTGTCGAGGTCGAGTCGGATGAATGGCTCGACACCGCGCAGCGGCTCGGTTTCCGGCGTGAGCAGCAGCAGTTCGGACGGAATGTGGGGTTTGCCGTGGCTGTCCGGAAGGCAGGGGAGAGAACGCAGGTAATTTATCCACTCAGCGGGGATGAACCCGCAGTCGAGCGTCTTGTAGTATGTATTGCCGTTGTGCCGAATCTCGGCCTCCGTCTTCCCTTCCCAATGATGAGGCGGCGCAGTGAGCAATCCCTCCATGACGCCGGTCCAGAGAGCAGAATCGGTTTTGGCGAGCTTTTCCCAGTGACGTGTGAGTTCCAAAGGAAAGGAGTAGTCAATCGCGGTAAAATCGTCGCGGCGGTAGTGGAATTCTCTGGGCTCTTTTGCGCCACGCCCGGCGGCGAAGCGTGTCGCCCCGCTGCGGCTGTAAAGGTGCTGCCGCTGTTCAACAATTGGGACGAAAAGCAGGAGCTTGCTGCCGGGCGTCCTGATCCACTGTTTCCATCTCTCCGGCTTGCAGGACTGGAAGTTGCGGAAGTAGTCCTCGTGCAACAAATGCTCGTTGGCCCAGTTCGCCGGTACGATGTCTTCGATGCGGCCGGTTTCATCCACCACGACGCCATGAGCAGAGTCGCGGAGATGAAGGTCTTTTGAGACGAAGCGGAAGCCCTCGGGGATAGTTGCGCCGAGTGCCGCCATGATGTGAGTGATGCGCACGCAGTCGGCCAGTGCCACCTCCTTGCCGGTGAAGATCCGCAACGACGCTTGCGCCGCGATGCGATCCACCGAGCTTGGTTCGTGAAGTGCAAGCGCCTGCAACAGAGCGTAGCCGGGATCAATCTTCTCGTTCCATGCCGGAGTCTTCTTCGGGGCGTGTTTGGAAATCCACGCGAGCCATTCGCTGTTCACGGTGGGCGTGTAGTTCATGACGAACTTCCAATCCGCTTCCGAAAGCAGGTCGCGGCGGGAGGAAAGCCTGACGACGCCATTGGCGGCGTGGAGAATCTTGCTTCCGTCCACCGGCACGACTCTCATGCGGCGACGGCGCTCACTGTTCCAGTCACCGTAATGAAGCTCGTCCTCGACGAACGACCAGAGGGCATGCAATTGCGGCCAGGAAGCGGGACAGGGAACGCTTTCGACCTTTTCCAATTGCTGAAGCGCGGCCTCAGCCTCAATGACGCTTAACCAGCCATGCGATTTCAGCATGGAAACAGCATCGGAGGCTTCGGACGCGAGCAGATAACCGTTCCCCGGCGACAAGAGCTTCAGCAACTGGTTCGAATCCCAAACGCCGAACAATTCGTCGGGAACGGCGACACATTCGCCGGCTTGGGCGAGCTTCCCTGCTGTGGTCAGAAGGAGGCGCTTGCCGTTCAACTCGGACAACATGTTCTCCGCGATGGTTTGGCTACACGCGCCGTTCAGGCCGGGATCAAACTCGACCGCCTCTTTTAGCAGGTCGTAAGCGTCGGCGCGTTCTTGAAGCGAAAGCCCTTCGTTGCCGACCCACTGAAGCATGGCGTTGGCGGCGAGTTTGCCGGCTCTTTCGAGAAGCCACTGATTGGTCGGAGACATCGCCGGGTCTTTGATCGCGGTGCGGGCGGTGTCCTGAATGAAGGGCGCGTTGCAGGAGAACGGCAGGTTCAATTCCGCGCCGGTTGGCAGAACGACGTAAAGCCGGTTGGTGTCCGACAGCCCCAGGACAATCTCCACGCGGCATGGCGGGAGGCTCAAATCCTCGGCGAGCACGCTGCGTTCAGCACGAATCTCGTCGGCAGCTTCGTCCGGAAAAGGAGCTTCCTCGCTTTGAATGACGAGCAGCTTTTTCGTGTCAGCACCGATCAACTTGACCCAGGACGATTGCGGCAGCGGGCCTTTTTGGGCGGGCTGTTGTCGGATGACATTGCCCTCGATGGCAAGCTGCTTGAGATGATTGAAGAACAACAGCGAAGCGGGGCTTTGCGCCCATTCCTGGAAGTTCTTTCGCAGGGCAGACGCTCGATTGCGGTCGGCGATGCGCACCCGGATGATTGTCGTTCCCCGAGTTGGTTTCGCGTCAGACAGCCAGATCGGTTCGGTGAACCGCTTCTTTTTGAAGCAAACCGCCAGCGTTGGCGTGTGGACTTCGACGGTGTCGCCGAGGCTGAACGTTGATTTGAAGCCAACACCGCGAAAACCAATGGTGTGCAAGGTGCGCTTGTTGGAAAAGCCGAAGCGGCACAGCGAAGCGAATTGCTCGGCGTCGAAATCATCGCCATCGTGCTCGAAGATGAAGGTGTTGTCCTCGATGCGGACTGAGGCGGACTTCGCGCCGGCATCGTCGGCGTTTTGCAGCAACTCGGACACCACGTGCCGTGGACTCTGGACTTGCCGGAAAAGCTGATGCCAAGGCCCAGCCAGTTCCGGGTCGCGCTCCAACTGATCCCAGCGCTCGGAAGCGCGGCGTCGGATGCTCTCGAAGTAGCTTGGCGGCTGCATGGTCGGGCGGTGGTTAAGTCTTCTACGCGTTCGCTTTCTCCAACAACTCGGACAACTTAAAGTTCACGCTGGCTGTGGCGAACTCCGGCTCGTGAGCGAATGGTTGGTGCAGGTAGATCGGGGTTTGCGCGACCCCTGATTCCACAAACACAATCGCCAGAACAAACGCATCGGGCCGGTTTAAGCTGGTTAGGATTTCATTTTTGGTAACAGTGACGGTCGGCGCTCCTTTGACACGGCCCTTGACCTCAATGAAGCGAAGCCGGTCGGTTTTCGGGTCACGGCTTTCGATGTCGTAGCCACGGTTCTCGGCGCTCACGTCGCGGGGTTGGAAGCCCTGTTCGCGCTCGAACTCCATCACCTTTCCCATCGCCAGCCGTTCGATTTCGCGGTCGGGCGTGCCATAGGCGGGCGGGGTTTCGCGCAGGGCATCTGCTGTGCCCCCGCCATTGGCGAAGAAACCTACGGGAACGATCAGCCCGCCAGCCAGGACCGTTGGCGGACGTGCCACGATGGTTTTCTCCTGCTCCAGTTCTGTCATTCGCTTCTTGAGCCGGTCAGCAAGCTCGTCGGCGGTGCGCCGCGCGTTCGCAGAGTTCAAGTTTGACCGGCTCTTGCCGACATCTTCCTGTGCCTTGAGGACGTTCGCGCGATGATCCCAATAATTGATTTCCGCAGTCAGCCGGGCTTTGACCTGCTGCATGACTTTCTGAATGTAATGCTCGCGGCGAGCGCGGACTTCTTCAAGATGCGGCGGGACTATCCGTTGAATGGCAAAAGCAAGGGCGCGCTGTTCGAGATTCTGGTTGAGCCAAGGTTCATCAAGCAGAGGGCGCACGGCCGCGAGTTGCTCTGCGGTTGCAGGCGTGTAGTCGAGGTAGGGAGCGTATCCTGCGGCAATCAACTGGCCGGAACGCGTGATTTCAACAAACTGAAGCTGGCGGGAAATTGTCAGCGGATTTCTATTGGCGTCTTTGCGACCGTCGGTAATGGAGTGTTCCAAGTAGAACAGGATGCGGGGTTCGGTTCCCGTGTCGTTGGGGTCCACCAGCACCGCCCCCTGTCGCAACGTGTCACGATGGCGCTCCAGCACGAGATCAATCGTGGCGTCCAGCAGCGGATGACCGGGGGCGATGAGCGCCGCGGGCGGCTTGTCGGGAATGCGGATGTCGCCCTTGTGGAAGGTGACGCGCTCGTAGGCGTTCAGCACGGGAGCGCGAGTGCCAATGATGCGGTCGCGCTGTCGAATTTCCGCCGGCACACGGCGGATCTCGAATCGTCTTGGCTCGCGCTTGTGAAGCTGGCCACCATACATTTTGAAGGCTTCCTCGAAAAACGAGCCGATGTAGTGGGGCTGAAGCTTGCGCGCTTGCGCCCGGTCCATCTGATCGCGAATTTCTCGGACCCGCGTGGCGGTGAGGGTTTCGTGGACCAAATAACGGTCTTCAATGAGGCCGCGGAGGTGTTCGACATCAAGTTCCGTGTCAATCACCTGGTCGAGGCGGGCTTTGACCTCTGGCCTGTTCCCTTCCCGGATTGCCTCAATCAGAAGGTCACGAAGCGACCGGTCTTTGAACATTTTGCCCAACACATCGAAAACGGCGCCCCCAAGTGCTTTTCGTTGCTCAGCGAGTTTTTCAAAAAGCCGGTGGAAGACATGCCCCTCTCGCGTTTCCATAGCGACGAGGTTCCACAAATGACAAAGTTCAGTCTGGCCGATTCGGTGAATCCGGCCAAACCGCTGCTCGATACGGTTCGGGTTCCATGGCAGGTCGTAGTTCACCATCAGGTGAGCGCGCCGATGCAAGTTGATGCCCTCGCTGGCGGCGTCAGTCGCGACGAGGATCAAAACTTCGGGATCCTGCTCGAACGCCTCCTGAAATTGTCGGCGCCGGTCACGCGGAGTCTGACCGTGGATCGTGACAATGTGGTTCGGATTCCCCAACAGCGACGAAAGTTTGTCGTTGAGATAATTAAGGGTGTCGCGATGTTCGGTGAAGATCACGAGCTTGCGCCGATTGCGGTTGGCATCGAACATTTCCGGGTTCTCAAGGATCGTCTTGGAAAGCTCTTTCCACTTCGTGTCGTTGCCGGAGCGTTTGAGTTTTGCCGCCTCGGATTCGAGTGCGCGCAAGGTTCGGATTTCTTCCTCCAGTTCCGCGATTGTCAGGGCTGCCGTTGCCTGGTCAACGATTTGTTCCTCGGCGGTTTCCAGTTCCTCTTCGGGTGCGTCCTCAAGGTCGTCAATGTCCTCTTCCTCCAAGTCTGGACTTTGGCTGAGTCGGTCTGAGGCCGCTGCGCCACGGCGAAGGAGTTTTTCCTCGCGCAAGCGGTCTTCGAGACGTTCGCGACGTCGGCGCAGTGATTGGAAGATGGCTTCCGGCGAGGAAGCCAAGCGGCGTTGAAGAATCGTGAGGGCGAAGCCGACCGTGCCGCGCCGTTTTTCATTGTCCAGGTTGTCCGCGCGATTGAACTGCTCACAGACGTATTCCGTCACGTTCTTGTAGAGTGCGGCTTCTTCTGGCGACAAGTCGTAAGGCACGGTGTATGCGAACCGGTCGGGAAACAGCGGCTTGCCCTCCATCGTGACGAGTTGCTCCTTTACCATGCGCCGCATGATGTCGCTCGCGTCAACAGTGTGGGCGGCATCTCGCGGCTTGCCCTCAAACCGGTCGCCATCAATTAAGGACAGGAAGAGGTGAAAATCTTGCTCCTTGCCGTTGTGCGGCGTCGCTGTGAGCAACAGGAGTTGGCGCGTGTGCTCGGAAATCTTCCGGCCGAGTTTGAAGCGCTTTGTTTCCTTCTTCTCCGATCCAAAATAGGAGGCCGACATCTTGTGCGCTTCGTCCACCACGACAAGATCCCAATCGGTGGCGACAAGTTTGTCTTGAACGTCCGGATTCCGGCTGAGTTTGTCGAGACGGCAAAGGCAAAGGCTGTGCTCTTGAAACCAGTTGCCGGTGCGCGCGGCTTGCAACCCTTCGTTCGTCAGAATGTCGAACTGAAGATTGAACTTCTGGTCCAGTTCATCCTGCCATTGTTCCACAAGGCTTCCGGGAGCAATGATCAGACACCGCGCAACGTCCCCGCGAATGATGAGTTCCTTGATCAACAACCCAGCCATGATGGTTTTCCCGGCGCCCGGATCATCTGCCAGGAGAAACCGCAGCGGCTGACGGTTCAGCATGGTTTCATAGACGGCGGTGATTTGGTGTGGCAGCGGCTCGATAGATGAAGTGTTGACGGCGATCAGGGGGTCAAAGAGGAATGCCAAGCTCAGGCGCTGCGCCTCGGAGGCCAAGCGGAACAAATGACCGTCGGCAGTGAAACTCAGGGGCCGGGACTGTTTTACCAATTCAAGGTTGGCCTCCTGGTCGCGAAAGAGAAGCTGTGTGCTCGGTTTGCCCTCACCGTCCACGTAGGTGACTTCGAGCGCCTGATCGCCGAACATCTGGACGTGCTTGATCGTGACGACCGAGTTCGGCACGAGCCCGCGAACCAAACTGTTCACCCTGATGTCTTCGAGTTTTGTCATAACGGCTTCCAGTTCACAGGCCATTCTTACCACACGACTTTATGATTGAATATGCCGTTGTTTGATGTAAATATGATTTTATAGTCAGATATGACCGAGTTTGAAGCCGCCAGCGGATTCACGATTGAGCGCCTTCGCACATTCTGCCGGATTGCGGAGGCTGGCTCGATCTCGTTGGCTGCGAAGGGTGATCTGACTCGGCAGAGCCAGTTCAGCCGGCAGGTGAAGGAACTGGAGGAGTTTTTTGGAACCAAGTTGGTGGAACGAGCCGGGAAAACCATTCGATTGACGGAAGATGGCCGGAAACTGGCCGTCCTCACGCAGGCGTATTTCCGTTCGGTCGAAGAACTGCGGTCAAGCTTTTCCAAAGACGAAGTTGTCCGCATCGGGGCGGGCGAAAGCGTATTCCGATGGCTACTGATGCCTCGCCTTGTGGAACTCCAAGGGCTGTCAGCGTCCGTCCGTTTTGAGTTCCTGAACCAAACCACCACCCAATCGGTTGACGCGGTGAAGGCCGGCCACATTGACCTAGCCGTCGTCCGCAAGGATGCAGCGGATGATTCGTTGAGCGCCCTGCCGTGCGGATCACTGGCTTATGCGCTGGTGGTTCCGCGCAAGCTCCTGCCTGGACGTACCGCCGCGGGATTCCAGCTTCTCCAAAACATCCCATTTGCGCTGCTGACCAGCGACGGCGTCTTGGCGAAGGGCATTCAGGCACTGGCAGCGAAGCTTAACGTGCGACTTGATATTCGGGTGAGAGCCGAGAGTTTTAGTCTATTGATCTCCGCGATTGAGACCGCGAACCTCGCGGCCGTTGTTCCGGTGCCTGCGGTTGCGGGGTTGTCGAAGGAACGATTTGCGAGCATCGAGGCTGACGAATTGAAGTCGCTGACTCGCGAGCTTGTGCTCGTCTATTCACCGCAGGCTGCTGCTCTGCGAGAGAACATCCGCCGAATCGCGCCGCGCATCTCCTCTTTGTTTGGCGGATGAATCCCGGAATTCCGGGTTGGTTTATGGCTTCGGTCTGTGGGCGGCGAGCGGGGAAGTGGAGCACAGGCGGAGAGGAGCGCATAGCGGATCGCAGCCGGAGCGCAAAGCCCGCCGCCGAGCCACAGACGGAAGCCTGCCGCGCTTGCGGCATGATGCGGATGCCTGCTCGTGACGAGCGCACGGATTTGCGCAGTGGAACGGGTGTGGTCGAGGGGGAGACAGGGCCGACCGGCAGCCCGTGGAGCGAAGCAAACCGTGCGTTGGTCACGGCCGTCACAACAACCGTTTCCACTTGGGAAACCAACCGGACACCGTTCCATCAAACTCCAGTGGCGGCAGGGTCACACGGCGAAAACCGCGTTCGCAATGCACGAGCACGCACTCGTGGTCGCGTAGGTTGCGGAGTTTGTGCGGTTTGATTTTGTGCTCCTCGGTTTCGGAGTAGTTGACGTTGCGTTTGCCGGCGCTGAATCCCCATGAGCGTTTCACCACGCGCTTCTTCCCGAGGAAATCGGCGGCTTGGACGGCGTCGGCTTCGTCGGCTGCGCGAAAGATCATTCGGTTGCGAAGGTTCAGGGTCAGCACCTTTGACTTATCGTTGCCGAGCGGTGGCACAAATGAGGTCGTGCTCTGCGCGGCGGCGACGATGGTTGCACCCGCTTCGCGGATCACGTCCACGCAGTTGTAGTCGCTCGTGCCGTCCTCGCTCGCCGTCATGAATCGCTGTGCTTCGTCGGCCCAGAGGATGAGCAGATTGTCCTTCGCGCGGTCGGCCTTGGTCTTATGAAGCGACGCAGGGCGTGGCTGTAATACAGCAGCTTGAGAAACGTGTTCACATAGCGGCGCTCGGTTTGGAATTTCTGCGGTATCGTGGTGAGGATCATTTTGCCCTGGTCAATCGTGGCGAAATCGAACGTGCTTCCTCCGCGCAGAAGACTTCGGCAACTTCGGGTGTCAGGAAGTACTGCAGGTAGTTGCCGATGGTCTCGCGGACGCCGCCGGATTGCTCGTCGGGCTGGTTCAGGAAGCGATTCGCGAAATGGGCGTACACAGCTTCGCGGCGCGGCGTTTCAAGAAGCGATTCGAGGTTCTCCATTTCTTCTTCGAGCAGCTCGCGGTCAGACAGCAACTCGAACGCACCGAGCAACGTCACGGGGCGTTTCAGTTCGTAGAGCATTTCGAGCGCATGGGCGATGTGGGTTTGCGCCTGGCTTTTGAAAAAGCCTTTGTCCCCGCCTTGACCAAGACTTGTGGCCGTATCAACGACGAACTTGGCGTAGGTTGTGAAGGGGATGCGCCGGTCGCCGGTTAGGTTGAAGCGATGCTGCGGCGTCCATTGTGCGTCCTCGCTACCGCTGCGGATTCGCAACTGGATCAAATCCCCTTCCCGCCCGTAATGCTTCGCCATTGCCGTGAGCGTTTCCCAATACACGCCCTTTTCATCAATGCACAATCCGCCCCACGTCGGCTCGTTCTGGAACACCTGGTGGGCAAGCTGATTGATGCCCGAACTGGTTTTGCCAGAGCCAGTGTCACCGGTGATGAGCCAGCCGCGACAGAACTGTGTTCGTTTCCACGTCAGTCCGCCGAGCTTCGCCACATAGCCCTTTCGATTGCGGGGACTGAACAAGAGCCACGCCGCAAACAGGACAAGCATGATGCCGCCAGCGACCATAAAGTATTTCGGATTCCTGAATGCGAGGATGAGGTCCGGCGGTGGCATGATTGGGCTGAACGGAATAGCGTCGAGTTTCACGGCCAGGCCCTCCCGATCAGATATCCGGCGAGCAAGTCTGCAATCGTCGCACAGACGGCGGCGGCGCGGGTGATTCTGGCAGCACGATGTGCCGGGTTCTGATTGCGCATGATTTCGAGCAGGGCCGCCGATTGTCCCTGAAATGTCCGTGCGGCTTCGACCAGCTTCGCGATGTCCGCCCGGAATTGATCAAACGACGGGAGCTCTCGGCGTCGGACTTCATCCCAATGCCGCTGGTGGATTCGGAACAACTCGACAAGGAGCATCACGGCGTCGTCCTCTCGCAGCCGATGCTTATCGCGCCATTCGGCGACTGCCTCGTCGAACTCTTCGTCGAAGTTGGGCTGTTCGTTGCTCGGTATGGGATTATTTGGCGGGCAACAAGAGGCCGGCGACGGATTCGATCTCGGCGTAAAGCTTCCGTTGCCACGTTTGAAGGCGTTGCCGGTCAAGAAGGCTAAACGATGAGTGCTTCGCCGCCGACGTGATCGTCAGATTCTCGGCGTTGAGGGCCTCAACCAGCCAATCCTGCAACCGGCTCATGCTGATTTCCCGCCCGCCAAGTGTGTCCTTGAGCTGGGCGCGCACCTCAGACGATTCAAATAGTGCGAAGCTGTCGCTGTGCGCGGCATTGCGAACCACCACGTAGCTGCATTGCTTCCCGAACTGGTCGGCAAGCCGTTGAATCTGGTCCACGCTGTCCGCCTCGTGGTTCACCGGCATGACGAGCGTGAGCGCTGCACCGATTGCGGACAGCACAGCGGGCAAGTCAATCTCGGCGAAGTATTCAATGAACAGGTCGGTGGACGCGGCGCGGCAATCCATGACAACGAGATTGGCCTTTTCCAGTGCCGTGAATATCCCGTCGAGTTCCCGGCGATTGTCCAAGTCGAGGAATCGTGTGTCCGGGTGAAAACGCTTCAGCGTGGAGTTCTCGTTGTCGGAATCAATCGCGACATGGGCAATGCCCTTGTCCTTGAGAAACTGGATGAAGTTCACGGCAAAGAAGCTTTTGCCGACACCGCCTTTGCCATTGAGAATCAAATCGAGTCGTTTCATGTGGTTTGAGGTTTGAGCATCCGAACGTGGGCGATGCGCGGACCGCGGGCGCAGCTCTGCGCCGTTTCGCCGCCTTCGGTGTTCACGGCAGATTCAAGCGGCACACCACCGTAGCTGGCTTGCGGGGAATCCGGTTTTGTCGCCTCGCCATTCGTAGGTGCGGGAATAAGCGGGCGCTTGCGCCCTGGCCGCCTTCGTGGCCGGACGTTTTCGCCGAGCACCTGATGGCAAAATTGCGCGATAGCCGTCTTGCTCGTCGGCAGGCAATGCTGCGTGAGGAGGTCGGCGATGGACCGATACGACGCGTGCTTCTGGCGCAACTCGACGATGACATCCTTTGCCGGCAGCAAATCTTGGAATTTCTGTGGACGGCGGGGTGTGAATTCCTCGACCGCCTTGCGGACTGCAGCGGGATCAAACGAGGACATAGGCTTAAATGCTGTGGATGTGAGCCTGGAAACGGATCGGCCGCGTGACGGGCACGGCGATGCGATGGCTTGGACGGGTCTGTGGCTTTCCAGGTTCACAGCCGATGCTGGTTGGGAACGCGGCTTCGGACGTGGGAAATCCAAGATCGCGGCCTGTCTGCGGACAATATGCAGCCCTTGCCGTTGTCGTCTGCGGACGTGTCGAGGATATGTTATTTTCGGGGCTTTGGACTGACTGTTGCCGCGCCTGTTGACGTGTCCTGGACGCGGCTGCGGACTGTCCAGAGAGAGGGATTACCCTGAACTGCGGCCTGTCCACTGCCTGTCCATGTTCACGGATGTGCCCCGTTTGTGGTCGGGAGTGATTCATATCGCGTGGCTGTTTGCTGCATCAACCGCGACTGCTTCGCGGACGCGGAATCCTTGTGCGAACAAGGGGTTCGGCTTGTCCTGTATTAAACATGATGAGAAACAGACTGCCTCCTCTGTTGCAGCAGATCGTCGCGCCACTTCTCCAACTGCGCGGCCACGGTATGAATTCGGGTGATCTGATCGATACTCACGACTTTGGCCCGTGCGGCGACATGGTCGCCGAAGCGGGTTTCCGGCAGGTCAATGATGATGTTCGCGGCGTTGTGATTTATGTGTTCACCGAACCGTTTCAACACTTGGATGGCGGTTCGGATTTCTGAAGTTGTGGGTGTTCGCATAATCAGATGTGGATGCCTTGCGAGCGTGAGCGGCAGGTTAGTTGGCCGTGGTTCTTGTGGCGTTTGGGAAGCATTCCGGCGCGTTTTGCTTCCTCGGCAGTTACGGGATGCGCCCACGGTTCGCTGAAGCCGAGTCGCGCGGCGGCTTGCTCGGCGGCGAGTTTGGACGGGGCTTCGACAACCGTGCGGAGTGGATCGCCCATCAAACGGGCATACTCACGATCGGTGTGGTAGATGCCCCATAGTTGGCGGCCCGGTTTCAGAGTAGCGGTTGTGCTCATGGTGGTAGTTGAGCACAGTCCGTTGGCCGGATGGTGTATCGGATACACAGCATGCGCGCACAGTCCGCGTAGTGTCCGGCACGTGGTCACAGCGAAGACGCAATACAACCTCAAGAACGCGCGGGAATACTTCGAGGAACACCTCTGCGTTGGCGACTACTACAACGAAGGACAGCGCGTCGCCGGCGAATGGTGTGGATTGGGCGCGGAACGACTGGGCTTGGCCGGGAAAGTCCGCGCCGATGACTTCCTGCGGCTTTGCGAAAACCACCATCCGGGCACAGGCGAGACGTTGACGCAGCGGTTGAACACCACGCGGACGAAGGGCGGCCAGAACGCGGCCAATCGGCGGATATTTTACGACTTCACGTTCTCTCCCCCAAAATCCGTTTCGCTGGCGGGATTCTTGGGTATGGATGAGCGGATTCCTGAAGCCCACGCGCGAGCTGTGCGGTCAGCCTTGCGGGAATTCGAGGCATTTGCTGCGACTCGCATCCGGGCAGGTGGTGCACAGAGTGACCGTCTGACAGGCAACTTCGCAGCAGCTCTGTTCACCCACGACACGTCGCGCGCCCTCGACCCGCATCTGCACACGCACTGCATCGTTTTCAACGCGACTTTTGATTCGGTCGAGAATCGTTGGAAGGCTCTCCAGAACTACGAGTTGCTGCGCGCGAAGAAGTTTGCGGAGAACGCCTACTACCACGAACTTGCGCGCGAACTGCGTGGCTTTGGCTACCGCATTCGCAATCTGCTGCGCGGAGATTTCCAAGTGGAAGGCATCCCCGAAGAACTCTGTGAGCGGTTTTCCAAACGAGACACGGAAATTGACAAGGCACTGGCGAAGTTGTTGGCGGACAAGCCGGAGTTGATGGGCGGCAATCTCAAAGAGCTGCGTGCCAGACTGGCCACGGAGAAACGAACGCGAAAACAGAATGACATAAGCCGTGCCGAACTGCGGACTCTGTGGGATGCACAGTTGAGCGAAGCGGAACGTGCGATCTTGCGGCAGCTTTCCCAGCAACAGAACGCGCCTGCAAAGGAAGAGAAGCACGTCACTGTTGCTGAAGCGGTGCAATGGGCGGAGGACCATCTGTTCGACCGTAACTCGGTGGTCCTGGAGTGCCCGGTGTGGCAGGAGGCTCTTGGTCGAGCACGAGGCGAGGGCTTCTCGGTGGGCGAACTCACAGAGTTCACGCGGCAGCGCGGCTACATCCGGGATAGAGAGCGCCCAGGTGAAGTGACCTCGCGCGACGTCCTGCTTCGCGAATGGGAGATTGTCCAGACCGCGAAAGATGGCGTTGCCGCCTGCCATCCGCTGGTGGCCAATCCGAGACCGGTGAAGGCGACATTGGACGATGAGCAACGCAAGGCGCTCGATGCTCTGCTGTCTTCAACAAGCGCGGTATCCGTCTTTCGTGGCGGTGCGGGCACAGGCAAAAGCTTCGTCCTGCGCGAACTGGTCGAACAACTCCGAGAGTCTGGCCGGCGCGTTGTTGTCCTCGCCCCGCAGCGTCAGCAAGTCGTGGACATGGAGAAGGCCGGACTACCGTCACCGTCAACGGTCGCGAGTTTCCTTCTCAAGGGTGAACTCGCCACGGGGGCGGTTGTGGTCGTGGATGAGGCTGGGCAGATTGGTGGACGGCAGATGCTCGCACTGCTGCGTCTGGCCCGTGACCGAAATGCGCGAGTGATTCTTTCCGGTGACACGCGGCAGCATGGGGCTGTCGAAGCATCGGACGCCCTGCTCGCCATCGAGCGCCATTCCGGCGTTAAAACCGTCGAATTGCACAAAATTCGCCGGCAAGATCCGGCGCTGGGGCGGGACGATGAGGAGCGTAACCGGATTCGGGCATATCGCAAAGCCGTCGAATGGGCGGCGGCGGGCAAGGTGAGCGAGTCATTTGGTCGCCTCGATAAGATGGGCGCAATAGTGGCGTGCGGCCTGGGAGATCAAGCCAGCAAGCTCGCCGACGAATACCTCCGACTCACCGAGGGAGACGCTTCGGCAGTGGTCGTCTCGCAGACCTGGGCGGAGGTCCACCGAGTCAATTCGCGCGTTCGTGATGCCCTGAAAGCAAAGGGGCTGCTGGGGGCGAACGACACGGTGGTTCACGCCCTGGACAGGCTGGACCTCACGAACGCGCAGAAGCGCGACGAGCGGTTCTATCCGAAAGACGCGGTCGTGGTCTTCAACCAGAAGATCCGCGAGGCCAGCCCGGGCGCGAAAGGCAAGCTGGCAGGGATCGTCAGGGCGGGCGTGTTGGTCGAGGTTGGCGGACGCTTTGTCACCGTTTCCAACAAGATGCTCGACCGGATTTCGGTCTGCCTGCCGCGCGAATTGGTCGTTGCGGCTGGCGACCGGCTGCACCTGAAAGCCAATCGGAAACTGGCATCCAGCGGTCGGGTCACCAATGGGGAACTGGTGACCGTGAAGTCGGTTTGTGCCGATGGCGGAATTGAACTCACGGATGGCCGGATGCTGGACAGCGAATTCCGGGAATTCCTGCTTGGCTACGCCGTCACGTCATACGGCTCGCAAGGCAAGACGGTGGATTACGTCCTGTTCTCGGACTCGACCATCAGGGCCGCCACAAATGCGCAGCAATGGTACGTGACGATTTCGCGCGGACGGCGCGGCATCCGCATCTTCACGCCCGACAAGGAACAGTTGCGTGAGAACGTCACGCGCACCGACCACAGGCCACTGGCACTGGAACTCGCAACTGGGATTGCGCCACGTGCCGGCGTTCGACTTTGGGATCGGTTGCACCGCTACCTGTTGCGTTTTGGTCGCCGTGCGGCGGTCAACTTTTGCCAGCTCAAACTTTCCCGTCGTCGCAATAATCAACCCACACAAACCCATGAGCACAAAATCACCCGAATGTTGGGCGAGCGATCCGAACGCTCGCGCGGTCAAAGTCGAACTGTCGGCTGAGCAGAGTCTGCTGCTGCCGTTTGACCAGTTCGCCTTCGCTGAACTGAAGAACGAGGGAAAGCAGCAACAACTTCGGTTGGTCTTCGCCACACACGAAGTTCTGTTGCATGGCCATTCCCTGCGACGCATCGAAACCGCGATGCAGCGGATGGAACTGGCCTCCTTGTCTGCGTTGTCCGGCAACCAATGGTCACTCGTTCCTGACGGGCAGCCCGTAGTCATCGAGATTGCTGTGACGGAGACGGCCGCGACTGACAAGCAACCTCAAGCCGGCAAAGAATGAATGCCTCACGCGGGCAGTAGGTTCAGCAGGTGGGTTTTGACATATTTCCCAGCCGCTTGCGGATCGTAGGTGATGTCGGCGCGGAGCAGCGGTTGCATGTCTGAACAAAATCCGCGGTCCTTGAGGTGATCGTCGAGGATTCTGATGAACTCCGCCCGGCCCGCTTTCGTGCCTTCCTGCTTCAAGTAGTGCTCGAACGACGCGATGATCGCCGCCGGGTCAACAGGCGTTGGCGACTTGGTCAGCGCCCAATACAGATCGAACAAGTCTCGTCCGCGCTTCCGCTGGAACATCGCTCGCATCTTCGTGCCCAGCATTTCATGGATGTCGAAACCTTTGATGTGGGTTTGGACGGCCTTGTCACGGAACGGGAAACTGAACGGCATTTCGACGATTGCGCGATGCGGTTTGCGTTCGGTCACATTCGCTTCAACGACGATTTCCAGCGTCCGGTTCGGCTCAATGATGGAGCGCGTCGAGTAAGTCATGCGCAACACGCGCGAGGGTTTCACTGTGTTACGGATTGCCAATACGAGCGTGTCCCAAACCGAAGCTTTCGGCGTTCCCAAGACATCGGTGAGCACGCGACGAATGGCGCGTCGGATGTGCTCTGCCGGGCGTGTGCCAACCACGACCAGATCAATGTCCTCGCTGTAACGGGCGGGTGGCGCGAGATGGACTTTGTGCAGCAGCGTGCCGCCACGCATGGCGACTTGGGAATTCAGAAACTTGTCGTTGAACAGCGCGACCATCGCGCGGCACAATAGGAGGTCTTGTTCGACCTGATGCTGCGCCCCCCACGGCACAATGGCTTGGTGCGCCAGAATATCCTGGCGGGTGATTGGCGTCATATTTTCAACTCACTGGAGTTGTTGAACACCTGCCAGCGTTTGACGAGCGGGAGGTTGTCGCGCTTACCCTTGGCCGGAGAGAGCGTCACGGGTGTCAATTCGTCGGGCAGCCAGTCGCGAACAGCTTTCGCCAGGGACTTGTTGCCGCACGCTTCGATGACAAACCCCAACCGCTGCGCGACGGCAGGCTCGTTCTCCGCATCCAGTACGCGCCTGAGTTCACGAGCACGCAAGAGCGGTAGAAGGGGGCGAATGGTTTCCGCCGCGCGCTCGATGCCGCCGATGCTGGTCGCGTAGCGAACCAAATCATACGCCGTCGCCTCGGCCGTGCTGACCAAAAGTGGCGCGACCGCTCCGGCGGCTTGCTGTGTCGGCGTCCGCTCAATCCCCCGCTTGACGAAGAACCTGACTTGAACCCGCCCCACCTTGATCGTGCGGCAAGGACGGTTGGTCATCACCTGTGTGACTTGGAGCGCTTGCGGATTTGAGCCATACGAGCTGGCGGCGGATTGCAGCGCCAGGTAATACGGTCGGCCCAGCCAGGTGAAGTAGTCTTGAAGCCACCAAGTCGCCGGTGGCGCTCCCATGCTGCGATGTTCGGGGCTGACAATCAGGTAGAACGGCTGCCTTGGTGAAAGCCGGACGATTTTACCCCGCAGTCGTGACAACTGGCGCTTGGCGGCAATCGCCGACAACCCCGTTTCCTTGACCAAATCTTTTAGCACAATCGTGACACGCCCCAAGGCTAGGCGTGCATCGCACAATGCCTCAGCCGCGCCGATTCGGCGGGCCTTGGAGGCGCTTTTGGTCCGATTTTTCATTTCTGTATCGTATCGTCTGACGGTTCATTATGCAAACGCTATTCTTGGCCTTTTCTGCGTTGCTGAGCTCGCAACTGCGAGCAGCTCGCCTCCTGACGATTAGAAATCGGCCTGCAATTGAAGGCAAAGCCGCTATCGGCTAGGAACAAAAATACCCAAGGGTTCGAAGACTAGTCTGGGTAGAATAGGCGGCTGCCTGAGCGGGCGTTTCGCACTGTTGCATGGTGTCGGGTGTGGGACATTCCCGGAGTGAAACAATTTTCCATTCCTGGGGTTGGGCTGGGAATTTGATCGGCTTGACGATTTGATTCGTTAGTTGCGGAGCAGGTGCAGGGCATCCGTTGGAGATGAGGTTTTCAGTCGTGTTCATGTTTTGCGTTTCGTTTGTTAAAGGAGCGGGACTACTCTCTTCACCTCCTTCCCCGAGAGAGCAGCCCCGCTCCGAACGAAACGCCCTGCGTGTGCGCGCGCTGTCGGGCGACGGAGCATCAGCAACGGAGTGACAGCGGGCGAAAAGATGTTTCGACCGCTGGCGCGAAGTTGCGCGGAGCAACCAGAGGCGAGGGCATACGCGGGTGGACACGACCCAAAACCTCATCGGCGGATGCCGACACTGAACTGCGAGCCTTCCAGTCCTTTACAGATTACTCAGCGTCCTGAGCATTTTTGCTCAGAAGGGTAAGCGTCAGCCGGAATAAAAGGCGAGGGTTCAAAACCGACCCTCGTCTTTGAGTCGAAAGAAGTGCCAGTGAAAGTGCCAGTGAACGGGTGGCAAATGTGTAATTGGCGAGTACTTGATTTGTATTGCACGGGTACTGTGGAGTGCTTGACACGCACGCGAACATCCCTGATTCTATTGGCGTTCGACAGCTATGAGGCTGTACGCCTCTGGTGGCGGGGCGGTAGTAACGGAGTAGCTCAAATGGCTATTATCGTTCGATTCCGACCCTCGCCTCCATGCCTAAGTAGTTGATACTACGGGGCCTCTGGAGCGGTGAGGGGTGAATCTTCAACGAAACCTTCAACGAATTCCACTCTCGCCCACTATCCGGCGCGCGCCGGGGCTCTACAAGCCCACCGCCCGGGTGCGAGAGAGAATCAGCGGCATATCCTTACAAACATGAAAGTAGATATGACGCAACGGTATCGAAAGTTCAAACGCACGTGGGGGACCTACTACGCCTATGACAACTTCACGGGCAATTCGGTCAGCCTCAAAACCAAGGTGAAAGCAGAGGCCGTTCAGAAGGTCAACGCCATGAATGAAACGGAGCGGCAGCCGGGGATCAGCCTCGGCCTGGCCAAGGTGTATCTCAACGCCACCGATCCGAAACTCGCCACCAGAACCTGGCAAGAGGTGATGGAGAACATCGTCGAAAAGAAGGTCGACGAAACGCGCCGGCGCTGGGAAGTCGCCATCAAGGACAAGAACTTCGACTGCATCCGCAAGCTGCACGTCGCCGAGACCAGGCCCGAGCACTTCGACCGCGCCCTGGCCGACGGCAAAGTCTCGACCAACGTTTACCTCCGTCGCATCCACAACCACGCCCTCGGCATGGAATGGCTCCTCAAATCCGTCATCCCGCGCCTGCAATGGCCCCGCCCGGTGTTCGGGCAGAAACGCGCCATCACCAGCGCCGAGCACGCGGCGATCGTCGCCCGCGAGCTCAACCCCGAGCGCCGCGACTTCTACGAACTCCTCTGGCACACGGGCGCCTCGCAGAGCGACGCGGCCTGCCTGAGAGCCGAGGACATTAACTGGAGCAGCCGCACGATCTCCTACACGCGCAAGAAGCTGAAGTCCCGCGGCAGCAGCGTCAAACCGGCCCTTATCCGCTTTGGCGAAGAAGTTGAGGCCATCCTGAAGCGCCGCCCGCAGACCGGCCCGCTCTTCCCCTACCTGTGCACCGTGCGTCCCGGGGACCGCGCCACCGAGTTCAAGCAGCGCTGCATCGGGCTCAAGATCAAAGGCGTGAGCCTCCATTCATATCGCTACGCGTGGGCTGAGCGGGCGCTCAAGTGCGGCTACCCCGAGCGGTTCGCTCAGCAGGCGCTGGGGCACAACTCCAAAGCCGTGCACCACGCCTACTCGAAAAACGCCGAAGTGACCGTGCCCTCGCTCGACGACTGGGAGAAGCAATGGGAGAAGAACCCCCAGGGCGTGGAGAAGCCGAAAGTAGTTGCGGTAGATTTCAACGCGCAACCGGCGAGCCCTGAAACAACTCAGGCCCAGGCGCCCGAGAGCGCCCAGGCCCAAGCCGGGTGAACCACCCTCGCAGCCGCTAGTTCAACTCTAACGCCGCCGCACTGGTTTCCCGCAGGGAGCCGGTGCGGCGTTCGTTCTTTCGCCGCCAATACTGGCCGATGGTCTTCGTCGCCTCGTCGAGCCAGTCGCGGTCCGCGACCAGAGTAATCAACTCAATCGTGCTGAAGTACTTCACCGCGTTAGGCCGAGGCTTGCCCAGCGGACGCAACTTGCCTGAGCTGGCGAGGATCGTGACGTCATCGGTCGAACAGTTTAGCAGCTTGGCGACCTGCGTCGCGTGGAGACGCGCCGGAAGGTCCTTGGCCGCCCAGGCTCTCATTGCAGCGTGGATAGTGTCGCTATTCATAAACAGTCGCTTCGAGAAAGGATTCCCTCACCTCACGCCGCCACGGCCTGCGCCGCCGGCCGCTGCTGCTGCGCCTGCTGCACCCGCGCCGCGATCTCTTGCGCCGTCAGCCTTGCCGCCGGATTGTCGCTGAGCTTCTCGACCAGGCCGGAAACCGTTGTGAACACCCCGGCCTCTTTCTGGTGATCCATGAGCCACTTCGCGAACTGCGCATCAGCGGCCTGACCCTGCGGCGTCGTGGTGAGAATGGCGCGCGCCGTCTCCACGCCCTGGACGAGCGCTTCGTTCACTTTGCGGTTCCGGACCTGCCTGTACCCGTGATACAAACCGCCCAGGGCCAGCGCCAGGATGCTGCCAACACCCGGCAGGAACGTGTTGGTCACCGAGCCCGCCGCCTCGATGGCCCCCAGGACCTCCGGCTTGGCGACCAAGTTGGTCACCGGCACTTGCACCGTGTTCGTGTAGAACACCGGCACGAAGTTGGTCACTACGGCCGCGACCAGGTTGGTCGCCACCGGCTCGCGCGTCGCGTAGCCAGACACCGCGCCCGAGACAGCATTCGTTACATAAACGATGCTCGTTCGCTCGACGACCTGCGGCACGATGTTGGTGACGACTACGGTATTCGTCACCACCTCCACTACCGGCTGGTTTGTCCACGTCACTTCCTTCTTGTACGCCCGGTCCAGCGTCGAGCACCCGCTCATTCCGCCGACCGCCAACAATGCCGCAACCAATACGGCCGCACCACACCACGCACCGACTCTTGCTGTCTTCATTTTCTGTTTCTCCTGCGCGAAGAGCACCTGAGTTCATCCCGGCACTCTTCAAGAATCTTGGTGTTGTTATCCAAGCACACGATGAGCTTGGCATTCGTCGCGCTCTGCTCGGCCACCACGCCGCGCAGGCTTTCCTGATAGCATTCGCGAGACTGCTTGTGGTCAGCGAGCAACTGCTCGTGCTGCTTCACGAAGTAGCGCACCACCCACACGCCAAACAGGCCCAGGAGGACCAGGCTGGCGATAAAGAGCCAGCGATCATCCTTCGCCGCTGCGTGGTCCACGCCTCGCAGAAATTCACTCATGTTCATGTTCGTCATGGCACCATCACTCGCTCCATTAGCAGCCGGTTAACGCGGAAGAACTCTGCTCGGTTTGTTGCCGGAAACCAAGTGGCCTCACCCGTCACGCTTCCCCAGGCCGCCAGGTTCGTGCTCCGCCCGAACACCGGCGCCAGCCGGATCCACGGCTGGCCCGCCATCACCGGCGCTGTCGGCTTGCTCTCCCACGACACTTCATTGCTGAAGTCCGACTCCAGCCCGTTAGTGCTCACCACAGTCGCCGCGAAGAACCAACGCCCGTCGTGCGGCAACGCCACCGACTGCGTCAGCGCCAGCCCGGTGTTGGTCACGAACTGATACGAGCGCGTATTCGTGCCGTAGTAGAGGCGATAGCCAGCAGCGCAGTCGCACGGAGACGCATCCCAAGCCAGCGTCAACCGCTGTGCGCTCGCTGCAGCGGCCCACGCCAGCACCAGAGCTGTGAGAAGCCACTTCATGCGCGCACCAACTGCACCGAGCCGCTGCCACCAACGATTAGCGCGCCATACTTCGAGAGCATCGCCTGCGCGACCTGAGAGATAATCGGCGGCGCATCGCTCTTGCTGTACTTCGTCGTGGTCGAAGTGCTGTCGCTCCCGGTGCCAGTCGCCGCGTGCGTAGCGTGAGCCGTCGTCACCGTGTCGAGCCCCTCGCCAGCAGGTGCGGCGGTCCGGTCCTTGATCAGGAGTTCACGCGCCATCTCGCACACAGCGAACGACACCGGCTGCGGCACTTGCGTGCCGGGAACGAAGTTCGTCAACACCGGCGACATCGTCGTGCTCGTCACCAGATTGCGGTCCGGATCAGGGCAACGCTCACGCGGCCATTGCAGCGCCTGCGTGTCGTGCGCGCGGTAGCCATGAAATTGGTATTGCGAATCCACCAGCCGCGTCGCCATCACCAGCGCCGCCGCCTTCGTCGTCGCCGTGGCCGCCGTCCAGGCCGACGCATACAAATGCGCCTCGAAGTAAGAATCAGCTTCCGCCACCGTGGCGTAGCTGTTCGCCGTTGCCAGGCCAGTCCCGTCTTCTTTGATCAGTGTGAGAGCCATACAAATTCAGTCCTAAGGTGCGCAGTAGTACCACTGGTAAACCGGCCCAAACGGGCCGACGATGTCGTCGCCGCACCGGTAGCGCATCCAGTACCGCACGTCGTCACTCTCGAAATCGCTGAACGCTCGCACGTGCCGGAACTGCCGTACCGTGCTTGGCACCTCTCCGACGTAAGTCTCGATCCACGTCTGTGACTGGCGAGACCAATACAGCTCAATCGTTCCGTCAGGGAACCGCCCCTGCTCGAACGCGAAGTCAATCAGCACGTCGAACCAATAGAGCGGCTCGCCTTCGCTCTCCGTAAGGTTCAGCCCCGTAATCACCGGAGACGCCGGCGTTCCAGTCCCAGCGTTCCGTCGGCGCCGCTGCTGCCGCAATGCCAGCCAGGCGCGGACGATATTGCTAACGCGCCTGTTGGGTCGGCTGAGATGTAGCAACTTGGCCATGTTTCTTCGGCTCCTGTTGGTTGGTGGACTTCGTTGTTGCCGTGCTGCTGCCAGCAGCAGCCGGCACCGTCGCAGGCTTGGCGTCCGTCGCTGCCTCAGGAGGCAACAACGGACGCCGCACCCGTCGGATGATTGGTAGCAAGCCGCTCATCGGTTAGATGGCGTTCACGCCAATCGCGATCTGTTTCCAGTTCGTGCCGTCGCTGATGGCCAGGCACGGCACCGAACCAGTCCCGCCGGCGCTCAAGTAAATGATGCGTCGCGGAAACTTGGCGGCCGTCACACCAGCAGCGGTAGCCGCGGCAACGTTGGTGAAGGTCGGAGGCTGAATCTGCTCACCGCTCCGAATCTTCTCGAAACTCCAGGGGATCAATTTGCCCATACTTGTGTCCTTTCAGGAAAGGCAAGCGCCGGGGATGTCGCCATCCCCGGCTCATGCTCAGTTGTTGTGAGTGATCGCCACCAGGCGCACGTTCTTGTTCTCCCAAACGCGAACCCAGTTCGCCGCAGTTTCCAACTCCGCCGCAGTGGGCGAGTCGCCTGCGACAGAAGCGCTGGTGAACTTCACACCGCGAGGATGCAGGATGTAGCGGCGCCGGTTGATCAGCACCGTATCGCTGTCGAGCGGCACGCGCGCCAGTTCCACGCCCTCAGTGCCGAAGCCACCTTGCAGCGGCGTGCCGCTCAGCGGAGCAACACCCTTGGCGAAGGCGCCCTGGCCAAACAGGTAGGTCGTGTACACCGTACCGTCAGTGGTGCCAGCCCGAGTGGGCAAGCTGTCATCGACGACCACGCGCCGGCCCTGGAAGCTGGCCAGACTCGGCTTGCCTTCGCTGTCGGGCAGGAAGTCGATCAGATCGAGCTTCTTGAGTGCCGCCTCGGTAGCCGAGTGCATCGCCACAGCAGTCAGCTTGCTGGCCGCATCACCGAGCTTGGCGCACGCGTCCACGAACGTCGCACCATTGAGCTTCGTCGCGGACGTGGTGGCCGCCACCGACTCGGAATGAATGGCGAGTAAGTTGCCCGCCATCGAAGCCGCGGCGAACATTCCCTTGAGGCAAGAGATCACCAGCGACTCATCCGTCCGCGCCCAGTAGGCGCCGACCAGATCCACGATTGCGCCCATCGGGTCATCGCCCGAAACCACCTTGGCCAGGTGGTTCACCGACCACACCTGCGCATCGTTGTGGATGCGCGCGATGTCGGTGTCAGCCGCGATCTTGTTCACCGTCAGCGACGCCGAGTCACTCAAGAGCTGTCGGGCCGCAGTCAGGTCCTTCCAGAACGGCATCTTGACCTCACGGCCGCCGCCCTGTGCAAGTGCATCAAACTCGGGCGCCATCTCAATGATGCCCGATTCGCCAAAGCGCGACAGCTCAGCCGTCCGCTCAATGGCGTACTTCTCGAATTCTGTCGGGATGATCACATCCGCGACTAAGGTCTTAGCCATACTTCACGTTCTCCGGTTGTGATCCGTGCTTACGCCGCAGCGCGCAGCCGCGCCGCCAAGCCAGGATCGGTTTTTTGCAGTCTCATTTGCTCCGTGAGGTTCCACGTTTCCTTGCGGAACGGGTTCTTCACGGACTTGTTGCCAGCTCCACCGGAGCCGTTGCTGGCAGCACCGCTGCCCGCATTCGATTCGAACAGATGAGGAGCGTCAGCAACCTGCTGCTCGACCCACTCATCCAAAGTCATGGGCGTGATTCCATCTTTCCCAACACGCACCGTCTGGCCATCGGCCTCGTAGGCGCGCGGCGCACCGTCCACCAGGCGGAACACAGTTCGCGCTCTCGCGGTGATGTCAGGAATGGCCGTCGGTCGCAGCCCGCGCTTCGTCGCCGTGGTGATAATACCCTGGTCAATCTGAATGGCGGTCAGGCGCGCATTCAGTGAATCACGCTCGGAGGTCACGGCAGCGAACTGCTTGTCCCATTCGGTCTTCGCGGTCTTGAGGCGGCTCTCGACAACCTTGTCCACTTCGCCGCTCTTGATTTGCTGCGCTTCCTCGAGCCGCTGCTTCTCCTCAGCGAGCTTGCGCACCTGCTCAGGGTCGATGCCCTCGAAACGTTTCTTCTGTTCGGCGAGCTGGTTGCTCAGCGCGATGTTGTTCGCGCGGAACTCATCCAGCTTGGATTTATCCGCAGCACCATCCACGTCCAGTGTCCAGGCGCCATCACGCTCCACGTAGAGCGATTGCTGCTCCGCCGGGATTTCATCCTTCAATTTGACTTTGTATTTTAGTGCCATAACTCACTCACGAAGCCAGGGCGCTACCCATGGGCACGCCACTCGTTTTGCCGACCGTCACATGCGATTGGCCACTCGTGCCGCTCGCCACATTCTTCTTCGCGTCCTCGCGCCTTTGCTGTTCAAGCAGCGCCGCTTCCTCTTGGTTCGTCCTGCCTTCGGGCAGTACCTCGCCGCGACGGAACAAATCAAACATGGTGTCCTGGCTGATCGCACCGGCCTGCCACGCGGCGACGATGGCCTGCACATCCTGGCTCGCCAGGCCCTTCGTGCTGAAATCCGTGTTGAGCGTCATCAGCACCTGCTCGCTCTTCACGTCATCGGGCAGCTCCTCCGTGGAGTTCCACCAATAGACCCAACGCAGGACCTGCGTCAGCGACTCGCTGAGACTCAGCGCCACATTGCCGAGGATGCTGTATTCACCGGCTTGGCGGAGCTCGATCGCCGTGGCGGTCTCACCGACCTTCTTCATGTCCTCCAGCATGCGAGAACCGAGAACGGCCATGAGCCTTTCATCACGGTCCATCGCTCGCTCATGCGTAGTCAGGCCTTGGCCGGTGAACTCCAGAAAGCCCGCAGTAGCACCAGGCGTCTCACTCACCCAGGCCGTGCTGGAACCGATCCTCAACGAGGCACCCTTATCAAACCCACTCACCCATGCAGTGGGCAGCGCCGTGAAATGGAGGCCATGCTTGAAGTCAGCATTCAGGCGGTAGTGGTCGAGGTTCACCGTGATGATGTCTTCCAGCGGACCCCGATCAATCTCGGGCCGCGAATGCCGCGGCCCATGGAACACGAACGGAATCAGCGGCAGCGGCTTGCCCAGTCGCAGCGGGATCCTCGTCCCCACGAGCTGCCATTCGATCTTAGCCCCACGCCGCTGCGTCTTCTTCGGCTGCCACAGCTCAACCATGCAGTGGTAGTCGTGTTTGCCGGCGACCGGCTCACCATCACCAGGCACCAGCCTTAGGACGCGCATCTGGTCCACGAGGCGAAGATCAAACCCATCATCATCTGGACCGGGCTCAGCAAGCACCTGCTCCTTCAGGACGACGAGCGTCGGCACATTGCGGCCGTTCACCCGCTCCACGCGCCAGTTGATGATTTGCTCGGCACGGTAGAACACGACGTAGGCGCGCAGTTCGGCCTGGTCCTCCCAGTCCACCAATGTGCCAGCGCGACCGAGGCCAATGACATCACCGACCACCACCTTGGCGTAGCCCGTGAGGGTAGTGCCAAGCATGTCGGCATCGTTCTGGAACACTGCCATCGCCCGTCCGACACCAGCGCCATCAGCCGGAAGTTTCACAAACGGCGGGCGACGAAACATCAGCCCGAGGTAGGCCTCAGAGGTGCGCGCGCTGGCATTGAAGTAGGAGGCGCGCTGCACGTAGGCGGCGAACTCCTCGTCCGTTTGGGAATCGAGCCGAGGCAGATACCTCTCGCCGCCAGCTTTGACGGCATCCTCGCCGGCCAGCACATCACGCGCCCGCGCCCACTCCGTGGCCGCGGCGTCGTAATCAGGATGCGCCGAGTTTACTGCCATCGGCGCAATCCTATCCCCGGTTTCTCGCGGCAAACTGCACACCTGCCCGCGTCAGCATCACGCGCTATCTGCCGCTATCCACAGCCATCAGGAGTCATCACTTTTCCCGCAGGAATCCATTGACGACGTTCAGCGCGGACCACCGCTCCTGCCAGGCTCCGCGCCGGATGCGCCTCGGCGGCGCAACCGGCGTTCCGCCTGTCCGTCGCTCAGGCCACCACGACCGGTCGCAGCCTGACCCTCCACCCCCGATGCTGGCGCAACAGGGGTTCCGGGTCAGGCTGCTCCCTACGCTCACTCCCACCCGAAGCGCCCGCTGGGGCAAGGTCAGCCACACCGCCTGTGGCGGTGTGGCACACGGCCACCACCCACCGAACTCGCCCAAGCGCACGGCCGCCGCAGGCCCCGCCATCTCCCTGTGCTTCGCAACGGGAGATGGCGGGGCCTGCGGCTCATCGTTAGCAATTCGAACGGCACACTGCTGGCGCGACCTCGACCACGCCATCCCGATCCCAACCAGCACTGGCGTTCGACCGCGCTCCCGCTTCGCGCCGTCGAACACGCCTTCCCGATTCGAACGTCCGCGGCGCAGCCAGCGCGCCAGGCTAACGCCTGTCACGCTGGCTGCTTCCGCTCGTCGGACATCCAACACGCTCCCGCTTCGCGACCACGAACGCCCGTCCCGACACCAGCGCCGGCAGAACGTCGAACGTCCCCGGACCGCTTCGTTCGGGCGCGTTTACGATGCAGCAGTCGCGCCAGCCTCCCCTTAACCCCGCGGCTGGCACGCCTGCTGCAACCATTGGAATGCGCCCTGCCACTCCGCTCCGGACAAAGACAAAGTCAGTTAATGGACTCCTTCGGGCTGTCGGATGTCGTTCGCAATCCTACGCGTCCAGCGCTGCCGGGCGGCCCTACCGACCTGAAGAAGCTCTCTCCACAAAAAAGTGTGAGAGAGCTTCTTCAGGTCGGTAGGGCCGCCAGGCGTTGGCAGGTTCTGGTCGGCGTTCGTTGGGAGCGGCTTCAGTGTCGGGTCGCTGCGTTCTATTTCCAGCGCGTTTCGTTGCCGGTGCAGTGGTGGCGGGCGGCTGGTTGTCCCCCGGCGTTTCGTCCTCGTCTCCCGTGGTGGCAGCCGTTGGTCTGGCGGTGGCTGCGTCTCAGCGGTTGGTTGCGCTAGGCGGTCAGCGCGCAGGTGTCTGCAAGAGCAACGCCGCCAACCAAATGAAGTCAGCCTCTCCTCCGCTGGAGGAGAGGAAGAACGACGAACGACCAACACTACCAACGCTGCACCGCTTCGCGACCACGAACGCGCACCCCGATTCCAGCCTCGCTGGTCATCGAACGTCCCTCCGCTTCGCGCCGTCGATACGCCTTAACCAAGTCGAACGTCCGCGCGCACCCGTCGCGCCAGGCTGACGCCTGTCACGCCGGCTGCTTCGCTCGTCCCAGTTCGAAAGTCCCTCCGCTTCGCGTCATTTGATGCGCACCACGAAACCAACACTGGTAGAACATCGAACGTCCCCCGACCGCTTCGTTCGGGCGCGTTTACGATGCAGCAGTCGCGCCAGCCCCCCTTTAACCCGACGGGCTGGCACGCCTGCTGCAACCATTGGAATGCGCCCTGCCACTCCGCTCCGGACAAAGACAAAGTTAGAAAACGACTCCTTCGGGCTGTCGGGCGTCTCGGGTTCTCCTACGCGTCCAGCGCTGCTACGCGGCCCTACCGACCTGAAGAAGCTCTCTCACGAAAAAAAGTGTGAGAGAGCTTCTTCAGGTCGGTAGGGCCGCTAGGCGTTGGCAGGTCCTGGTCGTCGTTCGTTGGCAGCGGTTTCAGTGCCGGGTCGCTGCGTTCTATTTCCAGCGTGTCAGTTTGCCGGTGCAGTGGTGGCGTGCGTGCGGTTGTCCTCCTCAGTTCCGTCCGTCTCTCCCCTGGTGGCAGCCGCTGGTTTGGCGGTGGCTGCGTCTCTCTGGCTGGTTGCGGTAGGCGGTCAGTCCGCCAAGATGAACGCCACAAGGTGGGAAACCACCCCCGCCGACCAGGCGTCGCGAGCTTCTGCTCTCCTGTCGCTTCTGACTCCGTCCGCTAAGTCGTGGCAAGCCACCGCAGAACTCGCGACCCTTGGCCGGCCCCCAAAGGCAAACAACGCCTGACTCACCGGCTTTCCACTGCGTTGCACTCCGCTCCGCTAACGGTCGGCCCCGCGTCCGTGCGCAACCCCCACCGCGCCGCCGAAGAACACAGAAGCGGCGGCACTGTCCCGGCGCACGACGCGTAACCTCCCTAACGCTCCGCTACGTTCCACTTCGTGAAAACCGGTGAGACAGGCGATAAGGCCAGTGCGGCTCGCACCCCCGGCCAGCGCATCACCAGTCCTAGCTCCGGAAACGCTCGCAAGCTCGCTGGCCTCCGCTGCGGCCTGGTCATGTGCTGGCCCCCATTCCAGCCTCACCTCCGGCCGGGACTGCGGAGCGCTTGGCCTAAAGGCTCACCCTGTAACCCTTGAGCCACGGCCAGGCGCTCCGCAGTCCCGGCCAGAAGTGAGGGCAGCGCGTGCCCCCGCGACCCAAACGAAGCGCGCCAGACTGCCAGCTTTCGACACCCGCTTCGCTCCGTGACGAAAGCTGGCAGACTGGCGCTTGAGCATAGTTAGTCTGGCCTCTGGTCGGGCAAGCCAACTCGTCCCTGCTCCCCTCCCTCCTCGGCATGCCCGACCAGAAGCCAGAACAACGCGGCCCCCGCGACCCACCACGAACCGCGCGCGCCAGCTTCAACTTCGCTCCGTTCGGGGCTGTCATGGAGGATGCTCCCGGCTCCAGGCACAACTGACATTATCTTCAATAGCTCCCCAACACCGGCACCCGCTCCGCAGGACCCCCGGTGCCGGGTCCCCGCCGCCTTCATCGCAAATGTCCTCCTGCCGCGGGCGCAACACACTCGGACCTTCGGCGGCCCGCTATTGAAGATAATGTCGTGTTGTGCCCTGAGTCCTCTCCGCGCCTGTCACGAATCACTGCTTGCGGCCGGCTGCCCTGACCCTGCGCCCCCGCCGGCCGCGCAGTGCTCGCGCCAGTCGCTCCGGCATCCTTCACGCCAGCCCCTCACTCCGCTGGTTCGGTCAGTCACGCGCGCGGAAACCCGCCCACCCCGTAAGCGCCGGCCATGCTGCGGCCTCGCCCCCTCCGCTTCCCAGGGGGCTGCGCTTAGAGGCCGCGCAGCTTACGCTGCGTCACAGTGCGCGGCTTCGTCGCCACCAGATACCGCAGGCAGTCGGCGGCATCGTCGCCGCCCGCGCCGTCCTCGTCGCAGTCCACCTTTAGCACGTCTTCAGGCCGGTTCGGATCATGCTGGAGCGCAGGCAGGCACTCCACCAGGCGGGCACACCGCTCGTGGATGAACAGCCGCGGCTTCACTCCGTTCGCCGGATCACCGAAGCGGTGCAGGATCTCGGCCCACCCGCTCACCCGCTCCATGTTCGCCGGCTTCAGCGTGATGCCCAGCTTCGCATACTGCGACGCGACGGTTGAACCGTCGCTCTGCCGGCTGAACACATCCGCACCTGCCACAAAGCGCTTCAAGTCGGCTATCTGCAATTGGCGGTCGGCTATCTTGTGCCGCGCCAGCATCGCCGCCACAGCCGGCGCATGCCGCTGCGGCAGCCAGAGCCGCTCCGCGTGCTCGTCCACCACAAACAGATTGCCATCCCCATCCGTGCAGCAGAGCAGCACAACGGTGTAGTGGGTGAACCCATAGTCCAGGGCGCAAAACCACTCCCGCGCCCTGGTCTCGTCAAAGTCCGAGACGATGTGCACCTCCCGGCGCAGCGTCGTGAAGAACTGCCCCGCGGCAATATCCCAGTCCCCATCGAGCCAGGCCCGCCGCTGCCACCCCGTCAGCCCCTCGAGCACGCGCATGTACTCCGGATTGTTCCACCGGTTGTCGGTCACCCGGGCCGCGACGAACCGCGTCTCCGTCTCCGTGTGCCGCTGCCACGGTTCAATGAACCGCTTGCGGTACCACGCGTGCCCGACCCCACCCGGATTCGTCGTCGAGTAGATACGCGGGCGCCAGTTTGGCTTGGACGTGCGGCAGCAGGTCGTGATGTCCTGATACTTGCGCGCCGTCAGTGTGGTCGCCTCCTCAATCCCGATCACGTCGTATTCCAACCCGAGGTAAGCGTCGATGTCCTTCTCGTTCTGGAAATGCCCCGCGATGATGCGCGAGCCGTTGTCAAAGGTCAGAATCCCCCGAAACGCCGAAAACTCATGCCCCAGGTTCGTGAACACCTTCCGCCGCAGGTCCTCGAAGTGCTCCAGGTTGGCTTTGCCAACCTTCCGCAGCAGCAGGCACTTCAGTCCCGGCACGCGCTGACAGTCATCAACACCCATCTGCGCCAAGAGCCAATGGCTCTTGCCGCCGCCCCGGGCCCCGCCGTAGCCGACTGCCGTCGGCCCCTCGGCCCGGTCGCAGAGCCGCGCCGCGGCTGACGCCGCAAGCTGGCGGCTCTGCAGGACGACGTCGGCGGCTTGGAACCGGTCCATCTGGTCCTTTGGACACCCCGCCCGGCGCCCGACCATGAAATAGCGTTCCCAGGGCGTCATGCAGTCCTCTCCGGCAGCGCAGGCACCGCCTGGACATCAACCACTTCCCCCGGAAGTGGTTCGCCGTAGATCTTCTCCAGCGCCACCTTCACCTCCACCCGCACCGCTGGCAGCTCGTCGCCCTTGCGCCGCTCGCCGCCGGTGCCAAGGCCCGTCGCCAGCCGACCCAGCTTGCTGGCGATTTCCAGCATCCGGGCGATGTCTGCCAGATTGGCATACACCTTCTCGCGTGCCATGTAGGCATCCAGCCCCCGCTTCGCGGCGGCAATGGCCCGCTCGTGCATCGCCCACTCCGTTTCACGGAGCTGCTGCTCCCGCGTGCCCCACTCCGCAGCCTTGCTCCGCGCCACGGCCTCGACCGCTTCGCGCTCGACCACCGCCAGGTGCGCCGCGTGCGCGGCCACCCGCGCTGGCCAGTCAAACTTGCTCGACCACTTCCCGACCACCGTCAAACTCTTGTCGAGCTTCCGTGCCACTTCGCGCAGGCCGCGTTCCGGTCCCAGGCTCAAATACAAGCTGAACGCCGCAAAAGCTTTATCGCTCTCCCTCGGCTGCTTTTCAAAGATCATCGGCATACCCCCTCCTTGCCGCTGCCGGCATCGCCCGCGATGGCGTCGCGGTAGATGACCGCCCACAGGTCACGTGCGGCGGCGTGGTCGCAGAGTTCGAGGGGGCACCCCGCCGCGTAATAGGCGTTCGACCGCTCCATGCCCACCTGGGTCACCAGGTCCACCGGCGACCGCGCCAGCCGTGCAGCGAACCCACCCGGCCGCGCTGGCACCGCACCCAGCTCCGGCGGGCAAAACAGAAACCGGAGCAGCCGTCCCTTAGAACTATCTGCTGGTATCCTTGTTCCTCCAGTACCCCCTGTATCCTGGATACCTTGGGTACCTATACCTCTTCTACCTTCTATACTCATAGCTACATACCTTTCTTATCCATGTCTCTCTTCTGATTCTGATTCTGATTCTGATTCTGATTGGCATCCTTCCGGCATTGCCCCGGCAATGCCCGGGCATTGCTCAGGCATTGCCTCGGGCATCGAACCTTTCAAATTGCTCGGTTTTTTGCGTGCCCGCTCCAGCTCGCCGCTTGCGCAGCCAGCTGACTCGTCCTGCGGCGTCCCGGTCTGCCAATGCGCGGGCATTGCTCGGGCATCCCCGTTCCGGCCTTCGGGTTTATGAAGCCCATCGCTATCGCCCGCCGGCACAAGCTGACCAGGTCATTCACCCCGAACACCCGGTAAAGCTGGGCCCGGTGGTATTCCACGGTCTTGGGGCTCAGCCCCATGTCCGCCGCGATTTCTTTCGTCCCCTTGCCCGCCCAAATGCCCGCCAGCACCTGGCCACGCCGACCAAGGCCCTCGAGTTTCTCCGCCAGCTCCGGGTAAAGCGTCGCGCGCATCCTCACTCCTTCTCCCAACGCTTCCTCGCCGCCGTCTTCCCGTGCTCAGATCGCTGCGCAAAACTCGCCTCCGACTTCCGCCACTCCTCACGGCAACGCGCCTGCTGCCAAAGGCCGTCCTCCAGCCGAAAATGATACCGGTTATCGAAGATGATCCCCTTGGTCCGCGCCCACTCGACCTCCTTGCAGGCGCAGACGCGCTGCAAGTATTCGTCATCATCGGGCAGCCCGGCGCACCCGGTATGGTTCCAGTAATGCCAAATCGCTCGCAGGTACCCCATGCCCACGGCATCGGAGTAACCCGCGATGGCCTCGAAGAAGTCATTGCCGTAGAACGGCAGATATGCCGACGGTTTCTTCATACGTTCCAAACAGTTTGCTTCAGGGTGTTTTCGATCATGGCCCGGGTCCCGCCGAGCCGAACAAATTCCCGCAGATCCTTGGCCGGCGGCACATAGACCGCGTAGGGCAGCTTGAGCTCACCGCCCACCTTGTGCGCGCCGTCCAGGCCAGGCTTGTCGTTGTCGGAGACCACGACCGCCGTTGCGCACTGGTGCTGGCGCGCGTAGGTGCGGACTTCCAGACCGCCGCAACAGCAATTCGGCCGGCCGACCGCAAACAGCCCCAACTCCACCGCAGCGGCGGTATCGGTGGGGCCCTCGCAGACGAAACAGGTCTTCTGCGCGGGCACCGCGGCGAGGAAGATGCCTTGCCGGCTGCCGCGCACGGCGAACTTGCCGCGCTCGTTGCGCAGACGAATACCGACCACGTTTCCGTAGCCGTCGCACATTGGAAACGCCCACGCCGAATGCGCGGGCGCCCAGGCCGCGCCGACCGCCGCCAACGACGGCGGGGACAGGCCGAGCGCTGCGGCGAGCGCCGCCACCGCTTCGGCCGTGGTCCCGGCAAGCCAGGCCCGGTGCATCGCGGTGGCGTTGATCGCCGGCGGCTGCCGCCTCGGCGGCGGCGCCACCGGCCGCCCCCGAGCGCCATCGAACGGATGAAACCACCCGCCGTTTTTCACCGGTTTGGCGGACTGCACCCGCATGCACACCACGCCGTAGTCGCCCACGGTGCACCAATCAGGCTTGCCGCATTGGGGGCACGGGCTGGCTTTGCTGACGCGTCGGAAGCTCAGTTCCACGCCGGGTCTCCTTTCGCCGGTGCCGCCTCCACCCGACGCCACCCGTTCCGCGCCAGGGCATCAATCGTCGCCGACGCCTCGTCAAAGCTGACCTCGGTGTCGTAGCCGTACTTGCGCAGCACCTTCGCCTGCTTGAAGGAGCAGAGCTTCCCCTTCCAGCGCCGGAATATCTCCGAGATCAACTGCTGACCTTCGGCAAACGATACCCCGTCCGGGTTGATGCCCTGCTTGGCCAGCACCGACCGCTGCTTCTCGCTGAGCCGTCGGTCCCGGTCCCAGCCTCGCGCCCGCGCCGGCTCGAGCGCCAGCACGTCGAACGGGTCCACCGACTGCGTCGTGAACCGCGCTTTGGCCACCAGATTCGCCCGCCGTGCGGCCTCCGCGAGCCGCCTCTGCTCGCGCAGCTCGGCTTCGGCTTCATCCAGCGCCTCGGTCATGTTCACCGGCCCGCCCGCCGCGCTGACTCGCTTCACCGCCCGCTCCAGCGCCTCTTCGCTCACCTTGCCGCCCAGGATGTCCGCGCTGGTGATCAGCTTGTGCCTGCCGGCATTGCCGACAAAGTCCACCACCAGGCAGGAGGGCTTCGCGCTGGCGGCGATGGCCGCCTTGCGCGCCTCGGCCGTCTCTGGCCCGTCCACCACGCCCGGCAGCGGGCGGGTGGACCGGCCCACCATCTGTGAATACAACGACCGGCTCTTGGTCGGGCGCCCCATGATCACGACCTCCACTCCCGGATCGTCGAACCCCTCGGTGAGGACTCCGCAGTTGCACACGACTTGCAGCTTGCCGTCAGCAAACTTCGCCAGCACTCGCCGGCGTTCCTCCCGCTCCGTCTCGCCGCACACCCATGCCGCCATGCCGGAGCGATGCCGGTTGAGGATCTCCGCCGTCATTTCCGCCGCCTTCACCGACGCCGTGAACACCAGCGCTCGCCGCGCCCCGATGATCTTCACCGAAGCCGACGCCATCGGCTGCAGGTTTCGCTCCGCTTCCATCACGGCGGCCAGGTCGCCGCCGTTCAGGTCGCCCGCGGTCGTGCGAACATCGGAGTAGTCCAGCCCCTCCACGTGCACCATCTGCTGCTCGACCGGCACCAGCCACCCGTCGTGAATCGCGTCGAGCACTTCGTAGTCGAACGCTACCGACTGAAAGACCTGCCCAAGGGCCTGCTCGTCCGCCCGGTCCGGGGTGGCGGTCACCCCCAGCACCTTCAGCGCCGGGTTGGTACGGTAGTAGTCAATCACCCGACGGTAACTCGGCGAGGTGGCATGGTGTGCTTCATCAATGATGAGCAGGCCAAACTGCGACGGGTCGAACTTCGACATCCGCCCGCCGCCGTCACCGCCCGAGCACTGGGTCTGAATGGTCGAAACGACCACTCGCGCCACCCCGAACAACCCGCCCTCGGCCCGGTACTCGCCCATCTCCACGTCCGCCTTGAGCCCGGTGACGCGCTCGATCTTGTCCCGCGCCTGGAAGATCAATTCCTCACGATGGGCGATCACCAGGGCCCGGCGCGGAAACACCCGCCGAATGACGTCGGCGAACAACACGGTCTTGCCGCCGCCAGTCGGCATCACGACCAGCGTGGAGTCGTTCTCCTGCCATTCCTTGAAAATGGCGTCCGACGCGGCGGATTGATAAGGACGTAGGATCATAATGGCCCGTGCGGCTCGACTCAGTTAAGGTGTGGCTTCTGCGCCGCCAGGTGCCGCTCCAGCCGGCGCACCGCCTCCTGGCGGCGGTGCGCCTTGGCCTCACGCGCCATTCTGCGCCGGAAGTGCGCTGCCACCCGGCACAGTATCCAGCGGTGCGCCCGGCCGAGCAGGCCGAACCACAGGTTGTCCACCCGCTGGATCACGCATCCCCCCTTTCGGCCTTCCCCGCATCCGCTCCGTCTCCCGCCTCCTCCCATTCGTGCGGCTTCGGGAGGCCCAGCAACCGCTGTTCCGCCTTCGTCAGTTTCAGCCGGGCAAGCAGCGCCTCGCGCTGGGCCGCCTTCGCATGCGCTGCCAGGCGCGCCCGCACATGCTCCTCAATCTCCTCGCGCTCCGCCTCCAGCCACCTCGGAACCAGCTCGCAGTCCCGGCGCTCCGCGACGCTCCTCGGCAACGCCCGCCGCAGCACATAGTCCGCGTTGTATTCGAGCAAGTCGGCCAGTTCATCCGCCGCCTTCAGCACGTGCTGGTAGGCGTAAGCCACCTTTTCCCCGGCCTGCACGATCTGCTCCCACGCGCGCTCTTCGGCTGTTTGCACTTCTGCCCCCTGTGTTTTCATTTCAGTTTTCATGTGGTCTTGATTTCAGCGTTTCACCTTTCCGCTCTTTGCTTTCTCCCGGAACTCCTTGTCCTCCCGGGTCACGCAGGTGTTCCACCGGAACTCCGAAATGAGCCCCCGGCCCCGGCACAGCGTGCACTTGTCCGACACCTGGCCCTGGCAAGCCGGGCATACGGCAAACGGTTTGGCGGTCTTGATGTCCGTCCAGACCTGGTCCAGTTGCGAGAGCGCCGACGAGTAACTCACCTCCGCATACAGCGGGTCCTTCTCGTTCTGTGCCGTGCGCAAAACCCCCTTCAACCGGCTCAGGGTCGTGAGCCACTCCTGCACTTCGCCCGCCCGCTGCCACAGCGGGATCAATTGCGTCGGGATCGGCCAGCCCGTTGCATCCAGCACCTGGGACGGCGGCGGCGGCGCCGTCCTCCCGCTCCCGTTCGCCCCACGCCGCTGCATCGGCGGCGGCGGCAGACGCCTCTTGATGGCTGGCGCCGTCACCGCTAGGCCTTCAGCCGCAATGGCTTGAACAACCTCCCCGCGCTGCGCTGTGGGGACCCTGGCCAGCTCCCGGGCGGCTGCCAAGGTGGGCACAGCTGTGCCCACCTTCTCAGGCAGGCTTCGCACGGCTTCCGCCCCGGCAATCACATAGTTGGTGTAGCGCTTCTCCCACCCCCACTTCTTCTGGCAGTACTCGCGAAAACTCGAGTATTCCCCCTTGTACAGCCGCAAATCCCGGATCTCCGCCAGTGCCAGCCCGACTTCCACGAACGTCTGTTTGCCTCGTGCGATCATTTTCTCAAGCTCCGCGAGCCGTCTGGCCTCGTGGACATTCATTACTCGTGTATGGTTTGTCATTGGATCAGCTCAGTTCGATCTTCAGGCGCGCGGGCATGCGCTGCTTGTTCAGATACTTGGCGATCGCGCACCCGCTGATCCGCACGCCGCCTTGGCCAATCACCGCCACCTCCCGTCGGATTTCCCGGTGCAGGCCCACGCCGCCAACCGCTACGAGCTTCTCCCGGTAAGGCGGCTCCGTTACCGACCGCCCCGCCTTCGCCAGCCACTTGTCGACGGCCCACAGGCCTTTGATCACCGTGTCGCTCATCGGCGCGTCCGGATACATCTCCACCAGCAGCGGCCACAGTCGCTCCAATCGCTCCCGGTCTTCCCACGCCAGGTTGTAAAGGCACTGCACGCACGACACCGTGCGCGCCGACGCCTTCTCCCCGAACCGATGCCCCGTGCCGCGCACGAGGGATTCCAACGCGAACGCGGTTTTGTCCCCCGCCAGCAACTGCGCTTTATAGCGGTCCAGGCTGCCCACGGTTGCGCGCCCCTGATTGATCGTCAGGAAACCCAGCGCCTCCTCGCGCCGGCCTGTTGTCTCAAACACCAGGCACGGCAACTCCGGGATGTCCCCCCGCAGCTCCGCCGCCAGCTTCCGGTGCTGGCCGTCCACGATGAACCACCGGTTGTCCTCGCGTAAGGCCACCACCAGGCACCCGCACGCAACCCAGTCCCACGCCCGGCTCAACTCCTGCACGCGACGCTCGTTGATCTGGTCGCGCTGGTAGGCATGGTCCACCTCCAGTTCCTTCGTCGGAACCATCAGAAAATCCCCCGGCTTGTTCTTGATCGCCCAAGGATACCGCGTGGACACCCCGCCAGCCCCCTGCGGGGTCTGCTCTGCAATTGTTCGTTGCTCTGTTTTCATTTCGTGTCTCAGCATTTCAGTTTTCAGCGTTTCAGCTTTCTCCCTTTACATGGGGATGTTGTCTTCAAACTCCGCCTTGAGTTTCCCCCACTCGTGCGGCTTCAGGTCAGTGTTGGATTTGTTCGGGAACAACCGTGCAATCGTGTCGAACCACAGCTTCTCGATTGCCTCGGCCGGCTTGCCGGTTTGCGCCTCGTTCAGCGCCGACCATGCCTCTTCCATCGTCGCTGTGGCTGTGCCCGGTGGCGGTGTGGTAGGGCGTGCAGTCCCCTGCGCGCCGCTCGGCACCGGCGGCACATGCCTCCCATTGACCGATTTGCCTGCCATCGCAGCCGTCCCCGCCAGCGCTTGGAACTTGGTCCCATACTTCGCCAGCACCGACCGACGGTCAGCCGCCGCGGGCGTGCGCATGCCACCACCCAGCGGATTGAGCCACTTGCTCTTGAAATAGATCCCGCCCTTGTCGCCAGTCTCAGGCCCGCCCACGACCTCGAAGTCGACCAACCGCATCGGCCCACCGTCCACCGAGTTGTCCATCAGCCAGAACGGGTCCAGGCCATCCCAGCCGAACACGGTTTTCAGCGTGTCCATCGTTTTGGTTTGGACCGTCCCGTCCGCCTTCACCAGCACCACCGTGTGCTTGAAGGTGTAGCCCGACTCGATCATCACGCACGGCATTGCGCCGCACAGTGACCCGGTGGAGGCCTCGTAGATGACCATCTGGTCATTCAGCTTGCTGACGTATTTTCCTTCCTGCGGTACTTCCATAACTTTCCTTTCGTTGTTTGTTTTCTACCGGGGAGCAGACGTGCCCCCCCAAAATCCATGTCCATCAGTGTTCATCCGTGGTTCACCCCTCAGTTGTTCTGGAACGACTTGATCGGCGGCGGCGGCAACACCGGCGCCGCTTTCGGCGCGAACGCCTGCAACGGCGAACCACCATCCGAGTCCTCGTCGGAATACATCCCCAGGATCGCGGCCCAGGAGTAACGCCGCAGGTAAGTCAGCGTGCTCCCCGCGCACTGCACCTTGGTTTTCCCCTTCTCCTCCGTGAGCGGTATGACCACCCGCTCCGACACAAATTCCCCCGACTCATGCGTCAAAACCGACTCCACGCCGATGCCGTTGGCATCGCTAATCGGAAACTGCATCAAGCTCAGCTTGTGCTTCGCCAGAATGGGCCGGCTCGCCTGTATCACCGCCCCAAGCGAGGCGTATTTGCTCTTCAGGAACGGGTTGGTCGCGTCGAAGACGGCCACCGGCATTTCCGCTTGCGCCATCGCAAGCGCTGCAGCCAGGTGTGTGATGTGCTCAGATCGTGTCATAGTTCTCCTCCGGTAGGTGCGTTACTGCACCCGTGTTGATTGTTGATTTGTTTGGTGCCCGTTCGGCAGGACTGCCACGAGCCACACCCGCAGCCTTGCGATCTTGTCTCCACGTTGAAACGGCTGCGACTGTGTCCGAATCTTCCAGCCGTTCCGTTTGCAGGATGGATAAATCGAGGACATCGCCGGCGCGGGCACCACAATGCTGTCGCCGATTTCCATCCGGCGGATCACATCCACCCAACAGCCGTAGCGATTGCCCGGCGCTTTTGCCGGCGGCAGCGGGACACCTTTCTCAATCTTGATTTCGTCGGTGTTCATTCTTGGTTTGGGGACAAAGGGCGAGGTGTTGATTTCTCTTTCTCCAAATCGGCAATCGTAAATCCCTAGATGCACCCACAAATGCGCGCGATTTCGATCTCGATCTCCACATCCCGCCGGTTGTAAGCCAGCGCGCTCTCGCGGTCCGCGCGCCACAGCAACGGAAAGTCCCGCCCATTACCCAGCTTCGGCGGCAGCCCGAGCACCCGGGCCACGTCCTCAACCCCATTGCCCTCGAACGAGCGCCCGAACGACAACAGTTCCAGCGTGTCGAAGACCGACTCGTGCCACGTAGGCCGGCCCTTCCAGAACCACAGCAGCGTCATCGGGATCTTCAGCCCGTGAACACGCGCGCGGTTCACCAGCATCGGCAGGTCAAACCCCTTCACGTTGTGCCCGCCCACGGCCACGCCATCGGCCAAAGCATCGCCCAGCAGCGTCAGGAAGTTGCCGACCAGCTCCTTCTCGCTGGCGGCGGTGAACGACTGGATCCCCGTGTCATCCCCCGCGCCGATCAGCACGGCCTCAGCCGTCTTCCAGTTCAGCGCCGCATCGGCCAGGTAGTCGGCCTTCCTCCGCGCAATGGCCGCTTCAATCTTCGCGGGGTCCTTCAAATTCGCCGGCGCGGTGAACTCTGGCGCGAGCGCCAGCAGCTTCGCCTCGTCCTGCGGAATGGTCTCAATGTCGAATACGATGTGTTTCATCTGTGTGTTGCTCTGTTGTTGTTCTTCGTCGCCGGCAGGGCGTCGCTCGCCGAGCGCGCCGCCGCCGAAAGTGTTTGGCCATTTGCTATTGGCGATTGGCTATTCCCCCCTCTGTTGCCTCTGTTGCCTTGTGTGAAATCATCGGCAGGCCCAGCCTGAGCTTCGCGTGTGTCGTGGTTGAGCCCCCTCTGTAGTGCCCACTCCAGGATCAGCAGCGCATCCGCTGTCTTGAGCGTGATGCCCTCCAACTGGGGAAACCTCCGTTGCGCCTCGGCCTTGAGTTTGTTCTTCCAAATCCCCTTCGACGCGCACGCCGAAGCCGTGCCCAGGCGAAACTCCTTTTGCCAATCCCGCGGGAGCACAAGCTCCAGCCTCATGCCCAACGTTTGGATCACACCCTTGAGAAACCCGGCATTCTCGCCAAAGCGGTACGCGTAACACGCAGGTTGGGCCTTTCCGGCATAACCACTCGTGGCCTCCATCACGCAGACGGTCTCCACGCCTGATTTTTCCGACGACACCTGGATGCCCCGGAGCAAAGCCACGATGTCACCCCCGGTCGCCGGCATGGGCCGGCACCCGGCCACCCCAAATACACTGACCGCAATTCCACCAGACAACCCGGGGTCGATCGCAATAAGGGTGTTCACTTCGCCGCCCTCCCTCCGTGGAAATTGGTGAAATTCGTGTCTGCCTTCCGACCAAACTTTCGATCCCCGCTCCGCAATGCCTCGATGACATCGGGACCATAGAACCGCACGCGCCCCCGCAGCCTCACGCACGGCAGATCCTCGCTCTTCACCATCCGATCTATTGTGTTGACGGAAACCTTCAGTGCTGCCGCCATCTCGGGCCGCGTGAACCATTTCCCCGCCTCTCCGACAGGCGCCGTGTACGCTGCGGCCCTCTGCCGTTCCCGTGAGTTATCTGTAGTCGCCAGCATGAATTCGTTTGTGCTGGCGTCATCATGCGCCCCTGCCAGAGCGCCAGATACGGGAACACGGTGGAACCAATGGCCACCATCGCGACCAATGTTTACAGGGGTGAAATGTACAGAGGGGAACAGAGGGGAACCAACGGGGCCCTAATCCACACGCAAGTAGTACCGTTTGTTCCGTCCCGCAGGAACAACCAATTCTTCGCGCAGCGCTCGCAACTTCCCCGTCCGGTCCTTGAAATAGTCGGCCAGCCTGCCTTCCACCGGGCGCGTGAACTCGCCCTTCTCCCTGACGTAAGGATCAATCTCAGCCAGAAAATACCGGGCAGTCCTCGCGTCAAAGGCTTTCTTCTCTACCAGGTACTGAAGACAAAGCCGCGCCTTCACGCGCTCGCGCAAGTCGTAGTGCACTCCTTCCACCCACACGTCTTCAAACCCCGGCCGGTAACGCAGCCTGCCCAGTTCCACAATCCCGTCACCCCGCATACCCGCCGGCTGCACCCCCGCCGCTGCGAGCCCGGGTAAATACGGTTCAAGCACCGACTTCACAGCCTCCGCAACCACCTCCGCCAGCATCTTCTTAAACGCAGCGGCCTCGGCTGTGTCTCCACTGAGAACCCGCCCAATCCTTGCAAGCTTCTTTGGCGCCTTCTTGCCGCTTCGCCGTCTTCGGATTGAGCGGGGAGCTTTCATCCCCCACCTCCCTGCCTTCCCCACTTGGCCCTGATCTTAACCGGCCCACCGTCCCACAGCCGGCACCGCTCCGCCTCACGGCACAACCGCCGCCATCCCCCTCGCCACTGAGGGCGAGAGGGCCGGACAACGAGGCGCGTGCTGGAGGGGGACGGCACCACCGCGGGGAAGTAGCAGGACAAAGCAACCCCGCGACGCAGTCGGTCTCCCGATCTGCGCCAGTCACGCCGGACTCGCGCGCGACACTGCGGGCGGCCTCCTTGCCAGGCCCCCGCCCTCACACTACACTGAGGGCGCTATACCAATAGCCTGTCTGGAGGGAATATTTCCGCCGGGCAGTGCGGGGCTCCCCGGAGCGCTGAAATCACTCCGGGGTTGCTCCCATCCCTAGCCAGGCGTGAGAACTCGGCTCCGCCGCACGGAGATCACCGTGCGGCACCTCGCCAAGCGATGCCGCTCAGCCGCCGCGCCCCTCCGCCCGATGCGCCACAGCTCTCGCCGCAGCACTTCACGATGATAATGACGGTTGCTCCACTGGTACAAGGCCCGCAACACCACCACGGCGGCGCCCTGCACCCAAATTCCCGTTGTTCCTCGACACATTCTCATAGGTTTGTTAGGTCTATTCTCATGCGTGAGCCGCCCGCTAGACGGTTCCCGCGATCTACCCGCCTTTTTAAGCGACCCACGGGAATTTGACAGAATCATTCGAATCCAAAGTCGCGCCACAACCGCATTCGCCGCCAACCGAATTCACTTCTTCACACCATCAGCCGCACTTCACCTCCTGCCCTTCCTCCTTTCGCCCGCGCCGCTCACCTGCTAGCCTCCGTCCACATGAAAAGCTCAGAACCACTTGCCCACCTCTACTCCCAAGCCGCCAAGCGCCGGTTCTTCCGCCTCACCTACTCCAACACCGGCCCCGAGGACGAACCCAAGCTTTTCCAGGGCCGCGACGGCATTGCCTTCAACGAGATCGCCGCCGCCCTCACCGCCCAGGGCTACGAGTACGGCACCACCATCCATTTCTACCCCGATGATCGCCGCGCCCTCAAAGACTTCCCGAATCTCCGGGCCGGCGACCTCCTGGTCCTGACCACACGCCCGCCCCTCACTGACCGTGAGGGTTTCCTCAAGCCCAAGAAGATCATCCGCAACTCCGAGAACGACCTCGAGAAACTCATCTTCAACCAGCTCTTTAAGTATTTCGCCCACTGCACCCGGACCCAGCTCGAACTCTCGCCCCTCGCGCAGCAATACCTCGCCGCCGATGTCCGCAAATGGAAATGCCTCGAATTCTTCGAGGTCAGCCGCGTGACCCACCCCTACGCCGAAGCTCACGTGCGCCGGCACGCGGCCTCCGCCGAGAAGCCCGATGGGAAATTGCCCTACACCGCCGCATTCATCGTCCACGTGGACTCGCTCCCTGGCGTTGAAAACACCCACGCCCTGCCGTGCGGCCTGCTCGCCTGCTTCGGCATGGACGGTTACTCCACCCTCATCTGGAATCGCATCGTCCGCCTCAAATACCCTCACCTCCTCACCAAGCCCGGCTTCGTCATGGCCGAGCTCACCTTCAAGGAGCCCATTCCCCGGCGCCCCCTAACGCCAGAGTTTGCCGACAGCCCGTCTCGCATCCAGGTCAAGCTCCTGACCAAAACCCAGTAAGCCGGCCCTTGCGGCTCCCGCCTATGCCGCCACCACCCGCGGACCGTGCGCGAGGAACTCCCCCAGGACCCCGACCCGGTTGCCGAGCAGATACGACGTGAAATCCAGCCCCATCCTGTGCTGGTCCCCGCGTGTCTGCTCGATGTGAGCCGGCGAGTCGAAGCCGAACCCAAACATCTTGTCCCGCTTCCCACCGACGGTCTTCACCGACCGCAGGAACTCCACCATCTCATCGTGGCTGAAGACCAAGACTAGCTGCGACCACCACGAATTGATGGTTCGGTCATTGTCCCCGTCCTGGCTCGGATAGAGCGCTATCAAGAAGATGAAGTCCGCCTCGGGCGGCGTCTCGAAGTTGTTGTACCACGTGTAATACTTGAATCGTCCCCCACGCTCGTGGGAATAGGTCCGCGACGACTTCACCTGGACTGACATAGCCCGCGTCAGTCGCTGCGCCCGGTGAGTCACTAACAGGTCTACACCCTTTTGCTGACGCGAAGCCGGTACGAAGATCGCGTACCCGCCAGAAGCCGGAAAATGACGGGACAGTTGGCTCGCTACCGCGAATTCAGGATACGGAATAGTAAAAACAGGATCCATAGGCAGAAGGTATCTGACCACGGCCGAGTTGTAGCCTCAAGGCCTTTCGGCCTTCGCGTCATTTGGCGCAATTAGCGGACCTCCCGAGCGCTTCCCCCTTTCCCCTTCTGTTCGTTCCCCGTTCGCCCCGTTTTCAGGTCTTTCACCGCATGTGCTCTCTCTGCTGCACGGAGGCTTCAGTCTCTCGCTCTCACCAGCCCGCTTTAACCGCAGGGGGCCGGACGCGGTGCCCTCTGAAGACTACTCCCGCTGGCCGCCCTGCTGAGCGGGCTTTTTTCGGTGAAGAGCGAGAGACCGAAGCCGAGCAGCAGAGCACAAAAAAAAGACCATGAAAACGAACAAACAGAACAAAGCAGAAAAGAAAAACAAGTCAGAGCTCCTGAGCCGATCCGAGCAGGTGAGCGGAAACAACAACAGCCAAACGGCAACGGCAACCGAACAACAACCCGCCCCGCAAAAAACCGTACGGCCCTATGTGAATTTCGCCGAACGCGACCGCAACCGCCAGCTTCCGACAGACAAAGTCCTCGACACCCTCCGCCAGTTTATGCCCCGCGCCTACGAACTCGCCGAGGTAGTTGGCAAGTGGATTTGGATAACGTTCCCCGAGCAGCCCATTGAGAAGCTCCGCGCCGACCTCTCCCAGCTTGGCTTTCACTGGAATAACACCCGCAAATGCTGGCAGCACCCGTGCGGCGAGACCCTTCCCCGCGGCCAGCAGAACCCCCGCGACAAGTACGCGACCTACTTCCCCGCCGACCGCATCGCCGCCTAACGCCCTCCGACAATGAACACTCAACTTGCTTCAACAATGAACCCTCAACCCGTCCTGCCCGGTCTGGACGAGCTTGTTAAGCCGTTCAAATTCAATGCGCAGCCCTACGTTTACAAAGTAGTTCCCTTGCGCGAGGCCCGGACCCCGGACCAGATGACCCTTTGCGACACCCCCGAAGCCGCCGCCGCTTACTGGCGCTTGCACGTGCCGACAACCGAAGCCTTCGACCCCGAATGCGAATGCTTTACCGTCCTCCTCCTTAACACCCGCCGCCGCATCAAGGCCCATCACCTTGTCAGCGTTGGCACCCACGACACCTTGCTAGTTCACCCCTTGCAAGTGTTCCGCCTCGCCATCATGACCTCCGCCGCCGCTCTCATCCTGACCCACAATCACCCGAGCGGAGAACCCACGCCGAGCGAAGCCGACATCAAGGTTACCCGCGACCTCATCCGCGCTGGCCAGCTTCTGAAAATCGAAGTCCTCGACCACGTAATCATTGGCAACCCCCGCCATTCATCGCTCCGCGAGCTTGGCTACTTCGCAATGTAGAAGGCCCACCATGACCGCGACACAAGCCCAGTTCCGCGAGCACCTCGCCGAGATTGCCAACACCGGCCCTTGGCGCGGTGTTTACTTCGACGGCCCGCAATCCGACCAAGACCCAGAAGGCGAGGAAATCCCTGTCTGGATTGTTTACGTAGGCGACGAGGAAGCCGAGCCCACCGGGACCGTTTACCACGTTTACAACTTCGCCCGCGCTCAGGCCCTCGCCGAGCGCATCGCCCAGGACCGCCGCCTTGAACTCATCCACGAAGCCACCACCGCCTGATTTATGAACAACAACACAAACAACAACAACGGACACAACACCGACAGCCCCCAGTGGGATGTCGTTTACCAGTACACCCGCTCGCAAGCGATTGCGGACGGCTTTCAAATCGAGGTGACGAAAACGGCACAGGAAGCGGGAATCCGCTTCCCGGTGTTCATCACCCGCGGAGTCTATGAGCAATGCGTGGCCGTTCCGCCCGGTGTCACCGGGCAGGATGAAGCCGGCCGGCTTTGGGATGTCGTATGGATGCTTCGCTTCGCGATCATCCGCGCCAAGCCCGCCACCAGCCGCCTAAGCTTCGCGCTCTACGTCCGCCAGAGCGACAAGCACCCGGCCAGGTTGATGACCCTCCGCGCCACCGCTGGCGCGATCGACATCGACGACCCCGCTCCTGCCATCACTTTGATGCTCCCCGACGAGGATTGACCCCGCACCGCTGGCCCCGGGCAACCGGGGCCAGCCCCTCACCATGAGCCAGACTTTCCTTCACTTCGAGCAGCAGACCCGGGACGCCGAGCAGGCCGCGGTTGACGCCAAGCGCGCCGCCAAGGAAGCCGCCGCCAAGGCCCGAGCCGAGGCCAAGCAGAAGGAAGAATCCGAGAAGCTAAGCCGCCGCCTCGCCCGCGAAGCCGCCTACCGCCGGAAGCACCCGCCGGGCTTCGCTCAGTGCGGCATCAATTGGTACCCCGCGGGCTCAGGCTGGACCCACTGCCACAAGTGCGGCCAGCCCCTCATCTACACCACCGACCCCAACGCCCTGCGCCGCGAATGCCCAGGCCGCAGGCCATGACAATTCAGCCAAGGGGCAGTCACCCGGACGCAAGTCCGTTGCGCGGCATTCTACATTGCCAGCCGGTGACTGCCCCCTTGGCCAAAAATTTCGCGCGCTTCGCGCGCCTTCCTTTTCCTGCGCCGCTGGGCCTTACGCCGGCCCAGACCCGCGCCAAAGGATTTATCCTCTGGACACCTTCTCTTTCTCCGGACGCGAGGCTCCGCCCTCGACCCGCCAGGACTTAGCAGCCCTGGACCCGCCTCCTCTTTCCCCGCATCCTCCTGCGCTCATCCGCGAATCGGCTTCCAACCAGGCTCACGACCACCTACCTTGCTTGCGACCGAAACCGATATGTCCAGACCCAAGAAGAAGATCGAAGTCAGTGGCCAGACCCTACGCGGCGAAAAGCTCGCCTACGGCGACGCTCCGCTAACGCGCCTCCTCAAATCCAGTTTCGAGAACTGCGACATTTCTCTCTCGTGCCCAATCAACGGTCTTGAAGCAGACGAGTGCCTCTTCCGAGACTGCGTCATCCACGCCACCACGGACCAGGCCAACCTCGACTTCGACACCTCCATCTTCGAGCGCTGCAAATTTACCGGCGAGTTCCCTGGATGCGACTTCGGCGCCCGCTCAACGCCGAACGGCAAGACCCGCGGCACCATCAAGGACTGCGACCTCCGAGAAGCCATCCTGGATA
>Ga0302243_1000246_pt1 | contig 56511 bp, 54 predicted proteins | sample AAG_UR_Met_MG_FD_193514 | JGI IMG/M metagenome (GOLD analysis project Ga0302243, IMG submission 193514) | Enriched activated sludge microbial communities from anaerobic digester in WTTP, New Holstein, Wisconsin, United States - AAG_UR_Met | ecosystem: Engineered > Bioreactor > Anaerobic >... | reverse complement strand
AGGAGAACAAGCGGTTGACCAGGAAAACACTGGCGTTCTCCAAACGCCAGTATCGTCTGGATGCGCATATGGCGCTCTACTTCGCCAATTACAATTTCTGTCGGCCGCACGGCTCGCTGAGGCATCCAGATGCCTCAGGGAGGATGAGGAAATGGACGCCGATGAGGGAGCTGGGGATCACCGATCGGAATTGGAGCCTGAAAGACCTATTGACCTTTCCTTATCATAAAACATCAGTATAATACAGGGTCTGTATCCATATTTTTGATTCCATGGAGTCTGCCGAGGCGTTCATGAGATCGGACCTGGTCAAGAGCATCGGCAATGCACAAAATTCCCAGGAGCCGCCAACCGTCCGACTCCTTCATATAGATCTGGTTCTCCACAAAGGGTTGTGATTCGTAGAAGAGTAAGCGCAACAAAGTCAATCCATGGCCCAACCCGTCCTTTATTATATTTGGAAATATCTAAAAAAATTATTTTATTATGGGCACACTTTTTTTTACAGCAGGACTTAAGACCCTGTCCTTAGTGGTTCAAGGGTTCGAATCCCTTCCCCCGCACCACCAGCCTCACGGTCAATGCTCCAACGCCTCTTTCGTTCTTGGTACGCTCTCAAAACCAGCAAGATGAACGGACGGGTTCTCCGATCCAATTCCATGCCGGAACGCTCCTACAGGGCGCACATGGGACACAAAGACATGGTATGGTCGGAATGGCAAGGTCATCCGCCGAGGCATGGATGGATAGATGGGGGCCTGTTGATGATGTTTGTATCAGCAGATCATTGAATGACATACATCAGACGGCTTGGGCAACGGACGCCTTGATGTAGGCAGGGCAACAACGTCCAACGCCATCAGGGGGCCAAGGCCCCCGAAGGCAACCTTTTTCCTATGGGCTGTCCTTAACATTAAGGAGGTGCTCAGGGGGCGGAAGCGAAATAATGGACGTCGTTCTGTTGCTTGGAATGGTCCTCATCGGGATCTTCACCGGAGCGGTGACCGGCCTCACAGGCGCGTCCGGCGTGATGGTGGTCGTACCCCTGGTCACCATGCTATTGGGCTTCTCGATCCGTGAGGCCATTGGAACGAGCCTGATGGTGAACGTCATCTCCTCCCTGGCGATATCGGTCATCTATTATAGGCATGGGAACATAGAGATGAGGTCCGCGTTCTGGATCGCCCTCGGGTCGATCGTCGGCGCACAGCTGGGAACGGTCTTCGCTGGCGGAATACCGGAGGTCGGCCTGAGCGGGACGTTCGGCATCTTCATGGTGATCATGGGCGTGGTCATCTGGAGGAAGGGGCTGAACCATGAGTCCATAACGAAGATCGCCAATAAGATCGTGAGGTTCGAGAGCGAGGCCCGGAGGAACCTGGTATGCCTCGTCCTGGGGTTTGCCATCGGTATCATGACGGGGATCCTGGGCGCCGGAGGGGGAGGGATGATCCTGCTCATCCTGATATTCGTCCTGGGATTCCCGATCCACCTGGCCATTGGCACCTCCTCCCTTCTGATGACGATAACGACCCTTTCCGGGGCCATCGGGTATTCGATGCAGGGGAATATCAGGCTCCTCCCTGGGTTGGTCCTTGGGATCAGCGCGGCATGCAGCGGCGCGCTCAGCGCCGCGTTCGCCAACAGGGTCAACGAACAGGTCCTCTCCAAGGTCGTGGGGGCGGTGTTCATGCTGCTCGGCGTGGTCATGACCGGGTTCTATATTGCCTAACCTCGGTTACGGCCCACATTCAAAACGCCTCCCGCCCATGGACCTAATACCGATGGGCGCCGAGCGAAGCGCCGGGGGGGGGGGGTCATTAAAGAGCGATCGCACGTCCAGAACGCGGCCCCGAGGCCTAAAGATACGGTGGGATGAAGAAGGGACGATCTCACCGCTGCTCTTCCCCGTCGTCCTCTTTGACCGATCCCTCACCAGGCTTCTTCGCCGGCAGCGCGCAAGCGTTGGTCCGGCGCGTCTTGATCACCGAGGCGCCCATGGCCACCCCCAGGATGACCACTATGACGAGTAGGGAGGTCAGCACGGGCACATGCACGTCGAAGATGCCCGCAAGCATCTTCGCCCCGACGAACCCCAAGATGCCCGCCAGCCCGTACTTCAGATAGCAGAACAGGGTCATGATGTGGGAAAGGGCGAAGTACATGGACCTCAGCCCGAGAACGGCGAAGGCGTTGGAGCTGAACACGATGAAGGTGGATGTCGTGATGCCCAGTATGGCCGGGATGGAGTCCACGGCGAACACGATGTCCGTGCTCTCGATGACCAGGAGGGCGATGAACATCGGCGTGGCCCAGAGCAGGTGCTTGCCATTGTCATCGGCCATGCGGACGAAGAACTTGTCTCCGTGATAGTCCTTGGTCACCCGCATGAACCTGCGGAAGAAGCGGACCATCAGGTTGCGCTCGGGCTCCACGGCCCCCTTCTCCTTTCCCACCACCATCTTGATGGCGGTGTAGATCAAAAAGGCCCCGAAGATGTACAGCACCCATTCGAACGATTCCACCAGCGTGACCCCGACCAATATGAACGTCAGCCTGAAGACCAACGCCCCCAGGATGCCGTAGAATAGGACCTTGTGCTGGTACTTCCTCGGTATGCCGAAGGAGGTGAAGATCAGGATGATGACGAACAGGTTGTCCACGCTGAGCATGAGCTCCATGAGGTACCCGGTGGTGAACTCCAGGCCCGCGGTGGAGCCTAGGTAGAGATAGACGCCCGCGTTGAAGACGATGGCGGCGCTGATGAAGAACGCCATCTGCAGCAGGGCCTCCCTCGTCCTGATCACATGGGCCTTGCGGTTGAAGACCCCCAGGTCGAGGATCAGCAGGGCGGCGATGCTGACGATGAAGATTAGCCACACCGCATCGGTCACTTGGTTCAAGGCCACCAGTCGTCCCCCGAGAGGGCAACGGCCATCGCCCCTCCCAGTGAAATTGTGATGAAGACGCAAAACGAGCATGCGTATATAGGGTTATTCGTCTGAACGCCCGGGGGTAGTGGAACGATGATATGATGGCCTGCGGGTCGGACGTCCCTAACGGACCGCAGGATGCTCGGGGCGCGGTCCCCCGCCATGCACCGCGCCCCTCCTTAGGGCCGGAACAGCTCGGCCAACGGGGTTCGTGCCATGTTGTTCCCAAGAGGGCATATTTCTAACCCACGCAGGCTAAATCGTTTTACCATGAATCCCCATCCCTGCATAACCTTTAAGGGGGTGCCATCGCTCATGGGGCCCGAGCGCGATGAGCAGAACGAAGGGACCGTACGTCGCCCTCGCCATCGTGATGGTCGGCGTGTTCATGTCCGTCCTGGACGCAGTGGCCTTGAACATCGCCCTGCCTTCGATAACGAGCTATTACGGCGTGGCGGTGGCGGACACACAATGGGTGGTCACTGGTTATCTTCTAGCACAGACCTGTGCGCTGATAATCTCGGGCAAGGTGGCCGAACGGGTGGGCCAGGCGAGGATGTTCACCATCGGGATGGTGGTCTTCGCCCTGTCCTCCCTGCTCTGCGCCCTCTCCGGGAGCCTCGGGCAGCTCATCGCCTTCCGATTGGTGCAGGGGCTGGCCGCATCGATGATGTTCAGCGTCTCCACCGCCATCGTGTTCCGGCTGTTCGACATCACCGTCAGGGGAAAGGCGCTGGGGTTCCTGGGCTCCACGGTGGCGGTCGGCGGCATGCTCGCCCCGGTGATCGGCGGGGTGCTGGTGGGCACCCTGGGCTGGCAGTCGATCTTCCTGGTCAACGTGCCCATCGGCATCATCGCCTCCGCCCTGGCCTTCCGGTACCTCCGGCTGGAGGAGAGGTTGAGCGAACGCCTGCGCATGGACTGGCCTGGGGTGGTGCTCTGGGTGCTCTCCATCGGCTCGCTGGTCCTCATGCTCGGCGTGCTGGGGGACACCGGAAGGTTCACCTGGGAGGTCGGTGCGTATGCGTTGGTGTTCATCATCTCCCTCACCCTGTTCATCCGATGGGAAAGAAGGGCGGAGGAGCCGCTCCTGGACATCTCGGTCTTCAAGGTGCGGAGGTTCTCCCTCATCGCCCTTAGCATGGTCATGTTCTTCGTCTCCATGAACATGGTCACCATCCTCGGGCCGTTCTACTACGAGGGAGTGATGGTCTACGACGCGACGACCGTGGGCATGATATTCATGATCATGCCCGGGGTCACAATGATAGGCGCCCCCCTGGTCGGAAGGATCTACGACCACAAGCGCTTCCGCCCCTACACCACCGTCGGCCATCTGGTGCGGGCCGGGGGGATGTTCCTCATGGCCTACGCCTTCCTGATCAAGAACCTGGAGCTTACATTGATGGCCTTCTTCATCATGGGGGTCGGGAGCTGCCTGTTCCAAACGCCCAACAACAGCGAGATGATGCTCTCCCTCCCGAGGGAGAGGAGCGGGCTGGCCTCCAGCATCCAGGCCACCACCCGGAACCTCAGTACGGCTGTAGGCGTGTCCCTTGCCACCATGCTCATGACGGTCCTGATGGGCTCGATGGACTACGGGGCGATCGCCGGCGGGCCGCTATCGGACGAGCTGGCGAGGTCCGTCGCCATCGCCGTCGCCTTCGGAGGGGCGCTATGTCTCGTCGGGGCGGTCCTGGCCCGCATGAGCGAAAGGACGGACGCGGTGGCCTCCTCCCAATGAGCCCCCGCGCGGCGATCGTTTTGGCCCTTCGGGCCGAGGACGGAAAAAAAGGAAATAGAAGGGGGGCCGTTGGCGCTTGCCATACCCTGCCTGGCCTGGACCTATCTCATCATTGCAGGACTGATGGAGCCCTGCTGGGTCATCGGGCTCAAGCGGTCCGAGGGGCTCAAGAGGCTGGGATGGAGCGCGGTCACCATCGGCTTCGTCCTCGCCAGCATGTACTTCCTAGCCTCGGCCATGGCCATGGGCCTGCCCATGGGCACGGCCTACGCGGTCTGGGTGGGGATAGGGACCGTCGGCTCCCTCGGGGTGGGGATGATGCTCTTCAACGAGCCTCATGACCTGGTGCGCCTGTTCTTCATGCTCCTCATCGTGATCGGCATAGCCGGTGCGCAGGCGACGGGAAAATGGGTCAATCCCTTTCGGGCATGCGCTCGAAGAACGGCACGCGCTCCCTCACCGCCCACCAGGCCTGGACCATCAACGCCCACCCCGCAAGGCTGAGGGCCATGCCCAGGAGCCATACCCACGGCTCGTCCGCAATGGGGGTCATGCCGTTCCCGGTCAGCGCCACGGAGAGGAAGAGGGGCACCAGCATGGCGGTGAGCCTGAGCACGACCCGGCGGTCCTCCACCCCCCACACAAGAAGGAGCAAGGCGGGCATCATGAAGTACACCAGCAGGACCTTCGGATAGGTCAGGAAGAAGACGACGGTGACGAGCGTGGCCCCCTGCCAAAGGGTCATGTCCTTCCAGTAGGAATACAACGTCGCCGCCCCCACCCCCGTCAGGGTAAGGGCCACCCCGGCCCATCCGGGAAGGCCGTACCCCAGCTTGCCCAGGTAATGCCACGGGCTTATGGAAGACCCACCGGTCGGATATTCCGGATTCCCGAGAAGGTAGTAGCGGAACGAGGGCAGGTGCTCGGGATAGAGCACGATGAACGGGAGCACCAGCAGCAGGGCGATGCCCGCGAAGGCCAGGACGATATGCAGCCTGGCGCGGTCCCTGGAGCGAAGGAACATCCAGGGAAGGACGATCACGTTGAACATCTTGGTCAGCACCCCGGCGCAGGAGGTGGCCCCGGAGAGCCCGGGGCGCTGTGCTATCAATAGAAGCAACGGGAGCACGAACAGGAGCGTGGTCACGGCCTCGTCCTGCACCCCGAACCCGAACTCCATCAGCCCCAGCGGATACGCCAGGTAGAGAAGGGCGGTGGCCATCGCCTTCCGCTCGTCCCATTTCCTAAGGAACAGGAACAACGTTAAGGAGGTCAAAATGGCGAAGGCGGCAAAGAACAGCTGATAGGCCTGAGTGGAACCCCCCGCCAGTTGCGGAATGACGAAGAGGTACATGATCAGCGGAGGCGACTCCGACTGGAAGTCCACATAGGGGACCTTCCCCGCCAGGATGTTCTCCGCCCGGGCTCTATAGACGTTCAGGTCGGTCGGCTCGCTCAGGACGTCCCCGAGGAACGGGCGCAGCACCAGTCCGTCGATGGCGATGACCGCCCCATAGAGCAGGAGGCCGAACACGATCAGAGCAAGCAATAGGTGCCGCAGGTCGCCCTTCAACACCCGGTCAAGGAGCCGGTCGGCCATGCCGTCCGCTCCTTTCGGCCCATCCTCCCGCTCCCCCTCCGTCATCCCATCTTCCTCCCAGCCCCCATCCCCTGGCTCGATGGGGCCTAATGTCGTTCATACATAATAGATGCGTGTCCCTCCTCAAGGGCACCATCGCCCCTTCCGCCCACTGAAATGGAGGATGGCCGGTCAAGGGACTAGCACCCAGATAACGGATGCCATCCGGGTGGCGTCCATTGCGACGGGGCGCTCAGGAGCGGACGAACTTCAGGTACGTGATCCCTTCCAGGTGGTGCATCTGGTCCAGCAGCTCGTTGATCTCCGAGGCGTCGCCACTGAGCACCATCATGTTCATGCACTTGTCGTTGCCGAGGTAGTTGTGTACATGGGTCTTGATGAGCGGATGGTTGTTGTGATAGATGTCGTGGATGGGGCCGGAGGCGCAGGTGTTGTTCACCACGATCAGCACCCCGTCCACATGGCCGACCATGGACCTCCGTTCGTTCGTCTCTGCGAGCATGGTGCGCATGGCCGCCCGGATGGCCTCGGAGCGGCCTCCGAAGCCCAGGTCCCTCTGGAGTGTCTCAAGGTCCTCCAGGTTCTTTTCGGTGAGGGAGATGCTGATGATCGGCATGTTGTTGGCAATGTTATTAATCATTATATATACTTTTTATAATTGTTTAATAATCACTGCCCCTCGTACGATAATGATCTCAGTGCCAGTATTCATCCCGATTTCATCACTACGCAGGAACGATGGATCGTGCTTCTCTCTCCAGTTCGACCGATTTATTAACATATCCGAAAATGTTATTAAGATGCACCGTATTAACGTCTCCCGAAGAAAATGAACCGCAGGCAGCTCCTCCTCGTCATCGGCTCCGTCGCAATGGTCGTGGCGCTGATGGGCGCGGCCATCGCCAGCGTAGGAGCAGAGGAGGACGACGGCCGAACGAAGGTCGTCGCCACCTTCTACCCCCTGGCCTACATGGCGGAGCGCATCGGCGGGGAAAGGGTCAGCGTGACGTCCCTCGTGCCGTACAACTCCGAGCTGCACTCCTGGCAGCCCGCCCCTCAGGACATGATCCGGGCGGACCGCGCCGATCTGATCCTTTACAATGGAGGACCGGCGGACGCATGGCTGATGAGTGAGGTGGTCCCCGGGATTGGGGCCGATGACAAGTTGATAGTGAACACGACGGTCGGCGTCCAATACATCTCCGGAGGGGATGAGCACGAAGGCGAAGGGGGCGTCGACCCCCACACCTGGCTGAGTCCCAAGCGCGCCCTGGTGCAGGCTCTGAACGTTTACAGGGCGCTCTGCGAGGTGGATCCGAACGGCTCAGGGTATTTCGCAGAGCGGTTCGGTGCCCTGAATAGGAGCCTGACCCTTTTGGATGCGGAGTATGAGGGGTTGTCGAACGGCAGCGTTTCCGGGATCATCATCTCCCACGCCGCCTTCGGATACGTCGCCTACGACTATGGGTTCGAACAGCATGGGGCCATCGGCCTGAGCGCGGACCAGGAGCCGTCCATCACCAATATGATCAAACTCGTTGAGCTTATGAAGGAGGAGGGCATCTACACGGTCCTCGTGGACCCCGTATACAACGACCGGTACGGACAGGTGCTGCAGGCCGAGCTGGAGCGCAAGACGGGGAGCGAAGTGACCGTGCTGAGCATCCATCTGGCGCTTGGGCCGTATGAGGACGAGGCCGGCCGTGCCGATTACGTCGACCAGCTGGCATCGAACCTCGTCAGTCTGAAAGCGGGGCTGGGGGTGGGATAGGCGATGGAACCGATCATCGAGGTGAAGGGCCTGACCGTCCGGCGCGGGCCGACCGAGGCCCTGACCAATGTCACGTTCGAGGTGGACAGGGGGGACTACGTGGGGATCGTGGGCCCGAACGGCGGAGGCAAGACCACCCTGGTGCTGGCGCTGCTGGGGCTGCTGCCCCGGGCGTCCGGCAGCATAAGGATCATGGGGCAGGACATCGACACCTTCGACCAATGGGAGAAGGTGGGCTACGTCTCCCAGTTCGCGATCAACTTCGATCCGCAGTTCCCCTTGACCGTCAGGGAGCTGGTGGGGCTGGGGCGGGTCAATCGCAGGAACATCGGCCGGTTCCGCACCAAGGAGGACTGGGAATCGGTCGGCTCCGCCCTGGAACTCATGGGGATAGCGGAGCTGGCGGACAGGCGCATCGGCACGCTCTCGGGCGGGCAGAGGCAGCGGGCCTTCGTGGCCAAGGCCCTGGTCTCCGACCCCGAGCTGCTGGTGCTTGACGAGCCGGTCACCGGCTTCGACCCGGTCACCCAGGAGCGGTTCTTCATGCAGCTGGCCAATCTCAATCAGAGCAAGGGGCTGACCATCCTGATCGTGTCGCACGACCTCACGGCGGTCTTCTGCCGCATGTCCAGGGTGCTGTGCGTGAACAGGGAGGTGCACGGCGCCACCATCGTGGATGGGACGGTGCCGGACGACATATTGAAGAAGGGGTACGGGGAGCATTTCCACTTCGCGTTCCACGAGCACAAATGCAGGGGGGAGTTCGCCGATGGAAGGCCTTGAGATCCTGACATCGATGTTCGACTATCAGTTCGTCCGGATGGCCCTGGTCGGAGGGGCGCTGGCGGCGATCGTTTCCGCCTGGATAGGGCTCTTTCTCATCCTTCGAAAGGAATCCATGCTCGTGGACGGGGTCGCGCACACCGCCTTCGGCGGGGTGGCGGTGGGGCTACTGCTCGGCTTCGATCCCATGTTGGGAGCGGTGGCCGTCTCCGCGGCGGCGGTCCTGGGGATCACCTACATGCGAAGGAAGGGGATGGCCCAATCCGATTCCGCCGTCGCGGTCATGATGGCCACGGGCTTCTCCCTGGGGATGATCATCGTTTCCCTGGCCAACGGGTTCAACGTGGACCTGATGACCTACCTGTTCGGTTCCATCCTCACCGTCAGCCGGACGGACCTCCTGGTCCTGAGCGCATTGGCCCTCTTCATCATCGGGTTCATGGTATTCTTTTACAAGGAGATGCTGGCCATCACGTTCGATGAGGACGGGGCGAGGCTGCAAGGCCTCCCCGTCCAGGCCATGACCGTGGCCTTCAACCTGCTCGTCGCGGTGACGATCGCCCTTTCCATAAAGGTCATAGGGATCATCCTGGTGGTGGCATTGATGGTCCTCCCCGGGCTGACCGCCCTGCAGCTGGGGCGCTCCTTCAAGGCCACGGTGGTCGCGTCAACCGCCTTCGGGACGATCGCGGCCCTGGCGGGCATAGTCCTGTCCGTTCTTTTCAACGTGTCCACCAGCGGAGTGATCGTCTTCACCGCCGCCGGGATCTTCCTCTTCGTGGCGGCCTACCGGCGGTTAGGATGAGCGCGTGCGCGGCCGACCGCTCCGCCTTTTATCGATGCTTTGATAAAAAATTGCGGTTCTTTGCAAATATTTTTAATTTGACCGCTGAAAAATGTAATTGATTTCTATTTCATCCTTCTATAATAGGCGTTAATGAAACGTTATTTCACAGGTCTTCAACAATCATTATATATCGTCCATAGCAGTTAACGGATTGGGGATTTCTATGGGCTACGAAGAAATGTTTCCAGCCATGGATAAAAGGTGGCATGACAATGCCACCAAGCGTTTTGCAAGCCCCTTCGTGGACAATCCGCACGACCGCATCGACGTGGACCCGATCATCTTGTCCGCTGCCGCTGTGGCTTGTGGGTACACCATAAGGGACTTCTATGAGAAGCCTGAGTTGGGTATACACTGCGTCGGCTACATATCCCACCTCTATGACCTACTGCCAGTCACGCACTGGTTCTTCTCGCTGCCGTGGGTCACCGAGCTGGGGCTGAAGCTGGTCTATAAGGAGACGCTGCCGCCGATCTCGACCGGTCCGATCTACTCGGCCCCGGAGGATGTCGACAAGATGCATGTGCCCAGCAAGGAAGAGCTAGTGAACGCGCAGGCGAAGTATGGGCAGTTGGCGACCGTGCCCATGTTCTACAGGATCTACGACTATGTGACGAAGAACCTGCCGATGACCCTGGTGCCCATCTCCTACGGGTTCGACCTGGTGGGGGCGGCGGCCGAGATGGTCGGCATGGAGAACTTCATCATGTGGACGTTCACAGAGCCAGAGGCCGCGGACAAGCTGGTCGACAAGTACACCCAGACGTCGATCAACGGCGCCGAGGCCCTGGCCGACAAGTACGGGTCGGCGATGCTGATCGTCGGGTCCGTCCTGGCCAACAACGACATCTTCAACGATGAGGGCGTCGAGAGGTACTCCGTGAAGAACATGTACAAGTACGTCGACGGGTGCTTCAAGCGGGGCGCGGGCCCCCAGGTGTTCTACCACCTGTGCGGGAACCATGAGACGGACTACAAGCTGTTCAGGGACGGCCTGATGTGGTCCCCGTTCACCGTGTTCCATGTCGGCTACAAGGGCAGGAACCCGTTCCCGTCCAGCCTGCTGAAGCAGAACTTCGAGGACAGGGCGACCTGCATGGGGTCCGTCGATACCAAGCTCATGATCGACCCCAACCCGAACAAGGTGTACAACCAGGCCAAGGAGCAGCTGCTCGGCGGCCGCGACTCCAAGAAGGGCTATATCCTAGGTGCCTCTTGCGAGACTCCTCCATACACCATACCCGGGCAGATGTTGGCCTTGGTCAAGGCGGCTAGGGACTTCGGTACCTACGGGACTTGGTGAGGTGATAAAAATGGTAAAAATAACTATACCGGCCGAAGTGAAGGAGCTCATCGCGAAGAGGGGCATAAAGGAATCCGACGTCAATGATGTCATCAACACCGCTGCCGCGACCAAGAAGTACATCAAGAAGGGCAACGACGGGCTGGCCAAGAAGGTAATCGGAGGCCTCACCGTATACGTGGTCAGCGACCTGTCCGGAAAGGGGACCGCCGTGGTCAAGACGGCCTACGCGCACAAGATGTCTCTGGGCAAGATCGTCAACGTCATGTCCGAGACCGATTGGAAGACCCCGGACGGCAGGCCGATCGCCCAAGGCCACGTCGAGATGGAGTACATGACCGTCAAGAGGAACGGTCCCGCCCTGGTCGACCCGGCCACCGGCGACTCTTGGGTGGAGGAGTACCTCGCCGTCAAGACCCTGGCCGTTGCGGAAGGCCTCTTCGAGAAGAAGCGCGCTTGAAAACATCTTCAGGCCGCTAAACGCGGCCTTTCCTTTTCATTTCGTCCCTCGAACGGCATCCATTTTTAGAAAAAGTAGAATAATCGGCCAGGCGATCGGGGTCTGTCATCACGGTGAATCCAATGAGCAAGGTCATCGGTCATACCAACGGTCTATGCCCCAGGTGCCTAAGGACCATCCCCGTCACCAAGGTGGTCGAGGACGACAAGGTCTACCTGGTCAAGGAGTGCCCCGAGCACGGGCCAGAGAAGGTATTGATATGGAGGGGCGAGGCGGACTATCTGGACATGGACCGCTACGCCGCGGTCCATTCCAAACCGGCGCGCATAGCGGTGCAGGAGAAGGACAACTGCCCGCAGATCTGCGGCCTCTGCCCTGACCACGTCCAACACACATGCCTGGTGGTCATGGAGATCACCAACGGCTGCAACCTCAAATGCCCGGTGTGCTTCGCCTCCTCCAACCAGTTCTACAGGTTCAACCCCTCCCTGGAGGTCATCAGGGGCATGTACCAGACCATGCTCGACTATGTCGAGCATCCCATCGTGGTGCAGATAAGCGGAGGGGAGCCGACCATCCGGGACGACCTCCCCGAGATCGTGCGCATGGGCAAGGAGATGGGCATCGACCACATTGAGCTGAACACGAACGGCATCCGCCTGGCCGAGGACATCGGGTTCCTGAGAAGGCTGAAGGAGGCCGGGGTGGACGAGCTGTACTTCTCCTTCGACGGCCTGCACGGGGACATATACAAGCAGACCTGCGGCCGGGACATACTGGCGCAGAAGCTGCGGTGCATCGAGAACTGCGCGGAGGTCGGCATGGGGATCACCCTGGTATGCGTCGTCTCCCCGAACATCAACCTGGACCGGGTCGGGGAAGTGATCGCATTCGCCAAGTCCAAGGTGCCGACCATCAAGGGGGTGCACTTCCAGCCGATATCCTACTTCGGGCGCTTCCCGATCGCCCCAAAGGACTCGGACCGCGTGACCATCCCCGACCTGCTGAGGGCGATCGAGGACCAGACCAAAGGCGAACTGAGGATGGACAACTTCATCCCGACCTCATGCTCCAACGTCCACTGCGACGCCAAGTCCATGTCCGTGGTCATGGAGGACGGGTCCCTTTTCCCCCTCACCAGCCGCGCCTTCGGCCCCCCCAAGGACACCACCACGGTCGCCAATAAGACCAGGAGGGAGATCGCCGACCTCTGGCGCTTCATCGACGACTCCGTGATCTTCAAGGAGGAGGACGACGGCACGATGAACGAATGGGGGGATTTCGTGGACAGGGCAAAGACCCATTACCTGACGGTCTCCGCCATGGCCTTCCAGGACGCCTGGACCTCGGAGACGGACAGGTTCCGCAACTGCTGCATCCACACCGTCACCCCCGACGGCAAGCTCATCCCGTTCTGCCTGTTCAACATCAACTCTATGGATGGACGGACTCTCTATCGGCACGAGATGTGGTCCAAGTTCAGCGAGAACAGGTGAGGGAGGGGCGCCCCTCCTAAAAGGCCTCAGCGGGAGTTCCTCTTCCCGACCTGCGTGTAGTAGTTGTTCAGGATGTTGTTCATGTAGCCGGCCAGGTACTTCTCCCCGTACTTGTCCTTGGTAATGACCTGCTGGATCGGGAACTCCTTGTCACAGTAGGGGCAGCGGGCGTAGCGGCAGTTGGTGTTGGCGAAGCGGCACCCCCGACAGGCGATCGCCCGGGACTGCATGAGGCTGAACTCCTTCCCGCAGTTCGGGCAATTGAACCTTCGCGTCGTGTTCATCAGTTCCGGCGTTACCCCCGCCCTGCGCATTTCCGGTGTCAGCGGCATTCTATCACGCTGGCTACATATCACCGCTCGGATATATGGCTTTTCCCTCGGTTTACGTTTCTATAAGGAACTTTCGTCATTCCAGCTCCGACGGGCGCGGCTCCATCTCCGGCGGGAAGATGACCGGCCAATCGAGGAACGGCCTGAAGGGGTGGGAGGCGAAGGCGTCCGTGGCCCTCATCCCTGCCAGGAGGTCATCGAACGTCCCGGGGGAAAGGACGACCACAAGCTCCTGGTCGGGCACAAGCCCCCAGGTGCGGTCCCCTGCGCACGGAATGTCGATCACTAGATCCTCCCCCCTCATGACCCGGGCGATCGCTGAGCAGACCGTGCACTGCCCCGTCAACGTGGTGCCCTTCAGCGCCCTTCCTTCCCCGTGCTCGAACCCTAGAAGGACCTTGAGGGCCTGTCCCGGGGTCATGTAGGCCACGATGGCGTCCGGCTCCACGGGCATGAGGTCCAGGGGGGCGACCAGCAAAGCGTTGAACAGGTGCCCCTCGTCCCCCAGCATCAGGATGTTGGCCTGGAGGGCCCTCGCCGCCGCCTCATCCCGGGTGAACGGGAGGTTGAGGTCGCCCCGCGCCAACCGCTCGGGGGTGGCGATCAGGCCCAGGCAGGCAAGGCCCCAAAGGCACCGCATGCCCTGGGCGGTGGCGACGGTCACCCCGTCCCGACGGTAGTACCTGGCGAGGGCGGCCATGTGACAGGGGGCGGTGGCCCGGAGCACCCTGGCGCCCTTGGCCGTCAACGCCTCGGAGGCCCTTTCGAACAGCTTCACCCCCACGGGGTACGTGCTCAGGTTGAGGAGGGTTCGGAACTCCTCGGTCCGCTCCATCATCTCCGGGTTGACCATGCCCCGGCTATGCGCATGCGGCATAATAGCCCTGCGGTTTGAAAAGACTATATCGGCGCTAGGGCATTCGCTCCCAATGAGCCTCAAGGAACGCATCATCGTCGCCTACGCCCGCACCAAGCTCTCCTCCAGGAAGGTCTCCGAGAACGTGGAGAATCCATTGCACGATTGGGTCGAGCTCAAGGTGCGGAACACCTTCAAGCATGACGAGGGGTTCCGCAAGGCCCTGGGGCGGGCCACCCTAGGCGATATAGATCGGCGGACGTTCGAGGAGTACCAGCTCTACAGGTTCCGGCGGCAGATGGCCTACGTCATGGAGAACAGCCCGTACTACCAGAAGGCGTACGCCGAGGCCGGGGTGAGGCCGGAGGACATCCGGACCATGGACGACCTGGACAAGGTCCCGCTGACGGACCCGAACGCTTTAGCAGAGGAACCGTTCCTGTTCCTGTGCCTCTCCCAGAGCAAGATAGCCAGGACCTTCTCCACCTCGGGCACATCCGGCAAGCCGAAGCGCCTGTTCTACACGAACGACGATCTGCTGAACATCGTGGACTCCATCGCCGCCGCCCTGCGCTCCGCGGGGTTGAAGAGCGACGAGACGCTGCACATAATGTTCCCGGCGGTGGTGGCCTGGGACCCCAGCCTCATGCTTGAGAGCGCCTGCAAGGTGGCGGGGCTGAGGTCGGTGGTCTGCTCGGACGTGAACGTGGAGGAGCAGATGCGGGTCATGAGGGAGCAGCAGGCCAGAATGATCATCGGCCTCACCTCCTTCATCTACCGGGTGACGGTCCTGGCCAGGGACAGGTTCGACCTGCGGGCGCTCGGCCTCAAGGCCATCATCTGCTCCTCGGAGCCGCTCTCCGAGGCCGTGCGCCATGAGCTTGAGGATGCATGGGGATGCAAATGCCTGAGCCAATACGGCCTGACGGAGATGGGGCTGGCCACGACCATCGAGTGCTTTGTACAGCAGGGGCTTCACGTCAACGAGGCCGATTTCATGGTGGAGGTCGTCGACCCCGTGACGGGGAAGCGTCTGCCACCTGGAGAGGAGGGGGAGCTCATCTGGACCGCGCTGTCCTTCCAGGGCTCGCCCCTCCTCCGCTACCGCTCCTGCGACATCTCCCATTACATCCTCCCGCCCTGCGAGTGCGGCCACGCGATCATCGGCAAGATAGGCAAGCCCAAGGGCCGCCTGAACGACGCCACCAAGATCGGCCTGGGAGAGCACATCTTCCCGGCGCTGTTCGACGAGGCGATCATGAAGGTGCATGGCGCGCTGAGCTACCAGCTGATCATCGACAAGCCCTCCTACCGCGACCACCTCCACTTCATCGTGGAGTACAACGGGGACCTCGAAAAGGGGAAGGAGGAGGTGCTCAAGGCCATCACCGGGCTGGAGGAGATCCGCAGCGGTCTGGAGAACGACCTCATCGACCCCATCGAGGTGGAGGTGAGGGAAGTCCCGCACGACTTCACCCCCAAGCGCAGGCCGATCATCGACCGCCGGAAGCGCTTCGATGCCTGAGGGCAAGGGTTATCTATCGCTCCCGGAATGGCCCTGGGGATGAGGGTAGGCGTCATCTCCGTCCAGGGCGCGGTCCCGGAGCACATTCGCATGTCCGAGGCCGCCCTGAGGGCCATGGGCAGGAAGGGCGAGGTGATCGCCGTCCGCCGCCTGGACGACCTGCGGGCCGTGGACTGCCTGATAGTCCCCGGAGGGGAGAGCACGACGATCTCCAAGCTCCTGCGCAAGCTCGGGCTCTTCGATGAGGTGGTCCGGATGGGCAACGAGGGGACGCCGATGATGGGCACCTGCGCGGGATGCGTGCTCCTGGCCAAGGAGGGCGGGGAGCAGGCCGAGCGGACCGGCACGGAGCTGCTCTCGCTGATGGACATGGCGGTGGACCGCAACGCCTTCGGGCGGCAGCGCGAGTCGTTCGAGGCTCCCCTGCACATCGAAGGCCTGGACCTCCCGTTCCCGGGGGTCTTCATCCGCGCCCCGCTCATAACGAGGGTCTGGGGGGGCTGCCGGGTCGTATGCGTTCATCAGGGGGAGGCGGTAATGGCCAGGCAGGGCAGCCTATTGGCGCTCTCCTTCCATCCCGAACTGACGGAGGACCCCCGCCTGCATCAGATGCTGTTCGAACTCGTGTAAGGCTCAGGAGGTCCCCTTGGCCGCCTGGATGAGCCTCCTGAGGTCCTCCCCCAGGTCGGAGTCCTCCACCACGGTCCCGGTGACCACGATGTCCGCCCCTGCCTTTCTGACCCTGGCGGCGGTCTCGGCGTCCCTGATGCCCCCGCCGACGATCAAAGGTATTGAGATGGTCCTCTTGCACAGGGAGATCATCTCCTCCGGGACGGCCTGGGGGGCCCCGCTGCCCGCCTCAAGGTACACAAGCCCCATGCCCAGGTACTCCGCAGCGAGGGCGAAGGCGGCGGCGGTCCCGGGCTCGGACCTAGGGATTGGTTTGGCCTTCCCCACCTCCCCGACCTTCATGCCCGGCTCCACGACTATATAGCCCATGGACAGCGGCTCCACCCCGAACCGCTTGACGATGGGGGCCGCGGCCACCTGCTGCAGGATGACGTTCTCCAAGGCCACGCTGTTCAGCATGCTCATGAAGTACAGGGCGTCCGCGTAGGGGGAGATGGCATGCGCGCCGGACGGGAAGTAGATAACCGGCACCTTGACCTTCCGCTTGATGGCCACGATGGTGGCGTCCAGGTTCTCCTGGGTCACCCCGGTGGAACCCCCGACCATGATCGCGTCCGTGCCCATGCCCTCGGCCACGGAGGCCATCTCCGCGGCGCGTTCGGGACTCTGCTTCGCAGGGTCCAGGAGCGTCATGTGCATGGTCCCGCCCTCTACCCTCTCATGAATGTAGTCCTTGACCTTCACAACATTCCTCCTACGAGGAAGGCCACCAATGCCAGCAGCATGGCGTACTTGGCCACCTTCTGCCCCTTGGTGGGGTTCTGAAAATGAATTATGGAGCAATATATAAACATTGCATCCGCGAAGGCAACGATGGCCAGGTACCAGATGCCGAATGTGCCTTCGATGTACGGAAGGGGGCTGAGGGCCACGGCGGCGAGGAAGGCGAACGAGGCGATGACGCCCGCGTTCCTAGCACCAATCCTCTTCGGGAGCGTCTGGCGATCGAAGTCGGCCTCCATGTCCTCAATGTCCTTGACGATCTCCCTTCCCAGTATCGCCAGGAAGGCCAGGAGGGCGATCGCATAGGTCCTCTCCATCATGCCCACCACCGCCCCTCCGAGGAGGAACAGCATCCCGGTCAGCACCGCTATCTCTACGTTCCCTATGAGGGCACCCTTCTTGAGCTTGGCCTCGTAGGAGAGCATGAGCACGATGGCCAACGCGACGATCGCCGTCGCCTCCAGGGGAAGCGCCAGGGAGACCAGGAACGATAGGCCGAAGCAGACGGCGGAGAGGCTGAGGGCCTGACGCGGGGTGATGCGGCCGGACGGCAGGGGCCTCTCGGGATGGGCCCGCTTGTCGACGTCCCGGTCGATGTAATCGTTCAGCGAGTTCCCCGCCCCTATGAAGGCGAACACCGCCACTGCCGCAAGGAGCACCGGCTGCCAGTGGTCCAAGGTCTCCGTGCCGGCGGCGATGAGCACCCCTATGAGCAATCCCACGGTTCCCATCACGGCGTTGCCGATCCGAAACAGCTGGAGGACGGGATTCACGGCCGAACATCGCAATGCCCGTACTAAATGATTGGCGGCGATCGGCGGGGCCGGACCCCGGCATCCGCGCTCAGTTGAAGGAAAATTTTATAATAACACCTTCTGGAATAGGGAACCCATGGCGTCCCCCGAGCTCGCGGCCGAGGTGGAGAGCATCAAGGCCACAGTCTCCAAGTACTTCCCGGTCTACGACGTCCGGGTGAGCTACGATTCTCTCATCTTCTTCATCTCACCGGAGCAGTCCAGCCTTCGCACCAAGTTCGAGCAGCTCCGGGCAGAGTTCAAGCCCAAGCTGCTCGTGCCTATCCTCAAGTACAGCGGTGGAGAGTACACGCTGACGGTGGTGAAGCGGCCGGAGATGAGGCCCCACGGGCTGTGGCTCAACGGGGCGCTCCTCGTGATCACCCTGATCACCACGGTGATCGCCGGGGCCGTGCTCTGGGCGTCGTACGTGGGGAACGAGGATCTTTCCCTGCCTGAGAACTACCTGTGGGGGGCGCTGTACTTCGCCGTTCCGCTGATGGCCATATTGGGCACCCACGAGCTATGCCATTACCTCGCGGCGAAGCGATGCGGCGTGGACGCGTCCCTTCCCTTCTTCATCCCCTCCATCCCCCCGCTGGGGACCTTCGGGGCGTTCATCTCGATGAGGGACCCCATCCCCGACCGCAGATCGCTCGTCATCATCGGCTCCGCAGGGCCTATAGGCGGACTGCTGGTCACCATTCCGGTCTCCTTCCTGGGCCTTTGGCTGACCTCGATGGGCGACCCCGCCAGCGGGATGGTGGGGGATGCCGGTGCCATCGCGATCACCATCCAGCCGCTGTACGCCCTGCTGGCCATGTTCATCCCCCTTCCGGAGAACGTCACCCTGCATCCCACGGCCTTCGCGGCCTGGGTGGGCTTCCTGGTGACCGCAATAAACCTCCTTCCGGCCGGACAGCTGGACGGGGGGCACGTGGCCCGGGGGCTGGCGGGCGACAAGGCCAAGTACCTAAGCTACGCCACCGTAGCCCTGCTCCTGGTCCTGGGGCTGTTCTACATGGGCTGGCTGATATTCGCAATGCTCATCCTGTTCCTGGGGCTGCGCCACCCCGCCCCTCTCAACGACATCACGCCGTTGGACAGGAGGACCATGCTGCTGGGCGTAGTGACCCTCGGCATTCTGCTGGTCACCTTCTCCCCCATCCCCTTGGTGGAGATAGCGCCCGACCACTCCTTCGACGTTCAGCTGCCCGGAGGGAACGAGACGGTGCTCCAGGCCGGGACCAGCACCTACTTCTACATGCACGTGAACAACACCGGGAACACCAACACGACCATGAGGATGAACGTGATGCAGGTGCCTGCTGGCTGGAGTGCCTCGCTCTTCCTCGAGGGCGAGGCCGAGGCGAACGCCACCGATCTCCTGGAGGTCATGGTGCCCTATGACGAGGGTGTGACGGTGGTCCTGAAGGTCAGCGTTCCGCCCTCCGCTCGCGGGGGCACCTGGGAACTCCTGGTGGATATACGCTCGTTCAACAGCAACGGTTCGGTCTACCAGAGCGAGGAGTGCGTCTTCACGGTCACCGTCGAATGAACACGTGGTAGTGCCTGGTGAGGGACCGATGCACCCTCTGCCTGTGCAGCTCCTGCAGCTCCAGGCCTTCGGCCCCGGCCTCGATGGGGAGCACCACCCCGGCCCTTCCTCCCGGGGGAAGGACCCCAGCAATGGACCGCATTCCCCTGGAATATAAGGTGTCAAGGTCCTCCTTCCTGGTGCTGGCCGCTCTTCCGTATGGAGGATCGGTGGCCACCGCCGCCACCTCACCGAACATCTCAGGGACGTCCCCCACATCCGCCACCTCGACCTCTGCCTCCAATCCGAAATGCCTCAGGTTCCGCCGGCAGCCGTCGACCATGGCTGGATCGATGTCCGACCCGATGGCCTTCATCCCCATCAAGGCGGCCTCGATCACGATGCCCCCGGTGCCGCAGAACGGGTCCAGGAGCCGGTCGCCCGCCCTGGCCTCGGTCAGGTTGATGAGCGCCCTGGCATAGCGGGGGTGAAGGGAGATGGGGGAGAAGAACGGCCGTTCGGCCACCTTTCGTTGTTCGAACGATCTCCGGTCGATCTCCCGCTCCACCAGGAAGAGATGGGCCTCGTCGGAGAGAAGGACCCTCACGTACATGGCCGGAGAGGTCAGGTCGATGGCGTGGGCGGAGGAAAGGGCGTTCCCCACCTTCCGGGCCAAGGCGTACGTGTCCACCTCTGGGTACAGTCCCTGCACCGCCCTGACCCGCACGCATACGCTCCCGGGGGGGAGGTCCAGCCCGGCCGCGGTCCGCTCCAGGGCGTCCAAGCCGCAGCTTCCCAGATGGCGCCCCGCCCTGTGGGTGAGGGCCAGGCGATCGACGGCGCGCCCCATCCGTCCCGCATCGCCCTTAACGATCAGGTAACCGGGGCCGGAGCCGATCTGATGGAAGCCGGGGGCCTCCGCCCTGAGGCAGGCCAGGGCCTCCGCCGTCGGCAGGGTGGGATGCTCGCCCGAGAGTTCGAGGAGCATTGGGAGGCTGCCCATGGGGGCGTTCAATCCCTGATGCCTTCCTCGGAGACGGTGAACACCGCCTCGGCCTCCGGCCGGTCCGGAGAATCGATGAGGCGGGCTATCCGGCGGTTCCCCTTGCTCTTCCTGAGGTACAGACGGTATGTGGACGCATGCGCCACCACATGTCCCCCCACAGGGCGGGTGGGATCGCCGAAGAAGGCATCCGGCTTCGACGAGACCTGGTTCGTCACCGCGATCACGGAATTGTTGACCTCGGCAAAGCTGAGCAGCTCATGCATGTGCTTGTTCAACAGTCCCTGCCTCTCCGCAAGCGTGCCGCGACCCACGAACTCGGCCCGGAAATGGGCCGTGAGGGAATCCACGATCATCAGGCGGACAGGGGTCTTCTTGCAGATCTCGGCGGCCTTCTCCACCAGGAGCATCTGATGCGAGGAGTTGTACGCCCTGGCCACATGGATGCGCTTGAGGACCTCCTCCGGGTCCGCGTCCCTGGCTTTGGCGATCTGCACTATCCTTTCCGGGCGGAAGGTGTTCTCGGTGTCGATCATGACGACGTCCCCATCCAGCCCCCCCTTCTCCTTGGGCAGGGTGGCGTTGACCGCCAACTGGAAGCACACCTGGGTCTTGCCGCTTCCGAACTCCCCGAAGAACTCCACTATGGACTGGGACTCCAGCCCGTTGCCCAGGAGCTCGTCGAAGGCCTTGGAGCTCGTGGTCAGGCGGCTGAGGTTCCTCCTCCGTTCCAATATGACATCGCCGGACTCGAAGCCGCCCACCTCGGCGGCCTTCTTGGCGGCGTCGATGATCTTGATGGCGGTGGCCTCTCCGATGTCGCATGCATCGGCCAAGGTCTTGGGGGACTCCACCGCTATGGTCATGAGGTTTGTATAGCCAGCTTCCCTGAGCTTATCGGCAGTTGCGGGTCCTACTCCAGGCAACTCTTCAATGTTGGCGTTCGCCATGTCTGCACCTATCCTTCCCTATCCATCGGGCATATTAAAAAGGTGTTTGGGGGTTGGTCGAAAGTGTTCCGACCGTACAAGAGCATAGGCATTTCCCCATTAATCATTGGCGATTACAATGGGCGTTCGCCTCATCAAAAGGGTTTATTACCGAGTTATTATTAAGGAGGGGCATGGCCCATAAGAAACGAAAGGAGCCAGCGGTCAAGGAGGAGTATAGGTTCGTTCCTCCGGACTTCAACGAGAAGGAGTTCTTGGAGAAGGACATCGCCATCACCAAGACCGTCCTGCTCAGCGCTCTCCTGGCGGTGGTCTTCGGGGTCATCGCATACTTCACCACCGACATAACGTTCATTATTGGCCTTCTACTGATCCTCGTCGGCGCGGTGGCCCTGCGGAAGATGATTGAGCTTTTCCCGTTAGACCTCAGCGCGGTGGAGAACAAGACCTGGTTAGGGAACGGCCTCATGTTCTTCTTCCTCGCTCTCGGCGTATGGATCCTGCTCCTCAACCCGCCTTTCGGGGATGCCATTGAACCACAGATTCGTGATTTGGAGGTTTGGGTGGGGGATGTGGAATATCAAAGGCCATACCAGAACGTGCCCGTCGGGAACGTCACGTTCAACGTCACGGTCTTCGACAACGGCGAGCTGTCAAAGGTCCAGTTCAGTTTCATAGGGTCCGAGGGGCCATGGGACATGGTCAAGGGCGAGGATGGGCGCTACGAGTACACCCATACCTTCGAGGTCCCGGGGACGTACACGTTCGAGATCACCGCGGTGGACAAGGCGGGGAACACCAATACCTATCGCTCATCGATAGGCATCATCGAACCCGGTTAAACCCTCCAGCTCTCCCTTCTGTCCAAGAGCCCGGTGAACAGCTGACGGTTGGCCGCGAGGAAGGCCTTCTCCCCCGCGTGGCATCTCAGCCCGGGAAGTCCTTTGAATGAGTTCCCCAAAGCGGCCTCGGCCCCCCTGGCCATTATCAGAGAGGTGGGGTCCCTGAACTCCCGCTTGGCATACACCATCCACCTTCCCTCGGCAAGGAACGGTTGGCCGACGCCCTCCCCCCTCCACCTGCGTACGAACTCTTCCGCGTTCTCGGTCCAGGCCGGAGGCCCCTGATGCAGCCTCGTCGGGGGGAGTAGGGCGCTCGAGAGCTCGAAGGCCATCCGCACATCCACGCCTACCGAGTACGCAGCGTCCTGCACTTGGAACCCATGCATCTCCAGCAGCCTTCTGAGCCCGCCAAGGCTTCGCTCCACCTGAGGGTACAGGTTGTCGTCGACCAGCTCCGGTCGGTCTAGGACGACGACGAACGGAGTGGTGCCCCGGCCTTCGAAGGCCATTCTCGCCTCGGCCGTTCCCAGGGGTTGGCGCTTCCGGGGGAAGAAGAAGCGCTCGCTCGGAGCGCTCAGGTATTCCCGGCAGGCGTGGACGAACAGGGAGAACCGGTCAAGGGAAAGGGCAGAGGCGACGTTCCTCTTGGGGTCCACCGGGTCCCAGAACGTCAGGGGGGAGCTGCCCTTGCCTTTCCTCCGGCCATCCATGTCCATTACGATGCCAGGGCGCCACCTAGCGCCCGCCCTGAGCACCTTCTGCATGCTCCCATAACTGATCACGAGCAGCTCCGTGAGGTAGCCGGAGAACCCCCGTACCTTGGCCTCCGCCCCGTACACCCCCACCCCCTTCATGAACTGCTTGAGCAGGAGGACCTGCTCCCGCAGCTCGTCCGTCAGATGCTCAAGGACATACTTGGTATGGAAGGGGGTGCGGTCCACTGCCGTCCGGAGCCTGGTGGGGTCCTCGATCGCGTAGCAGGGAACGAGGTCCACATCAAAGCCCGAGAGGCGACCGTGGGTGTAGGGGTGCTCGGCGTACCGGGTCTCCCCTCCAAGAACCTCGCGGCCGATCTGCAACCCTATGCGCTCGAGCTCCCCGCGTTCCACCGATGTCGGGAAGAGCACGAACAGGTCTATGTCGGGCCTACCGACGAACGTGCCCTTGGCCACCGAACCCACAAGCATGGTCCTCAGGTCCAGGCCGGTCCCGGAGATGCGTTCCTCGGTAGCGTTCAGCAACCGACCTACCGCCTCATCCAGCTCCCTCAACGTGCGAGGGGAGGGTCTGAGCCTCCGCAGTACATCCTCCTCCAGGGGCATGGGGTGGGCATTGGGGGACGGCATTATCATCTTTTAGGGAAAAATCGCAGCGGGTCGGTGTGGTGGGGGAGTTCAGAACCAATAGGAGGAAGAGCCACCGACCTTTTTGCGCTGCGTTTTGTACTATGTATGCTCTACTATATATTATTTTTTAAAACCCTTTGCTGAACCGATGCAGCCGTATCGTCCTGCCTAACTGCACGCTCATGAGGTCCTCTGCGGCCACCGTGCGTACGCCGGTCCCCTTCTCTATCATCGCTGCCTGCCTGTCCGCTCCCGCATGGATGATCTTAGCGCCGAAGTGGGTCAAGATGGCCATCTCCGGCCTCACCGCCTTGACAAACTCCAGGGCGTCCTCGGTGCATAGATGGTTCGGGATCCGGGCCCCCCACGGGCGGGTCAGCGGAAGGATCAGCACCCTGCTCCCCTCCTGCTCCCTCTGCACCCGCTCATCCAGCTCAGTATCGCTGACGTACGAGACTATCCCGTCCCGGGTCTCCATGGAGAACCCCACGCCGGTCGGATCGCTATGCCTGGTGCTCGTGAACCTGATGCGCATCCCGTCCACCTCCGCGCTCCCCCCGGGCTCGGCCATCTCGATGCGTTCTAGCAGGGAACGATGGTAATTGGATATGGCAGGCCCATGGAGCTGCTGCCCCTCCAGCACCGACCTGCTTGCCAGGAGTGCTCCTCTCTTCTTGAGCCCGCCCCGGGACATGCCCTCGATCATCACCTCCGCATCAGTGTAATGGTCGGGATGGCAATGCGACACCAGGACCGCGTCCGTCTTGGCCGGGTCCAGCCCTGCGCGGTGCATCTGATGGGCGGCGGTCGGGCCGGGATCGATGTGCAGGTTCGCCCCGTCCATGACGTAGAGGCCTCCAGTCGCCCTTATCTGGTAGATGGTGGAGAACCGACCACCTCCAGTGCCGAGGAACAGCAACCGCGTCATTAGGATCCCTTACGTAACGATGTGAAGTCCCATGCAGAAACTGGAAAATTAAACTTGCTACGCATGACATCGGGATCGCGGCATAGGATTATTATCAACGGAGGGCTTTCCTCGCCCAATGGCTAGAAGCGTTCTGATCAGGAACGGAATGATCATAACCCAGGACCGCGACCGAAGGGTGCTGCAGGGGGACGTCCTCGTCGAAGGGGGGCTGATAGCCGAGGTTGGGAAGGTCAGGGGCGGTGCGGACGTGGAGATCGATGCCAAGGGGGCGCCCGTCCTTCCCGGGCTGATAAACGCGCACTGCCATGTCGCCATGACGGTGATGAAGGGGATGGTCGACGACCTGCCCTTCGGGGAGTTCTTGGACCGCACGTTCTCCATCGACTCCGATCGGCAGGACGATGACCTCCTGGCAGGGTCAAGGCTAGGCTGCCTGGAGATGCTGATGGGAGGGACCACGACCTTCGTGGACCTCTACTACTCGCAGGATGTCATCGCCAGGGCGGTCAAGGAGGCGGGGATGCGAGGGGTCCTGTGCTGGGCGGTTCTGGACCAGCAGTTCACGACCCAAAGGGGCGTTCCGCTGGAGAACTGCAAGGCCTTCCATTCCCGCTACGCCGGGGACGAGCATATCCTCCCGGGCATCGGCCTGCAGGGGGTCTACGTCTGCTCGGAGGAGACGTTCATGGGCGCCCGAGCGTTCTCGGACTGGACCGGTGCCCTGATGACCTTCCACCTCTCCGAAACGAGGAAGGAGGTGTACGAGCACAAGGCCAAGACCGGAAAGCGCCCGGCGGATTGGCTGGCCTCCATAGGCTTCCTGAACGAGCGGTGCCTGGCGGCGCACTCGGCCTGGCTCACCATCGGCGAGGTAAGGGCGTTGGCGAAGGCGGGAGCATCCATAGCCACCTGCCCCGTCTCGAATATGAAGCTCGCCACCGGCGGCGTCGCCCCCATCCCCGAGATGCTGCGCGAAGGGGTCAAGGTGACGATCGGCACGGACGGCTCCACCACCAACAATTCCCTGGACATGTTCGGGGAGATGAAGGCCCTGGCCCTGCTGCAGAAGGCAAGCAGGTGGGACCCCACGGTGGTGCCCGCCCAGGAGGCCCTGGACTTTGCGACGGTGAGTGCCGCGGCCGCCTTGGGGTTGGAAAGGGAGATAGGTTCCATCGAGGTGGGGAAGCGGGCGGACATCGTCATCATGGACCACGCCTCCCCGGCCATCCGTCCTCTGACCAAGGAGAACGCCGTCTCTAATATGGTGTACTCCGCGGGGCGGGGGGACGTGCGGAGCGTGCTCTGCTACGGGAATGTCGTCATCAAGGATCGCGTCCCTCAGACCCTCGACCTAGGACAGGTCATCGAGGACGCGCAAGGGGCGATGGCCAAGATCACGGCGAGGGTCGGATAGGCCGCACCAAGTCCTCGGTCACGCCGATGCCCCAGGCCCGATCGCATCCCTATGCACGCTCGACGGTCCTGCCCTCCTCTCCGCGTACGGGCTCTATGCAAAGAAAATGAATGGTCCCGACTCCCGGATTTGAACCGGGCACCTGCTGATATCGGCGGCTGATGACCGGCAAGCCGGGGTCCCACTACAGTCAGCCGCTCTAGCCAGACTGAGCTAAGTCGGGTGTACGCCACCATAATACGGAGACCGTATTTATCAATTATCGTAGAGAAAGGAGGCCGGAACTGCCCTCTACGAGCCACTGGGCGCAGCAGCTGCATCCCCCTCGGAGAAACAACAATTAAATAGAACGCAGGTCATATTGTTGTCGGACAATAGAGGTCTAAACGACCCACGTTGTCAGGACGCACGATGGAAGAAGGCGACCTGGAGAAGGTCACGTTGCGATTGCCTGCTAGGCACATCCGGGCTCTGGATTTCCTGGTTCAGGTAGATGACTTTCCCTCCCGGTCCGAGGCCATAAGAGCTGCCATCAGGGACTTCATTTACGCAAGGGTCGACCTGGTCACCGATAAGATGAAGAAGATGGAGGAGGCCGAGAGGGTCCTTGCGGAGATGGAGGCATACGAAGAGAGGTATTTGAGGAAATAGCCTGCCAGGAAGGGATGGGATGCACCTAGTCAGGCCCGAGGTTCCCCCCCAGTAACCTCCCCTCTTTTTCTTTTTTATAGGCCTTGTCGTAGCATTCAAACAGGCAATGTGCCAATGCCAAATACTAACGCGGGCCGGTCTTCTTCGCTTTGCGATGCCCAGGGCGCTTCTCCGCCCGGCGGCGAAGCGCGATCATGCTGGAACGGTGTTCAACAGGATCGGCGATCTGTTCGGTCATCGTATCCGATGCCGGAAAAGTGATGCGAGGGAGAACGAGGTGCGATGCAAGCCCATCATGTTCAACCCGCATCAGCTGGCAGTGACCGGGCCAGCCCGGTCACTGTGATCTCGCGGCAATGCCTTCTATACACGAAAACAACGGAAGAGTCTACCCGATGTAACCCAGGTCCTCGCGCCTCGGTGCCTCCGGCGCCTCAGCCTCCTTCAACTTGTTCGTGATGAGGTCGATCTGCTCGGCCTTGTCCGTAAGGGCGCTGAGATCGATGTCCAGATGCAGGAGCGCTATCAGCACCCTCAGCACCGCCTCGGCCCCCTTCGGGTCGACGAAGTAGCCGGAGGTCTCGCCCATGAGGCAGACAGCGGGGATCCCTTCCATTTTGCCCAGCCCGAGCATGAGCCCGGAGGCGCCGACGATCCCGCTCCCCGGTTCACCCTTGGAGAACACCACCCCATGGGCCGCCATCTCGGCACACAGGGATATGTCCGTGACAGCGCCCAGCACCCGCGGGCTCTCCACCATCTTTCCGATGCCATAGCCGCCAAGCGTATAGATCCGGCTCACGCCCAGCTCCTTGCAGACCTGGATGGCATGGTAGGACAGCTCATACTGGCCGTCGGGGGTCATGCCCTGATAGTCCCCGGTCAGGATGATGATGTCCGGGCGCTTGCCCTCCCCCTTCGAATAGTGCATCTCATTGTCCACCAGGCGGATGACCCCGTCATCGTCCAGTAATACCTGGGGCGGGAAGTGCTTCGAATAGATGTCCGCGAACTTCACCGCCCTCATCTGCTCGACCAAGTGCTCCGCCGCCAACTTCCCTACGTTCCCAACCCCCGGCAACCCCTCTATCAATATCGGGGCCCGAAGGTCGGGCCTCTCTCGCATGACCATTATGACGCTATCCATTCGGATCACCTCGTTTCCTGCCGTGCCCGCCGGCGGTACTCGCCATACCTATCCTCCGGTGAATAGCGCGGAGGGATCGGCAGCGAGGTCTTAGCACCGCATCTGGGACAAGTGTCCTTGAGCGTGTACTCAGCGCAGCCTTCGCACAGCCTCAGAGTGGTCTTCACGGTCCTTTCACCTGCGTAGCCCTATAGGTAGGGACCTCGATAAATCAGTATTGGCCGGGCTCACTTGGAATCCCGATGGAAGGCCCCATCCCCTCCGGACTCCTTGATCTCCGAGATGATAAGGCCGGTCACTTCCTTCATGGCCTCCTCCGCGGTCTTGTAGTCCGGGGCGGTCATGACCAGGCGGTAGCGGGGGGCGCCGATGTATTGGATGTGGAGTTCCTCCTTGGACGCGTCCAAACCCTTCCTCAGAGCGGCCTTGAGCCTCTCCACGCCATCCGGGGCGGGGGAGCGCAGCTCCAGGGTCCCAGCTATCTGAACGAAGGGCGGGGTGACGTTCTCCTTGGCCACCTCTATGAACACGGGGGTCCATTCCCCGGCGATCCCGGCGCTCTTCAAGGCGTCCTCATCCATTGCGCAGCTCTCGAAGGCCGTGTACAGCGTGCCGAACCTATCGACAAGCTCATAGCCGAACTCCTCCCAGCACTGGTCGGGCGTCCTGCCGAGGCGGTTGGCGACGATCTCCAGAAGCTTCTCGGCCTTGGTCTCGTTCTTCCACTGCTGCACCTTCTCCCGGCGCTGGTGCTCATTGACGGACTTCAAGGACAGGTCGATGTGCCCCTTCGCCGCGTCCACGCCCAGGACCTTGCAGACCACCTTCTGCCCCTCGCGAATGTAATCCCGAATGTACTTGACCCAGCCCGTGGCCACGTCCCGTACGTGAATGAAGCCTTCCTTGCCGCCGTACTCGTCCAGAGTAACGAACGCCCCGAAGTTCTTGACGCTCTGCACTGTGCAGACCACGAGTTCCCCCTCATCGGGGAACTCGTTGACCCGGGCCATTAGTCGACCACCTCAAGCAGCTCTCCCTTGATCTCCCCCTCTCCCCCCCGGGACCTGACCAAGGTCGAGCCGCACACCGCACATGTCACGTTCATGGCAGGCTTCTTGTAGGTGATCTGCTCGTTCCCGCAATCCTGGCACTTCACTTTGATGAACTTACCGGTGGTGGGCATCGCTCTCACTCCGTAAGCTCGAACTTCTTCGCCCGGAAGCACGCCTTCTGATGGGCCTTCTTGCACTTCTTGCAGCGGTACCTCAGGGCGATCCGCTTGGTGGGCTTCTCGCGCCCCTCGGGCTTGGGCCGGGGGAAACCACCGTACCCTGCCGTGGCCCGGCGGAATCTCCTCTGGCCCCACTTCATCTCGCTAGCCTTCTTCTTCTTGACCCGTTCGACCTCGTGTTCGGTGTGGGTCTTGCAGGATGGACAATAAGTCTTTATGGACCTGGGCATCTTCAATGGATTCATCCCCTTGGAGCAAAAGTGCCCTAATACCAATTCCCTATTTAAACCCTTAGCAGGGAAAGAACCCCGCCCGAAGGAAGCTGGGTGGTCAAATGCGAGCGTTCCCTCGAATGAAGGGGGCGGAGCCGGGAGGAAACAACGCCCCCTTCGATCGCGTTCGTTCATCGGTATAAACCTCTAGGCATTGCCCAAGGCCCCCTTCGGGATCTAGGCAGGGCAGCATGCCCCGGTCATAGAAGAACCATCCCAAGCTTGTACCACCGCTCCGCGCCCTCGAGATCTTCATCAAATATTCTGAGACGCTCATTTTAGTTCCACAGGACTAAAATATACTGTGCCAGAATATTGGCCAGATATAGGAAATAACAAGAAATAGAAAGTGATATATATCAATCAAATAATAATTGATATTCATTTATAATAGCAGAGAACGGTGATATTACATGGCCGACAAAGGCTTCAACAAGAAGGACGAGTCATTGGTCGATCTGCTGGTCAACACCGGGATGCCCAAGAACGTGGCCAAGACCCTCGCCTTCATGCGCAAGAAGGAAGAAACGACATCGGTCGAGATCGAGATCATGACCGCCCTCAGACAGCCCGAGGTCTCCATAGCCATGCAGGAGCTTCGCCGCCGCAAATGGGTCATCAAAAGGGACATAAAGAAGGAGGGGAAGGGCAGGCCAGTGCACGCCTACAAATTGGCCATCCCCTTCGAAAAGATAATCGAGACGATCGAGAAGGAGGAACGGAAGCGGATAGAGTCGATCGAGAGGAACATCGAGCAGCTCAAGGCGCTCTCCCAAAGCCCCTGATCAAACCCTTTCCATCACCCTTACGCCCTCGTCGGAGGCAACGAACACCTTCTTGGCCATCTTGAGGAAGAGCCCGGTCTCCACCACCCCCGGGATCTCCCTCAGCCTCTGCTGGAGCCCGTATGGGTCCCTTATCCCCCGCTCGAAGTGCAGATGGTAGATGTAGTTGCCGTTGTCGGTGACGAACGGCCGGTCGCCGCCGCGCAGCTCCGCCTGGCATCCCAGCTCCTCCATGTATAATCGGGTGCGCCCATGCGAGAACGGCACGACCTCGACCGGAAGGGGGGACCTGGTGCCGAGCGTCCGCACCAGCTTGGAATCGTCCACCACGATCACCTCGGTCCGGGTGGAATGCGCCACGATCTTCTCCCTGAGCAGCGCCCCCCCCAGGCCCTTGATCAGGTCCAGGTTGCCATCCACCTCGTCCGCCCCATCGATGGTGATATCCAACATCCCGACCTCGTCCAGGGTGGTCAGGGGGATGCCCAGTTCCCTCGCCTGCCGCTCGCTCGCCAGCGAGGTGGGCACGGCCTGAAGCGCATATCCCTCCCGGACCAGCCGGCCGATGGCCTCTATGGCGTAGTAGGCCGTGCTCCCCGTCCCCAGGCCGACCTTCATCCCGTCCCGCACAAGCTCCACTGCCTTCTCCGCGGCGAGGCGCTTCCTATCGCTCATCCTATCCCTCGAAGTTCCGGCGCACGAGCTCGGTCAGCCTCTCCACCACGAACTGGTTCACCAGGCGGCCCTTCTCCGGGGTTGCCATGCGGGCGTCCCCTCCGAACCCCTGGGGAAGGCACCTCTCCGGGTCCGCCCGGACCATGAAGTCCATGCTCACGAACTCCCCGGCGGTGCGCGCCTCGGCAACGAGGTCCGGCCTGATGTCCATCATCCTGGAGGTCTCCAAGGCCCCTCCATGGCCGTCCGGGAGCCCCTCGCTCACGACCTGCGCCCTGAGCTCGGCGAGCTCGTAGTCGCTGAGGAACATGACCCTCATTCCCTGGCGCGCAGCCCGCTCGCAGGCCAGCTTCACCGCCGCGCGATGCACCGAACCGAAATGGCCTGAGATCACAACGACCTTCCGGACGCCGTTGCGCCGCAGCGCGTCCAATATGTCCATGACCAGGGCGCGCAACGTATCGAACGAGATGTCGATCGTCCCCGGAAGATTGCGCGTGGAGGAATGCTGTCCGTAATTGATCGTCGGGGCAATGAGCCCGCCCACCCTCTCGCACACCGCGTTCACTACGAACTCGGGCTGGAAGGTGTCCGTCCCCAGGGGGAGGTGCGGCCCATGGGCCTCGACCGCCCCTATAGGCAGGAAGACGATAGGGTCCCCCTTCACCGCTTCCGCGAAGGCCGGGGAGCTCATCTCGGCCATCCTCATCTCTTCACCTTCCTGTCCGTGTCGATCAACGGCGTCTGGCAGAACGGGCAGACCCCCCGCCTGAGGGAGTCGTTCTGGAACATCCCCATGAGCTTGGAGTCGATCTCCTCCACCTTGGCCTTGTCAATGTCCTTCCTGCATCGGGGGCAATGGAGCGGCATCTTCGCACCGGAAAGGGTATCGAGCAAGCGCAATTTCAATGCTTGCCCCTTGGAGGGGTCGCCTCGGTTTGGCCAACAATGGTTATATTTGCCCGGACATTCACATCCATGCGCTTGGCCTCCCTGTTCTCAGGCGGCAAGGACTCCACCTATGCCGCCTACCTTGCGGAGCAGGCCGGGCACGAGGTGCCGTGCCTAGTGAGCGTCGTCCCGCGGGACCCCCACTCCTGGGTTTTTCACACAATCAACCTGGAGCACCTGCCCGACATGGCGAAGGCGATGGGCAGGACGCTTGTGGCCGTGCCCTCCTCCGGCGAGGAGGAGGGCGACCTGGCCGCGCTGGAGCAGGCACTGTCAGCCCTGGACGTCGACGGGGTCGTCACCGGGGCCATCGCCTCCGACTACCAGTGGGACCGCATCAACGGGGTGTGCGACCGGCTCGGCCTCAGGACGCTCTCCCCTCTCTGGCGCAAGGACCAGCTGCTCGTCCTGGAGGACATGCTGCAGGCCGGTGTCAAGGCCATGGTCGTGGGCGTCTTCTCCGGCGGTCTAGGGGAGGAATGGCTGGGAAGGATGCTGGACCGTGGCGCCGTCTCCGCCCTGGCCGCCCTCGCCTCCGCCAAGGGGATGAACGTCTCCGGGGAGGGCGGGGAGTACGAGACCCTGGTCCTGGACTCCCCGATGCACCATTGGGAGCTGGTCCCCGAGGGGGTGCGGAGGGAGTACCATCGCGACTCGGGACGGCTGTTCATCGAAAGGCTGGGCGCCTGCGAACATATGCGGTTGGGCGAGGGTTCCCGTAGATCATAGAGGGGGGCACGCTCCGGCCCCAGGGAAAGCTCCGATCGGCCCTAGATCTTGCGCCGCCGATCGAACGGCCGCATCGTTTCGTCGCCGGGAACGGATAACATCCATGGCGGCCTCATCGGTCGAATCGGGGAACGGCCGCCCCCGCCCGGCCGCCTATGGCGGTGACGGTCTCCCCTCGGACGCCTCCGGGGCATCGCCCCCCGGTCCCTCGCCCTTCGCCGTCCTGTCCTCCTCATAGAGGCTGCGGGCCAGCGCCAATATCTCATCATAGTCGGGCTCCCAGTTGGAGTCCGGAGGGATGTGCGCATAACGGATGATGCCCCGGCGGTCGATGAGGAACTCAGAGCGCATGGGGAAGCCCGGCCACGGGCCGTCGTCCGGCTCCATCGCCCCCAGCCTCCTCGCCAACCTGGCGCCCTCGTCGCTCAGCAGGGGGAACCCTATCCTCAGGCTCTCGCTGTACGCCCCCATGGAGCGCACGGAATCGTTGCTCACCCCGAAGATGCGGCAGTTGGCGGCCTGGAAGGCCTTGAGCATGGCGGTGAAGGTGAGCATCTCCAGATTGCAGACGAACCCGAAGGCGGAGGAGAAGAAGAGGAGGAGCACGCTGCCCTCCGCCCATTGTTCGCTGAGCCGGACCTCCTCCCCCCGCTCGTTCCTCAGAACGCAGTCCGGAAAGGGGCTTCCCACCAGTTCCTCGCTCACACGACCGCTAGGTCCCAGAGGGATAATAATAGGTTTTGGCGGAAGCCACGCCCCGGGCCTGCGGCGGCCGGGGACGCCCCCTCCAAGCCTGCCCCGTTGCCCCTAAGGGGGAACAGCTCCTTAAGGAAAAAGAGGTGGTGAGGCCGTCCGAATTTGAATCGGAGTCTCAGGCTCCCAAAGCCCGAAGGATGGACCAAGCTACCCCACGGCCCCTCGGCGGCGAATCATCCGTCAGGGATAAATAGTTGCCTGGGCTGGCATGGGGGACCCGCAGGGCCGGTCCTTCCCTTGCCATCGTTTCCGGCCAAACCTTCCATGGTACCTTCGATCCGGTCCGACAGGGGGCTGGACCGCATCGCCCGCATTGGAAAAGGCGCTCGTCCCACGGCGCTTCGCCCGGGGGCCTCAAACATCAAGGCGGATAACGAACACATCCGCTCGTTCGAAGGCCTTAGACCGCGCCCCCGCCAATGACCTCCCGCACCGCCTTCCTGATGGCCTGGGAGCTGTTCATGGCCGGCTCCCAGCCATAGGAGCGGAGCTTGTCCGAGGAGAGCAGCATGTCCTTCACATCCCCGATCCATCCGCGACCGCCCTGCACCCCGCCGGTCCATTCATACCGGACCCCGCGAAGCCCCATCTCCTCCGTGACCATGTCCGCGATCTCCTTCACCGACAGGCGGTCGTTCGATCCCAGGTTGAAGATCTCCACCCGGCTCCGGGCGTACTCGGCCCCGATGACCATCCCGCGGACGCAGTCCTCCACGTGCACGTATGACTTGGTCGTCCCGGGCGCCGCGCCCAGGATCTCCAGCCGGCTCGGGTCGGCCCGCAGCTTGGCCACGAAGTCGTGCAGCACGTTGTGCGTGCTGCGGGCGCCCACCACGTTGGCGAAGCGGAAGATCACCGCCTCCATATCGAAGGAGTGGGCGTAGGAGCAGACCAACGCCTCGCACGCGAGCTTGGTGGCGCCATAGACCGAGATGGGGACCAACGGGCCGTAGTCCTCGGGCGTGGGGATCACGGATGGCTCCCCGTACACCGTCGACGTGGAGGGGAAGAGGATGCCCTTGACCCCGGTGGCCCTCATCGCCTCCAGGACCCGGTAGGTCGCCTCGATGTTCTGCCTGTAATGGGCCAAGGTGTCCGATGCCCCCGACCGAACGTCGGGATTGGCCGCAAGGTGCATCACCGCGTCCGCCCCTTTGAGGACGGGGCGCAGGTCGTCGCTCAGCAGGTCCGCCCGGACGAAGCGGAACTCGGGATAGCCCTCGGCGTTCTCCAGGAACTCCCTGCGCCCGGCGCTTAGGTCGTCCACCCCCGTCACCCTGTTCCCCAACGCCAGCAGCGCGTCCGTAAGATGACTGCCGATGAAGCCCGCGCAGCCGGTGACCACGATGGTGCTCCCCCTGACCCTCATGCCCTTCACTCCATCCTCCTCCTCAGCTCCGCGGCCAGCAATGCCATTGCCTTCCCGCGGTGCGAGCGCTCGTTCTTCTCCGCCATCCCCATCTCGGCGAACGTCAGCCCCTGCCCCTCGGGGGCGAAGATGGGGTCGTACCCGAAGCCCCCGCTCCCTCGTTCCTCATGCACGATCCTTCCGGGCGCCATCCCGGTGACCGTGAAGTCCCCGAGCTCGTCCGAGCAGACCCCTATGCAGCACTCGAAGCGGGCCCGGCGGTCCAGTCCCTCCAGGAGCCGGAGCATGCCCTGGCAGCCGATGGTCTGCATGACGTAGGCGGAATAGACCCCGGGGAAGCCGTTCAGCGAGGGAACGAACAGGCCGGAATCGTCCAGCATGAAGTTGCGATGCCCTGCCTCACGCAGTTGTCGGATGCAGGCCAGCACGACCTCCTGCAAAGTGTCCGCCTGGATCTCGTCGCAGTCCGCGTCCAGATGCTCCACCTCTATTCCCAGGAGGGAAAGCCCGTGGCGGTACTCCTCCAGCTTGTGGCGGTTGGACGTGACCAGCCCCAGCTTCATGTGTACCGCCCCCTCTCCTCGATCTCCTTGGCCTTGGCCAGCACGGCCGCCCCGATCGGCAGCTCCCTCGCATAGGTCTCGGCGAGGACGTCGTAGCCGTACATCCGGTCGGAATGGGCGGATTGGAAGGCCTCGCGCAACAGGTGCATGTCCACCCCCATCTCCTCCAGGCTGGCCGCCTTGGCGCCGAGGGACAGGTCGATGAACCACACCCGCCCCTCGTGCAGGATCATGTTCGAGGTGGTGAGGTCCCCATGGGTCATCCCATGGGAATGGAGCCTGGCCACCATCCTGCCGATCTCCTGGCAGATCGTCCGGACCTCCTCAGGGCCCGCGGCCTCCAAAGCGTCCTTGGCCCGCGGCCCGGGGACCTCCTGCATCCAGAGTTCCGCCTTGGCCAGGTCGATGTCGTACACTATGGGGGTGGGCACCCCGCACTCCCTGGCCTCCTGCAGCAGCCTGGCCTCGGTCCTGGTCCGATGGGAGCGCAGGGAGATATCCAGTGATGGATGGCGATAGGGCTTCGGCACCCTGCTCTTGACCAGGACGCTCCGTCCCAGGAAGGTGTCCCGGCGGATCTCCGCCTCCGCCCCCCTCCTTAGCACGTTCACGCTCGCGTTCACGCCGAAGTAAAGTCAATGCCCCGTTATTATCCTTTCACCTTCCAGGTGGAACTTCCAAAGGGGGCGGCCCTCATCCTCGAAGAAGGCCCGCAGCAGCCCCACCGGGTCCCCGTCCGCGAACGGGAGGTCCGGGGGGAGCATCCTGACTACCTTCCTATCCAGATAGCGGGGGTCCAGGAGCACTATGGCCGCCCGGTCCTCCTCCCGGCGGATGGCGCGGCCGCACGCCTGCACCACCCTGCTCAACGCCTCGTACGTATCGATGTCGTACCCTCCTTCCAGCTTCCGAGAGGCGCGGGCCACCATCTCCCCCCTTTCCAGGCTGGGAGGGGGAAGGGGAAGCCCGGCCACCATCACCGCCGAGAGGCAGCCTGGAGGAAGGTCCACGCCCTCGGAGAAGGAGCCATGGACGTTGCACAGCATCAGGACCTCCCGCCCGCAGGAAAGCCGGCCGGCCAGCCCGTCCCGCTCCGCCTTGGACATTCCCGGCCGCTCCGCCAGCAGCGTCCTGCGCTGCCCGATGCGTCGGAGCGCCCCGCGCACCGCGCCCATGTAGGAGTACGAGGGAAGGAAGACCATCACGTTGCCGGGAACGACGTCGGCAAGCTCGCAGATGCGAAGGGCCATCTCGTCGGTCGTCCGCCGGCACCGGTCCCGGAACCTGGTCCCCACGTCCGGCACCGCCACCACCAGCCTCCGCGCGGGATCGAAGGGGGACGGGTAGGAACGGCATACGCCCTCCCGGATGCCCATCCGGGCGGCGAAGAGCTCCGGGGGATGTAGCGTACCGCTCATGAAGATTGCCGCGGCGCAATGCTTGAGCACGCTCCCCACCACGAGGTCGGGCTCCAGGAAGCGCAGGGCGATCCGTCCCTCCTCCGGATGGGCGATGCGCACCGCCGCCTCGCCCAGACGAAGCCAGTCCCGCACCATGGGGTCCTCGTCCTCAAGCTCCTCAGGCTCCGGCAGGTCGTGCCTTTCCAGAAGGGAGCGCAGCTCCGCCGTCGGGATCAGCCGATGGCCGTGGGAAAGCATCTCCCTCCAGACCTCGCCCAGCTGTCCTCCTCCGTCCGGCCCGATGCACAGCTCCCTGCTGAACATGTCCATTATCCTGGAGGGAAGGTTGTGCGCCTCGTCCACGACCAGGTACTGAGGGGCCGAGGCGCCCTGGAACCGGAGCACGTCCGGCATGTCCCCGAACACCCGGGAGAGGTCCCCGACCACCAGGTCCGCGCCGGTGAGGGCCAAGCGCGCTGTCAGGTACGGGCAGGCGCCCCTCCTGAGGCAAAGGGCGATCAGCTCCTGGGCGTGCAAGGGCCTCCGGAGCACCTCCTTGGCGCACTCTGTCATCCTCCTTTCGGTCTGGAAAGCGCAGGCCCGCCCCTCGAGGCAGGGTGGCCTCGGCCCAGCGGGACACATGCTCTCCCTGGAGAGTAGATCGACCGTAGCAATGGCCGCCGGCATCATCCGCACGGTCTCGATCACCGCCCGGTGCTGGGACTGCCGGGGGGTGAGGAACACCACCCTCCCGCCATCGCGCCTGGACCGCTCCAGGCAGGCGGCCAGGGCCACGGCCGTCTTCCCGAGGCCGGTCGGCGCATGGGCCACCAGGACCTTTCCGGCACCCACGCATTCCCTCGCATCCCTCAACAGCTCGGCCTGCCCCCGGCGGGCGGCAGGGAAGGGGAAGAGGTCCTCGACGCGCTCCATGCACGCCCATCCCCCCGATGTGGGTAGTTGGTTCCCTTTACGATGAGCGTACGTCATCCCATAGCCCAATAAAAAAAGTGGAAATAGCAACAAGGCCGTACCCATCCCCGGTGATGTCTTGAAGTACACCATAAGCGGGGACAACCTTCAGTTCGTGAACATCGAGTTCATGCCTGGAGAGATGATCTATTCCGAGGCCGGGAGCATGGTCTACATGAGCGGCAATGTGCGCATGGAGACCAAGGCCACCGGCGGCGTGCTCTCCGGTCTGAAGAGGGCAATGGCCGGCGAATCCTTCTTCGTCACGAACTTCTACGCCGACGGCGGCCCCGGCCTGGTGGGCTTCGCGGGCAACGTCCCCGGAAAGGTCATGGCCATCGACCTTAGGGGCGGGAAGCAGTGGGTCCTGCAGAAGACCGCGTTCCTGGCGGCCGAGGCGAGCGTCGCCCTGGATATCGCCTTCCAGAGGAAGTTCGGCGCCGCCCTGTTCGGAGGGGAGGGGCTTATCCTTCAAAAGGTCTACGGGGAGGGCACCGTGTTCATCTCCGGGGCAGGGGACTTCATCGAGTACAACCTCTTGCCGGGGCAGAGCCTCAAGGTCTCCACCGCCAACGTTGCAGCCTGGGAGGCGTCGGTCTCCTACGACATCCAGAGCCTGGGCGTCAAGACAGCCCTGTTCGGAGGGGAGGGGCTCTTCGTCACGACATTGACCGGTCCGGGAAAGGTCGTGGTGCAGTCCATGACCATGTCCAAGCTGGCCAATTCCATACTGCCCTATCTCCCCAACAAGGGGTAGGCGCATGGGGAAGGCGTCGGACGTCACCATAGTGGCGCTGCTCGCCATCGGGGCGATGGCGGTGGCCATACTGGCCATCATGCACCTCGACCTCTTGCTGGCCGCCATCGTGGTGCTCGTGCTCGTGGGCCTCCTCGCCCTCGCCGTGCTCCTTGTCCTGGGCGGTCTGGCAGTGGTCCCCTACTACTTCGCGAAGCGCGGCCAGGACACGCACCCGGGCTCCTACTCGCTGGAACAGCTCAAGGACAACAGGGACCAGGGGCGGAAGTGAATTGGAGGAGCCCCGCCCGGTCCCGTTCCAATGCGCCCCCCTGGACGAGATGCTCGACGGGGGGATCGAGAGCGGGTGCCTCACCCTGATCTACGGGGAGGCGGGCACCGGCAAGACCAATCTGTGCCTGGCATTGGCCAACAACCTGGCCCAACAGGGCAGGAAAACCGTTTACGTCGATTCCGAGGGGGTCTCGCTGCAGCGCCTCAGGCAGATGGCCGGGGAGGACCAGGAGCGGGCGCTCAAGGGGGTCCTCGTCAGCGAGGTGCACAGCCTGGAGGAGCAGGACCGCATGATAGGCAAGGCGATCAAGCTGGCGGAGGGGAACCCGGACATAGGGCTGATAGTCGTCGACTCCATCACCATGTTCTATCGCCTGGCGAGCAAGGACGACGAGCGCGCTGAGCGAAGGGTGCTGGCTGGCCAGAGCGCCAAGCTCCTCACCCTGGCCAGGAAGATGAACCTCCCGGTGGTGGTCACCTCCCAGGTCTACACCGACGTGGAGACGGGGGCCTTCGAGGCGCTGGGGGGCAACGTCCTGCACCACAACGCCAAGACCATCATTCGATTGGAGTGGCTGGCCCCGAGCAAGCGGAGGGCGGTCCTGATGAAGCACCGCCATCTGGCGGAGGGACGCGCCGCCGTGTTCTACCTCACGGAGAAGGGTGTAGAGGCCGAGCCTCAGAGCTCGCGCCCCACGGCGTAGTCGACCATCTCCCGCAGCATCTCCCTCTCCTCCGACGGTCTAAGGCAGGACAATAGCTCCTTGGCCCTCCGCGCGTAGTCCAGGGCGAACTGCCTGGCCCGCTCGATCGAGCCAATGTCCTCCAGAAGCCGCACCGCGGCACGTACCTGCTCGTCCGTGGCGTCGGCGTTGCCCAGGGCGTCGGTCAGGATATGCCTGCGCCCATCCCCCTCCAACCGCTCCAGGGCGTCCACGACGATGAGGGTGCGCTTCCCGTTCCGGATGTCCGAGCCGACCGGCTTGCCCACCCTCTTGGCATCGCCCTTGAGCCCCAGCACATCGTCCCAGATCTGGAAGCCGATGCCCAGGAGCCGGGCGTACTCCCTCATGGCCCGGACCTGCTCCTCCGTACCCCCGCCGATGATCGCCCCGCCCTCGGCAGCGCAGGCGAAGAGCACCGCCGTCTTCTTCTCCACCATGTCCAGGTATTCCTCCCTGGCCACCGTCGGCCGGTCCTCATTGTCCACGTCCATCTGCTGTCCCTCCGCCACGAGGAAGACGGTGTTCGACACGCTCCGCAACAGCCTTCGGAGGCGCTCCCCATCCACCTCGACGGTCGCCAGCACATCGAAGGCAATGGCGAACAGGGCGTCCCCGGCGATGATCGCGGTGGGCTCGTCGAAGGCGATGTGCACCGCCGGCCTCCCCCGCCGGACAGGGTCCTTGTCGATGACGTCGTCATGCACGAGCGTGAAGTTGTGGATCAGCTCGAGCGCACATCCGAACGGCAGCGCCTCCTTCCCCCTCCCGCCCACGGCCTCCGCGACCAGGATGGCCATGGTCGGCCGCATCCGCTTCCCCCCGGCCTCGGGATAGTGGCGCATCGCCCTTATCAGCTTCTCGTGCCCGCCGCGCTCGAGGTATCCCGCCAGGGCGCGGTCCACATCCCTTATCATCTCCTTGGTCCTTGCGCTGTGGTCCATTGGCATCACTCCTCCGAGGCGGTCAGCCAGTCGGCGGTCCGCCCGCTTACGATGACCCGGCGCTCCCTCAGCTCCCTGACGCTGGAGCAGCCGGTCAGGAACATGGCCGCCTTGAGCTCGGCCTTCATGCGCTCGATCTTCCCGAGGACGGCGGCGCTCGACTCCATGGCATCGGCCAGGACCGCCCGGGCGCACCCGGCGGCGTCCGCCCCCAGGGCCAGGCCCTTGGCGATTCGCAGCCCGTCATCGATCCCGCCGCTGGCGATGAGCTCCAGCCCGACATCGGCCTCGATGATGGCGGCGGGAGCGGGGATCCCCCAGTCGAAGAACGTCCTCCCCAGGGCCATCGCCACCCGGTCATCCTTCCGCTCGGCCCGGTGCATCTCCACCGCGGCGAAGCTGGTCCCCCCGACGCCGGAGACATCTATGCCCCTTATCCCCGTCCCCTTGAGCATCAGGGCGGTTTCCCGGGATATGCCAGCACCGGTCTCCTTCACCATGCACGGTCCCTGCCCGGCCAAAGCCCGTATCGCCTCCAGGCATCCGCTGGCGTTGACGTCCCCCCCGGGCTGCACGACCTCCTGCAGGAAATTGAGGTGGATGGCCATGATGTCCGCCCCCACGATCTCCTGCGCCTTGAGGACCTCCTCCAGGGTGAAGGCCCGGTGATTCCTCTGCCTGACGAGCTGAGGCGCGCCCACGTTCCCTATCACCAACGGGACGTCGAAGTCCTTGACCACCGAATAGGTACCGTCGTCCCCGTTCTCGATCGCCGGTCGCTGGCTGCCGACGCCCAGGCCCACCCCGGCCTGGGCGCAGGCCTCGGCCAGGTTCGCGTTTATCTGCTTGGCGAGGGGGAACCCGCCGGTGATGGCCGTCACCACCAGCGGCATCTCCAACCGCTTGCCGAACAACGTCACGGAGGTGTCTATGGCGTCCATGTCCACCTCAGGCAGGGCCCGGTGGACCAGGCGGACGTCCGACCAATAGTCATAGTCAGGCACGACCTTCTCCTTGAGGGTCACCTCGATGTGGTCCGATTTGCGCTGCTCGATCTGCTTCATGAAACCACCCTGGAGGAAACGACCTTCCTTCCGCGGAGGGCCGCCTCCAACCTTCCCGGGACCTTGCCGTTGAGCACCAGGCACTCCCCGGCCACCTCGGCCATGTCGATCATGTACTGGATCTTGGCATAGATGCTGCCGGTCACGTCCACGTTCCTCTGGGTGCGGGGCAGCGCCGCCAGTGTGCCCCGGTCCACCCGCTCGATGAGCCTGGCGCCCGGGTCACTGGCGGGATCGGCGGTGAGCACCCCGTCCACGTCGGTTACGAAGATCGCCCGGCCGGGCCGAAGCTCCTTGGCCAAGGCCATCATCAGCTGGTCCCCTGAGCAGATGCTCAGGCCGCGCACCTCGTCCCATACCACGTCGCCGAAGGACATCGGCACCATGCCCAGGTCCAGGTACCTCAGGAACGTGGTCAGTTCCAGGCGTTCGAGCGCCCCGTCCCTCATGACCGCGCAGGCCGCTGGGGGCAGGGGCACCACTGGCAGCCCCGCATGGACCAGGCACCGGCACATTTCCAGGTCGAGTTCCCGGACGTCGGCCATGACCTCGGCCGCGCCCCTCAGCTGGGCATCCTCGGTGATCCCCAGGTGCAGACGGTGCTCCTTGGCCAAGATGTGTCCGAAGGACCCGGCCCCGTGCACCAGCACAATCCTCTCCCCGGCGGCCGCTATCTCGGAGGCGAGGCGGCCGGCGGTCTCCCGGTCGAACCTGCGGTACTGGCCCTTATCCGTGATGACGCTCCCGCCCAGCTTGACCAGTATCATCAGGTCCCCGACGATAATCGGTCTATGGGTATTAATCTTTCAATGGCGTCCGTACCCTTCGGCCGCACTTCGGGCAGAACAGGTCCCCCTCGTCCAGCTCGGCGGAGCATCCCTCGCAGTTCCTGCCGGTGGCCGGCTCCCCGCACTTCCTGCAGAACATATCCCCCGGCTGAATAAGGGTGGAGCACTTCCTGCACCTCTTTTCCGGTGGAAGCCGCTCCAAGGTGATGTCCTTGGGACGCTCCGCCTCAACCGGCTCGCCGTCAAGGAGCTTGCGGGTCCGAACCCCCTCCCGCAAGGCCTCGTCATATCGCTTCTCCTCAAAGCATCGCTCCGCATTCCGCAAATGCTCCTCAGCCTCGGAAACGTTATGGCCGGCGGCAGAGCGTTCCTCCATCCGGTCCCGGCACGCTCTGATCAAAAAGCGGGACTCCATCATGTTAGGCTCAAGCTTTTTTATCTCATGCACCGTCCTGCGCTCCTCGGCCGGAGCGGGGGCCTCGGGCGCGGGCGGGGCCATTTCGATCAAGGGCGCGTTCATGAGCATCTCCCTGGCCTTCATGGCCAATCCCTTGGCGGATGTGAAATTGTTGCGATGATAGGCGCCCTCTGCCAGATTTATTGTCTGCTCCGCCTCCTTGGTATCCCTCCCCCTGCCCCGAAGGGCGGAGGCGATGGCCTTGGCGTTGGCGATGGAATTGTAGACCTCATCCTTTTCCATCGCCCTTTGGATGTGGTCCTTGTTGCGCGATCGCATGAAGCGTAGCTCAAAGTAGATGACCACCGCTAGCAGCACGAACAGAACGATCAGCAGGACCTCGTTGGCATCCAGCAGGACCACCTTCGGCTTTGAGGGACATTAGGTCCTTTGTCGATAATAATCCTATGGTATAGATGGATGCGCATACATGGGTATGATACAAGGGCTCGGCTCTATCGATATAAAAGCAGATTGGAATTGGAAAGAGGACTAGAATGGCTGACAGCGTTCCGGGCTTTCCGTGGGCTCGCGCACCACAGTACCGCAGGGAACGCGGGCGGGCTTAGCTTCTGGGATCGGACGAGACCAGGCGTATCCCCGCCGCTATGGCCGTCAGACCATCCTACGCCAAGGCAAACAATCCCGTTATTTAAACTTTTTTACAGCCCGGTTTTTCAACGCCGATTTACCGTCCGTATATGTCATGAGAAGGTTCGAACGTGAATAATAACGGCCCACGAATTATAAATAATAATTTATTATATAATATATAATTTATAAATATTATATGATCGGTTTCGTTATTTTGTCATCATATCTGATACCATAGTGCGCGTGACCATATTTTTCACGAATCTCGTCAAAGACCTACCATATGCTGGCCAAAATCAAATCCTTAAAAAAATTGTAATAACTATTATTATCAATAATGATAACAATACTTATATAACTCACATATAGTAGCATTATCTTGATTCAATCGACTGACAGAACATTGACTACCTAAGGGATTGGAAAGCATCACACCCGCCAAAAAGGCACCGTCTGTCTCGGGTTGGGTCGAAAGTTGGGGGGACACGGGCATGAGTGCAAGTAGTGGTACAGTCAAACGTATCGATATCAGCAAGGTCTTATCCATACTGCTCGCAATATTGATGATCAGTGCGGGGTTCACTACCTTGCTCAGCATTGGTGTGAACACCGGTACCGAGGTAAGCTATACTTCGGAACACTTCTTGGGGTATGATCTGGAATCAGGCACTTGGGTGAACGCCGATCTTGGGAAAGCGTACATGGAGGGGGATTTCGTTTCCTACCAATTGCGCTTGGACAGCGACAGCAAGATCTGGGGCGCGGAAGAGTTCAGTATCAAATACAACTTCTATCAAGCTGCCAATGACGCCATATTCGTGGACGGTTTCGACACCTCCTTGGCCACCGGTTTCCAGTATTCCACTGGTGATATTCTCATGGACGGGGTCCAAGTTCCGTCCGCCGGCTGGGGTACGCACATAGCCACGCCGGAGGCCGGGGAGTCCGCGGGGGTCACTGATCCGCAGATAATCAATTACATGGATGTCTGGGAGGTCGGCGATCCGGATAGCGAGGCCGATCCCAACGACATGCGTTACTTCACTGTCAAGAACCTACCGTGGGAGGATTTCACGGATGGGTATGTCATATTGTTCTTCAGGGCGCACCTGGCGCTCTCCATCCTCTGGAGGGCGGACCTGGAACAGGCCCTGCCGCAGGTCTTGGATGGTGATGAGTTCGAGGACTGGACAGGGATCAGCCCGCACAACGGCTCATCCTACACCAGCGGCTCTTCGAGGCACTTCACGCTTGAGTATCCTGGCATTGGCGCTAGGACCATACCCATCCCCATCACTTCCTACCCCACCGACATAATCACCGGGAGGAAGTTCATTAATGAGGTCCCATACGACGGTTGGGAGATGAACATGATAGGCCGGCTGAGCCTCTGGGGCACCACCGGCGCGGATTACGTATACATACCCTACAACCCCCCGACGGTACTGACAGGTACCGGACCGTGGGCCCTGGGCTACTTCGCCTTCGACGGACTCCCGAGGGGCAACTACACCGTATGGGAGAGCGTGGTGGACGGTTACATACTGGATGTCATAGGGACCAGCCCCGACCTTCACCTGTACGATCCTGGAAAGCTGCCCTACTTCGACGCGGTCACCGAGACCTGGTTGGACAATCCCGATGAGGACCTTATGGTCCACTTCGACCTTGAGCGCGGGACCAAGATCTCCCCCAAGGTCCAGAACATCGACTTCTACAACCTGCAGGTAGGGGACATCTCCGGGTACAAGATTCACGACACAGATGGGGATGGAGTGCCCGATGAGGGAGAGCCCGGCCTGGCCGGATGGACCATCGAGCTGTGGGAGGAGGACGGTCTGTCCGCCATGGATACGACGACCACCGACAACGATGGTTACTTCGAGTTCACTGACATCCTCGTCGGACAATACATCGTCAAGGAGGTCATGCAGGATGGCTGGTTTAATACCACCCCGGTGGAGATCAACGTCTGCGTGAGCTGCGGTTCGGATATCGACTCCCTGCTCTTCCTGAACACAATGTACTCGTCCATCTGCGGGTACAAGGTGGAGGACATGAATGGGAACGGGGTCCGGGACGACAGCGACCCGGTTATCTATGATTGGGAGATCCAGCTCTACAAGGATGACGTGTTGGTAGATACTGCCTGGACTGATGAGTCTGGTAAGTTCTGCTTCGATCAGCTGGTACCCGGGCACTACAAGGTCATGGAGGTCATGCCCATCGGCTGGTATTTCACCGATGAGCAGTACTTCATCTTCGACATCGTGTCCGGTGACCGCGAGGAGGCTGTTTTCCTCAACACCGAGAAGGTCTCCATCTGCGGGTACAAGTATGAGGACATGAACGGCAACGGTATCCTTGAGGAGGGCGACGCCGGCATCGCCGGATGGGCCATCTACCTGTTCAAGGGCTCCGTGGAGGAGGACGAGAGGCCAATAGCCACTGCCACCACCAACGGCAGCGGTGGATACTGTTTTACCGGCCTAGAGGTCGGAACCTACACTGTGGTGGAGGAATCCCGCGAGGGGTGGTACAACACCACCCTGAGTGAGGTTGAGGTGACCCTGAGTTCCGGCGGCTCCGCCAACATTAACTTCCTCAACACCGAGTACTTCGACCTCTGCGGTTACAAGTACGAGGACATGAACGGCACCAGCGTCCTTGACGACGGTGATGAACCGGTTGAGGGATGGCTTATCCAACTGGTCCAGGATGATGAGGTGATCCGTTCCGCGTTGACCGACGAGAACGGACGCTTCTGCTTCACCGACCTGAAGCCTGGTGAGTACACCATCCGGGAGGGATCGAAGGAAGGCTGGTACGCCACCTCCCCGACCGAGGCAACGCTCACCATGCAGTCCGGCGGAGACGAGCGCCAAACGATATTCCTGAACACCCAGTACGGTAAGATATGCGTCCTCAAGTACGAGGACCTGAACGCCAACGGCCAGTGGGACGAGGGCGAGCCGGGAATGGCCAGCGTGTTCGTCGAACTTTACGAAGCGAACGGGGAGGCGGGCCTTTCCGCCATGCCGACGCCCATCCGCTCCGGGCTCACCGATGAGAACGGTACTATCTGCTTCACCGGGCTGTTCCTAGGGGACTACATCCTGGTGGAGTATCCTCCGCTAGGCACCTATCCCAACAGTCAGGGCAGCTCTCTGCCCGTCAGCATAACCGAGTCCAACCAGACGGTGCAGGTCACCTTCGGTAACATCGAGACCGGACACATCTGCGTCTTCAAGTACGAGGACCTGAACGGCAACGGCGTGCGCGATGAGGGCGAGGACACCCTGGTCAGCGTGTTCGTAGAACTGCTGTTCGACGGGGAAGTGATCAAGTCCGGTTACACTGGCACCTGCCCGTGCTGCGAGGGGCTGTGCTTCAGCGGACTGGAGCTCGGCACATACACTGTCAGGGAGACCGTCCCTGAAGGCTGGTACAACACCACCGCCGCTGAGGTCGTGGTGGTTCTGGACCAGAGTGGCGAGTATGTCCCGGTGACCTTCCTGAACACCGAGTACTCCTCGATCGCCGGTAACAAGTATCAGGACATGGACGGCGACGGCTACCTGGACGCCGAGGACACCCCCATAGAGGGCTGGGAGATCGAGCTATGGCTGGATGACGAGTACATCGCCACCAACTTCACCGACGAGAATGGATACTTCCAGTTCGACAAACTGGTCCCCGGAAACTACTACGTGATAGAGATGATGCAGGAGGATTGGTATGCCACCACGACCACCGAGGTGTACGTTCGCCTGCATTCCGGCGACATCATACACGATGTGCTGTTCCTCAACACCCAGAACTCCTCCGTCTGCGGCTACAAGGTCGAGGACATGGACGGAAACGGGATCTGGGACGAGGACGAGGAAGGAATACTCGGGTGGGAGGTACGTCTCTACCGGATGATGGACCAGGTGCTGGTAGGCGCCCCGATGGCCGTCGACTATGAGCTGGTGGCCACCGAGTACACCGACGAGGACGGAGAGTACTGCTTCACCGGCCTTACCCCGGGTCAGTACAAGGTCGAGGAGGTCATGCAGGCCGGATGGTACAACACCAGCCCCCTAGGTTACACCTTCGAGATAACCTCCGGTGACAAGGAATCGTTCGACTTCCTGAACACCCAGATGGGCCGTATCTGCGGCTACAAGGTCGAGGACCTTGACGGTGACGGTGAGTGGGACGATAACGAGATCGGCGTGGAAGGCTGGTACATCGAGCTGTGGAAGGACGGTTCGTACCTCAACCACACCTACACCGGCAGCGACGGCCGGTTCTGCTTCGACAGGTTGCACACTGGTGGGTACACGGTGTATGAAGGTTACAACGCCAGTTGGTATTCCACGGGCGTAGCCCATGTGAACGTGAGCATCAGCTCCGGTACCGTGAAGGATGACGCGGTCTTCCTGAACACTAGGTACGGGCAGATATGCGTCCAGAAGTTCGAGGACGAGAACGGCAACGGCATACGCGACGAGGGCGAGGACACCCCGGTCAACGGCGTGCTCATAGAAGTGCTCCTTGACCACGTAGTTGTCCGCTCCGGATACACCGGCAGCTGCCAGTGCCAGTGCGGCATGATATGCTTCACCAGCCTCGAACTGGGCAACTACATCGTGCGGGAGACCCTGAATGAAGGATGGTACACCGAGGGCCCGCTGGAGCAGAACGCCAACATCGACGTCTCCGGCGAGTGCATCGAGATCACCTTCATGAACATCCGCCTCGGGCAGATCTGCGTGCTGAAGTATCACGACCTGGACGGGGATGGCATACGTGACGATGAGGAACCGGTCAAGGCCGATGTTACCATCGAGCTGCAGTACCCCAACGGAACAGTGATCGAGAGCGCAGTCACCGACGAAAGTGGACAGGTCTGCTTCACCGGACTGATCCTCGGCGACTATATCGTGAAGGAGATCGTGCCTGAAGGATGGTACGCCACCAACGGCACCCAGTTCGCGGTGGGCGTGGAGGAGTCCGGTCAGTACATCGAGGTCGAGTTCCTCAACACCGAGTACGGGCGCATATGCGTCTACAAATACGAGGACCTCAACGGCGATGGAGAGTGGCAAGAGAATGAACCGGCGGCCTCCGGCGTATTCGTCACGCTATTCCATGACGGAGAGGAGATCGCCAACGGAACAACCGACTGCGACGGCATCATATGCTTCACCGGCCTTGAGCTTGGCGAGTACACCGTCGTGGAGACCGTGCCTACGGGCTGGTACAACACCATCCCCGTCTCGGTCGACGTGACCCTAGACGAAAGTGGCGAATGCGTGCCGGTCACCTTCCTGAACACCAAGTATGGCCAGATCTGCGTCTTCAAGTACGAGGACCTCAACGGCGATGGAGAGTGGCAAGAGAATGAACCGGCGGCCTCCGGCGTGTTCGTCACGCTATTCCATGACGGAGAGGAGATTGCCAACGGAACAACCGACTGCGACGGCATCATATGCTTCACCGGCCTTGAGCTTGGCGAGTACACCGTCGTGGAGACGGTGCCTACAGGCTGGTACAACACCATCCCCGTCTCGGTCGACGTGACACTGGACCTTAGCGGGGAATGCCAGTCGGCCACCTTCCTGAACGCCAGGTACGGCTCCATCTGCGTATACAAGTACGAGGATGAGGACGGCGACGGCATTCTGGAGGAAGGCGAGGACGACCTGATCGACGGCGTGACCATAGAGTTCTATGACGTCACCGGCGCCCTGGTGGGCACCGGAGTCACTGGCGACGACGGGGACGGAAAGGTGTGCTTCACCCACCTGAGGATCGGCACCTACTACGCCGAGGAGACCGTTCCGGCTGGATGGTACGCCACCAGCCCGATTATGAAGATGGTGACCGTGGGATCGTCCGGAGACGAGAACTGCACGTACTTCCTCAACACGATCTACGGCTCGATCTGCGTCTTTAAGTACGAGGACCTCAACGGCAACGGGCGGTGCGAGACCGGCGAACCGGCGGTGGAGAATGTGACCGTATCCCTCTGGCGTGACGACGAGTTCGTCTCCAGCGGGGTCACCGACGAGGATGGTAGGATCTGCTTCACCGGACTGAGGCTCGGCGACTATGTGGTCGTGGAGACCGTGCCCCAAGGCTGGTACAACACCACCGCCGCCTCGGTCGAGGTAACCATAGAGCACAGCGGTGCGAGCGAGTCGGTCACCTTCCTGAACACCAGGTTCGGGCAAATCTGCGTCTTCAAGTACGAGGACCTGAACGGCAACGGCGTCAACGATCACGAGCCAGCCGTGGAAGGCGTGTTCATCGAGCTGATCCTCGATGGTGGTGTCATCGCCTCCGGATTCACCGACTGCACCGGTAAGATCTGCTTCACCGGCCTGAAGCTTGGTGACTATACTGTGAATGAGACCGTCCAGAAAGGCTGGTACGCCACTTCCCCGACCTCGGTCGATGCGTCCCTCGCCGTTAGCGGCGACCGCAAGTCCGTGGAGTTCCTCAACGCCCGCTACGGCGGCATATGCGTATATAAATACGAGGACCTTGACGGAAACGGCATCCTGGATGAGGAGGATGAACTCTATGACGGCGTGACCATCGTCCTGAAGAACGCCACCGGCGATATCGTGGCCACCGGTATTACCGGCGACGACGGCGACGGAAAGGTGTGCTTCACCGACCTGGTCATCGGCGTGTACACAATCGAGGAGATCGTGCCTCAGGGATGGTACGCCACCAGCGGAACCACTCGCTCGGTGGGCCTAGAGACCTCGGGCGACCAGAACTGTACGTATTTCCTTAACACGATGTACGGAAGGATCTGCGTCTTCAAGTTCGAGGACCTTGACGGCGATGGCGAGTGGGACGAGAACGAACCGGCGGTGTCCAACGTGACCATCGAGCTGAGGGACATGGCCGGCGGGCTCATCAAGACGAACGTCACCGACGAGAACGGCATAGCCTGCTTCTACGGGCTTGAGATGGGTTCCTATGCGGTGGGCGAGCTGGTGCCCGTAGGCTGGTATGCCTACGAGACCAACCAGATCGTCATACTGGACCGGTCCGGTGAGACCATCCGGGTGGAGTTCGCGAACCTGAAGTACTCCGAGATATGTGTACTGAAGATGGAGGATGAGAACGGCAACGGCGTGCGCGACGAGGGCGAGGATGTCCCGATCAGCGGCGTGTTCATCGAGCTGCTGCTGGACGACGATGTCATTGACTCCGGCTACACCGACTGCTACGGATTGATCTGTTTCACCGATCTGAGGATCGGTGAGTACACGGTGCGGGAGACGGTCCCCGAGGGATGGTACAACACCACCCCGACCGAGGTCGTCAGGGTCATCGAAGGTTCCGGACAGAGCGAGTGCGTGGCCTTCCTGAACACCGCGTACGGTGACATCTGCGTGCAGAAGTACGAGGATGCCAACGGCAATGGTGAGGTGGACGAGGGCGATAAGCCGGCATCCGGGGTCACCATCAACCTCCTGAAGAACGATGTCATCATCGCCACCAACATGACCGACGTCGACGGTAACGCCTGCTTCCACATGCTGAGGCTGGGCGCCTACCAGGTGCAGGAGGTCCTGCTAAGCGGATGGTACACTGACGGCCTGCTGATACAGGATGCGGTGATCGAAGGCTCCGGCGACCGCGTGAGCGTGACCTTCCTGAACATACTCTACGGTGAGATCTGCGTCTGGAAGTATGAGGACGTCAACGGCAATGGTGAGGTGGACGAGGGCGACACCATCGTTCCAGGCGTGCTCATCACCCTGTACGACGCACAGATGAGCGCGATCGCCAACGGCACCACCGGCGACGACGGCCGGATATGCTTCTGCGGACTGGAGCTAGGCACCTACTACGTGATGGAGACCCTGAGCGACGAATGGTACGCCCAGGGCCCCACGCTCAAGCAGGTGGTCATCGGCGAGTCCGGCGAGAGCGTGAGCGAATCGTTCCTGAACATACGCTATGGCAAGATCTGCGTCTTCAAGTTCGAGGACCTGAACGGCGACGGCGTGTGGCAGGAGGGCGAACCCGGGCTGGAAGGCATCGTGATCGAGCTGGTCCAGGATTGCGTGGTCATACGCAGCGGCGAGACGAACGAGAGTGGCTGGATCTGCTTCGACCTCCTGCGCTTCGGCACCTATTGGGCGAGGGAGAACCTGGCCGCCAGCGACATGGACTGCTGCTGGTACCCATCCACCCCGGACCGGGTCCAGGTGACGCTGTCCGGCGAGGACCGGTGCGAGCTGGTCGTCTTCGGCAACGTCATGTACGGCAAGATATGTGGCTGGAAATACTTCGACGCCAACGAGAACGGTCAGTTCGACCCGTGCACCGAGTCGGGAATAGCCGGCTGGGAGATCGAGCTGTGGCTGGACGGCAAGCTGTTTGCCATGACCCACACCGACAGCCACGGGCACTTCTGCTTCGCCGGCCTGGAGTTCGGTGACTACACCGTGACGGAGGTCATGCAGGACGGCTGGTACGCCACCGGGCCGACCTCATGGAACGTCACCATCGACGTGTCCGGCGACCGCGAGGACGTGTTCTTCCTGAACGCTATGTGCGGGAAGATATGCGTCCTCAAGTACGAGGACCTGGACGGCGACGGTATCCTTGACGACGACGAGCCGGCGGTGCCAGGCATAACCGTCCTCCTGTACCGGGATGACGTGAAGGTCGGAGAAGGAGTTACCGACGGGAACGGGAGCTACTGCTTCGAGGACCTCATGGTCGGAACGTACGCAGTGGTGGAGGAGATACCCTGCAACTGGTACTCCACCACCGGGGTCGTCCAGCAGGTGGTCATGACCGGGCAGGATGCCACGGTGACCTTCCTGAACACCAAGTACGGCTGCATCGGCGGCTTCAAGTACAATGACCTGGACGGGGACGGTGTCTGGGACCCCACCACCGAGGCGGGCATACCCGAATGGGAGATATGGCTGTATCAGAACGGCAAGCCGGTCTCCTGGACCGTCACCGACCTCAGCGGGCACTACGCCTTCTGCGGCCTGCGCCTGGGCGAGTACGAGGTGAGGGAGGGACGGCAGGAGGGATGGATGGCCACCAGCGCCACGGAGCTACCGGTGACCATCGAGACCTCCGGCCAGCTGGTCTGCGGCGTGAACTTCTTCAACATGGAGCTGGATCCATGCATCGGGATCGAGAAGGGGGTGTGCAGCGACACCATAGAGTACGAGTCTCATACCCAGGGCTACTGGAAGAACCATGAGTGCTCCTGGGTGGGCATGGGGCCGAACGGGGCGTTCCCCTGGGTCTGCTCCTGCGCCTACCCCGACGGGCTGACCAACCTGCAGGTGTTCAACACCCCGCCGGCCGGTGACGCCACGCTGATACTCGCCCACCAGTACCTGGCGGCCAAGCTGAACGATCTCAAATACGGCGCCCCGGCCATGTACGTCCAACTGATATCCGACGCCGAGGGATTCCTGGCCATCCATCCCATAGGCTGCTCCCTGAGCGATGACGAGCGGGAGCAGGCCACCGAGCTGGCCGATCTGCTCGCCACCTACAACGAGGGCGAGGACAGCGGCATGACCGTGCTCACCTATACCGTGGTGGTGACCAACTGCGGCAATGTGGAGCTGTACAACGTCAAGGTGTATGACTCCCTGCTCGACCAGTGGTTCTTCCTCTGCGACTTCGGCGATGGCGACGGCATTCTCGACGTCGGCGAGTGGTGGACCTTCTCCTACACCTACATAGTCCCGGCGGACCAGTGCGGCGAGGAGGAGACCAGCGACGACGATGACGGATGCCACGACGGAGGCTGTGGCGGCTGGACCTGGAACTGGGACCACGGCTGCGGCGGAGGCTGCCATGACGGCGACGAGAACGACGATGGCTGGAGCTGGTCCTGGGGTTGCGGCAACCACGAGGGACGCACTGACGGAGGCTGCGGCGGATGGAACTGGCGGCACGGCTACGGAAGCGGCTGCGGCGGCTGGCATTGGAACTGGAACTGGCAGCAGCACTGCGGATGCTGCTGCGACGACGAGGTTCCGACCGAGACCTGCATCGTGACGAACATCGCCACCGCCTACGGCCAATGGGGCCCAGAGGCGGAGGGATGGTGGGTGAGCGACCAGGCCCAGGCGGACTTCGAGCTGCAGCAGGAAGAGCCGATCGACGACGATGACGGATGCCACGACTGGGGCTGTGGCGGCTGGCAGTGGCAATGGGGCTGGAACTGGGGTTGCTGCTGGGACCACGACTGGGGCTGCGGCAACGACCGGGATTGCGACCAGGGTTGGAACTGGGGCGGTTGCTCTAACTACCGGTACCTCAACTTCGGCTGCTTCAGATGGTCGGGCACGTTCAACGACGGAATGATTGGTGGCTGCCACGTATGGAACGACTACGGTCCCTTCGAGGATGAACGCCGGGGCAAGGAGGAAACGGAGGTCTCCGAGACCGAAGAGAAGTGAGCGTTGAAACCAGGGGGGCGACCCCCTGCCCATTTTTTTTTCATATAACGCCCTGTTCTTAGAAAAATGAAAGGTAAGGAGGCTGACAGCGTTCCGGGCTTTCCGTGGGCTCGCGCACCACAGTACCGCAGGGAACGCGGGCGGGCTTAGCTTCTGGGATCGGACGAGACCAGGCGTATCCCCGCCGCTATGGCCGTCAAACCATCCTTGAGCCTCCTGAAAAAGGCCAATGTATATAACAGTTTCCCAAGGCCTACGGGAGCTGTTCCGGGCGCTCGATCGCCGAGGTCTCCCGCCTAAGGAACGCCAGCTCTTGAGGGGTGAAGCCGGCGGGATCGGCGAAGAGCAGTACCAGGCCATGATTGACGCACGCCTCGTCGTACAGCATGTCTATCATATCGGTGAGCTCCCGGAACGACCCCTCCTCCAATAGTTGGAGCCCGTAGATGACCACCGCCCTCCTTTCCCCGGTGCGCAGGTGCTCCCTCAGGGCCCGGCAGATGCGCGGCCCGCTCCCCTTCCCCAGGTTCCGCTCGCCCTGCTCCGGCGGAAGGGCCTCGATCTCCATGTCCGAAGGGAGCACCATATCGGCGGGGGAGACCAGCACGGGCTCGAAGCCGTCCCTCACCAGATGGCAAAGGTATTCGGTGACGTCGGCCGGGTCCCCCCATCGCAGCACAAGGTACGCGCCGAAGGCCTCCTCGCCCAACCGCTCACCCTATGCAATAGTAGGCCTGGCTCTATTAATGGTTTGTTCAGGGCAGGAAGGGGAGGGAGAGCAGGGCCCCAAGGGCCATGGACACGATGTTGTTCCCCAGCTTCGTGACCCAGCCTTTCGTCTCCAACGTGGCCCCGATGACGCTGTCGATGAAGCATCCCGCCACGCCCATGCCCACGGGAACGAGCACCAGCATCGTCGGTTCCGTGCCGATGATGACGAACCAGCCCACCACCGCAGCGAACGCCGAGGCGGCGACGGCCCACGCCGTTCCGTAGAGGGAAACGCCTCCGTCCACGCCAGGCCGGACGCGCTTAAAGGTGGTGATCAGGTAGGTCCGGTCCGAGAGGACTCCAAGCTCGCTCGCGGTCGTGTCCGCCGCCGCCACGCACACCGCGCTGATGTAGACGACGGCCGAAGCGTGCCCCTCCCATCCCGCCGCATAGGTGAGCAGGGCGATGACCATCGGGACCGCGCCGTTGGCCAGGACGTTGCGGTAGCCCCTCTCCCCCTTCCTCCCCTCCTGCACGCCCTTCCGCACCTTCAGCTCCATCTTGTATTTGGTGACGAGGAACCCCATGAAGGCGAAAAGGATGAGCAGGAAAAGCCATCCCACCCCCCCGAAGACCCCGAGGACCATGCCCACGGCGAAGGAGGCCAGGCTGCCGTCGGCGGTGAGGAGCCCGAGCTTCCAGGAAAGCGCGGAGAGCGCCGCGCAGAGCACGAGCACGGCCGCCGCCTGCTCCAAAGCGATCATTGCGCCCCTTTAAAGGTCCAGCATATTTAAGTCGACCCCTCGTCCCCTTCCCTGCGCCTCAGGCGCTCCAACGGATTGGTGCGTTGGAACATGAGCTTGGTCTCGTCCCTGATCCCCCTCACCTTCTCCAGGTCCCCGTCCCAATCCCGCAGGACATCGGCATACCTTTCCTCGATGCGGTCCAGAACCCTCCGCATCCGCTGCGCCGAGTTTCCCGCCCTCTTCCCACTCAGGACCACGGCCATGAAGAAGCCGTCCTTGCGCTCCACGAGCAATTTCCTGTCCCCGAAGTCCATGCGCTTGAGCACCGTGGCCCCCTCGTCCTTGAACGAGTCGCGCACGAAGCTCTGCAGGGCGATGAGCATGCCGCCCAATATCTCGTCGTCCATGCCCGGCTTCAGCCTCCTCGTCTGGTGCGCGAGGAGCGTGCCGTCCTGGTACATGACGAAGACCTCGTCGACGATGGGGCGGGTCAGGACGAGGTAGGCGATGACGATCAGCAGGGCGATCAGCAGAAGGGCCGTGGTGACGATGAACAGCGTGGGGTCCTCGTACTCCAGGGCGACTGTGAACCATTCCGTGGAGGATGCGTGCCCCGCCTTGTCCACGGCGGTCACCCTGTAGGTGAGCTCCCCGGTGCGGTTCTGCGCCGGGACCTGCGCGAAGTAGATGCCCCCGCCCTCCGGGGTCATGGCAACGCTCCTCGTGGCATTCTCGAACGTGTACTCCAGGATGACCGAGCGAACGCCTACCAGGTCGGTGACGCGCACCTTGATCAGGGTAGGCTCGCCGACCACGGCCCTCAGGACCGGGGCGTCGATGGAGATCTCCGGCGGCAGCAGGTCGATCGTAACGTTCTTCGTCTTCATGACGGCGCTGTTATGATCGTCCCGGACCTCCAGGCGGACGGAGTACACGCCGTCCTGCTGATAGGTATGATCGACCTCAAAATAAGATGACCAGTCGGTCCGGTTCCCGTCCCCGAAGAACCAGCGGTACAGTAGTGTCGGCTGGTCATTCTCCGTATCGGTGGTCAAGGCGGCGGAAAAGTTGACCTCCCGGGAGTTCGTGGTGCCCGCGAATGTGAACTCAGGTATTGGTGCGGGATCGTTGATGGTCAGGATGATGCATTTCTCATCGTAACTGTCTGAATCCCATACTCGGACAGTCACCTTGTACGTTCCAGAGGAGATGTAGCGATGGTATGTGGAGTTGAGCGTGGTCTCATCGTCCGCTTGGAACGAGACGGTCTCGAAGTCCCATTGATATTTAACGATATTCTCATGGACCGGGGTGGCCACAACGACGAGGTTGATCTCATCCCACTCTTCATAGGAGCTTCCACCATCCGAGGTGCGCAGGAGCGCAATGATGGGGGTGGTGTCCCTCACGGTCACAGGATACGTGTATGCGTTCGGGTCCCCGTCCACGTCCGTAACGGTCAGCACCACGGTGTACGTTCCATTATCTAAGGCCTTGTTGCAAAATTACAGTGACCGGGCTAGCCCGGTCACTGCCAGTTGATGCAGATTGAACATGATGAGCTTGCACCGGACCTCGTTTTCCCGTGCGTCACTTTTCCGGCATCGGATACGATGC
>Ga0302243_1000245_pt1 | contig 56653 bp, 67 predicted proteins | sample AAG_UR_Met_MG_FD_193514 | JGI IMG/M metagenome (GOLD analysis project Ga0302243, IMG submission 193514) | Enriched activated sludge microbial communities from anaerobic digester in WTTP, New Holstein, Wisconsin, United States - AAG_UR_Met | ecosystem: Engineered > Bioreactor > Anaerobic >... | reverse complement strand
CATCATGGTCTTGGTCATCTCGCCAAACTGCTTGGCGGTCATGGTCATGGCGTTGAATGACAGGTCTATATCCACAATATCCTCTCCTTCTTCAAAGAATAATAGACTCCAGCGAGCAGGATGACGAGGAACGTTATCGCCGCGATGTTAGCGATGTCGGAGAGTCCTTCGAACGCCATGGCCCAGACGATAAGAAAAACCGTAAGGATATCGAAGGCCACGAAGATGATGGCGTAGATGTAGAATTGAACATGGAACTGAATTTGGGCCACTCCGATGGGCCTCTCACCGCACTCGTAGGTCGTGTCTCTCATCTCAGCGCGCTTCGTCGGCCTGAATAGCTTCCCCGTGATTATGGCGACAGCGGGGATAAGTAGAGCCACCAGAGCAAACATTGCTACCGGGAAATAGTCGTCTACGAGCATTGTAGGGGGATAATGCTTCCTTTATTTAAACTTTAAACATTCTTGGGGGGTCGTTTATGAAGTTTTTTTTCCTATGACCAGATAGTTATATTTTGATTAGTTAATAATAAAAAATATTTGCTCTATTTAACGCCGTCAAAGGCGATGAGATATTAATATTCTAGAGCCGAATGTTATTATCATGCCCGAGGAGCGCAGGAAGGTAGCGGTCCTGGTGGAGGACGACTACGAGGACCTGGAGCTGTGGTACCCCTATTTCCGGTTGATGGAGGCGGGCTACGAGCCAGTGCTCATCGGCCCCAGGGAAGGGACTTACCGGGGGAAACGCGGATATGAGGCGAAGGTCCAGCTGTCAGCGGACCGGGCGGACCCCTGCGACCTGCTCGGACTGATCATAACGGGTGGTTGGGCCCCGGACCGTCTCAGAAGGTACGGCGCGGTGGTGGAGCTCGTCCGCGGCGTGTTCGACCGGGGTTCGGTGGTCGCCTCCATCTGCCACGGCGGATCGCTCCTGGTCTCGGCCAACGTGGTGCGCGGGAAGAAGGTCACCTCCTTCCATTCCATAGAGGTGGACCTCACGAACGCCGGAGCACATTACTTAGACCGGGAGGTGGTGGTCGACGGTAACCTGATAACCTCGCGCAAGCCAGACGACCTACCGGCCTTCATGCGCGAAGTGCTTCGGGCCCTGAAGGGGCAGAGGACCAAATCGGATTAATAGGAAGTTACCGATGGAAGGTCAGCCAATCTAAGGTGTTATCATGAGGATCGGATTCGTAGGCGCGGGGAACATGGCCGAGGCCATGATGAAGGGCATCATAACCGGCGGGGTGGCCAAGACCGAGGACTTGATCGCCAGCGAGATAGTGCCGGAAAGGCGTGATTACATAACCAACACCCTGGGCGTGCAGACCGTCTCCGACAACATCGAGGTCGTGCGGTCCTCGGACGTGGTGGTGCTGGCGGTGAAGCCGCACCATGTCGGCCCGGTGCTGGACGAGCTCAAGCCGTACCTCAGCGGGAACCACCTTCTCATCTCCATCGCCGCCGGGGTGAAGATCTCCTTCATGGAATCTCACCTGAACTGGGGCGTGCGCGTGGTCCGGGTAATGCCCAACCAGCCCTGCTTCGTCGGCGCCTCCGCCTCCGGGTTCGCCCTCGGGCGTTCCGCAAAGAAGGAGGACAAGGAGACGGTGCAGAGCATCCTTAACTCGGTGGGGGTGGCCTTCGCCCTGGACGAGAAGCTCTTGGACGCGGTGACCGGGCTCAGCGGCAGCGGTCCAGCGTACGTCTACCTGGTCATCGAGGCCATGGCCGACGGCGGCGTGCTCGCCGGACTGCCTCGGGACGTGGCGCTGCAGTTGGCGGCGCAGACGGTCATCGGGGCCGGGAAGACCTATCTGGAGACCAGGAAGCACCCGGGCGAGCTGAAGGACATGGTGGCCTCCCCGGGCGGAACCACCATCGAAGGCCTTCGGGTCCTGGAGGAGGCGGGCGTGCGCGGCGCGTTCATCGACGCCGTGGAGGCCGGGGCCAAGCGCAGCGAGGAACTGGGCGGGAAGAGCTGATCATCTTCTGCGGGTGGTTCGTAACGGGGAGCCGCACACCGGGCAGTCCGGCTGCGGCTCCTTGAACACCTTTCCGCACCCGGTGCAGAGATAGTTCCACCGGACCACCTTGGTTATTCCCTTCATGCTCATGGGCAGGAACTCGATGCCCAGCACGGATGCGAGATTCTGTATGGAGTAATCGTCCGTGGCCACCGCGGCCTTGAGCTCCAAGGCCAGGGCCAGAACGTCCAGGTCCGTTCTCGATAATCGCGAGGAATCACCGGTGCCCCTGGCGGCCTCCTTGACCTTGGATAGAGATGAGGAGGTGGCCTGGGAGACCTTGATCGTAGGCAGCAGGTTCTCCGTCCGGCGATCGTTGTACTTCTCCAGCTCGGCCAGTACCCCTTCGGTCACGTAAGCTTCCCAGTCCGGGGGTACCTGTTCCAGTCCGAAGAGGGCCGAGGTGTCCAGAACTACCTTCACGGACCGGTTAACGTCAAGCGCCCTAGATAACTTTACGGAGAACGGTGCTTTTGGCGTGGTTCTTAAATACCATCTCCTGTTAAACGACCCCCGATGTCACAGATACCTGTGGAGCAGGGAGTCATAGATTTCATCATTCAGAACAAGCAGGACTATCGAATCTGCACCTCCTGTTCCGGGCCGGTCATGCTGCCGGTGGCGCTGAAATCGCCCAAGTCCTCCGACATCGTGATCGAGGTCGGGGAGAACAAGCTTTACATTTCCCGGGTCCAGGCCAGGTACCTCAGGCGAGTGACCTCGGACATGATCTACGACCCCGAGGTCGGTATGTCCTGCAGCGCCTACCCCGGCCTTTAGACCCTTCTCGCCATCTCGGCGGAGCGGACCGCCATGGACCCCAGGTCCACCTTGGCCTCCTCGTCCAGTATGTCCTTGACCGAGGCGTTGGTGATCACCCTTGAGGGAACGGCCGTGCAGTCCTTGCTGCCGTCGCTCATTATGGATATCTCGTAGGTTCCGATCTCCTTGGCCAGGCGCTCGATCTCCAGCTTGTCCAGCCCGATCAGCGGCCGCAGGACCGGAAGCTCAAGCCCGTGCTGCTCGGCCCGGATGTTGTTCAGGGTCTGGGAGGCCACCTGGCCTAGCGAATCGCCCATGACTATCCCGGAGGCCCCGAACCTCAACGCCACCGCCTGGGCGGTGCGCAGCATCAGCCTCTTGCAAAGAACGCACTGGTAGGAGCTTTGGCACTTCTCCTTGTTCACCGCCTGGTTCTCGCCGTGCGGGGCCATGTAGAGAGGCATCTCCTGCCCGGTGACCCTGCGCAGGGCCTCGGCCAGAAGTACTGCCTTACGCACCCCGAGCTCCCCGGAGAAGGGGCGGTTGTCCATGTGCAGTAGGACCATCTCAGCGCCCCGCTGAGCCATCAGGAAGGCGGCCACCGGGGAGTCTATCCCTCCGGAGAGAAGAGCGACCAGCTTCATGTTCCTCAGTTGTTGACCCGCGGGATCTCCGCGCCCCCGGTGAGCACCAGCTCGGCCTCGTCCTCGTCCAGGTCGTCGCTCTCCACGACCATGGCCACCAGCAGGTCTATGAGCTCCCTCATCTGGCGGACCTCCGCCCGGAGGTCCCGGATCTCCCGTGCCAGGTCGGCCTCGGTCAGGAGCCTTACCCCCTCATTCCTTGCCGGTGATGAGGATCGTTTCCACGAAGCCGTAGTCGTCGGCGACCTTCCGCGACTCGTACGCCTCGCAGTGGTCGCAGTACAGCCCCTTGTCCGCCCGCCTGAGCTGGGAGCGGCAATTGCGGCACAGCGACTTGACGGCCCCGAAGTGCGGGTGGGCCGTGTTCAGCTGAATGGACGGCTTGACCTGCATGACCTTGGCCCGGATGATGTCGCTCGGGCGGTACTCCCGGCCCACGTCCTGGACGTAGTCCTGGGATATCTTGGATACGTGGATCGTTCCGTTGGTGTCCCCGGTGATGTTGCGGGAACGTCCCTCGACGGCCACGACCTCGCATATGGCCATGGAGGCGCGCACGTCGGTCACCTCACAGAACACGGAATCGCCGATGGCCAGGGAGACCATGGGATTCTCGGCCTCCACGCTCACCGTCTTATCGTTATCGTTCACCTTCAGCTCGCCGGTGAGGGCGGAGTAGACTATCCCGTCCTCCTCATAGGTGCCTTCCGCCGGGAGGTACTCCTCGGCCACGGCCACCTCGTCACCTGGTAAAACCTTTTTCTTGTCACTCATTCCAACACACCTGTCTTCAGAATGTAAAATAGCGTGACGTCGACCTCTTTCTTCGCCTTGCTATGGAATTCGAACATATAAGGGATCCCGAATTTATACCTTTTTAAAGGAGTGGCGGTGTACCCAGACCGGCGGACGAAACGCTGGACGAAGTCCTCCGTGCTGCTCATGTGCAGGGAATAGACCACCGGCGCGCACCTCATGGCCGCGGTCAGGAACGGTCTGTCGGCGCCCTTGCGCTGCGCCCCGAAGGGCGGGTTCATGATCACCGTGTCCCCCTTCTCGTTCACCTCGCCGATCTCCGCCTGGCGGAACTCGACCTCGACCTTGGCCTTGATGGCGTTGGCCGCGGCCTCTTTCAGTGCCGCGGGGTCCTTGTCGAACCCTATCACCTCGCTCGCGCCCAGCAGCGCCGCCCCGATACCCAGGGGACCGGTCCCGCATCCCAGGTCGATCACCTTCCGCCCTTCCAGGTCGCCCCGGGCCAGGGCGTCGAACAGAAGATCGGCGGCGATCGCGGCGGGGGTGGAATACTGCTCCAGCTCGGGCCGGGGGGAGGAGAAGGGAGAAAGCGATTGCAGGGCCATCTCCAGTTCCCTTCTCTTCACCGCATCACCTCCAGTTCGAATTCGAAAGGGTTTCGTGAGGCCTATTGATTGAGCCCCAGGTTCAGGAAGTCGGCGCTGGTGAGGATGCCTACGATGGCGCCCTTGCGGGAGACCAATATCGCCTCCTCCCTCTGCAGGTGGAACGAGGCCAGGTCGATCGGCGTGTCCTCGTTCAGTATCGGGAATGGAGCATCCATAATCTCCTCTATCCTGGTGCGCATGACCTCCTCGTAGGTCTTCCTCCGGGTCTTGGTCTGCTCTATCGTGTAGTCGCGAATGGCGTCATCGGTCAGCCCCCCGACGATGCGTTCCCCGACTATCACAGGCAACTGGGTGAACCGCCCCTTCATCATCCTCTCCACCGCCTCACCGACCGTCTGGTCCGGAGTCACGAAGATCACCCCGCGGGTGGCCAGGTCTCCAACGGTCAGCTGCGTTCCGGAACGCACGCCCTCCACCTTCCGGCGCCTGATCACTTCCTCGAAGGCCGACAGTATCTTGCGGACGTTGCTGTACGAGGGATCGATGGTGCCCCTCTCGATCTTGGCGATCAAGGACTGGCTCACCCCGGCCAAGCTGGCCAGTTCCCGCTGCGACAGGTTCAGTCGCTTTCTCATCTGTCTAATCTTGTCGAGGTCGGGCAGCTGCGGTACCAATGCCGTGCGGGAGGATGTCAATCCGACTTCACCTTCTATTTTGTTTCAATAACTAAAATCGCATTAATATCCTTTTCCAGATTTGTATCCCGAGGTTCTATAGGAATCAGGAGAAGGTCTTCGGTATCATGCCTCTACCCTAGATAACCTTGATATATAACTGTTATTCAAAGTTCGATAACGAATATTCCTTCATAACTTACAAATTTCTAACTAAAACGTAAAATAATCTACGATAATAATGAGTCGAATAAGCAATGAATAAATACTCGAAGAGGTTAACTGGGCATAACATGTGGTCATTCATCTAATAAATCGATTATTGATGGCATTATAATCGAAAATAAAGCTAGAAAATAGATGTATGTACATGAAAAAAGGTATTATAATCCGGGAGACACCGGGGTTATTACCTCGGGCACGCCTATGCTGTGCTGAAGGAGCGTATCACCCATGAATGACAGGACGGACCGGGAGGGTAGGGCCGACCGGTTGGGAAGGCCAGTGCGAGCTGAGAACTACACCGCCAGCAGACCGCCGGGATGGCAGGGCCAGCCCGGGGGCTGCGGCATAGCTTCCTGCATCTCCCTCAAGGGCGGGAGGATCGGCGGGGACCGCATCTCCCGCATGCTCACCATCATGGAGGAAAGGGAGAACGGTCTGGGGGCCGGATACGCCTGCTACGGCCTGTTCCCGGAACGCCGGGACCAGTACTGCCTGCAGTTCTTCTTCGATGACGAGGAGGGGAAGAGGGACGTGGAGAACTTCCTCGACGGACGATTGGACATCGCTCACGACGAGAAGGTGTTCATCCAGGAAAGCTCGACCATCGCGCCTCCCTATCCCCTGGTGTGGCGCTACTTCGCGGATGTGCCGGAGAACAGGGAATGGAGGGGAGAGCGCGGCCTGGGCGAGGAGGACTACCTGGTCGAGCTGGTCCAGCACATAAACGAGAAGATACCCAAGGCCTTCTGCGTCTCCAGCGGCAAGGACATGGCGGTCTTCAAGGGAAATGGATACTCGTACGAGATCGCCGACCTGTACGACCTGGGACGTTACTCGGGGACCATGTGGCTGTCGCATTCTCGGTTCCCCACCAATTCCCCGGCCTGGTGGGCCGGGGCCCATCCCCTGTCGCTCCTGGACTGGGGGGTGTGCCACAACGGGGAGATAACCTCCTACGGCGTCAACCGCAAGCTGGTGGAGATGAACGGCTACCGGTGCACGGTGCTGACCGACACTGAAGTGGTCACCTACCTCTGGGACCTGCTGGTCCGCCGGAACCAGCTGCCGGTGGAGGTGGCCGCCTTCGCCATGGCCCCCTCCACCTTCCAGGAGATCTCCCTGCTTCCGGCGGCGGAACGCCGCCTGGCCGAATGGCTGCGCATCACCTACAAGGAAGCTTTCCTGAACGGACCGTTCAGCATCATAGTTGGGAGAAGCCGGCCAGACATATCGCTGATCGCCCTGGCCGACCGGAAGAAGCTGAGGCCGATGATCGCCGGGCTCTCGCCCGATGAGGACGTGGTCTACTGCGCCAGCGAGGAGAGCGCCATCCGCATCGTGGAACCGGATGCGCGCACCTGGGCCCCAGGTGCTGGGAACCCGCTCATCGCCGTGGCCGGAAAGGGACTGGTCCGCCGGGGTACCGAGCCCTCCTTCCAGGGGGTGAGCGTGTGAGCGAGACGCCTCCGACCAAGAGGCTGGACCACCGTCTGCCAGAGAGGTTCGTGCCTACCATAAACTACGATCTGTGCCGGGTCTGCCGGCGCTGCGTGAACGATTGCTCGTACCAGGCCCTGGAGTTCCGGGAGTCTAGGGTAGTTCCGTCCGGAGGGTGCGTGGCCTGCGGCCGCTGCATAGCCATCTGCCCGGCCAGCTGCATAGAGATCCGGCCGGTACCGCCGCAGTTCGCCCCCCACGGCAACTGGTCAGAGCGCAGCCGGAGGTCGATCCTGGCCCAGGCCAGCTCGGGCGGCGTCCTGCTCTCCTCCTGCGGAGCCGATGACCCGAACCCGGCGATCTTCGACGACCTGCTTCTGGATGCGGCGCAGGTGACCAATCCTTCCATCGATCCCCTGCGGGAGCCGGTGGAGACCGTGACCTACCTGGGGCGCAGACCGGGAAGGCTGGAGGTCTACGACGGCAAGGTCATCGTTCGGGAGGACGACACGCCGCTCATACGAATGGACATGCCTCTGATGTTCGGCCATATCTCACTCGGTTCCATATCCTACAACGCCCAGAAGGCCCTGTTCATGGCCGCCAAGGAGCTGAACATCGTGGCCGGCAGCGGGGAGGGCGGTCTGCACCCGGACTTCTACCAGTACGCCGACCGCATATGCTCCGAGGTCGCCTCCGGTCGTTTCGGGATCAAGCCGGAGTACCTCAAGGGCGTGGCCGCGGTGGAGATCAAGATCGGACAGGGGGCCAAGCCCGGCCACGGCGGGCATCTTCCCGGCGAGAAGGTCACCACCATGATCTCCGAGACCAGGATGATACCGCTGGGAACGGACGCACTGTCACCCTATCCGCATCACGACATATACAGCATAGAGGACCTGGCCCAGCTGATATCGGTGCTCAAGGAGAGCACCGAGTACCGCCTGCCGGTGGGGGTGAAGATCGCCGCCGTGCACAACGTCGGTGCTATCGCTTCCGGCCTGGTCCGGGCCGGAGCTGATTTCCTGACCGTGGACGGCTTCAAGGGTGGCACCGGCGCCGCGCCGCGGGTCATCAGGGACCACGCCGGCCTGCCGGTGGAGGTGGCCATCGCCGCGGTGGACCGCCGGCTCACCCAGGAAGGACTTCGTAACCGGGTCACCGTCTGCGCCGGGGGCGGCATTCGCTCCTCGGCGGACATGATCAAGGCATTGGCGCTCGGGGCTGACGTGGTCATGGTCTCCACCTCGGCCATGGTGGCCATGGGCTGCCGGGTGTGCCAGCAGTGCCACCGTGGCCTGTGCTCCTGGGGCATCGCCACCCAGCGCGACGACCTGACCGCCAGACTAGACCCGAACCTGGCCGCCGCCCGCATCGTCCGCCTGTTCCGGGCCTGGAACGAGGAGCTGAAGGAGGTCCTGGGGGCCATGGGCATCGACGCCGTGGAGAGCCTGGTCGGAAACCGCGACCGGTTGCGTTACCGCGGCCCGAACCCCAAGATCGCGGAAGTGATGAACGTGAAGCATATCGGGGAAGGGTGGGGCTGATGAAGGCGGTCTGTAAGCCCAAGGGGCACGCCCACGAGTGCGACTGCGGAAAGGAGTGCCTGAGCGTGGTGGGCGACCGTGCGGTGATCGATCTGGACCTGTCTCCGACCCGGCCGATGCATTACACCACCCTCAACTGCGTGATGCGCAAGGCCATGCGCCGGGGGTGCTCCTCGATCGAACTGAAAGGGGTGATGGGGCAGCGCTACCTGGCCTCCACGGCCTCCACTCCCGGGCTGTACATCGCGGTGCACGGCACCCCGGGGAACGACCTGGGGGCTTTCCTCAACGGCCCGACCATCGAGGTCTTCGGCAATGCCCAGGACATGACCGGGAACACCATGAACTCCGGCCGGATAATCGTCCATGGGAACGCCTGGGACGTGACCGGGCTGGCCGCCAGGGGAGGACAGATCCTGGTCCAGGGGGACACCGGCTATCGGGTGGGCATTCACATGAAGGAGTTCGGGGGATCCCGGCCGACCATGGTCATCGGTGGCACGGCCAAGGATTACCTGGGCGAATACATGGCCGGCGGGACCGTGCTCGTGCTCGGATTGAACGGGGGAAGCCCGGTCGGACGGAGCCTGGGCGCGGGGATGCACGGTGGGCGCATATTCGTTCGCGGAAAGGTGGGGCCGGAACAGCTCGGACCTGGTGCGGCGATATCGCCGCTGAGCCCGGAGGACGAGAGGGAGGTCCGAGGATTGCTGGACGAGTTCAACAAGGCCTTCGGCACCGAGGTCCCGGACGATATGGGCGGATATGTGAAGGTCGCCCCCAGCTCCAGCCGGCCGTTCTTCGGCTACTATGACAAGACCAACGTTTAGTTGCCCGGCAAACGGTTGGCGGAGCTGGTGACCATACGGAGCTCGAGGTCCTCCAGCCCCAGCGGAAGGACCTTGGAGGTGATGGCCTGCTCCAGCGAGGTGGTGTCCCTGGCCTGCAGCCGGACCATCACCCGGCGGGGGCCGGTCACCTGCAGCACCTCCTTCACCTCCTCCACCCCCCTCAGCTTCCTGAGGTCCTCGGACGGGACGCCCGGACGCAGGTTCGCGAACAGGATGGCGTCCACCTTCAGCCCCATGCGCTCGTTGTTGACCACCGCGAAGTAGCCGAGGATTATCCCGTCGTCCTCCATGCGCTTGATGCGGTCGCGTACCGTGGAAGGGGAGCGCTTCAGCTTGGCCGCTATCTCGTTGTGGGTCATCCGGCCGTCGTTGACCAGGAGCTGCAGGATGCGCCGGTTCATGGCGTCTACCACGGGCATGCGAACCTCCTAACGGGGTATGAACCTTAATAAATTACGATGGAACGTCGAAATCATCGTTAAAAAATGAAAGAACGGATGAAATTGTTTGAAAAAGCGTTGATTTTATCGAATATCGGCTTACTTCATGAACAGGGAGGGAGCCTCCGGCTTAGGGCTGAAGCAGGCCTCGCCCATCTCCTGGACCTGGGCCCCCGCCTCCAGCGCTGTCTCGTGGATCGCTTTCTCGAAAGCCTTCTTGAGCTCGTTGGGCGAGGCGGACACCCGGGCGTTCAGCACCAGTTTCCCTTCTCCAGTGAAGTAGCGACCTCCCTTCAGGCCGTCCACCTGCATACGGTCCTCCACCAGGCTCATCTTGGCCGAGGCGGTGGGCGAGGTCAGCATCACCTTGACGTGGCCGATGGTCTCCGGCGGGAAGTCGGTGGCCACCCGGCGCATCAGGGCGGTGACGAAGGCGTTGATGTCCAGACGCCCCTCGGCCACCAACTTGGCGTGGGCGTTGAACCAGCCCATGGAGGCCTTCTCCACGGCGAAGATCTTCTGGTCCACCTCCTGGGGCTCCTTGGTGCTGACCTTGTCCGAGAGTATTATGTCCACGATGGTGTCCAGGTTCTTCCTGCTGAAGGCCGAGCAGGGTATGATGTCAGCATCGGAGACCTCCCTTCGCACCAGCTCGCTGGCGCTCGCCACCTCACCATCGTTCAGACGGTCCACCTTGGAGATCAGCACGTACTCCGCCTCCCGGACCTGGTGGGACGGGATGAGCTTCCCTCCGCCCAGACCGAAACCTTCCGGTTTGCGGAGCACCTCGGAAGCTCTGCTGCCGTCGACGACCACGAAGAAGGGCGCGACCTGGAACTCGTCCGGGTACATGGAGCGCAACGGGGCGACCACCGATCCCAGTATGGCCGTGGAGGTGCCGATCGGTTCGGCGATGATGACGTCCGGCCGTCCCATCGAAACAAGGGTACGGGCGTTCTTGACGAACTCCCCGAAGTTGGCACAGAAGCATCCTCCCAGCACGTCCTTGACGTCGAAGCCGGCGTCCTTCATGTACTCCGTGTCCACCAGGACGTTGCCCTGATCGTTGGTGATGATTGCCACGGACCTGCCGTGCCTGGACCTGAGCTCCTTTCCAAGCGCGGCGGCCAAGGTGGTCTTCCCCGCGCCTAGGTATCCGCCCAGCACCACGAACCTGGTCGGGGCCTTGTCTCCGGACTGCATGCACCCGTTAACGCGCCACCGGGTTTATACGTTTCTTGGGACTCCAATATTACAGTCCCTCGATGCGGACGGTACGGCGTAAAAAGGCGCAGGTCTGACACGGGATATCGATGACGCAGCGCTGACCGGCCGGTATGCCTTTTATCGCCGCTAGGAGCGCCAGGTCCATCGGCCGGTAGGGCGATCGGCGATTGTTGGCGGTCAGTACCGCTTTCTCGGCCTCGGTCAGAGCTTCAGAATCGAAGCGGGACTGGGCGAAGTCCATGCACCTCTCCGCCTCCTCCTTGCTGCACTGGTCGCAGCGCGTTCCCGCCTTGGTAACCGGGCCGTAGAGGTCGGCCAGCGGGTCCACCAGAAAGATCCGGTGGTCCCTTCCGATGGTGATGAAGACCGCGTACGGGAAGGAGGCCTGGATCAGCTCCATGCGGGTCCCCCGCACCTTCTGCTCCTCCTTGACCGTCCAGAAGTCCCGCAGATGATGATTGAGCTGGTACACCAACTGGTGATAGTCCAGGCCCAGCGAGTCGGCCAGGTCCTGCTTGCTGATCGGCGCGTCCCTGGTTGAACGATACAACTTGGTCAGGATGCGCTTGCGCATGTCGTGGTTGACGATGGAGGTGTACGTCTCCGGGTCGATGTAGGCCATCTCTATACGGCAGTCAGCTGTCAACATTACTTGATTTGGTTCTCCAATATTTAACTGTTGACGATGGATAAGCTAACTGTACGGGGATGGTGAATGACCACCCCGTTCGATCGGTGGGACATGGTGGGCAAAGGACGTGCATGCCCGGGGTGCGGTGCGCCCTTGAGGAAGGGTTACGAATACTGCAATGCGTGCGGACGGAAGGTCTCCGAGGCGCCGGGAACGCGGAGGACCGTCCCGGTGAGCCCTCCCAGGTTGCTGCCTGAGAAGGGAAAAAGAAGGGAAGTGCCGAAGAGCTCAGAGAACCCAGTTCCCCGGAGGGAGCTGACGATCGCGTTGCTGGCCATGACCTGCATGGCGCCCTTCTGCACCTGGCTCAGCTCCTTCGGTGGGGTGATCGGCATCAGCGCCGCCTTCAACGAAGCGTTCTACGGGAGGTACGTGGTGTTACTGGCGGCCATCGGGCTGCTGACCATCGTGGCCGGAAATCTGGTCCCTGCCGCGATCTCGAGGAAAGCCATCATCGCCGGGGTGGGCGTCGGGACCTTGGCCTTGACCGCCTTGGACTACGTGGAGATCATGCGGTACAACCTGGACATTGGACCCTTCTATGTCACGGCCATGCCGGGGATCGGGATGTACCTGGCGTTCGCCCTGGGGACCGCGCTCACTCTGGCGGTCATGATACCTAAGAGGAAGCGCAGCCCCCTGGGATCGGAGGGTCCGGTCCTCAGGATAGGTTCTCGGGGTTCAGACCCTTCAGCTCGTCGATGACGAAGCGTCCGTCCTTGCGGATGAGCACGTCATCGAAGTAGATCTCCCCGCCACCCATCTCCGGGGTCTGGATGAGCACCATGTCCCAGTGCACGGTGGACTTGTTGCCGTTGTCCGACTCCTTGTAGGCGCTGCCCGGGGTGAAGTGAATGGACCCGGCGATCTTCTCGTCGAACAGGGTGTCCAGCATGGCCTGGTTGATGTACGGGTTGACGCCGATGGCGAACTCGCCGACATACCTGGCGCCAGGGTCGGTGTCGTGTATGATGTTCTGTGACCTGGTGTCAGAACTGGTGGCCTCGATGATCTTTCCGTCCTTGAACTTGAGGACCACGTTGTCAAATACCTTGCCCTGGTACAGCGTCCTGGTGTTGTAGCTTATGATCCCGTTCACCGAGTCCTTGATGGGGGCGGTGTATATCTCCCCGTCAGGTATGTTCCGGTCGCCCTCGCATTTGACCGCCGGCATGCCCTTGATCGAGAAGGTGAGGTCGGTGCCCGGGCTTACTATCCTTACCTTGTCCGTACGCTCCATCAGCGCCACCAGCGGGTCCATCGCCCGGGACATCTTCGGATAGTCGAGCGTGCAGGTGTTGAAGTAGAAGTCCTCGAAGGCCTCGGTGGACATCTGGGCCTGCTGGGCCATGGAGGCCGTCGGCCATCTGAGCACCACCCACTTGGTGTTGGGCACCCTCCAGCCGGTGTGCACCGGACCGGACCAGTGCTTCATGTAAAGGTCGATCTTGTCCGCCGGGACGTCGGAGTTCTCGGTGATGTTGTACGAGCCACGCATCCCGATGTAGGCCTGGGCCCTCTTCATCTTGTCCAGTTCGACCTCTCCGATCTGCACGATGGTCCTCTGGTCCGCGTTCATGAGCAGCTTCCTCATCACCCGGGCGGAACGCAGGGCCACCATGGGCACGCCTCCGACCTCATAGATCTTGTCCAGCAGAACCTCCACCATCTCGGTGGGGATGTCGAAAGCTTCAATGTACACCGTCTCCCCCTTCTGGAGGCGAACGGAGTGATCGATGAGCACGTCGGCCAACTTGCGCATTCTAGGGTCGTACATACGATTCCGGTAGAACCATTGGAAGGTATATCAGATTTAGCAAAATCCTTCGACCGTGGTGGGACGAAAGTTCTATTAGGCCGGATGGCCGGTGGACGTACATGGACGAGGTGGACGTGGCCCTCAGCCGCATGCTCATGCGCAACTCCCGCACCCCCTATTCCGAGCTGGGAAAAGAGCTTGGCCTGAGCCCCCAGATGGTGCATCGCCGGGTCCAGCACCTCATGGACGTGGATATCATCCGCGGAACGTACGCCGCCCTGAGCTTCAAGGCCATGAAGGCCATGTGGGTCATCGTCCACGGCTGGTCCAGGGCCAATTCCATGGATGAGGCGGCCAGAGAGCTCAGGAACGACCAGCATGTGGCGATCATGCAGGTGGCCAGCGGCAATTACGTTTACGTTCATGGTAACGTCACCGACGCGGTGAGCCTGGCGGAACTGGTCAGCTCGGTGCAGAGGAGCGCCAAGCTGAGCGAGCCGCAGGTGGGCATCGTGCACACGCCTCCCCTGGACCACTCCGGCCTGAGCGGCATGGACCTGCGCATCGTCAGGGCCCTGGCGAACGATACCCGGAGGCCGGTGAACGAGATCGCAGAGGAGCTGGGGACCACCGCCAAGACCGTCCGTCGCCGGCTGGACCGCCTGATGAAGGAGGACCTGGTGCAGCTGTCCATCAACTGGCAGCCGGACACCATGGGGGACATGGTCAGCCAGATACATCTGGTGCTGAAGGACGGGGTGCCCAACGAGAAGGCGGCCTACCTGATGATCAAGAAGTACGCCCCCGGGATCATCCGCAGCTACACCTTCAGCAACGCACCCGGCCTGATCCTGCTGACCTATTGCAACCGCAACGCCAGGGAGATGCAGGAGACCTGCCGGGAGCTGGAAGCGGAAGGCATCTTCACCAGCGTGGTGCCCAACGTGATAAGGGCGATCTACCACTACCCGGAGCACCGGGAAGCGGTGCTGCAGGACCTCCTCAAGAGAACGGGAAAGAACTGAGAACCTCCTGGACAAGGTCCTTTTTACCTTATTTTAACTAATTTTGTTTATGAAAAGGTCATTTTCCAAAGTATATCGACCCGTTTATTGCGTCTCATCTTGACGAGGGCCTAAGCCAGGGAGGGGAATGTCCTTTCCTGAGGATGAAAATGTACCTCCCGAAAAGAAAAGGTTTGATCATCGTTTGCGTACTGGCGGTCATCCAGAGCATCGCCAGGTTCGCCATACCGCTATCACTGTCGACCATGGACGGACCGGTGCTGGAGAACCCGGTCTCCGACGAGCTGATGATGTTCATCAACGGCATGTTCTACCTGCTCGGGCTCTTCGGATTCGTTACCGCGTACGGCCTGTGGACCCAGAAACGCTGGGGTTACTTCGGTACCCTGGCCCTCAGCGCGGCCACCATAGCGTTCGATGTCTGGGCCATCGTCACCGTCCAATGGTCCGCGGCCATGGGCATCGTGCTGCCAGCCCTGTTCATCGCCTACCTGCTTCTGATCCGCAAGGACTTCGATGGGGAGGGAGCGAATTGAGCACGCTCGTTGCATACGGCACCAGATGGGGCTCCACCAAAGATGTCGCAATGGAACTTGCGTCTCTCATCAGGAAAAAGGGGATCTCCACGGATATGGTGGACCTCGGAAAAAACGATACCATTGACCTGGAACCGTACGACATGGTGGTCATCGGTAGCGGGATCGCCTACGGTTCATGGTCGAAGGGTGCCGTTAGGTTCCTGGAGAGGAACGCCAAGACGCTTTCCGATAAGCGATTGGCCATGTTCGCCTGCTGCGGTGACCTGCTCTTCGATCCGTCGAAGACGGAGGAGTACGAGAACAGGTACCTGAGGGAGGTGGCCAAGAAATTCGAACTGGAGCCGTTCAGTCTGGGCCTGTTCGGCGGAGTGATCGACTTCGAACGCTACAGCTTCCTGGTGAAGGGGATACTGAGCATGAGGAACGCCGGGAAGAAGGACATGAAGGAGAGGGGGATAGACCCCGATAGACCCTACGACTTCCGGGACTGGGATATGATAAGGGCGTGGGGCGAGAGCCTTCTGGAGGATGATTAGATGAAAGAGATGGAGAAGGACAAGGTAAATGATCTCATCCCCTGGTACGTGACCGGGGCGGTGGCCATCCTGTGCGCTTTGGTGCTGATAGCCATGGCCGCCCTGGGCCCGAGCGGGACCGGGGACATCGAATACCGGACCTCGCAATCCGGGCTGTGGCAGGTCATGGGGCAGGACCTGGCGGACCTGTTCCTCATCGCCCCGTTGCTGTTGGTCGGGGGAACCTTGCAGCTGATGAGAAAGGATGTTGCGAAGTACCTGCTTGTGCTCACCCCCCTCACCCTGATGTACACCGGGCTGTCCCTGGGCATAGGGCAGGAGTGGACGGCGCATGACGGGGACGTGGAAGCGTACTTCTGGATGTTCCTATCGCTGGTCATAGGCGGGTTGCTCTTATTGATCGGGGTGCTGCCGAGGTTCGGCCCCGGCGACGGGACGGGTTTCCAGCGAAAGAGGCTGATGGCGTTCGTGTTCGTAATGGGACTGGTCCTGCTGCTCTTCGCCGGGATGTGGACCGGGCAGATCGACCAGGTGGTGGCGACCGGTGACCTGGCCGACGGCTCTTACAGCGACTCGCCGAACGCTTTCTGGACCGTGCGGTTCCTGGACCTGGGGATCTGCGTCCCGCTGGGATTCGTCTCCCTGTTCCTTCTGCTCCGCCGGCCGGAGAAGGGATATCCCCTGGTGCTGCTGTTCTTCGGCTTCTTCCTGACCATGGCGGTGACCGTGAACGCCATGGCCCTGGTGCAGCTGCTGAACGACGACCCGGCCGCGGAGGCGATGGGCGCCGGCCTGTTCATCTTCCCGGTGATGGCGGTGCTGTTCCTGGTGGGGCTGTATTACCTGCTGAGACATCGGGAGAAGGAGAACGGACAAAACCTCTTGGCGGCCTGAAAAGGCCTGCCCTGTTTTTTTATTGGTCCTTGGGCCAGGCCATGTAACGATCTTCCATGAAGCGCAGTCCGATCGGTCCATCGTAAAGTATGGAGAGATTGTCCTCGTTGAGCAGTTGGAGCCCCCCGTCCCTGAACACCCTACCATCCTTGATCATGACCACCCTGTTGATCTCCGGCACGATGTCCGCTGGATCATGGGTGACCAGCACCAGCGAGCGGCCCTCTTTTGCCAGGTTCCGTATGGCCGCCCTCACCAGCCTTTTTCCGGTGAGGTCCAGGGAGTTCATCGGCTCGTCCAAGATGAGCGCCTCCGGGGAGTTGACCAGGGCCCGGGCCATGAGCACCCGCCGGGCCTCCCCGGTGGAGAGCGTGTAGTACCTCCGTTCAGCGAGATGGGACGAGCCCACGGCGTCCAGGGCGCCCTTGGCCAGCCTCTCCATGTCCAGACCGATCTCCTGCGAGCGGTTGGTACCGATGGAACCGAAGAAGCCGGAAAGCACCGCCTCCAGGCAGTCCATGTCCCTGGTAAGGTCGACCTGCAGGTCCGCCGAGACCAGACCGAAGGCCTTGCGCACATCGAAGAGGTTCCAGAGGTCCGAACCCCTGAGCTTGACGTACGAACCGGTAACCGAGGTATCGTGGCGGTGCTCGCCCATCATGGTCTTGATCAGGGACGATTTCCCGGAACCGTTGGGACCCAGTATGACCAGCCGCTCCCCTTCCCGGATGGTCAGGTCCACCTCCTTCAGCAGCGTCGCGGTGCCCTTGCTGACGCTGACCTTGTGCATCTCGATTATCGGCTCGCCGGGCATACGGGACCGTATCGGCTGCGGGATATAAACCGACTACCCAACGGCGCCTTTGCTAGCAGGCAACAAAATGGAGAACAGGGTTGTCACCCCCAGCGGGGCGTTCGACGGTCCAGTGGACCGGTAAATCATTTCGAGAGAGGGAATTTACTTCTTCTTTCCCTTGGCCGGGGCGGCCTTGTCAGCGGCGGCGGCCTTCTTCTCTTCGTTCTTCTTCTTTTGCTTTCCGAGATCCTTCTTGGACATTGCCATAACCACTGATATCGCTAAATTCATACTTAACAATAATTATCATACCGTCTTCCTGGAAGGCGGCGTCAGAAGTTCCGGGCGATGGGCCAGCTCCCAGATGTACAGCGATGCGACGCTCCCGTAGGGAGAGTATTTCGCCCGGCGCCGGTCGAACTCCTCCTTGGTGATGGCCTCCAGACCGTAAAGCGACATCATCCCCCGGCGGATGGCCAGGTCCCCCCAGCTCACCACGTCCTTCCTTCCCAGGGAGAAGATCAGCATCATCTCCGCGGTCCAGGGGCCTATGCCCTTCAACGAGACCAGCGCTTTGACCACCTCGTCGTCGGAAAGGGACCTCAGACCATCCAGGTCCAGGCCTCCGTTGGCGCAGGCGGCCGCTATCCCCTTGACGTACTCGGCCTTGCGGAAGGACATGCCGCAGGACTGGACCTCCTCCAATGACGCCCGGTCCAGCCTGGACGGGGTTATCTCTCCGAAACGTTCGACCACCCGGTTCCAGACCGTCGCGGCGGCCTTGCCGGATATCTGTTGGCCAACCACACTGCTGACCAAAGCAGTGAACAGGTCGGGGTACATCTCGGCCTGGATCATGCCGGCGGAGTCGATCACCCTTCCCAGCCTTCGGTCCTTACGGCGAAGGTGGTCGAGCTCCGTCCGACCATACTCAAAGCGGGGCATCCCTCTCCAGCTCCAGCAGCCTTTCCTTCAGTTCCAGGCCGGCGGCGTACCCGGTGAGCTTCCCGCCGCTCCCGACCACCCGGTGGCACGGAACGATTATGGAGATGGGGTTGCGATTGCAGGCCTGCCCTACCGCCCGGGCGGCCCCGGGACCGCCGATGGCCTTGGCCATTTCGCCGTAGGTGCGCACCTGGCCGTACGGGATCCTCGCCAGCTCCTTCCAGACCTTCATGGCGAACTCGCTGCCGTTTAAAGCGAGGGGCAAGGTGAACTCCTTCCGTCCTCCAGCGAGATACTCCGATATCTGGACCGCGGCCTTCTTGAGGAGCGGCGTGGCCTTCCTCTCGCCCACAGGTTCCGTCTCACCGGGCAGACGGACCTCGGTGATGGCCCCGTTCTCCTCGACCACGTACATCGCCCCGATCTCCGTCATAAAAAGGTGGACGCGCCTCAAACATGGACCTCCCGAGCCGTACCTCCTTACCGCGTATCGTTTATTAATTGCTGCCTTGGGACGCTCTTCCGAGGTTATAATACGCCCGACCTCGATGTAATCATCGAGGTTGGAATGACCGGCACGAAGGTCAGGATGTCCAAGGGACCGGGGAGCGTCGAGGAATATCTGGCCGCCCTCCCGGTGATGGTCCAGGAGATCGTTGGTAACTTGCGAGGGGTAATCAGGTCGGCGGCCCCGGACTCCCAGGAGATATTCCGCTATCGCATCCCCATCTTCGAGCACCATGGCCATCTGGTCGGCTACGCCGCCTACCAGGACCATTACAGCCTGCACCTGATGAGCCCCGGGCTGATGAAGGAGTTCGAGGAAGAGCTCGAGCCATACGACAGGACCACGGCGACCATCCACTTCTCCTATGACGACCCGCTGCCCAGGGACCTCATCCATCGGCTGGTCAAGGCCAGGATGGCCGAGAACGAGGCCCGGGAAAAGAAGTGATCGGTCCCATCAGCGCTTGGTCCTCTCGGCCCATTCCCCCTGGAGAAGTCCGAACCACATCTCATCGCGCCATTGGCCTTGGTGATGATACCTTTGGCGCAGTATGCCTTCCTGTTTGAAGCCCAGTCCGATCAGGACCTTCCGCGAGTCGAGATTGGTGCTCAGCGGATTGGCCTCGATGCGGTTCAATCCCATTTCACCGAAACCGTATTCCAGGACGGATTTGAGAGCTTCGCTCATCAGCCCTCGTTTCCAATAGGAGCGCAGCAGTTCATAGCCCAGCTCGGCACGCCTCGAACCGTGGTCGATGTTCCAGAGGCAACATTCGCCTATCACCTGGTCGGTGTCCCGAAGAAGGATTGCCCAGGTCATGGAAGTTCCCTCCTTTCGACCTTCTAATCCGGAGCGGACCCAACCGCGGGTCTGTTCGATGTCGGTATGAGGTTCCTGACCGAACGACCGGGTGGCTTCCGGGTCGGACTTGAAAGCATGCATGGCCTCGGCGTCCTCCAGGACCATCGGTCTCAGGAACAGACGTGGCGTCACCATTGTCGTATCGAGCGGCGAACTCCCCAGGTCCTGCACGGCAGAGATCCCTTTCCAAAAAAAGGGAGTGAAGGTTTGGGGCCTACTTCAGCAGGCCGGCCGCCTTCAGCTCCTCGGTGATCTTGTCTACGGCTTCCGCAGCGTCCTTCTCCACCTTGGCTCCGGTGCAGACCAGCTTGCCGGAGCCGAACAGGAGCACCACTACCTTGGGGGAGTCCAGGCGGTACACCAGCCCGGGGAACTGCTCCGGCTCGTACTCCACCCTTTCCAACCCCAGGGATATGGCGATGGCGTTCAGATTTATCTCCTGGCCCAGGTCCGAGGAGGCGACAATGTTCTGGACGTCGATCTTGGGATCGGCCTTGACCTTGATGCCCGCCTTCTCGATCTGCTTGGCGACCTTCTTGATAGCTTCCTGAACGTGAGGAAGGGAACGGCCACCAGTACAAACGACCTTGCCGCTGCGGAAGAGCAGCGTGGCGGTCTTGGGCTCCTTGAGCCGGTAGATGAGGCCAGGGAACTGCTCCGGCTCATACTCCGCGCCGTCCAGGGCGAGGGCTATGGACTGCAGGTCCAGTTCTTCACCGAGGGTTGTGGAAGCGACGACGTTCTCGATCTTTATCTTGGCCATGAGGTCACCTTTCCACACGTTATTTAAATACCCTATTAAAAGTCTTTCGATATTGGTTTATATTAGTTAGGTCAACGGCGGGCGATGCGACATCATCTAGTATCGCCGTTGCCGACCATGGCTCTCAACGATTATCATGAGGTAATGCGTACAAGTCCGTGATGTTGCAGGCGACGGGACCATATGGCCCCATCAAGACCCGACTGATGGCCATCGCCATAGGTGTCCTGCTGTACGCCATAATAACCGTCCGCCTCAACGTGCTGATAATGCCAGGTACGGAACTCACCGCGATCCGCCCCAGCGTGGTGGTGCCCATGCTGATAGGCTTCCTCTTCGGACCGCTGGCAGGTTTCTTCACTGGCTTCTTCGGCAACGCACTGGGCGATTCGATCTCGTTCGGAAGGTTCTTCTGGCCCTGGGACCTCGGCAACGGCATCATGGGAGCATTGCCCGGGCTCTCCTTCCTTCTCCTGGATAAGGAGGAAAGACTGGGCAGGAAGGGACAGATGTACGCGCCCCTGCTCGCGCTGGTGGCCGCGGTGATCGGCATGGCGGTCGCCGTTTACCTCGACCTCTGTTTCGAGATCACGGTGGAGACCAGTGCGGCCGCCTGGAAGGTGTTCGCTTCCTCCGCCATGACCGATGCGATCAACGGGGCGGTGCTGCTTCCCATACTTATTCTGACCTATGCGCACCTGGTCCATCTGGTGGAGCGGGCGCCCCACGACCAGGGGACGGGACCTCCGGGATGAGGGACCTACCGCTTTCGTTTCTGAAGCTTGACGATGAGATATGCGCCCCCGCCCAGGCCAAGCAAGAGCCAGGCCAGTACCATGTCCGGGGGGTTCACATAGGTCATGATCAGGAGGGAGAAGGCTACCCCTAGGACGGGTATCCCGCCCCCGAATCGAGAACCCTTGAGCTCCGATTTCCCTTGAAAATAGAATATGGCCGCGGACAGGCAGGTCATCAGGTAGACGAAGGCCAAAAGGAAGATGGATGCGTTGATGATGCTCTCCAAGCCTCCGAACGATGCGGTGAACAACGCGGTCGAAGCAAGCAGCACGATGGCCAGCCAGGGAACGCCCTGGTTGGGGCTCAGGGAAGCGAAGGCCTGCGGCATCCTCCCCGCCTTGGCCAGGACATGGGTCAGACGCGAGGCGCCCAAAAGCTCGGTCTCCTCGGAACAGGCTATGGCGATAAGAGCGCTAACCCCCACCATCAATGCGATCAGCCCAGCCAGCTCGGGTGACCAGGAGAAGATGACCATGGTCGCCTCGACCAAGGGATTGTCGGCCTCGGCCGTCACCGCGTGGCCGATGGCGCCTATGACCACGAGGTTGATGAAGAAGTAGAAAAGAGCGACCACGAGCATGCCGATCACCATCGCCCGTGGGATGGTGCGAACGGGGTCCTTGACCTCTCCGGCTGGCAAGGTGGCGAGCTCGAAACCCGTGTAGGCCCAGAAGGCCACCACCACCGCCTCACCAAAGTTGATGGCATCACCGGTGAAGAAAGGAGTGAAATTGTTCACGATCCGCCCGGGGTTGATGGACAGGAACAGCACCCCGCCGACGATGAGGATCACGAACGGCACTAACTTGGTGAGGGAAAGAAGGTTGATGACCCGTCCCGTCACCTTGACCCCCATCAGGTTGGTGACGATGGCAAAGACCGCCAGGGAGGCCATGACGATCAAACCGGCGATGAACCCCGTGTCCGGCATCAAGGCCCGGAAGTACTGCAGGAACGCCAAGGTGATGGCCACCAAGGTCAGCCAGCTGAACACCAGGAAACCCCAACCGACCATGAAGGCGCCGAACGGTGAGAAGGCTCCTTCAGCGAAGGCGTAGGGACCACCGCTCTTCGGCAGGACCGTGACGCAATGGTTGAAGGAGAACGATATCAGGAGAGCGATCGAGCCGGCGATGAGCCAAGCGATCAGAGATGATGGGCCGACCAGCCCGCTGGTCATGGAGATGGTGATGAGAATGCCAGTTCCCAGGACCGTGCCCACGATCATGTTGGTGACATCGAAAAGACCCAGTTTCTCCTTGTTCCCCCTCATCCAACCTCCGTCAACGGTGGCCTGGACCGGAGACTTCCGAATTTAATTCATCATTTCTGGTCCATTCTCGCCGTCTTCCCTCGAACGCCCGTTCCCGGAGTTATGAGCGCGAGCATAGGATTAAGCTTGTCTACGGGCCGGTGGGGAGTTCATGCCCGGGGAGAGCGTCCTGATCATAACATTCCGAAGAATAAGAGTGGTTGGCTCAGCCGAGACTACGTACAACTTGAGCCAGATGAGAAAATATTGAAATCAATTTTCGGGCGGTTAGCGCGAGCCAGTCGTTTAAACCCTTTTATATTTTTTTAACTTTCTTAATGGCCCCATAAACTACTTGAGAAGGTCGATGACCCCTCTGAACTCATCTCTATCGATCCCTATGTGATAAGCGGCCCGGCTTTCAACGTCATTCGTTATGGCATTGCGGGCCTTCACACAATCGACAGGATATTCTGCCTTGACCTTTCTGATGATGGACGAATAACTCTCTGATGAATGCCAAATAATGGAATATATGTCGCAGGCGTCCTTCCATAGCTTATCGTCCTTTTGACGTTGCGGGATAGACCTTAACTTGGTTGCGAGCAAGGACGCAGGATTGGGGATATGAACGTAAAAATCACCCAATGTTTTCTTAACATAACTTCTATCCATGAATATTTGGGCTGCGATAGGCTCATCGAGCGGGTCGCATTTGAAAATATTTTTATGCTGTGGATGGATATTATCCACCATCATATCGATGTATAGGTATGTGATCTCAAAAAGTGGGAACCCTTTTGCTGTCTCCTCGGTCAGGATCGTTCCGTCGGCTCTGCGTAACATTTTACAAAACCGGTAGGAGCCATGAGGTGTGTAACCCGCCTCTTTCACGACGTCCAAAGCCCGGGCAAACGTGCTGGTACGAAGAGCGTTGATATCTTGCCCCGTATCGATATGAAAGCAGACGTCGATATCCCTGGAACCTAGATACGATGTTCCATGGACCTTGCTGAATGACTCGTTGACCGTGAGATATACAGCCCATCCGCCTATGAGCAAGAATGGTTCTGGTAGTGAAGAGGAGATCGCCCTAAGCGCCTCCATCGCTGTATCGGTTTCCTGAACATCATAGAGCGGCACGGTCATTGATACACCTTCGACACTAACAGATCAGCCGCCTCTGCACACTCCGCACCGGTACGATATAGGTCGACAATCAATTGTTGTGTGGATACCAGGGGGTGATCGTCTATACATTGCCTCTCGAAGAACACATGATCGTCGGCTAGAATGACTTGTGTGTTCCCCCTTCCCACATAACCATGTTTTGTTAGAAGCTGATGCCATTTCAGTGCGTCTTCCTTTTTGATATAGAACTCGCGGTACCGAGGGAACAGGTACCGACCGATTTGGTTCTCAGCGAAGTAACCGGTGAATGCATGATCGAGCTCGGATTTGGCAATGATCTCGTCCAGATCCTGAACGTTGTACTCTCGGAAAAGTCTGAGGTCCTTCCGTTCCGCCCATCTCAAGAACAGTTCCCTATGATGGATAACCTTCAATCCATCGATCAGTCCATCGCGTTCAAGACCTTTAAGGACATTATACGCCCAGCCATAGCTTACATCCGCATCCTTGGCGATGCGATACCATGTTCGATCGTTCTCGTTTGTGCTCAGAAGAACGCGGTATATTCGTTCAACCTTGTCGCCCTCTTCGACGTAATGTGAGAACGTGGTACCGCCCTTGCGAACTGTCACAATATATCTTAGTGTGCAATACATATTAATAGCTATCGGATATATCTTACAATACTAATTGTATTTATTATTAACGGATAATTACTTTTGCACAGGAATGGAACTGGCTTTCATATCCAGGACTACCGCCATTGACAGCATCAGGACCTGGTCGAGGCAGGCCTCCTATTGAATGTAGAAAAGATAAAGACTGCGGAGTAAAACATGGTGAAAATGTAATTATTATTCATTCCAATTAGATTTATATAAATTCGAATCTGATGATATCACCATGATTTATTCATTCTAACGAAATTTGTTTTTTCCCGCTGTGGACCGAACATGACGGCATTAACTTCTTAATTGGACTTTTATGATGTTCATAGTGAGCCCAACCGAGACCACGCATCGATCCAACCCATATAGGAAAAATCAAGAAATCAATCGTTCGGTATCGTACAAAGGCCAGTCGAAAAAGCATATAACCAAACTGAATTCAAAAAATAATTGTCTGGATAAGAAGAGTGGTGGGCTCAGCCGGATTCGAACCGGCGACCTCCTGCGTGTGAAGCAGACGTCATAACCGCTAGACCATGAGCCCTTCGGTATTCGATGCGAACGGGAATTGGATATAAAAATGTTTAGAGGTCCGCTCATTCGTTGATGACCTGGGTGGCCCTGAACATACCGTCGCTGAACATCAGCGAGAAGTAACCTGTCTTGTGATTGGTGGAGCGCAGTTTGACCGCACGGATACGGCGCTGCACGTCGGTCTCCCCGATGCTCTGCAATTTCAGGGAGATCACCCCGTCGGCTAGGTAACCCTCCTCGAAGCGTCCGCCGTTGATGTTGTCCACCGGCGTCTCGGCGATCAGGAAGGACGTGATGTTCATTCCCCTCAGCCACATGAACAGATAGAACAGGTCGTTTCGCCGGTCGTTGGCCATCTGGGCGGCCATCTCCAGCACGTCCAAGGAATCGAGCACCAGCAGGTCGAACCCGAGGTCCTTCTTGACCGTCTCGGCATACATCTTGAAAACCTGGAGCCAGGACCCCTTGGCCATCATCTCGGTGACGTTCTTGCGGATGGTGGCCAGGTCGAGCACGTACACCATCTCCTGCACCTTAGGGTCGTTCATGCCCATGATCTCCATCTGCTGCAGGAGGTTCTCCTTGCTCTGCTCCAGGGTCATGTATACACTGCGTATGCCATTGTACTTGGCGTTGTTGTAGAGGATGCTGTAACAGACCGAGGACTTCATGGTTCCCGGAGTTCCAGATATCAGAATCACGTGACCTTTTGGTACTCCACCCTGGATGTAATCATCGAAGTTGTGGATGTAGGTCTTCACCCTTTCTACACCTATGCCCGTCCCCTCGGGGATTCATGGCGGTACCAGGTATATAATACCGTTTTTAAAATTTAATTTTAGAAGGGCTGGTTGGCCAGCGGAAGGGCCAGATTGAAGTCCTTCCCGTCGTGGAACATGCTGTAGTAGCGGTTGTCAGCGTTGGCGCCGCGCATTTTCACGCAGCGCACCCAGCGTTGCACCCGGGAGTCGGTCATCTCCCGCATCAGCAGCTCCATGATCCCATCGGAGAGATACGTCTCCCCCTGGTCCGCCTCGTCGTACTCGTTCATGATGTTCTCGGATATCACCAGCACGGTTATGCCCAGGGATTTGAACCAGTCGAAGAGGTCCTTGAGGTCCTGACGGGTGAAACAGTGCTCGGTGAGCGCCTTGAAAGATTCCAGGGAGTCCAGGGTGAAGACCTTGAAGCCGGTGGCCTCCTGCTCCCGGTGGACGTAGCCCATGATGATCTCCCGCCAGTTGCCCTGGTGCTCCGCCATCTCCTTACGGAGCTCGCGCATGTCCATGACCTTGAGCAGACCATTGGTGGCCGCCTCGGGCATGCCCATCCGTTCCATCTGCCTCAGTATCGACCTACGGCCCTGCTCGACCGACAGGTAGAGCCCGGGCGTTCCGTTCATCGCCGCCCGGTGCATGATCGTGTAGGTGAGGGTGCTCTTCATGGTGCCCGGGGCGCCGTTGAAGAGGACCACATGGCCCTGCGGTATGCCTCCGCCCAGCACTTCGTCCAGCCGGTTTATGTGCGTTCGTAGTACCCCAGGGTCCTCGACCTTCAGGGGAGCACCGATCTGGGACCGCAGTTCTCGGAAGATGTCCTCGGTGACCCGGGCCAGTTCGGCCTGGTCGACCGCTTCCATCTCCTGCCCGGCATCCATCATCTGAAGCTTCAACCGGGCCTCCTGCAGCTCCGCCTCCTTCTCGTCCAGTTGGGCCTGGAGCGCTTCCAGTTCCGGTTCGAAGTGGCGGGTCAGCTCCTCCCGCAGACGGCGGCGGACCTCGTCCATATCCACGCTGGGCTGGACCTCCTTCTTTTCCTGCCTCTCCTTAGAGCGCTCATCCAGCTCGTTGGAGAGGACGTTGAGGCGGCGCTCGCGCTCCCTCAGCTCCCTCTCTCGCTTGTCCAGCTCGTCCGCCCGCAACTGCATGGAGCTGTCCGGCCTTCCCACCTGGATGGTCTCTATGGAGCGGATGCGGACGGTCGAGCATTCGGTGCCCGCGTCATGGTCCAGCTTGACCGAGGTGAGGCTGACCTGCGCCGGCCTGTTGGCCTTGGGCTTGAGGTCCTCACCGCACCGGCCGCATTGCCCCTCCCCCGGCCGTACGCCGAAGCCGCAGCGGGGGCACTCGAACTTGCTAGGTGGGAGCCGCATCAGATCACTCGCTTATCACCCTGGTGACCTGGAAGCGTCCGCCGTTGTAAAGGAGCGAATAGTATGACGGGTCGTGGTTGGTCTCCCTCATCTTCACGCACCTGATGCGCCGCTGCATCTCCACATCGCGGATGAGCTGCATCTTGAGGGTGATGATGCCGTCTGATAGGTAGCCTTCGTCGAACTTGCCCTCGATCAGCCGTTCCGAGGAGCTCTCGGATATCAGGAACACCGTAACGCCCAGATCACGCAGCCACTCGAACAGGTAGAACAGGTCGGTGCGCCGGTTACGGATCTCGGCCATGGTCTCCAGGACCTCCATGGAGTCGATGACCAGTATGTCGAAGTTCAGGTTCTGCTTGAGGTTGGTGATGTAGGTCTTAAAAACATGCAGCCAGGATGTTCCACCGGCCACTTCCTTCAGCTTCTTTCTGATTATCGAGAGGTCCAGAACGTTCAGGTTGGCCCCGACCTTCTCGATGTCCATGCCCATCTTCTCCATCTGACGCAGGAGGCTCTCCCGGCTCTGTTCCAGCGTCACGTACACGGAGGTCCGTCCGGACTCCAGGGCGTGATTGTAGAGCATGTAGTAACTGATGGACGACTTCATCGTCCCCGGGGTTCCGGCCACCAGCACGATGTGCCCGGACGGTATTCCCCCTTCCAGGATCCTGTCGAAACCCTCGATGTACGTCTTTAAACGGCCCTCTCCCGATTCCATCTCCCCGACCCCTAGCCACCAGGCCTATCGGGGTTTCATGCGCTTACAGGCTATTAAACTGCTCGCCATTAGTTATCAGATGCCACGCACGATGACCTTCTTGACGTACTTGCGCGCCGTCTCGGCCATGCCCAGCATCTGCGCCTCGCTGTACGGGTCGATCTGGCCCAGGCGCTTGTCCAGGGTGCGGTCGTTCTTGAAACGCTGCAGGGCGTACTTCCTGGCCCCGCCGATGTAGGACGCCATCCGCTCTATGTCCGCCGGCCTGAGATAGTGCGGAACGACGGTGGTGCGGAACTCGTAATCGATCCCGGAGGTCATGATCAGGTCGATGGAACGCTTGATCGCCTTCAGGTCCACCTCGGTACCGCAGACCTGGGAGTACTGCTGGTCCAGCGGCCCCTTGAGATCCATGGCCACACAGTCGAGCAGGCCGGCCTGCAGCAGGTCCTGCAGCATGTCCGGGTTCGTCCCGTTCGTGTCCAGTTTGACCTTCAGTCCCATCTTCTTGATCTTCCTGAGCATGTCCGGCAGGTCCTCGTTCAGGGTCGGCTCGCCTCCGGTGACCACGACGCCGTCCAAAAAATCGGAGTTCTCTGCCAGATATTCCTCCAGGACCTCCCAGGGAGCCTCCTCGACCTCCGCCGAGACCGAGACCAGGTCGGGGTTGTGGCAGAACGGGCAGCGCAGGTTGCATCCCTGCAGGTAGACAGTGGTGGCGACCATCCCATCCCAATCGAGCAGCGAGGTCTTGGCGAACCCTACTATTCTGGCGAACATGACCATCTGGAATTAATGCAGGTCGTTTTTAAGGATATCCCCTGCAGTGCTCACTCGTCCTTGATGTTGACGATGTCGCCGTGCATCTTGGCCTTCATGTGGCCTCCGGGACCGCCCCTCTCCTCGCGGGCCTTGTCCACGCAGTCCTCGCTCTCGCAGCAGAAGGCGGCGAAGACGTACTGCTTGGCCGGCCGGCCGCAGAACTGGCATTGGTACTTAGAGAAGTCCATGCGGTGGCCACCGTGCCCTAGCGATAAAACCCTTTCGAAATACTCTTAAGCGTGAAGAAAAATAACCTCCCGGGGGGAAGGTCAATTGTCCTATTGTTCCAGGTGCGGGAGCCTAGCGAAGGAGGGTGCCCAGTTCTGCGATCGTTGCGGAGCCCCGTTGAGCGGCGGCTTCCAGAGCTACAACCAGGGCAACCAGTACCCGCCTTACGGTTATCGGAGGGACGAGAAGGAGGCCATACTTGCAGTGGTCCTCTCGGTGCTGATACCAGGACTGGGCCAGATCTACTGCGGAAAGGTAGGTCGGGGGATCGGCGTACTGGTGCTCATCGGCCTGCTCAGCTTCGTATCGTTCGTACCGCTGTTCTTGGTCATGGACCCCATGGAGTTCAACTTCGCCGGGTTCTTCGCATTGACCGTGGTGATGAGCATCGTGGTCTTCATCATCTACATCTGGCAGATCTACGACGCCTACCGCTGCGCGGACGACCACAACAAGATGGCGCCGCCGATGAGGTACTGATCACTCCAGGATGTGCATGGAAAGGTGCATGGCCGGGGCGGAGTGGGTCAGGGCGCCCATGGAGATGACGTCCGCGTAATGGGCGTAGGCCTTGGCGTTCTTCAAGGTGATCCCGCCAGAGACCTCCACGGTGATGCGCTGGTCTATGCCCTTCACCGCCAGGTAGCACTCCTTGGCCTTGACGGGGGTCATGTTGTCCAGCATGATGATGTCCGCCCCGGCCCTGGCCGCCTCCTTGGCCTCCTCCAAGCTCTCCACCTCTATCTCCACCTTCTTTCCGAAGCTGAAGGACTGCGCCCGGCGCACCGCCTTGAAGACGCTGCCTACGACGGTGAGATGGTTATCTTTGATCAGGAAAGCGTCATCCAGTCCGAAGCGGTGGGGGTCCCCGCCGCCGATCCTCACCGCCTTCTTCTCGTAGCGGCGGAAGCCGGGGGTGGTCTTGCGGGTGGCGGCGATGACGATGTTCGGATTGGCCTTGCGGCATGAGTCCACGACCTGGCGGGTAAGGGAGGCTATGCCGCTCATGCGCATCAGGAAGTTCAAGGCCAGACGCTCACCGGCCAGCATTCCTTTCAAAGGGCCGCTGACCTCCAGGACCTTCTCACCGTCGGTGACCTTCTGGCCGTCGTTCGCCAGAACCCGGCAGGAGCATCCTACCCGACGGAAGACCTCCACCGCCTCCTCGATGCCGGCCAGAACCCCGTTCTGCCCGGCGGTGATGATCGCCCGGCCGTCGCGGTCGTCCACCAGGGCCTGGGAGGTGACGTCTCCCTGCCCCAGGTCCTCCTGCAGATAGAGGTCGATGAGGTCCATGTTGACGAATCTCCGTGAGGCCTTATGAAGGATGCCCTCAGAGCTCGAAGGTGTCTCCAGGCAGGGGCATCAGGACCTCGTAGTCGCCCTCCAGGTCCTGGGCCAGCTCCTCGCGGCTGTCGGAGTGCATCAGCACGACCTTCTCCGGCTGGCATCCCTTGATGAAGTTCAGCAGCTGGTCATGGTCGGCATGCGCCGAAAGATCGAAGGTCATGACCTCGCACTTGATGGTCAACAGGGAACCGTCCTGCGCCTCCACCTTGCCCTTCTCTTTCAGCAGACGGCCGTTGGAGTTCTCGGCCTGATACCCGACCATCATGACCGCGCTCTTGGCGTTGTCCTTCTGGTCGGTCAGGTAGTGAAGCACCGGACCGCCGTCCAGCATGCCCGAGGTGGTGATGATGACCTGCCCCTGTCTCGCCTTATCGCGGGCGGAGGAGGTCCGTACGGGATTGAAGCTGCGCTTGGCGGACTTGAACTCCTTCATGCTGCGCAGGTAGGGGTGCTCCTGGTGGTCGGTGTACATGCTGTTCACCGTCTTGCCCATGCCATCCACCCACATGTCGTAGGGAAGGTCCTTCAGGACCATCATTACCTCCTGCATGCGCCCAACGGCGAAACAGGGTATGATGGCCGTCCCGCCCCGTTCCACCACTTCGCGCACCTTCTGCTGAAGCAGCGCCTCGCTCTTGAGGCGCGGGGGGTGGTTCCTGCCAGCGTAGGTGGCCTCGATGACCAGGTTGTCACACTTGACCGGGTTGGCCCCGGAGGTGAGCCGGGTGTTCTCGGTGTGCAGGTCGCCGGTGAACAGGGTCGTCTCGTGCCCCTTCATCTCGTACATCTGCGCCCCGGGGATGTGCCCGGCGTTATGCGCCACGATCTCCAGCCCGGCGATGGACCTGGTCTCGCCGATGTAGAAGGGGTGGAAGTTCTGCCAGGCGTGCTTGATGTCCGTGTCCTTGTACGGGAAATCGGTGTAACCTTCGGCCTTGGCGATCTTTATCGAGTCGAAGAACAGCAGAGACGCGATGTCCATGGTGAGCTCGTTGCAGTGCACGTCGCAATCGGTGTTCTTGACCAGCAACGGCACGGCGCCGCTGTGGTCCAGGTGGGAGTGGGTTATGAACACCCCGTCGACGTTGGAGGCGGGCAGGGGGAACTGGGGTATCTCCTTCTTCACCAGCCGCATCCCGTATTCGAACATTATGCTGGCGCCCTGGTTCTCCACAAGCATTCCCAGCTTGCCGACCAGATCGGCGCCTCCTAAGAACTTGACTTTCATTTCTTTTACCTCGTATTTTGTGATATATGGATAGTGATCATACGTCAGAAGCTGACCACCGCCCTCGTCCTCCAAGGAGAAGGCGACAGAGCTGCTGAACGTGCTAATATGCTCGTTCAGGCTACTCCAAATGCATATAAACCATTTTTGGTCGGGCGAACCCATCTGAGAGATCAGGAACGTTCTACTCAAACGTTTTATACCTCGGTGTGCGATGGTTTATCATGGGCGATCTCGCCATCGGCTACCGGGCGAGAGGCATTCTCGACCTCGACCGGGTGTGGCTGAGCTCCAGCTTCCGGGTCCAGCTCATTAAGATGGGGATCGAGAAGGCGGGTTCGGTGAACGAACTGGGCCGCCGGATGGGCTATCGTTCCCGGGTGCACCCCGGGTGGGGAGTGGTGCAGATCATGCAGGGAAAGCAGGCCTTCCCGGTGTCCCGCCTCAAGCTCCTGGCGGAGTTCCTGGATTTTCCAATGGACGACATACTCCCGTACGTCACCCATCCCAACCGGGTCACCCCGGAGAGCACCAAGAGCGCCCTGGCCATGTACGGTCTCAGCGGATATATCCCGCGGTGATGCTGGCATCCGGCCGCCGCGGAAAAAATGATTTATAGTAACCGTGCTATATTGTTAACGTCGGACACCTGTCCGACCGAAGGGGATGGGATGGTATTCAGGCGTAGCGCTGATGCGGACGATGAGATAACCAACACTCTCATTGACCGCGGGGTCTACCGCCTCTCCGAGGTCTATGAGGACGAGGAGATCAAGAAGTTCAAGGACATCCAGGTCCCCTATTCATTCTGGAGCGCGGTGAAGTACTCCTTCATTCTGACGGTTTTACTTTGGTGGCTTCCTGTCTTCGGACAGATGGTGGCCGGGTTCGTCAGCGGCCGCCGCGCCGGGAAGCCCTGGAAAGGGGTCCTGGCCGCTCTGGTCCCGCTCACCGTCGTCTTCCTACTGACGCTCCTGGTGGACATGGGCGTCATCCCCACGGTGGTGGGCGGAGTGAACTGGACGCCCTCCCATATCCTGGAGCTGGTGAAGGACGGGGTTCCGTTGCTCGCTCCCTACATCGTGTTCGTGGAGATGTACCTGACCTCGTTCATCGACACCATCCAGATCGCCACGGACGTTCGGGTGGACGTCTACATCATCACCGCCGCCTTCGCCTATATCGGCGGCATCTTGGCCGAACAGTCGAGGCTGGAGATGAACTACGTGGCCAGGCATGGCGGCAACTCCATGACCGTGGTGGTGGGCGGCAACGAGAAGGCATCGCGGGAGGCGCCGGCCGAGGAAAGGCCGGCGCGCGGAAGGCGGCCCGTGTCGGCCAAGCCCATAAGGACCAGGCAGGAGCAGAAGGTCATCCGCTTCGGGGACCTCAAGGACCTGACCACGGCCAGCGACGAGGACTACGCCCAGGAGTACACGGAGAAGGGGGAGCAGTGGTACGAGGAGGGCGAGGAGCCGGAGGATGAGGTGCCGCGCAACATAGCCGGATTGGCCAAGCGGTCCTCCAAGGACTCTGGAAAGGGCAAGAACCTCAAGCCAGGCGATTGGAAGTTCATCTAGGTCCGCGGAATAATTTTTTATAGCCCTAGCTTTTGTGGTGCTTCGGCGAGAAACTAATGTTCTGTCCCAACTGCCACAAGATCATGAAACCGGACAACGGGAAGTTCGTGTGCAGGAACCCGGAGTGCAAGCACGAGGTGGCCAAGGATGGCAAGCCGGTCTGCTTCACCACCTGCGGCAAGGAGAAGGAGATGACCGTCATAGACGGGAACGCCCCGACCCTGCCCCGCACCAGGATCGACTGCCCCAAGTGCGGTCACCAGGAAGCCTTCTGGGTGCTGCGCCAGACCAGGGCGGCCGATGAACCGGAGACCAAGATCTACCGATGCGTATCCTGCGGGCACTCCTGGCGCGAGTACTGAATTAGCCTTCAATCTGCAGAAAAGTTATAATTAGATAGGACTTTACTGTGGAAAGAAGGGGACCCGATGTTTCAGGCCAAATTAAGATCCGACATTCTCAAGGGGATCGTCGACGTCGTTTCCACGCTCATTGACGAGGCCAAGTTCAAGATTAGCGACAACGGCATCCAGCTGAAGGCGGTCGACCCGGCCCACGTGGCCATGATCGACCTGACCCTGAGCAAGGACGCCTTCGAGCAGTACTCCGCCGCCGAGACCGACCTCGGCCTGGACCTGGAGAAGCTGAAGGAGGTCATCCGGCTCTCGAAGTCCGGCGACATCATCGAGATGCGCCAGGACGAGGAGCGCGGACGCCTGGTGATCATGGTCGGCAACGTCACCCGCCGCATGAACCTGGTCTCCACCGAGGGCATGAGCGACCCCAAGGTCCCCAATCTCACGCTACCGGCCCGTATCACGGTGACCGTGGACGAGCTGCAGCGGGGCATCAAGGCCGCCGAGAGCATATCCGACCACGTGGCGCTCAACGCCAACACCGAGGGCTTCGAGATGGTCTCCGACGGGGACACCGACTCGGTCAGCCTGAAGCTGCCCAAGGCCCTGCTGGTGGACCTGCAGTGCTCGGAGAGCATCCGCTCGCTCTTCCCCATGGACTACTTCTCTACCATCATCAAGGCGATCCCCAGCGGGACGAACGTGAGCATCAACCTCGGGAACGACCTGCCGGTCCGCCTGGACTTCGACATCGCGGGCGGAAAGGGAAGCGTCCGCTACCTGCTGGCACCGCGCATAGAGAACGACTAGAGGCGCAAACCCTTCACGATCCCGCTCTCCGCCTCGGGCACCTTCACCTCGACGGTGATCAGGTCCCGCAGACCGGAGCGGGCGATCTTCTCCTTTAAAAGCTCATCCACCTGGAATATCCCGGCCGAGTTGTTCATCAGGATATCGATCTGGATCGGCCTTTCATGACCCTTGCCGACCCGTACCTTGTCGATGGCCAGGGCGCTCACCGAATGTATGTTGATGCTCCCGCTGGCGAAGGGGATGCGAGCCCGGCCCTTCTCCATGTCCAAGGCGTCGGCCACCCTGACCACGCCGCCCTCTATGGTGTATGGGACGAAACCTTCATGGTGGGAGATCATGGCATGCTGGGTCTCGGCGATCATGTAGGTCAGGGTGGGCTCCTCGTACAGGCCTTTCAGCAGGCGCCGGAGTATCGGCGGGGAGAGCATGATGGAGAACTCGTCGTGGTCCTCCCGGTGGACCGAGAGGCCGATGTCGTGCATAGCGGACGCGAGCACCACGACGACCTCGGCGTCCTCCTTGGTCAGCCCGTAGTTCCTGACCACCCCGGGCTGATGGCCCGCCTCCATCAGCAACCGGAGCATCTTGAGGGCGTTGCGAGCCACGATACGGACGTGCGTGGAGCCGTGGTCGCTGAACCCCAGGCGGTCGATGGCGTTGATGTTGGACGCCTTCCAGAGGGCCTTCAGCTCCTCGTCGGAGTTCGCTCTTTCCAGGATGGTGGACAGTATATCGTTGCCCTGGACGGGCACCTCGAACGCCATGCTTGGGTGATTGCTTTGTCAATAGATTAAACCTTGATTGTTCGGTGGTACGGCATTTTTGACATTTGGAAAATATTTTTAAGTGATGGCCCTATAATGAGGACACCCCATCCCTAGGTGCTTTACTTTGAACTCCATAAATGAAGTACGCGTTAAAGAGCTGGAGCAGAGGGCGGCCTCCCTGCGCCGGCACGTCATAAAGATGATCTTCGCCGCCGGCTCCGGACATCCCGGCGGTTCGCTCTCCGCCGCGGACATCGTGACCGCCCTGTTCTTCGAGGTCATGGACCACTCCCCTCAGAAAAAGGATGTCCAGGACCGGGACCATTTCATACTGTCCAAGGGGCACGCCGCGCCCATTTACTATGCTGCGCTGGCCGAATGCGGCTACTTCCCCGTGGACGAGCTGATGACCCTGCGCAAGCTGCATTCCCGCCTGCAAGGCCACCCTTCCCGGGTGAAGACCCCCGGGGTAGAGATGTCCACCGGCTCGCTTGGACAGGGGCTGAGCGTAGCGAACGGACTCGCCTTGGCGCTCCGCCTGCAGGGACTGGACCGCAAGGTGTACTGCCTGTGCGGGGACGGGGAGATGGCCGAGGGACAGGTCTGGGAAGCGGCCATGTTCGCTTCCCATTACCATCTGGACAACGTCATCGCCATCGTCGACCGCAACGGCCTGCAGATCGACGGCCGTACGGAGGACGTCATGGCCCTGGAGCCTTTGGCGGACAAGTGGAAGGCCTTCGGATGGAACGTCCTGTTCATGGACGGCAACGACATGTGGCAGGTGCTGGAGACGCTGAACGAAGCGCGTCAGCACAAGGGCGGTCCGACGGTGATCGTGGCCAAGACGGTCAAGGGCAAGGGAGTCTCCTTCATGGAGAACAACGTGGGCTTCCACGGCAAGTCGCCGAACCAGAAGGAGTATGAGCAGGCCATGCGCGAGCTGGGGGGATCGGCGTGAGCTGGGCCATGGAATCGCAGCGCAAGAACTACGGCAAGGCGCTGGTGGAGCTCGGAAAAAGGAGAAAGGACCTGGTGGTCCTGGACGCGGACCTTTCCGGGTCCACCCGAACCGTGGAGTTCAAGACCGCCTGCCCGGAACGCTTCTTCAACTGCGGCATCGCGGAGCAGAACATGATGGGCACCGCGGCCGGATTGGCCGTCGGGGGGATGACCGTGTTCGCCTCCACCTTCGCGGTGTTCGCCACGGGACGGGCCTACGACCAGGTACGGCAATCCATAGCCTATCCGGACCTCAACGTCAAGATCGTGGCCTCGCATGCCGGAATCACCGTGGGCGGCGACGGCGCCTCGCACCAGACCATGGAGGACATCGCCCTGATGAACGCCATTCCCAATATGACCGTGATCGTCCCGGCGGACGGGCCGGAGACGTACAAGGCCGTCCTGGCCGTGGCCGAGCGCCACGGTCCCGCCTATGTTCGCATGGGCCGCAGCGACGTGCCGGTCATCACCTCCCCGGAGGATAGGTTCGAGATCGGCAAGGCCAGCATATTGAGGGACGGCAGCGACGTGGCCCTGGTCGGGGTGGGACAGATGGTCGCCCCCTGCCTCCTGGCCGCTGACGCGCTCAAGGCCAGGGGGATCAACGCCCGGGTCATAGATCTGAGCACCATCAAGCCCCTGGACGTCGGCACGTTGGAGAAGGCCGCCCGGGACTGCGGCTGTCTGGTCACCGCCGAGGAGCATAACATCGTATCGGGCGTGGGAACCCTGGTCGCCGCAGCGCTCGCGGAAAGGTATCCGACGCCCATGGAAAGGGTGGCCATGCAGGACGTTTTCGGCCAGTCCGGGGAGAGCGACGAGCTGATGAGGGAGTACGGACTGAGCGAAAAGGAAGTTATAGCCGCCGCCATCAAGGTCACGGAGAGGAAGAAATGAAGATATTCATCGATACCGCCAACATAGAGCAGATCAAGGAGGTCAACTCCTGGGGCATCTTGGACGGAGTTACCACCAACCCCAGCCTCATCGCCAAGGAGAAGAAGGACTTCGCCACCATCGTCAACGAGATATGCGAGGTCGTGGACGGCCCGATCAGCGTGGAGGTCATCAGCCTGAAGGCCGACGGAATGTTCGCCGAGGGCATGAAGCTGGCCGCGGTGAACGAGAACATCGTGATCAAGGTGCCCATGACCGAGGAGGGCCTGAAGGCCACCAAGCTGCTCTCCAACGAGGGAGTGGCGGTCAACATGACCCTGATCTTCTCCGCGAACCAGGCGTTGCTGGCGGCCAAGGCCGGCGCCCGTTACGTCTCTCCTTTCGTGGGAAGGCTGGACGACGTGGGCCAGGACGGCATGGCGCTCATCTCGGACATCATGGACATCCTGGACAACTACGATTTCGACACCGAGGTCATCGTTGCGAGCGTGAGGGACCCTATCCACGTGGCGGACGCCGCCCGCATGGGCGCGCACATCGCCACCATTCCCTTCGACGTGCTCAAGAAGATGTTCAAGCACCCGCTGACGGACATCGGCATAGAGCGCTTCCTGAAGGACTGGGAGAAGGTCTCCAAGCAGTGACCGCCCGGCAAACCCCTTCCTGAACCTCATTTTTAACCAAGGCGAGAACCTTGAAATATGCCACCTCGGATGGAAACAGGATGAAGTGCGACGTGCTGGTGGCCGGAGGAGGACCGGCGGGATGCGTGGCCGCCGCCAACATGGCCGGCGAGCTGGACGTCAAGGTCCTGGAGGAGCATCCGCGCGTCGGCGAGCCGGTGCAGTGCGCCGGCCTGGTCACGCCCAGGGTGGTGGAGATGGTCTCCGCCTCCGACACCGTCCTGAACAGCATCGACGGCGCGTACATCCACTTCCCGGGCGGAAGGGTCATCGAGCTGCAGGGGAACGGGGTGAAGGCGGTGGTGGTCGACCGGGGAGAGTTCGACCGACGCTGCGCCCTGCTGGCGGAGAAGGCCGGGGCGGAGGTGCTCGCCGGAAGGAGGGTCGAGAGGGTGGAAAGGACGGCGGAAGGACTTCGAGCACGCGCCGCCGATGAAACTTTCGATTGCCGCGCGGTCCTGGCCGCCGACGGCTACCGTTCCGGGGTGGCCCGTTCCCTCGGCCTGGGTCCGGCCAGGGACCTGGTCCGGGGACTGGAGGTGGACCTGCGGACGAGGGCCGAGGACCAGAGCAAGGTGCGGGTGTTCCTCGGTAATGACGTAGCGCCGGGCTTCTTCGCCTGGGCCATCCCTTGCGGGGACCTCACCCGGGTGGGCCTCTGCGTCTCCCGGGACCGGGGCACCCCTCAGGACCACCTTTCCAGGCTGCTCGATGCCCAGGGCTGGTCAGGGGCGGAGAGGGTGAGGACCTACTCGGGGGCGATCCCCCTCGGCCATATCGACCGGACGTACGCGGACCGGCTGCTGGTGGCCGGGGACGCCGCCGGGATGGCCAAGCCCATCAGCGGGGGCGGGCTGTTCACCGGCATGACCGCCGGGAAGCTGGCCGCGGAAACGCTGCTGGAAGGGTTCCGCTCGGGCGACCTCTCGGAGAAGGGCCTTTCCAGATACGAGGAACGATGGAAGGTCATCTTCGGCAAGGAGCTTCACAGCTCCTACCGGGTGCGGAAGGTCTTCGTGCGCATGACCGACCGGGACCTGGACAAGGCCGGAGCCCGGCTGGACAACGAAAAGGCGAAGGCGGTGCTGGCCACCGGGGACATCGATTTCCCGACCGCCATCGCCCCCGGGCTGCTGAAGGCCTGCCCCGCGCTGCTGGCGATCGCCCCCTTGCTGGTCTTCCGGCTCCTTTGGAGGTGAGAGGTGAGAGCGCTCGCCGTCCCCAAGGACCTGGCCGATGTCGTCAAGGACCGGCTGAACCGCCGCAGGCAGCTGGACCTGGAATGGAGGCCGGGAAGAAGGGACGAGATGGTCCTTCTCCCGCTGCGGGGCGAGAACCCGTTCCCGGAGTTCCCGGTGGTGGAGACGGAACTGCTGCCCCAGGACCGCCACCGGCCGCCGCAGGAGAGGATCGGCGAGATGCTCGACATCCCGCCCGAGCTGAAGACGCTGCTGCCTGAGAAGTACGAAAGACTGGGCCATGTGCTCATCCTGCGTTTGCAGGAACCTTTGCTTCCCTACCGCCGTGAGATAGCCCAAAGCTACGCCAAGGTCCTGAAGGCCAGGACGGTGCTCCTGGAGAAAGGCATCATCCGCGGGGTGGAACGCCGTCCGGACGTGGAGCTGCTGTTCGGAACGGAGACCGAGACCACCCATTCGGAGTCCGGGATCCTCTACCGCCTGGACCCTGCGAAGGTGATGTTCTCCTCCGGCAACTTCGACGAGAAGCTGCGCATGGCCTCCCTGGACTGCCAGGGGGAGACGGTGGTGGACATGTTCGCCGGCATCGGCTATTTCACCATGCCCCTGGCGGCCAAGGCCCGGGCGGAAAAGGTGGTGGCCTGCGAGATCAACCCGGAGGCGGTGCGCTTCCTGAGGGAGAACATCAAGCTGAATCGTGTCGATGAGGTCGTCACCGTCTTCGAGGGTGACAACCGCGATCTTCCCGGAGAACGGTTCGCGGACCGGGTGGTCATGGGCTACGTGAACGTCACCTGGCAGTTCCTGCCCAAGGCCTTCTCGCTGGTGAAGCGGGGAGGGATCATCCATTACCAGGACACCTGTTCCATCGACCGGATACCGGAGGGGCTGATGGAGAACCTGAGAAAGGGCAGCGGCGGGAGACCGTTCCAGGTGCTGGGGATAAGGGAGGTCAAGGCCTACGCGCCGTCCATATCCCATATGGTGGTCGACGTCAGGGCGCTATGACCGCCGTCTCGCCGGAACCGGATTCCTGCAGCAGTCCCAGGAGAGCGCGGTGATAGTCCTCCCCTCCCGCGCCGATCATCTTCTGAGCGTGAGGTGACAGATGCTCGCCCGACTCCCTCTCCTCCTTGCTGAACTGCCATTTGCGCTGCTGGGCTTCGCCCACGGCCTCCAGGAAGGCGTAGCAGATGGCCCGGCGGAGATGGTCCTTCTCCGTCCTCTCCACCAGCCGGAGCATGATGGCCGCCCCGCCGGTGCGGTAGGAGCGGGCGAGGCCGTCGGCCAGCTGCCCCACGGGGCCTAGCTGGGAATACTGGGGGAAGCTCTGCAGGACCTCCCTCTCCCTGACCAGGCGAACGGCCTCGGACAGCATCTGACCGGGGGTGAGGTCCTTCATGCCCAGGACGCGGTCCGCCGTGGCCTGGTCGGAGACCGCGGCCAGCATCAATCGGGCGTGGGGGTCCCAGAGCTCGCTGATGACCTTTCCGGCCTGGTTCTGGTCGGACACTATTGGAACGTTGAGGGCGAGCACCGCCCTCAGGGCCATCCTTTCCGGCTCGCTCCCCTTGAGGGCGTTCAGGAAGGCCTCGCCGTCCCGGCCGTAACATTCCTGGCCCAGGATGTACACTTGACCGCGGGAGCGCATCCACTCCCCCTTGGCCCTGATGTGCTCGGCCAGGAGACCAGCGTCGTCCAGGTCCCCGTCCAGATACCTCTTTATCAGGCCGGGGGGCGTGGCGAACTCCCCCTGACACTCCGGACGGTTGCCGCCGTAGCGATGCTCCACGCTGACCTTCAGGTCGTCGTACGGGTCCGGGGCGGCCACCCGGGCCATGAGGTGCTGGGCCGTGTTCACATCGGAGGCGCATTCCGCGCACACCCGGACCTCCTTGTTGGCCGATACCCATTTTATCCGCACGGCCGGGCGGTCGTGCCCGCAATTGCCCTCGCTCGTGCGGTAGGGCAGGTTGTCCATCATCTCCCGGACGTATTCCTCGGGGGCCTTGGGCCCGGAGACCGAGGCGAAGAGGCCTTTCTCCGTGGAGTAGATGTGCAGACGGTCCTCGCGGGCCATGTCCCAGTACGCCAGCAGGCGCAGGTCCGGGTCGTCGAAGTGCTGCAGCCCGATGAGCTTCTCCCGATCGACCGTTCCGCGCATGGCGAAGGAGACGGGACCGACGGGCAGATTGGAGGTGGTGAGGTAAGGCAGCTTCCCGGAGGCGGAGAGCGATATGGCCGCCGCGTATGCCCGCACGAACTGATCGCCCTTGCCGGCCAGCTTGATCAGCTTCTCCGCGTCGCCGCGGCGGTCCTGGACCTTGGACAGCTGCTTCTCCAGATAGGCGAAGGGAGACTTGCGCACGTCCTCCAGCAGCTTCGGGACCACCAGCGAGGGGTCGTCAGCCAGCCTCTGGGAGGTGGCCAGCATCTCCTTCTCCATGTTCTTCGGCGTCTTCTTGATGCCGCGGAAGCGAGGCCGGGGAGGCATGAGCCTTCATCCCATCTCTTCCCATTAAATCATTCGCCGCCGCTAGTTAGTTATGCCACCGTCGACATTCATTAACGGACGAGGGATGGGTTGAACAGAGAGTACGCCGAAGGGTACCTGAAGGGATACGAGGAGGGCATGCGGGAGGCCCTGGAGGAGCTGATCGCCATGACCTGCCGCAAGAGCTACACCAGCACCGAGATACAGATACTGGCGAAGAACCAGAGGATCTCCATCCCCAAGAAGAGGGCGGCGAAGAAGAAGGAGCTGGAGCTCGAGATCGGTACCAGTCTGGACCCCCGGGAGGAGAAGGTCACCGAACCGAACCAGGAGGCCGCCCCGGGCAAGACCATCTTGATCAGGGGAGAGGGCAACCAGCAGGCCATGGCCGACTTCCGGGACCTGGTCAAGGCGGGCTGGGAGGGGCTGTGCATCTCCCGCACCAGCCCCAAGGAGGTCAAGCTGTTCGTGGGCAAGGACTGCACGGTGCTCTGGCTGACCAAGGCCGACCCCTCGGCCGGGGACCAGGACCGCGAGGAGTACCTTCTTCCCACCGAGACGGCGAAGATGCAGACGGTCATCCGCAACTTCCTGACCAAGAACAAGGGGAGGCCGTCGGTGATCCTTTTGGACGGGATGACCTACATCATCACCAACACCGATTTCCGTTCCTTCCTGAAGATAGCCCAGAAGCTGAAGGACGATGTGTACCAGGCGCGTTCTCTGCTGCTCCTCCCCTACGAACCCACGAACCTGCCGGAGAGCGAGATGAACCTGCTGATCAACGAGATGTCCTAAGGCCTTATCAGCGATATCTTGATGGACGATACGTTCAGGGGATTGCCGTCCGCCCCGGGCAGCACCTCGGTGTTGATCCCTATCTCGCCCATCCTAACCTCGCCCTTCGAACGGTCCATGGTTATCAGCGCCACGTCCACCGTCTTGCTGATGGACTTACCCCGGGCCTGGATGAGCACGCTGGAACCGATCCCGGTCAGCCTCTTCCCGGCGGCCAGGACGTAGTTCATCACCGGCTTCTGGCCGATGTAGATGACGTTGGTCTCGTTCATGTGGACACCTGTGGTCCGTAATTGATAATGAACAGGCAGCCCCGAGGTATTGACGCTTTTGGTACGCCCCTCGAACCTGGGGCAGGGTCACTTGGCCGCTGATGTTGGAGAAATGAGATGGATCTCTATCGAGGAGACCTTGACCTTCTCCCCGTTCTCGCCGTCCAGGACCTCGGTGCGGATCTCGATGCCCTCGATATGGCAATCCTTCACGTAGCGGTCCTGCAGGATCAGGGCGATGTCCACCGCCTTGCTGATGGACATCCCTCGGGCCCGGACGGTAAGCCCGCCGAGCTCCTCGAGCTTCGGGACCGCGGTCAGCACATAGCTCATTATCGGCTTCTTGCCGATGAACATGACGTTCCCCTCGAACATTTCCCACCGTGGCTTATTTTCATTCAAGGCAATGTATATCAACGTTCGCATAGCACGTCCTTGGTCCCTGTTCGCCTTCCCCCGGGACCGGCCGGGAACGGTGGCCGGACGCGGTTTGAGGGAACGGTCCATGGGAACACTGGGGACCTCGTTTCCGCTGACGATGCCGACGGGAAAAACTATACCTAGGCCGAACGCAGATAATGTGGAAGGGAACGGGGCAGCCCCAGGTGGAACAGCTATGCCGGACAAGGAGAACAATCTTACCAGCGAGGAGATGGAAAGCATGGCCAAGGAGGCCATCACCATATGGTGGAGCACCGTGGTGAAGGCGGTGGTCATGAACAGCAATTCGCCTGAGATGAGGAAGATACTTCATACGTTCCTTTCCTCGGCGGTGACGGAGATGGTCAGGACGTACGGTCCCAAGCGGACCCTGGAGCTGATGGGGCCGGTCATGAGGACCGGCGGTAAGAAGGCCGCCGTGCGGGCGCTGGAGGAGTACGAGATCGTGGACCGCGACGGCATCGCCATATCCTCGCTCATCGACCTGTGGGAGGGGGCCCTGGGCGTGCGCGGGGAGATCGTGGAGAAGAGCGAGATCGCGGTGGTCAAGGTGGCCAAGCATTGCCCGTTCGCCAACCAGCCTCCGGAGCTGTGCTCTTTGTTCGGCAGGTTCGTGGACGGCTTCTGTGAGGTCATCAATCCGGAATATGGCTGGTGCCAGACCCACAAGATGTCCGCCGGCGACAAGGAGTGCCGCTGGGTCTGCAAGAAGGAGGACTGAGGACGTAAGTGGATAGCAACGCCCGGGTGGCTTCCGTACTGGAAGAGGTGGCCGACCTCCTGGAGCTGAAGGAGGACACCTTTTTTCAGGTCAGGGCCTACCGGCGGGTGGCCAAGGAGATATCGTCCCTCACCGAGGACGTCAAAGAGCTTTACGTCAGCGGTCATCTGGACCAGGTGCCTGGGGTCGGCAAGGCCATCCACGACAAGATAGTGGAGATCGTCCGTACCGGCGAGCTGCAGTACCTGAACGACCTGCGGAACGAGTTCCCGGCGGGTCTCCTGCAGGTCATGCAGGTACCGGACGTCGGCCCCAAGACCGCCGGCCGTCTTTACAAGGAACTGAAGGTGACCAACCTGCAGGACCTGAAGGCCGCGGCGGAGCAGCATCGAATAAGGATGCTGAAGGGGTTCGGGGAAAGGACCGAGGAGAACATCCTGAAGGGGATACGTTATCTGGAATCCCGCCAGGGGCGCATGCTCCTGGGTTACGCTTATCCCAGGGGGAAGGCCTTGGAGGACCATCTGCGGGAGCAGGGGTTCGAGCTGGTCAGCCTGGGCGGAAGCCTGCGCCGCATGAAGGAGACCATCGGGGACATCGACATCCTGGTGGGAAGCGCTGAACCGTCCAGGGCCATGGACGCCTTCGTGTCCTATCCGCAGATGGCCGAGGTCATGCTCAGGGGCGAGACCAAGACCTCCATCCGCCTGCAGGACGGGGTGCAGGTGGACATGCGGGTGGTGGACCCCTCCTCCTTCGGTGCGGCCTTGCAATACTTCACCGGCTCCAAGGAGCATAACGTGAGGATGAGGACCCTGGCCAACGAACTTGGGTACAAGGTGAACGAGTACGGAGTGTTCCGCCTCTCCGACGGCGGGAAGGTGGCCGGGGAGACCGAGGAGGGGGTCTACGAGGTACTGGGAATGCAGTGGATGCCCCCGGAGATGCGTGAGGACCGCGGCGAGGTGGACCTTGCCATCAAAAGGCAGGTGCCCAGGGTGGTCACCATCTCGGACATCTGCGGAGACCTGCACACGCATTCGGAAGCTAGCGACGGGGTCGACACGGTGGATACGATGGCCAAAGCGGCCGAGGCCCGTGGCTATGAGTATCTGGCCATCACCGATCACAGCCATTCGCTGACCATCGGCAACGGGCTGAGCGCTGAACGGTTGCTGGAGAGCATGGAGCATGTGCGCAAGGTGAACGAGGCGTATCCGAGCCTGCGATTGCTCATCGGCACCGAGGTGGAGATCGACGAGAAGGGGGGCCTCGATTATCCACCGAAACTGCTGGAGGACCTGGACATCGTGGTCGCGGCGGTGCATTCCCGGTTCAAGATGAGCCCGGCGGAGATGACCGAGCGGCTGCTGAACGCCATGTCCAACGAGAGCGTGAACATCCTGGCCCACCCGACCGGCCGCATCATCGGCGAGCGCGAGGGTTACTCCTTCGACCTGGACAAGGTGATGCAGGCGGCGAAGGACAACGGCGTGGCGATGGAGGTGAACTCCTTCCCCGAGCGGCTGGACCTGAACGACCTGCACTGCGCCATGGCCAGGGAGCGCGGGGTGACCATAAGCATAGATACCGACGCGCACAACGTCCGACAGCTGGACTACATGCTCTACGGGGTGGCCGCGGCCAAGCGGGGCTGGGTGCCGCCGGAGCTGGTGCTCAACGCCATGCCCTGGGACGCCCTCCGCAGACGCCTTGACCTGTGACGCTGGACGGGGAACGTTTATCAAGGTGTAGTAACGATACTTACGGGATGTCGGTCGAGGATGTGGCGGAGCGCATTCGCTCCATGGAGATCAGGGGCGCGGCGGAGATAGCCAGACGGGCCGCCATGGCGATCAGGGAGGAGGCGGAGGCCTATCAGGGCAACGACCTCAAGGAGCTGCGGGCCCGGGTCGAGCGTTCGCGCGATGTTCTTATCGCCTCCCGGCCCACGGCCATATCGCTCTGGAACGGCGTGCAGTACGTCTTCAAGGACACCTCCAAGCTCACCACGGCCGAGGAATACCGCGGTACGGTCATAAAGAACGCCGACCACTTCGTCAAGCGCTCCAAGAACGCCCTGAGGACCATCGGGAAGCTCGGCGCCAACCGTATAAAGGACGGGGACAGGGTGCTCACGCACTGCAACAGCAAGGCCGCGATCGCGGTCATGGCGGAGGCCTGGGCCCAGGGCAAGCGCTTCGAGGCCTATTGCACCGAATCCAGGCCCTGGCGGCAGGGCGTGCTCACCGCCAACGACCTTGCCAAGCTAGGCATCCCCTGCACCATGATCATCGATTCCGCGGTGCGTTACGTAATGAAGGACCTGGACCTGGTGCTGGTCGGCGCGGACACCATCGCTTCGAACGGCGCTCTGATCAACAAGATCGGCACCTCGCAGGTGGCCTTGGCCGCCCACGAGGCCAGGGTATCGTTCAACGTGTGCGCGGAAACCTTCAAGTTCTCCCCGCGCACCATCTACGGGGAGATGGTGAAGATCGAGGAGCGCGACGCCACCGAGGTGGTCAGGCCCGGTGAGGTGCCGCCGGAGGTGAAGGTCTTCAACCCGGTGTTCGACGCCACCCCGCCGGAGTACATAGACGCCATCATCACCGAGATCGGGGTGATCCCGCCCTTCGCCGCCTACCAGGTGATCGTGAAGGAACTGGGTTACGAGTTCATGTTCAACGAGGATTGATAATATGGAGTACGAGGAGAGATACCTACATCTGGACGCGCCGGTCGACATCGACAAGCACGTCATATGCAAGTACAAGGTCGGCACCGAGCTGAAGATGACCACCGCCGCGGCGGCCATCGCCACCGAGCAGTCCACGGGGACCTGGACCAAGCTGTCCACCCTCAAGGAGGATAACTTCCTGAAGCGGAGCGGAAAGGTCACCAAGATAGAGGGGAACCTGGCCACCATCGCCTTCCCGGTGGAGGACTTCTCCCTGGACATCGGCGGGGTCCCGCAGATCCTGAGCATCATCGCCGGCAACCTGTTCGGCCTGGAGGCGTTGCACGCCGTGCGCCTGGAGGATGTTACGTTTCCCAAGTGCATCCTGAGGGAGTTCAAGGGGCCGAAGTACGGCATCGACGGCATGCGGTCCATATTGAAACGGCCGAGCAAGCCGCTGGTGGGTACCATCGTCAAGCCGAAGATAGGGCTGTCGCCCCAGGAGACCGCCGATTACGTCTACGAGGCGGGAATGGGCGGCCTGACCAACGGCAAGGACGACGAGACGCTGAGCAACCAGAAGTTCTGCCCGCTCGAGGACCGGGTGGTGGCCATCGCCGAGGCCTTGGACAAGGTCAAGAGCGAGACCGGCCACGTCATGATCCATGCCATCAACGTCAGCACCAACGGGCACCAGATACTGGAAGTGGCCGAGCGGGCGCAGGAGCTGGGCGCCACCGAGCTGATGGTCGATGTGCTGACCTGCGGCTTCGGGGCCATCCAGGTTCTGGCGGAAGATCCGTCCATCAAGCTCCCGATACACGTGCACCGCACCATGCATGGGGCCATGACCCGCAATCTGGACCACGGCATAAACATGAAGGTGTTCGCCACCCTGACCAGGATGGTCGGCGGCGACGCTCTGCACGTCGGGACCTTCGGCGTGGGAAAGATGAAAGGCGCCGCGCACGAGGACCTGGCCAACCGGGATATGTGCTTGACGAACGAGCTGCCTTACAAGAGGATGATGCCGGTCGCCTCCGGCGGCGTGCACCCGGGAATGATCAAGAAGTTCGTGGAGATCGCAGGAACGGAACTGCAGATCCAGGCCGGCGGCGGGGTCTCCGGCCATCCGGGCGGAGTGCGCGGCGGGGCCAGGGCCATGGTTCAGGCGGTGGACGCCGCGGCGGCGGACATCCCATTGGACGTTTACGCCAGGGACCACGCGGAACTCGCGGCGGCCATCAAGAAGTGGGGGATGGCATGAAGCTGAAGGCGAAATACATCGACGTGGACACCGGCGAGGTGACCGCGCTGCTGCACGACTTCGACTGCGCCGAGCTCGGGCTCAGGGAAAAGGACCGCGTCAAGCTCTCCTTGAAGGGCAAGGTCACCGTGGCCATAGTCACCACCAGCGACACCGTGGTCAAGAAAGGCCAGATCGGCCTCATGGGGACCTCGCAGGAGATCCTGGAGTCCAAGGACGGGGACCTGGTGGAGGTGACCGCGGCCAGCAAGCCGGAGTCCGTGGAGTTCATCAAGAAGAAGATGAACGGGCAGGAGCTGACCACCGCGGAGATAACCACGATCATAGCCGACATCTCCTCCCGGGCGCTGTCCAACATCGAGCTTTCCGCTTACGTCACCTCGCTGTACATCAACGGCATGAACATGCGGGAGACCGCCGACCTCACCAAGGCCATGGTGGCCGGCGGCGAGATAATCAACTTCAGCAACGGCCCGATATACGATCACCACAGCATCGGGGGGTGCCCGGGGAACAAGATCACCTTGCTGGTCGTGCCGATAATGGCCGCCGCCGGGTGCAAGATGCCCAAAACGTCATCGCGAGCCATCAGCAGCGCCGCCGGGACCTCCGATATCGTGGAGACCTTCGCCAACGTAGCCCTGACACCGACTCAGCTAAAGGAGATCACCGAACGCGTGGGCGGAGTGCTGGCCTGGGGCGGGTCGCTGAATTTGGCCCCGGCGGACGACCTGATCATCAAGGCGGAATATCCGTTGGGGATCGACCCGCACGCCCAGCTTCTGGCGTCCGTGATGGCCAAGAAGAAGGCGGTGGGAGCGAACTATCTGGTCATCGACATCCCCATGGGCGAGGGCACCAAGGTCAAGACCATGGACGAGGCCAAGGCCTACGCCCGGGACTTCATCCAGTTGGGCGAGGAACTGGACATTCGCGTCGAATGCGCCATCACCTACGGCGGCCAGCCGTTGGGTCGGGCCATCGGACCTGCCCTGGAGTCCATCGAGGCGCTGTCCATCATGGAGGGGGCGAAGGGGCCCAACAGCGTCATAGAGAAGACGCTGAGCATCTGCGGCATGCTCTTCGAGATGGGCGGGGAGTATCAGGGGGTCGAGAAGGCCAGGCAGATACTCGAATCGGGAAAGGCCCTAAAGAAGTTCCAGGAGATCGTGGAGGCCCAGGGCGGCAAGCCGGGCCTCACCTCCAATGATATCAAGGTCGGACAGTACAGCGTGGACGTCATCGCCAAGCAGAGCGGTTACGTCGGCCAGATCATGAACAAGTCCCTGGTCAGGGTGGCCCGGACCGCCGGTTCGCCCAAGGACAAGGGCGCCGGCCTGGTGCTGAACAAGAAGGGCGGCAACAAGGTGGACAAGGGCGAGACGCTCTTCACCATCTACTCCGAGCATGAGTGGAAGCTGCAGGAGGCGCTCAACCTGGCCATCAGGCTGGAGCCGGTGAAGATACAGGGAATGATCCTGGCCAGGGTGCCGGCCTTCTCAAGGGTCGCCCTCTGAAACCCCTTTCCTTTTCTGTTTTTCTATCGCCTCTTTCAGAGTGAGCGACCCCACCGCCACCTGACGGGCTAGCGAGGAATTGATGGTTATCGCCCCCGCGCTCTCGATGCGGCTCAACCTCTGGATGTCCCTGACCTCGCCCTGGGTGGGGGCCACCCGGGGCCGGGACGGCAGCAGCTCGCCGCGGGTGTGGGCGATGACCAGGGCCGCGTCCGGATGTCCGGTGCGCCCGGTGGTCGAGGTCTCGTCCACCATCTCTATGTTGCGGGTGATGTCCCAAAGCGCGTTGATGATGCGGTCCCGGTTGGTGGGATCGCCATGTCCCACCCGGAGCAGAAGCTCGTTGGTGCTCACGAACGACAGGAAGTCCCGGATGGCCGGCGCCACATCCTCCGGGGATAGCAGGGTATCGCCAAGCAGCACCTTTCCGTCGCCCAGGATGGCTATGCCCGGCCGGGGACCGGGGTCCACGCCCACCACCAACCGGTTGAAGGAGCCGCCCTGAAGCAGGACCAGCGCGGCCTTGACCGCCCAGTCCGGGTCGTCGCTGGCGATGACCTTCCGTCCCCGCAGACGTTTCCGCTCCCCCTCGGTGGTCAGCACCAGCTCCACGTTCAGCGGCAGGGGGTTTGAGAAACCCAGCGAGATGAACGGCTGGCCCTTCTCCCTCAGACGACGCGCCGTCTCGTAAAAGAAGCGAAAGTCCTCGGTGACCACGGCCACGACCTTCATCGGACGTAGACCGGAACGCGCAGCATATAATCCTTGGTCTCCCGGCCTCTGATTCGATAAGTTCGTCAGGGAATGCGCAACGATGAAATAACCGAGGCTGGAATGGAAGGGCGTGAACGGAAAGGACCTGTCGGACCTGGTCCAGGGTAGATGCGTGACGGCCTGCCGGGAGTTCCTTAAGGAGGAACTGCCAGACCTGGCCATGGAACACCCGGCCAGATACATCTCGTATCTTATAGAGGGTGAGCTGAGGGACCGCGCCTATGATGGTCTCAAGGTCCGCGAGGACAGCGCCTCGCCGTATTGCGTGCGCCTGCTCACCACCGAAGGCGAGGAGTCCCTGATCGCCGTGGGCGTCAACCTTCCCAGGGAGCGGACGGAGCAGGTCTTGGACGTCCTTCGCGCATCCAAGGCGAAGGAGAGACTGCTGCTCTACCTTTTTTCGTTCGAAAGCCGGGCGGACGAGGAGCTGATATCGCAGGCCATAATGGAGCCGGAGCTGCTACGGCTGGTGCGGGATACCGGCATCGTCGCGTACTTGGCCATGCTGGACGCCCGGGCGGGCATGGGCATGCTGGCCCGGATCGACGGGGACATGCGTTCCATCCAGTATCTTCCGCACTAATCGTCCTCGTCGATGCGGTCGGTCCTCTCCGGTATGCGCCGGCCGAGGGCCAGGAAGCCCAGGGCGGCCATCAGGCCGAAGGAGCCGATCCCGGCCCACATGAGCATCGGCTGGCCGGTGAAGGCGTCGAACAGCAGTCCGCCGAAGAACGGTCCCGCCGAGAAACCGAAATTGCTGACCAGCCCGTACATGCCCTGGTATCTCCCCCGCTCCGATTCGGGGGACATCTTGGCCACCAGGGTCATGGAGGACGGGGACACCACCATCTCGCCCAAGGTCACGATGAACATGCACATGGCCAGGTAGAGGAACCCGGGAGAGAAGAACCAGTGCGGCAGGGCCAGCCCTAGGGTCGGGGTCAGACCGACTATGCCATAGCCTATGGCGTAGAGCAGCGAGCCGGCGGCCATGGCCTTGGTCATGCGCAGATGGTTTATGGAACGGGAGATGGGGAACTGCATGCCCACCACCATCAGTCCGTTCACGGCGTAGATGTAGCCGATCTCGGCGTTGCTGATGCCGATGACCTCGGTGGAGAACACCGCGTAGTTGGAGGCCATCTGGCCGAACATCATGAACAGCGGCACGGAGATGAGGCAGAAGGCCAGGAAGCGGTGGTCCTCCCGGAGCCGGCCCAGGTCGCGCATGGAAAGCTTCTGGCGGCGGGCGCCGGACGAGATGCTCTCGGCCACGAACATGAATACTATCAGGGACACCGTACCAGTGGCCGCGGCGCTGATTATGAACAGGAACGGGTAGGAGATCATGGACAGCAGCCCGCCCAGCAGCGGACCCAGGGTCCAGCCCACGTTGCCGCCGATGCGCAATAGCCCGTAAGCCTCCAGGCGCTTCTTCGGCTCCACCACGTCCGCTATGAGCGCGTTGGAGGCCGGTTCGAAGAAGGAACCGGCCAGGCTGCTAAGTGATACCATGATGGTGATCACGAATATGTCCGCCCCTCCGGATATGACGTACGCCAGCGCCAGGAACATGACGCAGCGGGCGGCCATGGCGATTATCATGATCTTCCGCCGGCCCATGATGTCCGCCAGCTCGCCTCCCACTATCTGGCCCAGGGCCCCGACCACGGCCGATATGAGCAGGACCATGCCCACCACGGTCATGGAGATGCCCAGCTCGTTGTGCAGGTAGATGGACAGGAAGGGCATCACCACTGAGAAGCCCAGGGAGGAGATTATGCGCCCGTAGAAGAGCGTCCAGACCCGGCGGTCGAAGCCTTGGGTCGATCTGAAGGAAGGCAGCCTGATGGCCATTGTCAGCGTTTAGTCATGCCCAATCATATCATAATCGTTTCTAATGTCACTGGATAGCATGGTCGAGCCCCCCTTCCGCCAAAATATATCTACCCCTTCGGACATCAAAATCTCGGTCGTTGGACCAGGAGGTTCCCGGATATGATGTCGACACACCGTTCTTCAGCAGGATGCCGGGAGCCGTTCTGAGGGTTCCCTGGCATTCTTCTTCGTCCGCCTTACGAACGCTCATAGCAAGTTATCAAAAGAAATGCCCAACGATCCGTATCTGGACGCCAGCGTAGCCTGGCGCATCAGGAACAAGAACATCGACTTCCGCGAGAGCGGATACCACGAGACCGTCCAGTCCATATTGGAGAACGGCCTGGCCACCAGGGTCCGGGGGATGATATCCTCCGGTAAGGAGGCCAGCGTCTATCTGGCCGAACACCACGGGGCGCCCATCGCGGTGAAGGTCTACCGTCTGTACCAGACCTCCCACAAGGGAGGCCGGCCCATAAAGCTGAACTCGGCGGGATGGCTGGCCGCGCACGAGTACGACATGCTGCTGCAGGCCTGGAAGGGCGGGGCGCCGGTGCCCACTCCGTCCCGCAGAGTGGAGAACATGCTGACCATGAGGTACCTTGACCAGGACGGAGGTCCTGCGCCGCGCCTCCAGGACATCGTGCCGGACGACCCGGCCGGAATGCTGGAAATGGTCGCTCGAGCCCTGCTGTCCCTAGGCCGGGCCGGGGTGGTGCACACCGACCTCAGCCCCTACAACATCCTGGTCAAGGACGGCCGGCCCTGGTTCATCGATCTGTCCGAGGCGCTCAGGGTGGACCGCACCGGCGACACGCCCTGGATCAGGCTGACCGAGGCGGAGAGGGCGCTCCGGAACGGCATATCATCCCTGGACCGGTACTTCGGCCGCTTCGATCTGAGGTTCGACGAGAGCATAGTGCCCCAGCTGATCGGGGAATGGGACCGCTTCGGGGTGATGGGCTGAGGGCAAACGATTTACCGGGCGAGCCGTATCCAGGGGCATGGACTGGACCTCCGCCGCCTTCCTCGCCCTGGCCGGCCTGTATCTCCTGATAAACCTGGTGGCCATGATGATGTACGCCTACGACAAGATGATGGCCAGGAGGGGGGATCGCCGCATATCCGAGAAAACGCTGCTGCTGATGGCGCTCCTCGGCCCCTTCGGGGCCATGGCCGGAATGAGGTGGTTCAGGCACAAGACCCGCAAGCTCAAGTTCAAGCTGGTGCCGCTATTCGCCCTGGTCCACGTCCTGATCGTGTTCCTTCTGCTGTACTGAGCTCACTTGCGGCCGAACAGGCGTTTCTTGGAACCGTCCCCGCCGTCGAACTTGCGCAAAAGCTCCTTCTGCTCGACGGTGAGCCTCTTCGGCACCACCAGCTTCAGACGGATGTACAGGTCCCCTTTGCCATACCCTTCCATGCGCGGCATTCCCAGTCCCTTCAGGCGTTGCACCTCGCCGGGCTGGGTGCCGGCCGGCACGGTCATCTCGACCTTCTTGCCGTCCAGGGTCGGTACCTCTATCGTCGCCCCTAGGGCCGCCTCCGGGAAGGACAGCTCCTGGGTGGCGTACAGGTCCGCCCCGTCCCTCTGGAATATCTTGTGCTCGCGGACGTTGATGACCACGAAGAGATCGCCTGGGGGTCCTCCGTCCGGGGACGGCTCGCCGGCCCCGGCCACACGTAGACGCATCCCGGTGTCCACCCCCTTCGGTATGTCCAAAGAGATCTTCTGCCGCTTGCGCGTCCATCCGCCGTCGCATTCCGGGCAGGGGTCCTTGATGTCCTTGCCGGAACCGCCGCATTTGGGACAGGCCCCGACGGAGATGAACTGCGAGTAGCCGCGGCGCTCCACCCGCTGCACCTGGCCCTTGCCCTGGCACTGCTGGCAGACCTCCTCATTGCGGCTCTTGGAACCGGTCCCTCCGCAGGTGTCGCATTTAACGGTCAGAGGCAGCGTGAGCTCCTTCTTGATGCCCTCCGCAGCCTCCTCCAGCGAGATATCGAGGTCGTAGCGCAGGGACTGCCCCTGACGCGGTCCGCGCGAGCGGCCGCCGCCGAAGAACATGTCGAAGATGTTCCCGGAGCCGAAGCCCATATCGCCGAATATATCGCGGACGTCGCCCTGATGGGTGAAGTCGTTCCAGTTGAAACCGCCGCCCTGGAACTGGCTGTTCACGCCGGCGTGGCCGTACTTGTCGTACAGCTCGCGCTTCTGCTTGTCCATCAGCACTTCGTACGCTTCGGAGATCTCCTTGAAGCGCTCCTCCGCCACCTTGGGGTCCTCCTTGGTGACGTCCGGGTGGTACTGGCGGGCCAGTTGGCGATACGCTTTCTTGATCTCCTCCTCGCCCGCCTGACGCTCTACGCCAAGCACCTCGTAGTAGTCGCGCTTCTCGGCCATCGGTTCGCCTACTGGTCGTCAACGATCTTGTAGTCGGCGTCGACCACGTTGTCGTCCTTGGGGGCGGAGCCTTGCTGCTGACCTTCGGCCTGCTGCTTCTGGGCCATGTTCTGGTAGATGCGGGTGGAGATGGCGTAGAACTCCTTCTGGAGGGCTTCCATCTTGGTCTTGATGGTCGCGGCGTCACCCTTCTTGATCTCGTCCCGGACGTCGCTGACCAGGGCCTCGATCTTGGTCCTCTCCTCGTTGGACGCCTGCTCGCCCAGCTCCGCCAGGGCCTTTTCCGTGGCGTAGGTGAGCTGGTCGGCCTGGTTGATGATCTCCACCTTCTCCTTGTTCTTCAGGTCCTCATCGGCGAAGCGCTCGGCCTCCTTGACCATCTTGTCGATGTCCTCGGTGGAGAGCTTGGTGGAGGCGGTGATGGTTATCTTGGCCTCCTTGCCGGTCCCCAGGTCCTTGGCGCTGACGTTGACGATGCCGTTGGCGTCTATGTCGAAAGCCACCTCGATCTGCGGCACTCCCCGCGGCGCGGGCGGGATGCCCATGAGCATGAAGCGACCCAGGGAGGTGTTGTCCTTGGCCATCGGGCGCTCGCCCTGCGTGACGTGTATCTCCACGCTGGTCTGTCCATCGGCGGCGGTGGAGAATATCTGGGATTTCCTGGTCGGTATGGTCGTGTTGCGCTCGATGAGCTTGGTGGCGATGCCTCCCAGGGTCTCGATGCCCAGCGAGAGCGGCGTAACGTCCAGCAGCAGGACGTCCTTGACCTCGCCGGCGAGGACCGCGGCCTGCACGGCGGCGCCCATGGCCACGCACTCCATCGGGTCGACCCCGCGCTGGATCTTCTTGCCCACCACGGTCTCCACGAACCTCTGGATGACCGGCATGCGGGTCGGACCTCCGACCAGGATGACCGCGTTGATCTGGTCCGCGCTGAGGTTCGAATCTTTCATCGCCCTTTCGACGGGACCGCGGCAGCGGTTGACCACCGGCTCCACGAGCTCCTCCAGCTTGGCCCGGGTGAGGTTGAAGGCCAAATGCTTCGGCCCGTCCGCCCCGGCGGCTATGAACGGCAGGTTGACCTCGGTGGACATGGTGGTGGACAGTTCGATCTTGGCCTTTTCGCAGGCCTCGCGCACCCTCCACATGGCCATCTTGTCCACGGTAATGTCGACCCCGGTCTCCTTCTGGAAGTTGTTGACCGCGTACTTGATCAGCAGCTCGTCCATGTCCGTTCCGCCCAGCTGGGTGTCCCCGCTGGTGGATACGACCTCGAAGACCCCGTCGCTGAAGTCCATGATGGTGACGTCGAGCGTTCCTCCGCCCAGGTCGAAGACCATGATCTTCTGGGACGTTCCAGCCTTGTCCAGGCCGAAGGCCAGCGCGGCGGAGGTCGGCTCGTTGATGATCCTGATGACCTCCAGTCCGGCTATCGCTCCGGCATCCTTGGTGGCCTGCCTCTGGTTGTCGTTGAAGTAGGCCGGGACGGTGATGACCGCCTTGGTGACCTCCTCGCCCAGATACGCCTCGGCATCCCGCTTTATCTTCTGTAAAATGAACGCGGATATCTGCTGCGGGGAGTACTCCTTCCCCATGACCTTGACCTTGTAGTCGGTCCCCATCTTCCGCTTGATGGCGGCGATGGTGCCCTCCGGGTTAGTGACCGCCTGGCGGCGGGCCGGCTCACCCACCAGAAGCTGGTTGTCCTTGGTGAAGGCCACGTAGGACGGGAAGGCCTTCCCTCCTATGCTGGTTCCCTCCGCGCTCGGTATGATGGTCGGCCGGCCGCCTTCCATGACCGCGGCGGCCGAGTTGCTGGTGCCCAAATCTATGCCTATGATCTTAGCCATCTGATTCACCTCTGTTGTTGCCACTGCCAACTTTCACCTTGGCGTAGCGCACTACCCTCGGTCCCAGGCAGTACCCTTTCTGGTACACCTCCAGGACCTTGCCCTCGTCGCCCTCCCCGACGCACAGCGCCTCGTGCAGCGCCGGGTCGAAACGCTCGCAGGGCGTCTCCACCAGCCCCTTGGACTGGAGCAATGATCGTAAGTTCGCGTGGACGGATTCCACGCCCCGCCTGAACTCCTCCGGGGTGGCCTTGGCGGCCAACGCCCGCTCGAAGTCGTCCAGGAAGCCCAGTAGATCGTAGAGCAGCTTGTCGTTCGCTGCCTTGATCTGCTCCTCCTTCTCCCGCTGGGCCCGCTTCTTGTAATTGTCGAAATCGGCCTGGATGCGCTTGGCCAGGTCCAGGTTCCTATCGGCCTGCGCATTGGCCTCCTCTAGCTCAGCTTTCAATCTGCTCATCTCATCATCCGGCCTGAGCGGCTCGCCCTGAGCCTCCCCCGCCTGCGGGGGCCGCGTATCCCTGGAGCTTTCTTCCATTGTGGGCTCACCCGTTGACTGTAGGTTAAAATATAAGACGTTTTGAGAGGAGGGGGCAACCCCCTCCTGGAAGAGTTTAGTCCGTGTCGCCCAGACCGTCCTTGCCGACCATGTCCCTGGAGCTCATGCCGGGAGTGCCCTTGGAGGCGATCACGTCATCGATCCTCAGGATCATCACGGCGGCGTCAGTGGCGGAGCTGATGGCCTGCTTGCCGACCCGGAAGGGTTCGATGACGTCGTTGGCCAGCATGTCCTCGACCTGTCCGGTGAAGACGTTGACCCCGGCGTGCTTCTTGCCTGCCTTGTGGGACTTCC